>Ga0310344_10004052_pt1 | contig 10901 bp, 13 predicted proteins | sample HC15DNA20200_MG_FD_203801 | JGI IMG/M metagenome (GOLD analysis project Ga0310344, IMG submission 203801) | Marine microbial communities from station ALOHA, North Pacific Subtropical Gyre - HC15-DNA-20-200_MG | ecosystem: Environmental > Aquatic > Marine > Oceanic | place: Pacific Ocean: North... | reverse complement strand
TCTGATTCCTTAATATCGGCAAAGTCAAAACTACCAATACTCAATCCAATGGCTAAGAATCCAAGTAATAGTACAACAGCACCAACATGAGTCCAGAAAAAGAACATCAATGCAATTCTACGTCTTGCACCATCACCATACCAAGCAATCAAGAAGAATGATGGAATTAACATGACTTCAAAGAAGATATAAAATTCGATTAGGTTGGTTGATAAAACAGTTCCAAGCATTCCCATTGAAAAAACTAAGAACATTGCAAAGTAGAGTCCTGATTGGTTGTTGATGTATGTCTTTAATGCGGATGATTCAATTACTGCAGTTGTCTGTCCTTCAGTACTATCAGCATTTTGATGATAGTGTTCTTTAAACAAATGTTCAAACTTGTGTATCATATATGGTTTTGAGTAGATTGCTAAAATTGTACACAAAACGTAAATGATTATTGCAAATGGTGCTGCTAATCCATCAAGTAAGAATCCAAATTCACCAAACATCGTAGTCCATTCATAATGTTCTTCGTATGTTCCGCCTAATGTGGCATTGATAATTATAATTGTACAATATAATAGAAGACCGAAAGTGAACCACATTGCGGCATTTGTGCCGTATTTTCTTCCAAGTATGTAAGCTACCGGAGATAGTAACAGTGGTAAAAATACCGCCTGTAATAATGCGAATTCCATTATCCTTTCAAGCTCCTAAGATCACCAATATCGATATTTTTGTAGAGTCTGTATGCAACAATTACAAGGGCAAGTCCTACAGCAACTTCTGCTGCAGCAATTGCAATTGAGAAGAGTGCAAGTGTTTGACCACCACTATGCGCCTCTGGCATAAACCTTGCAAATGCAACTAGATTTAGATTTGCAGCATTGACAATAATTTCGATTGCAAAAAGCATCCGTATTGCGTTTCGTTTGACAGATAATCCATAAATCCCAATTCCTAATAGAGCGATGGATACAAGAACAAAATCAATCAGCTCGTTAGCCATTTTCTATAGAATCCTCCCGTCTAGCCAAAACTAAAGCACCCATAACTGATCCTGCCAAAATGAGAGCCATCAAGATTAATGCGGGCCAATAATAAGTAAGAAAGTCAACACCAATTTCTCTAAAATCAACAGGATCAGAATCTGTTGTGACCGATTTTATTCCTGAATCAATAATTATTGCGCCTAATGCAACTATAGTAATAAGCATTAATCCAATACCTGCAAATTTTCTTTTCGGGTCTTCAATTTTTTTGAAGATTAATTCTCTCTTAACAAGCATTACGGTAAATAGAATCAAAACTGCTATTGATCCTACATAAACTGCAAGTTGAAACATTGCAACAAAAGGAGAGTCAAGCATCACAAAGAAACCTGCAACACCACCAAGTGTTCCCATAAGTGCAATTGAACCGTAAATTAATGACCGAAGCTCAAGTGCAGCGATTGCAGAACCAATTGTTAAAACAGCAATAGCAAGAAACAGTGCATCAGCCATGCCTTGCTCCCCGTTTATCTATAATCAACTCTGAGTCTTGTTGCACTTGTGGTTTAACTTGCAGTTGTGCAGGTGTGTAAATTAATCCCTCTTTTGTGAAAGATGATAATTCGTAATCGTTTGACATGTATAATGCATAGAAAGGACATGCATCAACACATAGTCCGCAAAAAACACATTTTCCATAATCAATTTGGGGCATTATGGCTTTTTTGTTAATCTTCCATGTATCAGGTACTTTAACCATCCCTATTGCTTCTGCAACACCCTCACATGCAATTGAACAAAGCTGACATCCTGTACATTTATCATGAAATAACATATGTCTTCCTTTGTAGCCGGCAATTCCTACCCCAGTTGATGGATCAAATTGATATCCATCACCAACAAACTTCAATTTTTGTTCTGGATATCTAAGAGTGAAACGCTTTACAGCAAGATGTTTTGCACCAGAGTTTAATGCTTTGATAATTCCTGTTGCTGTACCCATTAGAAAATTCCCTCCGGACCTAGAACACCTGCATACAGTAATCCAAGTGCAATAAAGATGTTAACGAATGCTAAGCCAATCAACTTGTACCAGCCAATATGTAATAACATATCAATTCTGATTCTTGGAAAAACACCTCGTGGTAATAAAATGAAAAATATTACTGCAATAGTTTTTAATACAAACCAGATAACTCCACTAAAGAACAACTGCCCACTAGTATATTCTAACAGTCCATGTTTTTGTAATATCCATTCGTTTGGGTCTTCATCAAATAATGGTAAACCGGGTGTACTTACAGTTAACAATGGATCTCCTTTAAAGTCAGAAATTGGTAAACCTTCAGTAATAATCTGTTCGTCAAGTGGTGGCCAGATCACTGGACCAGTCCAACCTCCTAGGAAAATTGTCACAAATAACGCAGCAAATGCAAAGAGTTTCACGTAAGAACCAAGCTGAACAAGACCGTACATCATACCAGAGAATTCTGTTAACCATCCGGCTACAATCTCACTCTCTGCTTCAGGTAAATCAAATGGAATTCTTTCAAGTTCTGCTAACATGGCAGTAAAGAATACTATTGCACCAATCGGCATAAATATAATCCAGGGGAAGTTAGCTTGGGATTCTACAATCTCGTTGAGATTCAGAGTTCCTGTAAGAATTACTACTCCTAAGAGCGATAAAATTAATGGAATTTCGAATGATACCATTTGGTGGAGTGCCCTAATACCACCAATGAATGGGTATTTACTATTAGCAGACCAAGCTGATAAAATTGTAATTATGGGAAAGAATCCAATTACTGCAAAGACAGCTATTAAACCAACATCTAAATCTGCAACAACCCAGCCACCAGGTGCAACGGGAATTAATGAAACAAATGCAGCTGCAGTACCTACAAACAGAATTGGTGCGACCCAAAATAGTGGCTTGTCAGCTTTGGCAGGTATGATAATTTCTTTTGAAATTAATTTGAGACCATCCGCTGCTAATTGTAATAGACCTTCAATTTTTCCACAATAAAATGGACCAACTCGTAATTGAAGTTTGGCAAGCATCTTTCTTTCTACGAAGATAGTTCCGGCTGCAATTAATGCTGCAAATCCAAATCCTGGAAATGCTGCTATTCTAAACAAGTCAGAATGTATAAGTGATTTAATAAGTGGAATTTGCATATCGGGATGAAATAGCCAAGTAAATGCAAGAAATGCTGTTAATAACTCTCCTTCAATTACTGGTAGTTCCATATAGAATAATACGATCTGAATTGCAGGAATTGCAATTAGTGTTACGAGAATAATTATCCAAAAAATATTATCAATAATTGATTTTAGAAAATATGCTAAACGAAATTTTGGTGCAATAACTGACATTATCGGTCTGCCTCCACTGGCCAATAGTTGAGACTCCAATAAACTGCTGGCATGTTTCCAAGTTTTTCACCTTTTAACAAATATGGTAGTGCAATTAGATTTCTAAATGAGCCAGGACTAATTTTTAGCCGATATGGTTGTGGTTGGCTTTTGGAAATTATATGCATACCTGCAGAACCTCGACCAGATTCAACTCGACGATAAACTTCATCGTTTCCGCCTTTGGGATTTGGTTTTAGTTTTGTTCTAATAGAACCAGACTTTGGCATTTTTTCTAATGCTTGACGAATAATATTACAACTTTCGAGCATATCAAGCCATGGAACTTTTGAACGGGCATAAGAATCACCCTCTTTTAGAACGTTAGTATGAACATCTAATTCATCATAGACATCATATGGTTCCTTTATTCGTACATCAAAGTCAATACCACTTGCACGTAAAACAGAACCAGTGGTCCCAAGTCTTATTGCATCACTTGCTGAAAGAACTCCTGCATCATCAGTTCTCGCCTTTAAGATTGGATTGTCATAGAAAATATCAGCATACTCTTTGATTCTTTTTTCAAAGTAATTCACCTGCCTTAGACACACTTCTTCAAAATTTGGTGGTACATCATTTCGAACACCACCTGGAACAAAATATGAATGAGTAACTCTAGCTCCTGTCATTTTTTCTAATAGATCAATTAGTAGTTCTCTATCACCAGCAGGCCACATGAACATTGTAGAATGACCAAGAAATATACCGTAAATGGCAAGCCAATATTGTGTATAGACACATCTATTCAATTCAGCTGCAATAACTCTAATGTATTTTGCACGTTCAGGTACTTCTATTCCAACAAGATCTTCTACACCTAAAACATATGGATACAAAATATTACATGAATCATGGATTACTGGACGTTCCAAGTGTGGTATGTTTAAAATATAATTTCTTACCTCAGCCATCTTTTCTTCTCCTCTATGTACGTAACCGGGATCAGGATCTGCATCAACAATATAATCACCATCAATTTTGATGATCAATCTCATGTGTCCAGAACCTGGATGTTGAGGACCGACATTTAGAGTCATGATTCGATCATCAACCTTTTCAAGTTGTAATCCAGGAGGCATATTTTCAGTTTTTTCAGGTGTTAATTGTTCAGTCATTTTATCTACCCTTCAAACTAAAGTCCTTTCTCATTGGTGGTATATCCGCCCAATCTTCAGGCAGAAGTAATCTTCTATTATCTGGATGACCGTCAAAGTATACACCCAACATCTCAAAACATTCTCTTTCATGAAATTCTACACTGTAAAAAACATCTCTTAAACTAGGAAGTTTCGTTGAATCATTTCCAGGATTCGGTTCATCTTCACGTGGTGCTCTTGTAGATAAAGCCAAAATCTGTTTTGAAAATCTATTATCAGTGTAAGAACCCAAATGGTATGTTACTTCAATCTCTTTTTCATCTGGAAAGTCTGTACCAGTTACAGATTCAGCGTGATCAAAAGGTGTTTTATCACTAATGAACTTTGCAACGTCTAAAATTTTTTCTTTTTTCACATTTAATTTTGTTCTAGTTTCTCTTATGAAAGCAATATCAACATCATCTGGAAATTCATCTTTTATACCATCAATGAAGCTTTTTTCAAAGGCAGGTGCAGTTGGTTCCTCTTGTTCTGGTTTCGTAGAAGCTGGTTTTGGAGGAGCTGGTTTTGGAGGAGCTGGTTTTGGAGGAGCTGGTGTTCCCTGTTCAGTTACAGTGGCTTCTTTTTTCTCTTCTTTAGATGAAGAATCTTTTTTTTCAGTAGAACTCATGATTGTAACCTATCTAGCCTTCATCCTTTTGATTTTTTCTTGCAGTAACATGCATCCTTGTATCAAAGTCTCAGGTCTAGGAGGACAACCAGGAACATACACGTCTACTGGTAATACACCGTCAATTCCTGGTAGCACGTTGTACGAATCAAAGTACAAACCGCCAGTTATTGCACATGCACCCATGGCAATGACATATTTTGGATCAGGCATTTGATCATAAACCAATCTAAGTCTAGGTGCCATCTTTCGTGTTATAGTTCCTTGTACTACGACAAGATCACACTGACGAAGTGAACCAAATGCTTCAATTATACCGAATCGTTCAACATCGTATCGTGGACCAGAAGCTGCTCCAAACTCAACACTACAACATGCAGTTTCAATATGTACCGGCCATAGAGACCACATTCTACCCCAATCAATTGCATAACCTAAAGGCTTGTCAATTGCTTTGTATAGTATGTCTCCAAGCTTTCCAACAAACACGTTTGCATTTTGTGGTGTTACAAGTTCTTTTAGCAACTTTGTCGCTCTCCCTGCATATCGTCGTTACTAGTATATAGAATTACCATATGTTCTTCCTCTTTGATTGATATAATGCGAATGCCATAGCAGCAAACATTACTCCTAGAAATGCAATTATTGGTAAAGTTGCAGTTCTTGGCATATCCAAAATTGTACTTCCCCAAGCATAAAGAAAAATTGCCATTACATCAAAAATTACAAACATCAAAACATACGCATAATACTGCATCATAAAATGCGTTCTTCCAGCACCTGATGGGACTTGTCCACATTCCATAGGTAGTGTTTTTACTGGGTTTGGTCTTTTCTTATTCTCGGGCGAAATCATTCTAGATATCAAAAGAGCCGGTGCCACTGCAGCACATGCAAAACCGAACATCAACAAAACATTACTGTAAGATGCTACACTCTCGCCAACCAAGTTAGCACGACTCCATTCACAGAAAATATAAAGCTATATCCATTTTTCTCGATCACTATTCTGTCAACTCCTAATACTTGATATATGACAACAAACCCGATTTTTCTATGGTAGATGTTGGAGAGCAAGCACCAGATTTTGAATTAGTTGACACAGAATTAAAATTCAGAAAATTAGAAGAGTTCAAAGGTAAAAAAGTTGTCATCTCATTTTTTGTTGCTGCCAGTTCTCCAGTCTGTGAGGTGGAACTGTGCACTTTTAGAGATTCTTGGAATCAAATATCAGATCTTGGAGCCCAGGTTATAGCAATTAGTAATGATGGTCCATTTGCAAACAAAGCTTTTGCAGAAAAAAATAATTACAATTTTCCCGTTTTAGGAGATTACCAAAGTAAGACAATACGTGATTATGATGTACTATTACCTGACTTGCTTCACGTAAAAAATTACAATGCAGCAAAACGTTCAGTTTTCATTTTGAATGAAGAACATAAAGTAATTTGGAAATGGGTTGTAGATGATCCATTAAAAGAACCAAATTATGAAGAGATCATGCAAGTTTTAAAATCAAATTAATTATTCAATTTCAGCTAGAATGTCATTTTTGTTTACAGAATTTCCTTCTTTAATTTTTACATTTTTTACAACACCGTCTTTATGGGACTTGACAGTTACTTGCATCTTCATTGATTCAAGTACACAAAACACATCACCCTTCTTTATTTCAGAACCTTCTTGTGTATCAATTGAAATTACTTTTCCCGGGATCTGACTACGAAGGTTAAGTTGAATTCCACCAGTATCAGCTCCACCTGAATTTTTATACACAATGTCATCTAAGTGTGAATGCATGTTGATAGTGATTGGGACACCATCAACAATAGTTTTCATTTCAGATGTTTGATTTTCAATGTATTTGACAGTATGAAATTCGTTATTTATGACAAACTCCATTCCATTTGGAGTGATACTTAAGATTTGTATGATGTATTCTTTATCTTGAATTTTAATTCGATACTCATTATCTGAAATTTTCTCAAGAACTTCTCCATTGAAAATATTTTCAGAATCTTCTAACTTGTAATCCATTTTACATGCCTCGCATTGTATTCTTCCATGATAAACTCGAGTGATTTTGTGATTTTACTATACTCTGGAAAAATTCCGAATACATAATTGCAGATGCAAGAGCAGGGATTTGTTTTTCTTTCTTCTGATTTTTAAGATCCTCTTCCAATCTTTCAATCATTCCAAATCTTTTCAAAAAGTCAGTTGATAGCTGACCATTTTTGTATTCATCTGTTTTCAAAATTGTTTTGTAAAGTGGAATTGATGTTTCAACACCTTGAATGTAAAAGTCATTTAAGGCGTTAAGCATTCTTAATCTTGATTCTTCAAATGTTTGTCCCCAAGTACAGAGTTTTGCCATCAAAGAATCATAGAATGGAGATACAGTACATCCAGGATACAAGTATGTATCACATCTAACATTTGGACCTGAGGGAATTGTAACGTCTGGAATAGGACCCGTTGATGGCGCAAAGTCTAAGAATGTATCTTCTGCGTTAATTCTGCATTCAATAGCATACCCATTCATCTTAAGATCACTTTGTTTGAATTGTAATGGTTCTCCATTTGCAATATCTAGTTGAAGTTTAACAAAGTCTAATCCAGATACCATTTCAGAGATTGGGTGTTCTACCTGCAATCTTGCATTAATTTCTATGAAGTAGAATTCTCCATTATCTGCTCTGAGAAATTCTGCAGTACCTAAGTTAGTATAATCAACAGCTTCTGCTGCTTTAACAACTAATTCACCTATTTCTTCTCTTTTTGCTTCATCAACTATGGGAGATGGGGTTTGTTCAATTAGTTTTTGATTTCGTCTTTGAATGGAACATTCTCTCTCAAAGAGATGTACTGCATTACCATGATGATCTCTACACATTTGATATTCAATATGTCTTGTTTTTTCTAAGAATTTTTCAACAATGATTGCAGATTTTCCTACTGCTGCAATTGACTCTGCTGTAACTGTTTCATATGCGTTTCGTAATTCTTGATCAGTGGTTACAATTCTAATTCCCCGACCACCCCCACCATAAACAGATTTTAGCATTACAGGATAGCCAATTTCATTTCCGATCTTTTCTGCCTCATCAACATTGTTCACTAAACCTGGACTTCCAGGAACGGTTGGAACTTTTGCTTTGAGCATTGCTTCTTTACAACGCATCTTATCTCCACAAAGATTCATTGAATCTGCAGAAGGTCCGATAAAGTTAATTTTATTCTTTTCACATAATCGTGCAAAGTCATCATTTTCTGAAAGGAAACCATAACCAGGGTGTACAGCATCGGTACCAGAAGATAACATGACATCAAGGATTTTTTCTTGATTAAGATAGCTTTTAGCAGGAGCCGCTTCACCAATATGATATGCTTCTGTTGCATTCTTTACATGAAGTGAATTTCTATCTTCGTCTGAATAGACTGCGACTGTTTTTATTCCAAGTGCTTTACATGTCTTTATCACACGTAAGGCTATCTCTCCTCTGTTAGCAATCAAAACCTTCTCAATCATTTTAATCACAGATTTATGTTACCATGTTTTCTAGGTAATTGTTTATCACGTTTGTTTGTTAACATTTCAAGAGCTTTGATTATCATAGGTCTAGTCTCGGCTGGATCTATTACCGTATCTACGGTTCCATGTGATGCAGCAACATATGGATTTGCGAATTTGCCAGTAAATTCATCTACAAGTTGTTTTTTCAATTTCTCAGGATCCTCAGCATTTGCCAATTCCTTTCTATTCATAATTTTCACTGCACCTTCTGAGCCTAAGACAGCAATCTGTGCAGTTGGCCATGCGTAATTAATATCAGTTCTAAGATTTTTACTTCCCATGGCAATGTATGCACCACCATATGCTTTCCCGATTACAACTGTAATTTTTGGAACTGTAGCCTCACAATATGAAAATAATAATTTGCTTCCATGTCTAATTATTCCATTATGTTCTTGATTGGTACCTGGCATGTAACCTGGAGTATCAACCAAAGTAATGATTGGAATTCCAAAAGAGTCACAGAATCTAATAAAACGTGCAGCCTTGTTTGATGAATCAATATCAAGTGCACCAGCTAAATACATTGGTTGATTAGCAACTATTCCGACAGTTTTTCCATTCATTCTACCAAATCCAACAATAACATTTTGTGCAAAAAGCTCGTGTATTTCAAAAAATTTGTTATCGTCTAGTATGGATAAAATAATTGGTTTCATATCATATGGTTTTAACGAATCTTCAGGAACCATGTTTAGTAAATTATGATCAAGTCTGTTAGGATCGTCAGAAGTTTCGACACGTGGTGGTGCTTCAGTATTATTCTGCGGAACATAAGAAAGTAAACTCTTGATAATGTCCATACAATCATATTCGTTTTTTGCAACAAAGTGTGCAACTCCGCTTTTTGTTCCATGAGTCATTGCTCCACCTAATTCATCAAATGATACTTCTTCGCCGAGTACAGTTTTTACAACATCAGGTCCGGTAACAAACATTGTTGCAGCTTTCTCAACCATAATGACAAAGTCTGTCATTGCAGGTGAATAGACTGCTCCCCCAGCAGATGGTCCTATGCTTGCAGTAATTTGTGGAACGACACCAGATGCAATCTCATTATGATAAAATATATCTGCAAATCCATCCAAACTTAGAATTCCTTCTTGTATTCTTGCACCGCCTGAATCTGCAATTCCAATAATAGGACAACCGTTTCTAGTTGCATGATCCATTAGTTTTGTAATTTTCTTGGCACCCATTTGACTAAGCGTACCACCAAGAACCGTAAAATCATATGCAAAAACATAGACTTGACGTCCATGAATTTTACCATATCCACCTACTACACCATCATTGAAGAATTTCTTTTTCTGCATATCATAATCATGGTAATGATGTGTTGTCAATGCATCAATTTCAACAAAACTACCCTCATCTAGAAGTAGATAGATTCTCTCTCTGGCAGTAAGTTTACCCTTGTCATGTTGAGCTTTTATTCTGTCTTGACCACCACCCTGTTTTGACTCATTATTCTTTTTTTGATATTCATTAATTTTATCAGAATGCATTATCCTAGAATTAAAACTAAGTTAATGTGTATATTAATTTAAAGTTAAAAAAAGACTGTTATGTTTAAAATCAAAAATAGAACTTGTCTTTTACTGCTGATTGATACTGCTCAAATGTATTATTCTGATTCTCACATTTCTTACATATACATAACTGGGAAACTAAGGAGCGATCACAATCATCATAGAATTCGCATTGGAGGCATCCAGCTGGATTATCACAAATCACGCATTTGAGCTCGTTTGTCTCTTCGGCACATTTTTCGTGTTTGACCCCTAATCCTTTTGACCATAATCCAATTTCGTTTGCACTAACTTTTTCATTACAAACAATGCATATCCCATCAAATTTCATTGTAATTTTAATCCAGCTCATAACAATTCAATCTCCTTTTCAATTAATTCACTAAAATCATCATCAAATTCCAATTCTAAAGAATTATTTTTTATGCAAAATAGTATGTATGGGAAATAGAATGTTGAAAATATGCTTGTTGAAATATGGAATTGTTTTGATAGATTTTTAGAAATTAATTTGAATTTTGAACCATCCCATCTTAACCGATTAAGAATTTGCCATGATAAATTATATTGCGAGTATCTAACGGAGATATCTTTTTTGTATAAACTAAGAAGTATTGAATCTAAATA
>Ga0310344_10004050_pt1 | contig 10902 bp, 9 predicted proteins | sample HC15DNA20200_MG_FD_203801 | JGI IMG/M metagenome (GOLD analysis project Ga0310344, IMG submission 203801) | Marine microbial communities from station ALOHA, North Pacific Subtropical Gyre - HC15-DNA-20-200_MG | ecosystem: Environmental > Aquatic > Marine > Oceanic | place: Pacific Ocean: North... | reverse complement strand
TTCCTGCCATTTTTTCAGTTAATTTAATTTTGTCATCTTTTGCAAGAATATTTGCAAATGCAATATTGAGTAAATGTGTTAATCCTAAAATTAATGCAATTTTTTTATCGTGTTCATTTGAATCAATTGTAACAAAATTTGCACCAAGAAAAAGTGATTTAGCCATTGTTAATTCTTTTTTGCCATCTTTTATTGGAATGGAAATCATGTTTTGATTTTTCATTGTTTTTGTTCCAGGTCCAAACATGGGATGAACACAGATTGGAGAAATTTTAGTTGGCATTTTAGCTAATGCTGTAGCAGTTTTAGATTTTTGTGATGCAATATCAATAAGGCATGCACCACGTTTCATTTCCTTTGAAATAAGTCTAATTATTTCAGGTGTTTTCTTTGTTGGGGTTGATAGTAAGACATAATCGGCTTTTAGAATTGAACCAATTAATGAGTCAGAATTAATGATTGTTTTTAATACAGGCTTTTCCGAGTCGTGACCAGTAACTTCAAACCCATTATTAAGAAAATAAGCTGAAAACCATTTTCCCATTTTCCCACCTGCACCAATAATTGTAATCGATTTTGTCATTTGTTGATCTCTTTTGAGAGTATATTCAATCCCTCAATTATACTCTCTTTTTTTATACACCCAGAAATTCTAAAAAACTCCCCATAGTCACCAAATGCTTCACCAGGCGCAATTGCTAATCCATTTTCAAGTAATTTATCTGCTAATTCCGTTGTGCTTGTTTTATTATTTTTGATTTTTGCAAATACATACATTGCACCATCCGGCATGTTAAATTCCAGATCCATTTTTTGACAATTTTCAATTAAAACTTGCATTTGTTCACGAATTTGATTGGCGTTTTTACTTACATCTTCGTTAATTGAATTCATAGCAATGAATTGAATAGGTTCGGAAACATTAGTTAGGCAAAGTGCTTGTAATTTTGCTAACTTTTTCACGATTTCTGAGGAAGAAGTTACATATCCAATTCTATATCCTGTCATTGCATGGGATTTTGAGAAAGATTGAGTAACAATTGCGTTCTCATAATTATACGAGATTATACTTCTCCATGAATTATTTGAATAATTACTATAGATTTCATCACTTAAAATAAATAAATTATGTTTTTGTGCAATACTAATTATCTCATCTTGTAGTTTTTCAGGTAAGATTTTTCCAGTTGGATTATTTGGATAATTCAAGATTATCATTTTTGTGTTTATATTAATTGCAGAATTAATTTGTTCAATTGTTGGCTCCCATCTGGTTTCTAATGTTGTACTAATTGTTCTAACTTTCACTCCTGCATTTATTGCACACTGTCTGTATGCTGGCCAGGCTGGTTCAATAATAATAACTTCATCCCCAGGATTAAGCAGTGATGAAATTGCAAGATAAACTCCAAACCTTGCACCAGGTACAACTAGAACATTGTCTTGGCTTATGTTACCTTGAAAATTTTTACTACAAAATTCTGCAATTGATTGTCTAAATTCTGGTAATCCCATTACAGGACCATACTTTCCAATTCCTTTATCATAAACTTCTAATAATGATTTCTTGACTGATTCTGGTGGATCAAAATCTGGCTCACCAACTTCAAGGTGAATAATTTTTTTACCTTGTTTTTCCATTTCTTTTGCTTTCAAAAAAATTGTTAGATGTGTTTGGGAATTTTTAGTTTGAACATTCACAGATTCATTAAGTAGGAAGTTTAGGAATCTTGTTGCAATACTCTCATCCAAATCTAATTTTTTACATTCTGAAATGATTTTTTCTCTTAACTCAGATTCTCTAACTTCATCAGTTACTGTTATGCCTAATTCATTTTTAATATTCCCAATTTTTTGTGCAACATCAGTTCGTGATTTTAATAGTTTTATCATATCTAATGTAATAACCTCCATTTTTTTTCGGAGTTCATCAATTTCAGGCATATCTACAAAACTGTTTTTATTTTTCCAGATAATAATGCATGGTCAGCCAATGTTAGTGAAACCCACGAGTCAACAACTGGTGGTGCTCTAGGAACAACACATGGATCATGTCTTCCACCAACTTGTATTTTGGTTTGAGATTTTTTCTTAACGTCAACTGTATCCTGAATTTTAGCAATTGATGATGCAGGTTTGAATGCTACACGAAAAATGATTGGCATTCCATTAGAAATTCCACCTAAAATTCCTCCCGAGTTATTGGATGTCGTAACAATCTTACCATTTCTATATTTGTAGGCATCATTATTTTCTGAACCAAATTTTTCAGAACCTCTAAATCCTGAACCAAATTCAACACCTTTTACAGCAGGGATTGAAAACATTGCTCTACTTAGATCCGATTCTAAGGATCCAAAAATTGGTTCACCTAATCCAGTTGGAATGTTTGTAGTCACAGATTCAATTATTCCACCTAATGAATCGCCTTTTTTTCTAGCGGCAAGAATGTCTTTTTTCATTTTTTTAGCAATATTGTCTTCAGGGCATCTTACATCATTTGAATAAGTTGCATTTACAGTTTTTTTTGTTGGACTAAACTGTTTTTTCATTTTAGTTGTTCCAATTTGGCATGTATATGAATGCGTTTCAATATTTAGAGTTATTTTTAATAATTTTTTGGCTATTGCACCACCCATAACATGTGTAGCAGTAAGCCTTCCTGAAAATCTACCACCTCCCCTAAAATCATTAAATTTTTTATATTTTACATATGCTGGATAATCAGAATGACCTGGACGCATTTCAGTTCTTAATTTTTCATATGATTTAGAATTTTGATCCTTATTCCAAATAATCATTGTGATCGGAGCACCAGTTGTAAATCCTCTGAATGTTCCTGAAAGAATTTCTACTTTATCATCTTCTTTCCTTTGAGTAGACACTAATGATTGTCCAGGTTTTCTTAAATCCAACATTTTTTGAATATCCTTTTCTTCTAATTCTAATCCAGCAGGACAACCATCAACTACTGCACCAACACAAGTGCCATGACTTTCACCGAAACTAGTAAGAATTAGATGCCTACCAATTGAATTACTGACCAACAATAAAAGATCACTTAAGATGTTAATAATTGTTCTATAAGGGAATTATTTGTGCACCACAATTTTTCATATCTTTAATGAAATTTGGATATGAGACTTGTACAGAATCAGGATCCGTGACTGTGCAATCTCCTATATACATTGAAGCAATAGAAAATGCCATAAATAATCTATGATCATTTTCAGAATTAAATTCTGCGGGAGTATGATTTTTTGTTGGGGTTAGTATCATTCCATCATCATTCTCCTTTACCCCAATACCAATTTTTTTTAATTCCCTTGAAATAACTGAAATTCTGTCTGTCTCTTTATATCGTGCATGTTTAACATTAAAAATTTCTATTGGTTTAGATGATTTTAAACATAGAATTGCTAACGCAGGTAAAAGATCTGGTGTGTTGCTTAAATCAAATCTACCACCCCCTAATACCTTTGGTGATTTTGTTGTAATATTATCACCATCAAGTATGACAGTAACACCTAGTTCTTCTAAGATGTCTATAATTGCTTCATCTCCCTGTGGCATCTCACCCAAATTAATGTCAATTTCTAACCCATCATCAAGAAGAACATTTGCTGCAAGTAGTAAAGCTAAATTTGAAAAATCTGATGGTATTGTAAATGTTGTAGGTTTGTAAATTTGATGTTCTACAGAATATTTTTCGTATGGAATTTCAGTATTCGTTTCTACGCCAAATTCTTTCATTATAGCCAGTGTTAAATCTACGTAAGGTTTTGATACTAAATTACCATTCACATTTAATGTTAAGCCATTTTCTAATCTAGGTCCAATAATTAATAATGCAGAAATAAATTGACTTGAAATACCTCCATCAATATTAATTTCGCTTCCATTGATTTTTCCTTTAATAGTAATTGGTGGTTTCCCATCATCTGATTCTGTAGAAATCCCTAAAGTTTCAAGAGAATTTAAAATTGGCTTCATTGGACGTTTTTTCAGACTTTCATCACCAGTTAACATAGTGCTTCCTCCAGATAATGCTGCTACAGCTATTGAAATCCTAATTGTTGTTCCTGAATTTTCTGCATTAATAACTGAGCCCTGAACTGTTGAATTGATTGTATTTTTGATTGTCAGTATGTTATCTTCTTCATGTACTTGTACGCCAAATGCTTTACACGCATTAATTGTAGCTATTGTATCACGTGATTTCAGAATATTTCGTACAATACTTTTCCCATCGGATAGGGCCGCTAGAAAAATTGCTCTATGTGTATAGCTTTTGTTAGGTGGGCAAGTTATTTTTCCAGAAATTTTTGATTTTTTTATACTACATTTCATGAACTTCTGCCTTCCTGTTATTTATTTTTGCAAGAATTATTTTACCATCAAGTGTTGATAATTCTTTTTTTACACTGTTACTGTTTCGTTTTTTGGTTATTGCCATAATTGAAGGTCCATTGCCTGAAATTGTAGCACATAATGCACCTGATTCAATTAAATTTGTAATTATTTGAGGATCTGAGTTTAAAATAGATGATGTTGCAATTCCGTTTAGAATAGTAGCATTCCAGTAATCTGAATTAGCTGCTAATTCCCATGCATTTGAAAATGCAGGTTTCAAGTTATTTAATTTTCTGAGATTACCCCTCTTTCTAGATTTCGGAACATAGATTATAACTTCTAGATCCTTAGGTGCAGGCTTTTGTAATACAATTTTTCGTTTTAAGTTATTTGTAACATTAAATCCTCCAAAGTAGCATGAGCATGCATCATCATATGCACCTGTAATACTAATTTTTGTTTCAATTGATGCATCAACACCAGTCTTCAAAATCTGTTTGTCAGTCATATTTGGTTTAAAGACCTTTGAACATGTTAATGCAACTGCAGTAGAAATAGCACTAGAGCTTTTCAGTCCGTATCCAGTTGGAATATTAGAATTAAAATCAAGTTCCAATTTTTTCTTTTCCAATTGACTTTTTGGGACTATTTTTTCAATTACTTTATTTATCAATCGTGAGCTAATTGTTTCATTATTAGATAAAATGTGAACTCCTCTTCCATTAGATACTTCTAATCTAAGTTTTACAAATGTATCAATTCCAATAGTGGCACCTTTTCCTGTTGCAATGGCATTAACCATTGATACTGCCCCATGTATTGTTGCATCAACTACTGTCATGAATATCCACCCAGAATTGCCTTCTTCATTGTCTCATATGGTGCCTTTTGACCCAACCAAATTTCAAAGGATCGTACTGCTTGACCTAAGAGCATCTCATACCCATAAATTATTTCAGCATTTTTTCTCTTTGATTCCTTTATCAAGTCAGTATTTACTGGTTTGTAAATTATATCGTAAACAACTGTTTCTTCGTTAATAATTTGTGTTGGAATAATATTAGACTCATTTTGTAATCCTAAAGAGGATGAATTAATTATAAAATTATAATCAGCATGAAGTTCAGTCATTTCTTCAATACTTTTAACTTCTGAGTCTAAACCAATATTTTGTGAGAATTCTTTTAGTTGTAAAGAATTTTCTATTGTACGGTTGATAATAGTCACATGTTTCACTTTTTCTTTTGCCATACCCGCAATTATTGCTCTTGCAGCACCACCTGCACCAAGTAATAATACATTTGAATTTTTAATTTCAATATTTCTATTTTTAATTGGTTCTAAGAAACCATCCATATCAGTATTGTAACCTTTCAAGTAACCATTATCATTAATTACGGTATTAGTAGCACCAATAATTTTACAGTTTTCGTCTACTTCATCTAAAAACTTTAGCATGTTAATCTTATGTGGTATTGTTACATTGAATCCTGAAATTTTAATTTTTTTTAATGAATCAATTTCTACATCTAATTGATCCTTGGGTATTCGATATGCAATATACGTACATTCTAATCCTAATTCTCTATATGCCGCATTGTGAATAGTAGGTGAAAGTGAATGATCAATTGGATCTCCAATTACTGCAAATGTTTTGAGCATGTAAATTAACTACAGACTATTGATATTAAATTTTGCAAGTTATTGAAATGATTTCATATCATTTAAGCTGAATTGTCCTGGCGCAACAGCTTTTCCTAATGAGACGTATGTAAATGGGCTACCTAGATGTAAACAAAGTATTCTAGAAAATCTTGCTTCTTCCCCCATCGCAAATGCAATCAAGTTAATTTTTGATGATTTGTTATAAAGTGAGAGGATTTTGGTTGTATCGTTAATAGATTTTGCAACAGTTACAACTTTTACATAATTAGAGAACTTTTTCATTTGTTTTAGTGTTAAATTTAATTTCTTAGCATCTGGTGTTTTTTTAAAATTATGCCATGAAACTAGGATATTGGTTTTTGATTTTTTTAGATACTGTCGTAGTTTTTGATTCTTTTTTAGTGTATTAAATTCAATATCTAGTAAGAACGGATTGTATTCAGTAATCAATTTTAGAATAGAGATACGCTCCTTTTCTGAGCCAGAGAATTTTCCACCTTCATTTTTTGGTCGTAATGTGCAAACACATCTAGATAATTTTTCTTTAATGCTATCTAACACATCTGGAACGTCTACTGGTTTAACAAAATCTAATCTAATTTCTGCATATTCAGACTTAGATAGTGCATTTTTTAGTATTTGTTTAATCTTTTTCGGATTTTTTTCCGCGATTGAAACACATGTTTTGTATTTCATTTTCTATTTTTCTAAAATATATTCGTCTGATACTTCCATTCCAAAATGTCTACCTGTAGCAGATTTTGAAAATACTAAAACTGAATCACCTTTCTTTAGATGTGTAACTGAAACTAGATGACCATTTGATTTCACAAAACGAATAGTTTCTGCGTCCTGTGCAATTATTCCACCTAATTCATCACCTACCTTAGCCTTAATCAACAACATTGGTCTCCTTTCAATTTTACATCTACCTATGGCTGCTCTTCTTGCTTTACCTTTAGAATCAAGTACTAACACATCACTTCCAGTTTCTAATTCAGAAAGATATTTTGTTGTACCATCAGGTGAGAGTGTATAACAGTGCACTGCACCTGCATTAACTCTAAAAGGTCTTGGTGATGTGAAAGATGAACCAACTGATTCATTGTGTACCAAGAACATAAAATTCGCTCTACTACCAATAAGCATACCTTCACCCTTATGTAACATTGAGGCGGTATCTACGCATACACGTTCACCATCTCCCACTTCTTTAATATCTATAATTTTAGCAGGTTTTAATTCAAATTGTTTTGAGCCCATGTTTACAAGAGTTTCTTTTACATCGTTAATCGAATTGGTTTGAAAGATTACTCCGTCAACTCCAATATCTAAGATTGAAAACATTTTACGAACTTCAATAGAATTACGTGCAACTGTAAATATCTTAGTATGTATCTTATGTAGTTTAGCAATTATGTTCTCTAGTGGAATAATCTTCCAATCTTTTACTTCAATAATTACGAAATCAAGTCCTTTTTTTGCAGATTCATAGATGTTTTCTATATCTTTATTTGATAAAACTTTGAATTTCTTGCCTATTTTTTTACCTTTTATCTTGGCTGTTGATTTATTATCTAAAATAACATATTTTGAACTTGTTGAGGGGAAAACTGTTTGTATTTTTGATTTTTTATTTGTTATATTTTTTGGGTCTGCATAAATTAAAGAAATTCCCTCACCCTCAAGCTGATTTACAAATTTTGTAAATTGGTTTTTTCCAACTTTTGGTTGGACTATTAGTAATTTACTCTGTGCCAAGTCTTTCAGCCGCTTCTTTTGATGTTTGATTTTTGAAAATTATTCCTGCTAATGCCTCAACAATTTTTTCTGGTTTTTTATGAGCAAAAATATTTCGACCATATGTAACACCTTTTGCACCAGCATTCATAGCATCTTCAGTCATTTTAAGTAAATCCATATCTGTTTCTGATTTTGGCCCTCCAGCGATTACAACAGGAACTGGAATGCTTTCAACTACCTTTGTAAATGAATCAATGTCACCGGTATACAATGTCTTTACAATATCAGCTCCACATTCAGCACCAATTCTTGCAGCATGTGCAACTATTTCAGGATCATGTGGATCCTTGATATTTTCACCTCTTGGGTACATCATTGCAAGTAATGGAACATTCCATTCGTGACATTGCTCTGAAATTATTCCTAAGTCTTGTAACATCTCTGGTTCTTCTTTTCCACCAATATTGATGTGTAATGAAACTCCATCTGCACCAAGTCTTAATGCCTCCTTTACTGAACCTGTAAGCATTTTCCTGTTAGGTGCAGTTGACAATGAAGTGCTTGCTGAGTAGTGAACTAAAATTCCAACTTTAGGTGGTCTTGGTAATGTTTTGATAATTCCTTTGTTAATAATTACACTAGTAATTCCATGAGTTTCACATTTGTAAATCATTGAATGTGGTTTTTCTAATCCCTCAATTGGACCATTTGAAATACCATGATCCATTGGAATGCATAGCATCTTTCCTTTTCTCATAATTCTATTTACTCTAATCTCCTTACCTGTTGCCATTGATGATTTTCATGACATACCATACTTAAAATTATTTAAAATGGGTTTTTTTATGAATAGAATCTTTCTAAGGATTAAATATTCACGCATTGCACCTAGGTGTATTGAGTCAATTAACTGAGCAGATTCATTCTAGTGAAATTGGTGACATTCTGGAAAACTCACTAAATGGGTATACACCAAACCAAGATGACTGTCTTAGACTGATACGCTCTGATGATACTTTCCTTATGGGTATGACTGCAGGTCATTTAACTAGAAAAAAATTTGGAAACAAAGCATCATTTGTAAATAATATAATTCTAAATTACACTAATGTCTGTATTACAGATTGTAAGTTTTGTGCATTCTACCGTCCACCAGATCATAATGAATCATATACACTAACTCTAGATGAAATTGAAGCACGAGTTAAAACTGGTTGGGAGATGTTCAAAATAAGACAAGTCCTCATTCAAGGAGGACACAACCCAGATCTTGGTATTGAATATTATGAGGATTCATTTAGAATGATTCGCAGAAAATTTCCTCAAGTCGGTATACATGGACTCTCTACATCTGAGATTGATATGATTGCAAAAGTAGAAAAATCAAGTACAAAGGAAGTTTTATCCCGACTAAAAGATGCAGGTTTGCAATCTGTTCCTGGTGCTGGTGCAGAAATTCTAACTGATTCTGTAAAGGAGATAATTAGTCCTAAAAAAATTAAAACTAATGAGTGGTTAAGAATAATGGATGAAGCATTTTCTTTAGATTTACCAGCATCTGCTACAATGATGTATGGTCATGTTGAATCGGACAGTGATATTGCAGAACATTTTTCTAAAATTATAGAACTACAAAAGAAAACAAATGGATTTATGGCATTTATCCCATGGAGTTTTGAACCTAATAATACACTAATGCAGCATGATGGTATTGTTACTTATGGTGCAGGTGGAATACAACTTTTAAAAATGATTGCTATATCAAGAATTGTTTTTGACGGATTAATAGATCACATTCAATCATCATGGCTAACTAATGGTGTTGGTATGGCACAATTAGCATTACAATATGGTGCAGATGATTTTGGTGGAACATTAATAGGTGAAGAAGTAGTTTCTTGTACTGGATCTCGCTCAACTGAACTTACTGATAAACGAATTATTAATTCAATTAAACAGATAGGTTATTCAGTAGAAGAAAGAGATAATTTCTATAACCAAGTATGCATTCATTAAATCTCATAACTTGACCATTTAGAATCTACAAGTTTCTTAGTTTCTTCATCAACTTTGACCTGTTCTTGGATTTCTCTATTAAATCCCTCTTCTAGTGTTTTTTGTGTTGCATCAATTCCCAATTTTGAGCCTAAATTCACAAGTGGAGATGCTGGATCAAGTGTGTCTGTAGGTGTTTTATCTATAATTGTGATGTCTCTTGCTGCATCCACTCTAGTTGTAACAGCCCAAATTACATCATTCATGTCATGAACATTGACATCATCATCTACTACAACAAACATCTTTGTTAGAGCTAATTGACCCATTCCCCATAACCCCATCATTACTTTTTTTGCCTGTCCAGGATATCTTTTTTTTATTGAGATTATTGCCATACCTTGGAACCATCCTGCTGCTGGCATATCAAAGTCAACAACTTCAGGATGGAACATTCTGATCATTGGTAAGAATGCACTTTCAATGACTTTACCAATGTAAGCATCCTCTAAGATAGGTTTTCCAACAATTGTTGTTAGATAAATTGGATTCTTTCTTTGCATAATACCTGTAAGTGTGAAAGTAGGAAATGGTTCCTTTGGTGTATAGTATCCTGTATGATCACCAAATGGTCCTTCATCCCTGATGTCAGATGAATCTACATAACCTTCTAAAACAATTTCTGCATTTGCTGGAACTTCAAGATCAATTGTTTTACATTTAACTGTCTTAATGCCTTTTTTTCTTGTAATTCCTGCAAAAAGATACTTATCTAATCCCTCAGGAACTGGTGCAACTGCAGAAAAAACTGTTGCAGGTTCGCTACCAATAATTATTGCGGTTTCTGTTCTGCCTTTTTTCTCATTTGCTATATCATGATGCTCTGCACCACGCTTATGTTTTTGCCAGTGCATTAATGCATGAGTATTATCTACAATCTGAATTCTATAGACTCCAAGATTTCTAACTCCTGTTTCTGGATGTTTTGTTGCAGTCAAACCAAAAGTGATGAATTTACCTGCATCTTTTGGCCACGATTTTAAAATTGGAATTTTATCAAATGATGGTTTCTCATTAGTTACTTCAGTAACAGGACCATTTTTCTCTAGTTTAGGAAAAGATTCACTCATTTTAGAAAGTTCTGGA
>Ga0310344_10004049_pt1 | contig 10903 bp, 9 predicted proteins | sample HC15DNA20200_MG_FD_203801 | JGI IMG/M metagenome (GOLD analysis project Ga0310344, IMG submission 203801) | Marine microbial communities from station ALOHA, North Pacific Subtropical Gyre - HC15-DNA-20-200_MG | ecosystem: Environmental > Aquatic > Marine > Oceanic | place: Pacific Ocean: North... | reverse complement strand
CAACAATTTTCATTACTATTTTTGCTACAGTTTTAACATTTTTAGTTTGATTGTTTTGAGGACCAAAATTCCATGATCCTGAATAAATTTTTGGTTTTTTGTATAATTTTTTTCCAAGAATTAAATATCCAGAAATTGGTTCAAGCACATGTTGCCATGGTCTTGTTGCTGAGGGACTTCTGATTACAAGATTCTCATTTTTTATTATTGTTCTAATACAATCTGGAATTAATCTATCCTTAGACCAGTCTCCCCCTCCAATTACATTGCCGGCTCTGGCAGTTGCAAGTCCGATCCTTTTGTTTTTTGAAAAAAAAGATTTCCTAAATGCATTAAATGCCATTTCAGCAGCTGCTTTGGAAGCGCTGTAAGGATCATCACCACCCAAAATATCATTTTCTTTATAACCTCTTTTTATCTCTCTGTTATAATAACATTTATCAGATGTAATCATTACTAAAGATCTTACACTTGAACAAAGTCTTACAGCATCCATGAGATTAGCTGAACCAATTAGATTTGTTTGAAAAGTATTGATTGGATCTTTATAAGAGTTTGAAACTAAAGATTGTGCTGCTAAGTGAAAAACAATACTTGGTCTATTTTTTTTTAAAGATGACTTTAAATTATTAATATCTAAAATGTTACTATAAATGTTTTTTACTTTTTTGTATTCAATAAACCCCTCATAGTTCTTTCTTTTCAAATCATTTTTTGAATACCCGATCACTTTTGCCCCATATCTTAAAAGTACTGAAGTTAACCAAGATCCCTTGAAACCAGTATGTCCAGTAATGAAAACTCTTTTATTTTTATAAAACTTTTCTAATCTGTCCATGGAGCTTTTTTTTCTTTGAATAGTTTATTGAGAAATTCTTTATCCCTTGGTGTATCCATACATTGCCAAAAACCTTCATGTTTAAAGGCCATTAACTGTCCTAATTTAGTAAGCTTTTCTAAAGGTTCTCTTTCGAGCATTATTTTGTCACCTTTAATGAAATCAAATATTTTATAATTGAAAACAAAAAAACCACCATTGATCCATCCCTTTTTAATTTGTGGCTTTTCTTGGAAATTTTTTACTCGATTCTTTTTTAGATCCACTTCACCAAATCTTACAGGAGGTCTTACAACTGTCATCGTTGCAATTTTTTTATGTTGTAAATGAAAATTTAAAAGTTTTTTTAAATTTTGATTAGTTAAGCCGTCACCATAAGTTAACATAAAATTTTCACCTTTAACAAAATATTTTTTTAATCTTAATAATCTTCCTCCGGTCATAGTTTTTTTTCCAGTAAATTTAGTATCTATATTAAGTTTGTGATTTTTATGTCTAAAATATTTCTCAATTATTTTATTTTTATAACCAAGAGCCAAAATAAAATTGTTAAAATGGTATTTGGTATAAATATCGATTATATGGGATAAAATTGGTTTTTTTCCTACTTTAACCATTGGCTTAGGTATAACCTTTGTTTCCTCTCCCAGCCGTGTACCTAGGCCTCCGCATAAAATTATTGTTTTCATAAAATTTTGTCTTTTATAATACGTTAAAATATTTCTCTACTTTGAAGAAATCATATTCTTTTTCATTTCTTTTTCAGGAAGATATGGCGACAAATTCTCAATCGAATCACCAAATTTAAGCTTGGGAATTATTTTTTGACCTGGATCTATTTTTACTTCCAAAAAACTTGCACCCTTATAATTAGTGAATTTTTTTACAGTTTTTGTAATTTTTTTGTTTTGATCTATCGCAAAATATTTCATTTTATAAGCAAAAGCCAAATCTTTAAAATTAGGATTGCTAATACCCTTCCAAGAATGATCTGGTTTTGTATCAAGATAAAGTTCTTTAAATTGTTTTATTATTCCATAACCCATATTATTTATTACTATAAGTTTTATGGGTAATTTATTAAGAAAAATCGTTTGAAGTTCTTGAACGTTTATTTGTAAACTACCGTCACCGTCAATGCAGATAATTCTTTTTTTTCTACCAAGCGCAATACATGCCCCGATTGATGCTGGTAATGCATATCCCATGGGAGAATTTCCAAAAGCCGAAAATAATCTTTGCCCTTCTTTTAATTTAAAAGATTGTAATGTCCAAGTTAAATGGCTTCCTGTCGATCCTATAATTATATCAGTATTTTTTAAAACTTTTGATAACTTATCAAAAAAAACATAAGGATTTACATAATTTTTCTGAAGATAATATTTTTTTTGTATGATTGGATACTTAATCATCCATTCTTTAGATAAAGAAACCCAGTCAGTCCATCTATAATTAAATTTATATTTTCTTTTTTTATATAAAATTTTATTCAAAATAGGAAAAAAAATTCTTAAATCTAAATTAATACTCGTATTTAAATTTAAACCTCTTTTTTTTGAAAGTTCATTTTTGTCGATATCGATGGCAACTACCTTGGCGTTTTTTGCAAATGTTTCTGGCTTTCCGCCTGTTACCCTTGTATCTAAACGACTTCCAAGACTAATTAATAAATCACTATTTTGAACAACTAAATTAGCTGATCTCGTCCCATAAACACCTATGGTTCCAATATAGTTTTTTTCTTTATGAGCAACTCCATCAACGCCACTCCAAGTAGCTACTATTGGCATATTTAACTGATGAATTATTTTTTTAAGTTCTTTAGTAGTATTCGAATTTCTGACGCCTCCACCAATTAATAGTACAGGTCTTTTTGAATTGTGAATTAATTTTACTAAATTATGAATTTTCCGAATATTATTATTTATCATGGCTTTTTTGATCTTTTTCATTTTTATAAAAATATTTTTTTTTAAAATTATTTTTTGATGTTGTATATCCATTGGAATATCAACAAGTACTGGGCCGGGTCTGCCGCTTACAGCAATGCGTGAAGCTTTTTCAAGTTGGTACTGTATTTCTGAACTTTTTTTAATCCTAACTGCATACTTTGTTATAGGTTTAACTATTGAAACAATATCTGTTTCTTGAAATCCGATTTGCCTAACACCTTTAGTTCCCTTTTGTGCTCCTATTTGTTCGTATGTGTTTACATTGCCAGTTATATGAAGAACCGGCACTGAGTCAAACCACGAACATGCAATTCCTGTGATTAAGTTTGTTCCTCCGGGTCCTGATGAACTGAGAGTTGCAGCAAAATTAGGTCCAACTCTTGAATAAGCGTCAGCCATCATTGCAGAGGATTGTTCATGGCCAACGCAAGTATAACTTATTTTATTTTGTTTTGAAAAAGCATCAACTATGAATGAAGCCGCTCCACCTGTTAGTAAAAAAACATCTTTAACTTTTTTTTGATACAAAAATTTTAATATATAATCAGAAACTAACATTTTTAATTTATAATATTATTAAGTATAAATACCATGATCGTTTTTTTTTTTACTAAAAAATTGAATTGTTCTTTTAAATCCAAATATAGCATCTACTTTAGGTCGCCAGCCCAAATCACTAAGTTTTTTTACAGAGGGCTTGGGATAAATAAAATCATTTCTAACACCAAATTTTTTCTTTTTAGTTGTTATTTTTAATAATTTATTATTGCGATTTCTTAATATGATGTGAGCTATTTTTTTTACTGAGTGAATTTCTTCTGGATTGGCTAAATTATAAATCTCTCCTTTTTCACCTTTTAATATAACTGTCAAAATTCCTGAAAGAGCATCTGATATATAACAAAAAGCTCTTTTTATTTTTAAATTACCTTTTATTAATAGATTTCTGTTATTCACTATATCTTTTACTAAATCTGAATGTATTCTTCCATCGCCAAGTTTCATAAATGGTCCATAAGTATGGAAAAGTCTTATGGAATTTGTAAATAAATTAAATTCCTTTGTCCAGGCTTTTAAAGAATTTTCCCCAAATTTTTTTGATAATGCTAAATTTGAAATAATTTTTGAAGAGTCAATTAAACCATAATTTTCTTCACTAAATATTTTCTTTTTAAAGTTAGCTCTTCTGAAGTCTCCATATACTTCTGATGAACTTAAAAAAATAAATTTTTTAACTTTTTTTTTGCTGCAAAAATTCAATAAATTTATAGTGCCCAAAGTATTTGTCATTAATGTTTCTACAGGTCTTAATGTATAATTATTTGGAGATGTTATTGAAGCCCCATGAATACAAATGTCCGGAAAAATATTTATATTTATTTCTTTATTTAAATTAAGTTTAAATATTTTCAGTTTTTTTGTCTTTATTAGTGATTGCAGTATATTGCTTCTATTATTACTTGTCTTTCTTGCTATACCATAAAATTGAATTTTGTATCCATGCATATCCATTATTTGATTTAATATTTTTATAAATGCAGACGGTATAAATCCGTTACAGCCTGTCACTAGTATTTTTTTATTATTTAATTTATGAACAGGTAGAGAAGTTTCACAAACTTGATTGGCTATTTCTTTTTCAAAATCTAATTTCATAATATAGTCTTTACCATATTTTTTCTTAATTTTCTTAAAATATAATAAAAGATCGACAAATAAAAATTTGGGAAAAAAATATTTTTAAAAAATAAGGCATAAAAATTAATATATTCAAATCCCAATTTCTTTCTATTAATATACAAATAAAAAAAATCTGGGATAAAAGTATCTAGTATGAAATTTTTACAATACAGAAATTTAAAAAAATTTAGCCCATTTTTCTTATAGGCTTCAATTAACTCAACCAATCTTACGCTTTTCACAAGCGGCCAAAGTTCCCCCCACTCTCTAATACCTGTAAGATTTATGCTTACGGTTCTTTTGCAAAAATATGCATTGGATTCAATAAAAGCCTTAGAAAAAATTGTTGAATGTGGAAAAGTATTATCAAGATGCGAAAATCTTTTTTCATCCTTGATAAATTTTTCACTTAAAATATTTTTATTTTTTTCCCATACACTTCTCTTAAATAAAGACAAAAACTGGCCGCCTAGAAAGTCGAATGATATTTTAGGATTGATTAGATTTTTAAATTCTAATTTTTTTTCTATTTTATAATTTGAAAATTTTGTTATTTTTGTGGGTAATAAATTTGTATTGAACGGTTGTTCTTGTGAGAAAACATAATCTGAATTTAGGCAAATCGAGTTTAAGAAAAAAAAATCTACATCAAAATTATTTTTGTTATTGGTAATTTCATCAATTATTTTAAATGAATTTGGTAAAAGCATATCATCGTCCCCCAGCAACCAAATAAATTTTGCAGTAGATAACTCGGAGCTTAATAAAATATTTTTTGCAGATCCTAAATTTTTTTCATTTTGTTTGTATAAAATAGGTAGTGTTGATTTATATTTATTAACAATGTTTAAATTTGTATTTTTGTTGTCATTATCTGAAATACAAACTTCAAAATCGATTTGAAAATTCTTTTTAGCTACACAAATAGAATTTAAACAATTAAGTAAAGCTGCTGGTCTATTATAAGTCGCAATACAAATAGAAACTAATTTCATTAATTATTTTTAATATTACTTTTTAAAATTTCCGATAGACTTTTTAATGGATTTTTATTTGGAACAATATTAAATTGTTCATTAAATAACTTAATTTTTTCTTGAGTATTCTTATCAAGCCACCACTCATCAATATTATTCCAATATTTGTTTAGATGCCTAATTGATTCATCTAAATCTAAAAACAGTATTTTTGCATCAACTAAGTATTGATAAAATTGCACTACCTCTTCAGTTAAATGATTAAATGTATAGTCCCAATAACAAATTGTAGGCATGTCCAACGCTAAATTTTCTAAAAGACCAGTGCCATCATAATTAAAAAATGTCACTTTAGTTTTTTTAAATATTTTTTTTATATCAGATTTTCCATAATCTAGATTTACATCAAAATTTTTGAAATGATCGTTGGTCAGATGTTTTCCTCTAAGAAGATAACTACTGTGTAAACGTAGAATGGTTTTTTTTCTAATTTGGGGCGTTAATTTTTCTAATAAATTTACAGTTGATTTTATACCCAAAATTTTCTCTTTATGTCTATCGTATGGAAGGGCTCGATAACCTAAAGATCTACACACAATTGTTAGAAAACCATCTTTGTCAAATAATTTTTTTCTGCCTATTACTTTCATATTAAATGCTGGTTGCATTCTGGATTTTGAAAAAGATCCCCACGTAATAAATTTTGAACATGTAGTATATTCTGTTACATAATAATTATCGATCTGAGTTAAGTAGTTGCTACCGTGTTGCCCGGTAATATAAGGAATTCCTTCATCAACTTTATTTGCTGTATATAATTTAAATATTTCATCATGAGTGAATCCATGCGATGTATATATAAGTTTTGGCTTTTTCGGAAATCCTATATTTTTTTGCAAAGAATTTATGTCCTCAAATGATTCCAACATACTGATAGGGATTGAATTTTGAATTAAATACCTTACTATTTTTTCGCAATCTTTATAATTGTTATACTTTAAATCTATTTTTTTTCTCATTGATGGATCAAAGGATTTAAAATCAATTGGAGGTGTGTACCAAAATTGAGGAATTTGAGAAAGCAAAATTTCTAATTTTTTTTCTTGAAAAAATCTAAGGCCACTTTCATAAATCAACGCGTCTTTATTTCTTTTAAATGCTTTGAAAATTTTCATAATCGATTGAACGAACATTATTTTTAAAGACCTTTTATTCTCATAGTCAAAAGTTTTTTGATTTTTTAAAAACTTATTTTGTGTTTTGTCATAAATTATTGTTTGATCACTTTTAATAAATTTAAAAATTTCAGAATAAAGAACGTGATTCCATTCCTCATCAATACAAGCGGAGTACATTCCTCGGGTATCTTTTGTGAAAAGCTTGTAATCTGATGTTTCTAATAGATAAATTTTATCTATTTGATGGTTATTCAATGCGTTTTTTAAATGTTCTAATCTGTTAAAAACTATATAGATAAATTTTCTTAACCATGGCCCAATAATAATTTCCCAACTCCTTGTAGAAAAATTTACATTGTGTATTTGATTAAGGTTATATTTTAGATCCTTTATAATTGATAAAAAAATGGTATTGCAATAGGAAAAATTTTTAATTCTTTCTTCTTTTTTAAAGGAAAAAGAATCGCAAGTTTGATAATCTAGTCCTGATAATTTTTTTGCACTAACGTCCTCCAGGCACCAATTACCTATAAACAATGTAGGTTGTTTCAAGTTTAAATATTTTTCATTTGTAGAAAAAATTAAATTTCTTTTCATTTAAATATAAAGTTTTAGATTAGTTTGAATTTCTTTCTAAGTTTAAAAAGCGCTTTTGCTTTGGAATAAAACATTTTTTATCTCTTTAGAAATTTTATCTGCGACCAATTTATTACCATAACGTGATAAATGACCGCCACAATCCTCGTCTAAGTAGACTTTTTTTAGATTTTTATCTGAAAGAAAATTAGTTAGGTTGATCACTTTTATTTTTTTAATTTGGTTGAAAAAGTTACCATATAAGTTTTTGTTTTTATTGTATAAATCAATATCATCTTTCTGAGGAAATACTATCAAAACTGGTATGTTTTTTCTTTTTTTAGCTAATTTTACAAATTTATAAATTAATTTTTTAAAAAGAAATGTTGAATCGTAATCATTATATAATTTATTTGCCATCCTCACATTATGTTTAAAATAAAGTGGAAATAGTTTTTTTCTTTTCTTTATTTTATTTAAAGAGACAGAATTGATAATAAATGCATGAAATAATTGCACATTAAATTTAAAATTTCTAAAAAAAGATAAAGTGTAAGGATATCTAAATTGAAATTTTTTAAATTTTTTTAAATAAAATTTGTCATATCTATCTATTTTATTTTTTATTTTTTTTAAATTTTTAAAATCTTTTTTTGAACTAATTGGGTTTTTAAAAAATTTTAATTTATTATTTTCAATAATATATCGAGGTTTAAAACCATAAATATTTCCGAACTCTATATAATGTTTCCAGACACTTTGGATCCTATTTAAAGTTTCAGGTACAAATCCGATGATTACAATTTTTGAGCCTTTATCTTTTTTATTATATTTGTATCTTAACAAAGCTTGGTCAAATCCATAATTCCCAACTCCGTAATTTTTTATATGAAATTTAACTTTCTTTGAAACATGTTCTGTCCAAACTTGATCATCTTTAACAAATCTTCCAAAAACATAAGAGTCCCCGTAAACTTCAATTTTATTTTTAAAATTTGAATATTCTGACTTTCTTCTCCCATATTTATCAGTAGAAAATTTAGTTCTTCTATATTTTAACTTTTCATAGCCGATAACAAGGGTTTTTTTTAACCAACCACATTTTTTGTTATAACTTTGTCTAAAAAAACTATTTATATTTTTATTTTTAAATTCTGGAAATTCATCATCTTGAGTTATTAACCACTGAAAATCATCTTTTATAATATTTACTAAAAATTGAATAATAAATTCAAATATTAAGATTAAAATTAATGCTGTAATAAATATATTAATCAATTTGGCTAGCTGATCGTTTAATTAATTTTTTATTTTTTAATGATTTTATTATTATTTTAAGGTTCTCGTCGATGTCTTTTCTAGTAAACTTATTACTAAGAACTAAATCAGAATTCTTCGGGTTTTTAAATTTAATGTTTATTCCTACGATATTTTTATTTAACTTATTATTTTTTTTATAAACCCTTTTGGAGTTTCTTTTTACCAAAACACCTATAGGCACATCGATAAAAATCTCAAAATAATTCTTAATATTTTTTTTATTCCATTTTAGCCATTTTGGAAAAAGCGATAAAACTGAAACAATTAAATTGACACCATTCTTTGATAAAAAATGAGCTAATCTTGAGATTCTCATTGCATTAATTCTTCTATCATTTATTGAGTGTCCCAAATCATGACCAAATGTTTCTCTAATCACATCTCCATCTAATTGGATAAAATTTTTTCCTAATTTTTTTTTTAGTTTCTTGCTAAGATACGTTTTACCTGATCCAGATAATCCTATGATCCAAATTACCATTTGTTTTTATCTTTATGATTAATGTACAATTTTTCCAGTTCAATAAGTCTCTTAAAATGCTTGTCGCTTACTAAGCGCTTAATTTTTTTTATTTTTTTTAATCTATCTTGAATATTAAGTTGTCTTGGTAACCTTTCTCTTCTCATAATTTTTTTTGTAAATTTTGTTTTTTTTGCACCTATAAAAGTACATAATTTAGAAATATAAAAATCTGTTTGTGAAGCAAAACTATCAAAATCAATTCTTACTAAATTCCTTTTTTTTTTTATTTTATTATATTCTTTGATTTCTCTATTGACACAAGTACAAACCATATCAACTACAGTATCGTGCTTATTTAAACTCTTGTTTCTAAATTGTTTATAAAAATAGAATGGTTTCAATTTTTTTTTAGACGAAATTAGTGGTATTTGACCCAATATTTGTTTTTCTGATTCTCCAAAATCAGCATTTATCCATGAATTTACCACGTCTATTGGATTTCTTGAAATGTTTATAATTTTTAAATTTTTTATTCCTAAATTAAGCCAGAATTTGTAAAACCAAATAGCATCATGCGTATCTAGTAGCATATATGTATTTTTTTTTTTATGAATTTTGAGTACATGATCGCCTCTTTTAATCTTTAGTCTTTTTGTAAAACTTTTTGGATCTTTCGATACAGCTACACTCGTCTCATCCTCATGTCTAAAATTCATATTTCTTCCAATTAATTGTTCATAATAACTTAAGTCTAAAATATGATTTGCCATAAACTTTGCAGTTTCAAATGGTAGCTTTTTGAAAAAATTCAAAGCCGCAAATTGGTCCAAATAATAAATTTTTCTTAACATTTCCACATTTTTTAAACTTGCAACAACTGGAGAAAGCATGCTTTTTCCAGATGCATGGGTTCCTGTAACAAGAATTAAATTTTCTAAAAAAATTTTTTTTTTAAATTTAAATTTTGAAAGATTTAAGTTATTTTGCATTTCATTTATTTTATTGGCTAAATTTTTGATTTTAGTAAAATATTGTAATCAGATTTGGTATCTACTTCGTACCACGAACCTCTATATTTGACAACTTTAACTTTATTATTTTTATTAGATATAAAGCTCTTAAAAAAATTTGTGATATCTAAATATTTTAATTTCTTATCCAATTTTAAATATACATGTTTTTTAATTTTGTTCCATCCTCTTGGATTAATTTTAAAAACTCCCATATACTGACCTTGGATCCCTTTAATTTTTTTAGGTTTTCCTCCTATAGATGTTAAAAAGTTTTTATTATCAAAATTAAAATTTTCTGCATCAGATAGTGGTTTCTTAAATCTTTTTTTCCATAGTTTAAGCCAATTAGGATCATATAAAATTACTACATCTCCATCTGTTTTTTTCAGGATATCAATTGCAGAAAAATTGTACAAAATGTCCGAATACGAAATAATGCATGTAAATTTTTTAAGCCATTTATCTGCACAAAATAATGAGTATAGTATATTTGATCTCAACCAATTTTTATTATGAAATTTGGTCATTTTTTTCGCTTTAATTTCTTTGCTTTTATACCCAGTGACTATTGCTAATTTGTTTATTTTATTTTTATGAAAATTATCTATTTGATAAAAAAGAAAAGGTTTGTTTTTATACAAACTCATACATTTTGGTTTTCTTAGTGTATGATCCTTCATTCTTGAACCTCTCCCAGCTGCTAAAATTATGCCTCTCAATTTATCTATTCCGTAAAGAGCTTTCTTGCCCTTTTTATTAACAATTTGTTAAATTTTTTGTCTCTTTCTGGATGCCACATCCATCCCTCCCATTTAAGAAAACTGTGTTTTATAGCCTCAATAAAATATTCAGGAGAATAAGCTGTTACCAAAAAGTTTTTTGGACAATTAGCTAAAGTTAAATTAT
>Ga0310344_10004048_pt1 | contig 10905 bp, 7 predicted proteins | sample HC15DNA20200_MG_FD_203801 | JGI IMG/M metagenome (GOLD analysis project Ga0310344, IMG submission 203801) | Marine microbial communities from station ALOHA, North Pacific Subtropical Gyre - HC15-DNA-20-200_MG | ecosystem: Environmental > Aquatic > Marine > Oceanic | place: Pacific Ocean: North... | reverse complement strand
TTACCGCACGAAGCTACTGCTAGGATAAAATTTGTTTGTCGACACAAGAAAGATGGTGTTTGCATAACATCTACAACCGAAGCAACCTCGTTTAAAGGTGTATCTTCATGTACATCTGTCAAAACAGGCAAACCAAGATCTGTCTTAACCGCCTCTAAAGCCTTTAGTCCATCTTCTACTCCAGGTCCTCTAAAGCTACTCATAGATGAACGATTCGCTTTATCAAAGGAGGATTTAAAAATTAGAGGGATATCTAGCTCTGTAGTAATCTGCTGAAGCTCTGCAGCAATATCCAGTAAAAAAGATTCGCCCTCGATCACACAGGGCCCAGCAATTAGAAAAAAAGGGTTTGAGTTATCAGCATCAAAGGAACAGAGTTTCATGCACTATCATCTTTTTGTGTATTAGTTTCCTTACATGCACGCGCTGCAGAAACGAAGCTAATAAATAAGGGATGTCCATTTAATGGGTTAGAGGTGAATTCTGGATGAAATTGGCAAGCAAGGAACCAAGGATGTTCTGGTAGCTCAATCACCTCAACTAAACCATCTTTTGATACTCCTGAAAACGACAAGCCACTTTCTTTTAACTTATCAAGATAGTTATTATTAAATTCATAACGATGACGATGACGTTCATAAATAATCTCTTTTTTGTAAATAGAGTGGATGAGGCTATCTTCTACAAGCTGGCAGTTTTGAGCGCCTAATCGCATTGAACCTCCAAGATCTGAGTCTTTACTGCGCTCCTCAGTCAAACCAGTTCGATCTCGCCACTCTGTAATTAGACCTATCACAGGATAGGGAGTTTTAGGAAAAAACTCAGTCGAGTGAGCATCATTCAAACACGAAACGTTACGAGCAAACTCAATAACTGCTATCTGCAACCCCAAACAAATTCCAAGATATGGAATTTTTGTTTCACGCGCTAATTTAACAGACTGAATCTTGCCCTCTATACCCCGTTCACCAAAACCCCCAGGAACAAGAATTGCATCCATATCATATAGTTTGTCCATACCTTCTGATTCAAGGTCTTCAGCCTCAAAATAGTGAATATTGACGCGTGTTTTTGTATGAATTCCAGCGTGCATAAGAGCTTCAGTAAGAGAGATATAAGCATCTTTCAGATTGACATATTTTCCAACCATGGCTATGTCGACCTCAGCTTCTGGGTGCGCCTTAGCATCAACTACTGATTGCCATTTAGAGAGATCTGCGGAAGCCACTTCAAGACGCAACTTATCAACAACGATCTCATCAAGCCCCTGTTCTTTAAGCATTAGGGGAATTTTATATAAATCATCTACATCTACTGCAGAAATAACCGCTCGTTGCTCTACATTAGTAAATAAAGCAATTTTTGCTTGCTGGTCTAGAGGTAAAAACTGTTCTGAGCGACATACCAAAACATCTGGTTGAATACCTATTGATCGTAATTCTTTAACCGAGTGTTGTGTGGGTTTAGTCTTAATTTCAGACGAGGCTGCAATGTAAGGTACTAAAGTAAGATGAATATAAACCGCTCGTTCACGTCCCAACTCCACGCCTAGCTGTCTAATTGCTTCAAGAAACGGTAAGGATTCGATATCACCAACTGTTCCGCCTATTTCAACCATACAAATATCAGCATCACCAGCGCTTTTTATTACACTCTTTTTTATCTCATCAGTAATATGTGGGATGACCTGAACAGTCGCTCCCAAATAATCACCACGACGCTCCTTCGCAATGACATTGCTATAAATTCTTCCAGTAGTAAAATTGCTATCGCTACCCGTTTTAGTACTAACGAATCGCTCGTAGTGCCCAAGATCAAGGTCTGTCTCAGTTCCATCCTCAGTAACAAACACTTCACCATGCTGGAATGGACTCATAGTACCCGGATCGACATTGATATATGGATCCAACTTTGTCATTCGTACGGTAAGCCCACGCGCTTCCAAAATTGCACCAAGAGAAGCAGCAGTAATACCCTTCCCTAAAGATGAAACAACCCCACCTGTAATAAAAATGAATTGTGTCATTCCCCATCCATATTCATTTAAAAAATTCCAGGGCCAAGAAATCGCCCAAGATGGCTTTACAAACTACCAAAAGAAGCCTGCCACGACCACCCCAATTTAAGTCACAGAGGGATGATTAGTCCATAAAACCTGCCATCTAGGCTTGGTTTCTTGGACTTCCTCGGCCACAGCAGAAATCCATAAGTCACCTACTGCAACAAGCTCATCATCTTTATAAATCAGTGGAATACGGTCTCTTAACCAAGGAGGCACCCCAGTTTCCTGAAACCACTTCTTTAGTGGACGATTATATTTATAGCATAGAGGCTTGAAACACTCACCACCCATTCGAAAACGTATGCTGAAGCCTTTTTTTACCCAAATATCCGGAAGTCCTTTCCCAGTCGTTGGTATAAGAGCAATGTTACCTTCAGGTCCAGACCAAGGCTTATCCTCTGTAAGTTCACCTATATAACCATCTCCCGAACTCTGCATAAAAGGAGCAAAAATATGCAAAATACCTCGATAAATACGTCCTTCCCCACCCGGCCACTTAACTTGAGTCTCAGCATCAATGCGCTGAACCTCTAAACCCTTAATTAAATTGTCCATTTGAGCAGAATCAGGAAGAGGTAAACCAGCTTTCCTAATCAAATAACGAAGTACATTCTTCTGCCGAGATACTGGAATTTCAAGTAAGGTGGCCTGAGGTATTCGGGCTGGATCAAGAATATCAGCACTATCCGTCTCCGCTACACTATCAAGAATTTCCTGGGCATCAACCATCTGACGGGCCAACCTCTCTGCAGTCTTACCGCCTGATGGCCAACGAGTGATAACCTGCGACAAAACTTTTTTTCGAAGAAAGTTACGATCAAACCTCTCATCTATATTCATAGGGTCATCAAGCCACCTGAGCTTCCAATTAGCTCCAACCTCTTGAATTTCTCTACGTGTCACATTAAGTAATGGTCTTCCTAAAAAACCATTTCCAAAACGCCTAAAACTAGCAATACCTCGCATTCCCTTAACACCACTTCCACGAAGCAACCTAAATAATAATGTTTCTAACTGATCATCCGCATGATGAGCAGTTAATAAGATCTCACCAGGCAATAATAAATCCTTAAGAGCCTGATACCGGGCCTCTCGAGCTAAGGCTTCGAGACTATGACCAGGTTGATTTTTTATTTGGACTCTAGAACTTACATATTCAACCCCCAACGCACTTGCAGTTTCACTACAGTGTTCTTCCCATTTACATGAATTCACATGAAGGTCATGATCAATATGAGCTGCACGAACTGAACAAATAGGCCCCAATCGCTGCATAGCGGCTAGCAGAACTGAGGAATCCAATCCACCACTAAAAGCCACTAAATAACTATTTGAGTTCGAAGGAAATTCAGAAAGACACTGCCTGAAAAGCTTGAGAAACGTTTCCATAGGCTCCACCTGAATTATACCCACAAGCCAAGAAAGACTATAAACCTAATAAGCTCAGGGCTAACCCTCTTTATATGATCCGTAATCTGCTAACCGACGTCGACGTTTTTTTATTAAAGCACTGATTGAAAAAGACTGTAGTTCATTAGATGCACTAAGAAGAGAGCTTTTAAGGGATTCTGCTATTTCTTGTGTATCACGATGAGCCCCACCTAAGGGCTCTGGAATTACCTCATCGACCAAACCAAGCTTTAAAAGCCGCTCAGCTGTTATTCCAAGAGACTCGGCTGCTGTTTCGGCTTTATCTGAACTTTTCCATAAAATAGATGCACAACCTTCAGGTGAAATAACAGAATAAATGCTGTATTGAAACATAAGCACTTTATCAGCCACGCCGATTGCTAACGCACCACCTGAACCTCCCTCACCAATTACCGCACAAATAATTGGCACCTGGAGACTTGCCATATTTAATAGATTTCGAGCAATTGCCTCACTCTGTCCTCGCTCCTCTGCTCCTATGCCAGGATAAGCACCTGGAGTATCCACAAATGTGATCAAAGGAAGCTTGAATTTCTCTGCTAAAGTCATCAACCTTAGTGCCTTACGATAACCTTCGGGTCTTGCCATACCGTAGTTTCTATAGACCCGTTCTTTCGTATCACGTCCCTTTTGATGACCTAGCACCATAACGGGTTGTCCCTCTAACCTCGCCATCCCACCAACTATTGCAGGATCATCTGCATACATTCGGTCCCCATGGAGTTCTTGGAAATCCGTAAAGCATCGAGAAATATAATCCAGCAAATATGGGCGTTGGGGGTGGCGTGCTAACTGAGTAATCTGCCAAGAAGATAAACGGGAAAAAATATCTCGCGTTAATACTTCACTCTTTTTTCTCAACCTGCCAATCTCTTCGCTGATATTCACCTCAGAATCATTACCAACGAACTTTAGCTCATCAATCTTCGCCTCAAGCTCAGCAATAGGTTGTTCAAAATCAAGAAAATTAAGATCCATTTAACGACCTTACCTGTAAGAATATAAAGCTGACAAGCAAACAAAATATAAAATTCAAAATAATCATCTTAAGAGTTTTATTACACAAAATGCTTTGGGTAGTGTATGGAGTAACTTTCAGAACCAAGCAACAATCCTAATCTTTCACGTAACTCACGAGTTGGCCTAACTGTCCAGTGATCGCCTAATGTCAGAGATGCGCGTGCAGTTGGTCCAGCATACTCCAAACAAACCTCACAGTGACCATTCGTGAATGGCTGAAGAGTCTCCTTAAGATCAATTAAAAAATCGGTATTACTATTTTCTGGCCATTGAATAGTTATACGCTTTGCATACTCTTCTATCTTATCATCCACTAGTTTTATCCGTTGGGCTGTAACTTGCCATGCGTTCGAGAACTCGTCGAACCGAAGCTGACCTTCAACAACCAATGCAACATCTTTGATAATTAAATGTCTACACTGATTATAAACATCATCAAACAGCACAACCTCTAGTCGATCAGTATTATCATCTAAAATCATACATACTCTACTGCGACGGCGAAAAAAATCGACAACCAGCCCAGCTACAATAATTTCTTTTCGCTCTCCATTTTTTCTGCTCTTACCACCTTCCGGAAGAGCCTTAATTAAGTTTTCTATCGAACCATGAGTGAAATGCGTACAATGGTTTGTATAATTATCAAAGGGATGGCCTGTCAAATAAAGGCCTAAGCTTTCTCTTTCAGCACCCAATCTTTCACGCTCACTCCAATCAGGAACCCTTGTTAGAAATTGATCGAATTCAGAAGTTGCATCCTGTTCAGCAAATAGAGTTCCTTGGCCTACCGCATTTGCGTGAGCAGTATGCTCAGCTAATTTAAGGACGCTAGGAATGGCAGCCATCAGTGTTGCTCTGTTTTCACCAAAATCGTCAAGAGCACCTGAGCGAGTTAATGCTTCTAGAACTCGCTTATTAAGCCTTTCAACCCTTCTGCACAAATCTGGTAATCCAACAAAAACCCCATGGGCTTTCCGCTCTGTAACTATGTTATCGATAACAGCCTGACCAACGCCCTTTATTGCTCCTAAACCGTACCGTATTGAGCCACTATCAATAACCATGAATTCAAATAAAGACGTATTAATATTCGGTAACTCAAGCGTAATATCAAACTGAGAACAATCGTGTTTTAATACAAAAAGTTTATCAGTGTTATCCGCATCGGCAGTGAGCACCGCCGCCATAAAATCTGCAGGATAATGCTTCTTTAGCCAAGCAGTCTGATAGGCAATGAGGGCGTAGGCGGCTGAATGAGACTTATTAAACCCATAACCCGCAAACTTTTCCATCAAATCAAATATCTTCCCAGAAACACTCGTGCTTATATTCTGCTTAGCAGCACCCTCTATAAATATTGAGCGCTGTTGTTCCATTTCTTCAGGCTTTTTCTTGCCCATAGCGCGTCTTAGTAAATCCGCCCCTCCAAGCGAATAACCCGCCATTACTCTAGCAATCTGCATAACCTGCTCCTGATACAGAATTACGCCATAAGTTTCCTTTAATATAGGCTCAAGAGTTGGATGGAAATAATCAATAGGATTAGAATTATTTCCGTGCCTACGATCTATAAAGTCTTTGACCATACCAGACTCAAGAGGGCCTGGACGATATAAAGCAAGAAGCGCAACCAAATCATCTAGGCAATCTGGTTGAAGCTCTTTTATCCATCGACGCATACCAAATGATTCCAACTGAAAAATACTTGTAGTAGACCCACTCCTCAAAAGCTTATAAGTATGTGAATCACCTTGGGGAATCTGAGCTGCCTGAATCGGCTTCTCACCCTTCTTCTCTCTATTCAGATTAATTGACTTCAATGCTCTATCAATAATCGTTAATGTTTTTAACCCTAAAAAATCGAACTTTACAAGCCCAAGGGATTCAACATCATTTTTATCAAGTTGTGTCAGCATGCCACCACCTGGTTCACAGTAAAGAGGCATAAACTCGGTCAATGGCTGAGGTGCAATGACAATTCCACCTGCATGAGTTCCTGCATTCCTAGCGAGCCCCTCAAGTTGTTGAGCTAAATTAATTAAGTTGCTGACTTCTTCCTCTGAATTGTAAAGTCCTTTTAACTCCTCGTTCTTAGATAATGCATCCTCAAGGGTAATTCCAATTTCAAAGGGAATTAGCTTCGCAATACGATCAACATAACCATATGGCATACCAAGCACTCGGCCCACGTCCCTTACAACTGCACGTGCAGCCATTGTCCCAAAAGTAATGATTTGAGAGACACGATCACGACCATAACGTTCAGCCACATAATCAATAACGCGATCTCGACCATCAATACAGAAGTCGATATCAAAATCTGGCATAGAAACACGCTCTGGATTTAAAAACCGCTCGAAGAGAAGGTCGTGCTCTATCGGATCAAGATCGGTAATACCAAGAACATAAGCCACTAAAGACCCTGCTCCAGAACCACGACCTGGTCCTACAGGAATGTCGTTCTCCCGTGCCCAGCTAATAAAATCTGCGACTATTAGGAAATATCCTGCAAAACCCATATCACAGATCACATCAATCTCTTGCTCTAGCCTACCTTCATAGTTTGCATATTCTTCTGAACTAATCCTCTTTATTGATAGTCCTCGAGTCGCAAGCCCACCATTAGCCTGTTCCCTAAGATAAACAGCTGGACTCTTACCATCAGGAACACTTAAATCTGGCAGACATGGTTGGCCCAAAGATAATTGGAAGCTACATCGTTGTGCGATACTGAAACTATTAAAAATCGCCTCCGGAAGATCAGAAAAAACCTCAGCCATCTCTGTTGGGGACTTTAAGTATTGTTCTTCGGTATAGTTCCTAGGCCGTGTAGGATCATCCAACGTCCGTCCCTGCTGAATACAGATTCTAGCCTCATGTGCCTCAAAGTCAGTTCGCTGAACAAACCTAACGTCATTCGTCGCTACAATTGGTATTGCACGTTGGCTTGCAATATTAACTGCACGAGTCACATGGATATTTTCATCTGTCCGTCCAACCCTATGAAGCTCTATATAGAACCTACCCGGAAAACGTGTTGTCCATTCGTCCAAAACTTTTATGGCATTATCAGGCTTAGCACTCAGAAGGGCTCTGCCAACCTCGCCAAACTGTCCCCCTGAAAGAGCAATTAGACCTTCAAGACTATCGGGTTTAAACCATTCCTTAAGAAGGATTGTCTGAGCATGCTGCCTACCCTCTATATAACCAAGCGTCAATAATCGACTCAGGTTTCTGAAACCCTCTCTATTTGCACATAAGAGTGAAAGCCGGCAGGGATTTGTATCTTCTGTCGATTCACCCACGAAAACATCTGCACCAATTATTGGTTTAATACCCTGCTTAATCGCAGTTCGGTAAAACTTGACCATAGCAAACACGTTACTTTGATCAGTAAGTGCAACAGCAGGCATCTGCATCTTCACAATCTGATCCAACATGTCTGGAACTCGCACAAGACCGTCTACGAGTGAGTACTCACTGTGCAAGGTTAAATGAACGTAATCAACCATGAGTCGACGCACGCTTTACAGGAGCAAAGCTCTTACGGTGTATTGGACATGGGCCAACTTGGCTAAGTGCCGCAAGGTGATATGGTGTCCCATATCCCTTGTTTGAATCAAACCCATAACAAGGATAATGGTGATGCCATCTTCGCATTAATCTATCTCTATAAACCTTAGCAAGAATAGAAGCAGCACTTATAGCTGGCACTAATTGGTCGCCATGAACAACAGACTTAATTAAAAAATGATGGTTCTTATCTTTAAATTTAGGGACCTGATTTCCATCCACTTTAATAATATCTGGCTTTAACTGAAGCTGTTCAACTGCACGTTCCATCGCTAGTAGTGTAGCTTGTAATATATTTATATCGTCAATCTCACTAGGCTCAGCAAGGGCTACAGCAAATGTTTTAGCATGTTGACGAATTAATTTTGCAAGGGAAGCTCTGCGAGTTTCGCTCAAAAGCTTTGAATCTTTAAGACCTTTGATTGGGTGATCAGCATCTAATATGACAGCAGCAGCAACAACGGGTCCTGCAAGTGGTCCGCGCCCAGCCTCATCAACTCCAGCCAAAGTAGCTCCCTGATTGATAAAAGCCAGACTCTGTTGCATAGATTATGATAACTCGATTGGTTTACTCAATAGCTCTAATACTTCATTTGCTGCGCCCATACTTGCATTACACCGAAGCTGCTGATGGATAGAACAAAAAGAATCATACCAATCAAAATTATTATCTTGACTATCGATTCTATTTAAAAATGAAGACAGCGCGGGGCCTAGTATTTCTGGGCGCACATCTGCTTGCAAAAACTCTGGTACTACTTCTCTATCTGCAAGAAGATTAGGTAGAGAAAAATAATTCAGGCGATTTAAGCCCAGAAGCTTCATGATCCTATAAGTCACTCCCGAAACCATATAACCGACAACCATCGGCCTCTTAACTAATAATGTTTCTAAACTTGCAGTTCCAGATGCTGTTAACACTACATCCGCTGCACCCATCACCTCCCTAGCCTTACCGACAAATAACATAGGGTCTGAATCTACATGAATATCACGCGTCATTTTTGAAAATATTGTGCAGGTCTCCTCATTAGCTAAACCAACTAAAACTTTAAGCTCAGGGTTATGCTTACATAGGAACTTGGCGGTTTTCATATAAGGCCTAGCCAGTCTAGAAACCTCAAATTTTCGACTACCCGGAAAGATAGCTAGATAGGTTCTAGAAAGAGGAATACCGAGTGACTTTCTAACTGTCTTTTTGTTTGTTTCCATTGGAATAGAGTCTGCTAAAGGGTGCCCCACGAAACGGGCATTAACCCCATGAAGATCATAAAACCGGGTTTCAAAAGGTAAAAGGCATAGAATTAAATCTACAGCCTTGGATACCGCTCCGACTCGAGACTGTCTCCACGCCCACACCTGAGGACTCACATACTGAACTGTTGGCAAACCTATTGCTTTTAGTGCTGATGCTATTGGTAAATTAAAGTCTGGAGAATCAATGCCAATAAAGACATCTAAATTAGCTTTTTTTAATTGACTCAACAGCCTTCTACGCAGCCTTACCAATCTCGGCAAGTGCCTCAGTACTTCAGCAAATCCCATTACAGATAGCTCTTCCGTTCGCCACCAAGGATCACAGCCAGATGCAATCATCTGCGGTCCAGCAACACCCATAAAATGGGCGTTTGGGACACGCTCTTTAATTGCATTTATTAAACCAGCTCCTAAGGTATCCCCAGAAGCCTCCCCTGCCACAATACCAACTCTCAGCACCCGGTCGCCTTTTTATAATACTGCATATTTATGGAAGTCATTAGCGAATGATTCCACGAGAACTTGCGCGCACAGATTCAAGTAGCACTAGTAATTCTTCCTGAGTTTTAGCGCTTTTTTTGAGTTTTTTTACCGCGTCTTCCAGCTTTAAGTCTTGTCGATATAAAATACGATAAGCTTCTCGTATATTGCTTATCTGGTCAGCAGTAAACCCGCGGCGTTTAAGTCCCTCTATGTTAATTCCCCTCGGAACAGCTGGACTTCCGGAAGCCAATACATACGCTGGCACATCCTTAGTCACCCCAGTATAAATACCAGTAAAAGAATGCTTTCCAATGTGACAGAACTGATGAACCGCCGTAAAACCACCAAGAATCGCCCAATCATCAATTTTTACATGCCCACCTAAAGTGGTGTTATTTGCAAATATGATGTTATCCCCTATAACACAGTCATGTGCTATGTGGACATAACTCATTATCCAGTTATCGTTCCCTACACGAGTCTCTTCTCTATCCTGTACCGTGCCGCGATTAATAGTGCAGTATTCTCGAATAGTATTCCGGTCACCAATCACTAGCCTAGTCGGCTCTCCGCCATATTTTTTATCCTGTGGATCATCACCGATAGATGCAAACTGAAAAATGTGGTTATCTTGACCAATAATACATGGGCCCTTCAAAACAACATGGGACTCAATACGACTTCCAGAACCTATTTCAACATCATCCCCAACTATTGAATAGGGACCTATCGATACATCCTCATGTACTCGTGCACTTGGCGAAATTACTGCTAGATCGTGAATCATAGGCTTTCACCTGGAGTCTTTGGAACATCTATATTTGCTAGAACTCGAAACTTAGACTGCGCCACATCACGACTATCAACTTGCGCTAAAGCATCGAAACTCCAGAAATTAAGCCGATTTGAAACCAACTTTACAGTTATAAGCAAACGGTCTCCGGGGCAAACGAGATGTTTAAAACGAGACTCTTCAATAGAAACAAGGTAAAGAGTAAAGTTTTTATCTGCATTACCCAATGTTTCCCATACCAGCACACCAGCTGCTTGAGCCATAGCTTCAACAATTAAAACACCTG
>Ga0310344_10004045_pt1 | contig 10908 bp, 11 predicted proteins | sample HC15DNA20200_MG_FD_203801 | JGI IMG/M metagenome (GOLD analysis project Ga0310344, IMG submission 203801) | Marine microbial communities from station ALOHA, North Pacific Subtropical Gyre - HC15-DNA-20-200_MG | ecosystem: Environmental > Aquatic > Marine > Oceanic | place: Pacific Ocean: North... | reverse complement strand
CCAAGATGAAGCGGCGGACCCGCTCGATCACCGACAGGTCGTCGTTCACCCGGTCCACCGCCGCGCGCAGCGCCGCCATATAGGCGGGATCGGACGCCACGTTTTCCGCCGCCGCGCCTTTCGCCTCCGCCCATTCCCGCGTCCATTCGGCGTCCGGCACGATCAAGCCGACCAGATGCGGCCGCCGGTCGCCATGGACCATCGCCTGCCCGATCTCGGGCTGGAGCGTCAGCATCCCCTCCACCTTCTGGGGCGACACATTGTCGCCCTTGTCGTTGACGATCAGGTCCTTCTTACGGTCGGTGATGCGGATGCGGCCCTTCGCGTCGAACTCGCCGATGTCGCCGGTGTGCAGCCAGCCTTCCTTGAGCGCTTTCTCCGTTTCCGCCGGATTGCGCCAGTAACCGTGCATGACCAGTTCGCCGCGCACCAATATCTCGCCATCCTCGGCGATCCTGACCTCCACCCCGTCGAGCGGCGGGCCGACCGTTTCCATCGCGATGCCCGCGCTCGGGCGGTTGCAACTGATGACCGGCCCCGCTTCGGTCTGGCCATAGCCTTGCAGCAGCGTGAGGCCCATCGCATCGAAAAAGAGGCCCACATCCGGATTGAGCGGGGCGCCGCCAGACACCAGAGCCTTCATCCGCCCTCCAAAGCGCGCGCGGATCTTGGGCACCAGCGTGCGCGAGAGAAGCAGCTTCATCGGCGCGTCGAGGATGCTGACCCGGCCCGCCTGTTCCTTCGCGGCGATGCGCATCGCTTGGCCCAGCAGATAGTTGGGGAATCTGCCCTGCTTCTCGATCGCCTTGATGATCCGCGCCCGCAGCACTTCGAACAGGCGGGGGACGACGACCATGATGGTCGGCCGCGTCTCCTCGATATTGGCGGCGAGCTTTTCCAGCCCTTCGGCATAATAGATCTGCCCGCCGAGCAGCATCGGGAGGAACTGGCCGCCGCTATGCTCATAGGCGTGGGACAGCGGCAGGAAGGAGAGGAACACCTCGTCCCCCACCCCGAAATCCTCGTTCACGACCGCCGCCGCACCCTCGCAATTCAGGAGGATCGCGCCATGATGCTGCATCACGCCGCGCGGCGCGCCGCCCGTGCCGCTGGTGTAGATGATGCAGGCGAGGTCGCCTCGCTGCGCGGTCTGCGCCGCCGCGCACGCCGCCACATCGGCCGGGTGCCCGGCGATAAGGTCGCTCCAGAGATGGCAGGTGGAGGTGCCCTGCGCCCCGCGCAGCGGCTCCATGCCGATCACGAAGCTCGCCTGGCTGCGGACGACGGCGGGCATCAGCGCCTGCGCGAGCTTCGCGGTCGAGACGATCACGGCGCGCGCGCCGCTGTCGGTCAGGATATGCTGGTGATCGCGCGTGGTGTTGGTGGTGTAGGTCGGCACGGTGACGCAGCCCGCCGCCATGATCGCCAGGTCGGCGATGCAGAATTCGGGGCGGTTCTCGCTCACCAGCATCACCGGGTCGCCCGGACGCAGCCCTTGCGCCTTCAGCGCGGCGGCGATGGACGCGACCTGCCGCGCCACCTCGTTCCAGCTCAGCGGCTGCCACTGGCCCGCTTCCTTGCGCCAGAGGAAGGGCGCGCCGCCCTTCTGCCCGGCGCGCGTGAAGAACATGGTGACGAGGTTCGGGAATTTCTCGATCGCCTGCAAGGCTCGACTCCTGCGGTTTTACGGCGCGTCTGCTGCGCGTCCTGTGCTGAAGAAGGCTATAGCCGCGCCTTGCCGTAACGGCCATGGCTTTTGGATGGTTGCGCGTCAGTCGAAGAGGCCGTCCTGCGCCCCCTGCGGCGGGTTGAGGCCAAGATGCTTCCAGCCAGGACCGTTGAGGCAGCGCCCCCTCGCGGTGCGGGCGATGAGGCCGAGCTGGATCAGATAGGGTTCGATCACTTCCTCTATCGTGTCGCGCGCTTCGGAAAGGCCGGCGGCGAGCGTTTCCACGCCGACCGGGCCGCCGCGATAGATATCGGCGATCATCATCAGGTAACGACGGTCCATGAGATCGAGACCGAGCTGATCGACCTCCAGCCGATGGAGCGCCGCGTCCGCCACCTTGCGATCGACGCTCGGCGCGCCCGCGACATTGGCGAAATCGCGCACCCGGCGCAGCAGGCGGCCTGCGATGCGCGGCGTTCCGCGCGAACGGCGCGCGATCTCGACCGCGCCGTCCGGCGTGATCGGCAGGTCGAGCAGGCGGGCGGCGCGGCGCACGACCAGTTCCAGTTCCTCGACCGTGTAGAATTGCAGCCGGACGGGAATGCCGAAGCGGTCGCGCAGCGGCGTCGTCAGCAGCCCCTGCCGCGTCGTCGCCCCCACCAGCGTGAAGCGCGGCAGGTCGATGCGCACCGATCTGGCGGACGGCCCCTCCCCAATCATCAGGTCGAGCGCGCGATCCTCCATCGCGGGATAGAGCACTTCCTCGACCGCCGGATTCAATCGGTGGATCTCGTCCACGAAGAGCACGTCGCCCTCGTCCAGATTGGTGAGCAGCGCGGCGAGATCGCCCGACTTGGCGATGACCGGGCCGGACGTGGCGCGAAAGCCCACGCCCATTTCCTTGGCGACGATCTGCGCCAGCGTCGTCTTGCCCAGACCCGGCGGCCCGAAGAAGAGCACATGGTCGAGCGCATCGCCACGCGACTTCGCCGCCTGGATGAAGATGCGCAGATTCTCCCGCGCCGCCTGCTGCCCAACAAACTCGTCGAGCGACTTGGGGCGCAGGGCCGCGTCCACGTCCTCGGGACGGCGCGAGGGCGTGAGGAGGCGGTCTTCGTCGGTCACTTCGCCGCCTTCCGCAGCGCCAGCCGCACCAATGCGTCGAGGCTGGCGCCTTCGCCCAGCTCCTCTTCGGCGGCGGCGACGGCGCTGCTCGCTTCACCCGGCTTGAAGCCGAGATTCTGGAGCGCGGAGAGCGCGTCGGCGCTGAGGCCGCCGACCGGCATCGCCACCGCGCCGCCAACGCCGACCGGCCCGCCCGCCGGAGCCGCGCCGATCTTGTCTTTCAGCTCGTTGACGATGCGCTGGGCGAGCTTCGGCCCCACGCCGTTCGCCCGCGCGATCATCGCCTTGTCGCCCATGGCGACGGCGCGATGCAGTTCCAGCGGTTCGAGCGCCGACAGGATGGCGAGCGCCACGCGCGATCCCACGCCCTGCACATGGGTGAGCAGGCGGAACCAGTCGCGTTCCTCGGCGCGCGCGAAGCCGACCAGCCGGATCGAATCCTCGGCCACCAGCATTTCGGTGTGGACGGTGACGGCTTCTCCCACCGGCCCCAGCGCCGCGAGCGTGCGGGACGACGCGCCGACAAGGTAGCCGACGCCGCCCACGTCGATGATGGCGTGGTCCATGCCCGTGCTGTCGAGCCGCCCTTTGAGTTTCGCGATCATGGCCGTCCCCTGGTCATGATCTGTTCTTTACAGCCTGTGGCGCGCCGCGCCAGCACAAAGCGCGGCACCTTTCGCCCGCCCGTGCGTAGTGCAGCCCGATTTCATTCCCTTTCCAGAGGATCACCATGTTCATGTCCAGCGCGCCGCTGCTCAGCCCCAGGGATTTCCAGTTTCCCGCCATCAGCCTGTCGGGCAATGTCGACCAGTCCATGTACCAGCAATTCCGCAGCAGCCTGACGAACGCGCCGCAGGAGGGACTCGTCGTCGTCGAAATGTCCACCCTCGGCGGCGACCCCGAAGTCGCGCGGATGATGGGCGAGGACATACGTTTTCATTCGGACCTCTGCCCGCAGCGCAGGCTGGTCTTCCTCGGCAAGACGGCGGTCTATTCGGCGGGCGCGACCTTCATGGGCTTCTTCGCGGCGGAGAACCGCTATCTGACGCGGGGCACGCGGGTGATGATCCATGAACGGCTCATCACCAAGACGATCGACCTGTCCGGCCCGCTCAGCACCTGCATCGCGACGCTGAAAGCCAGCCTGCACGAAATCCAGTCGTCCATAGAGATCCAGAATGAAGGGTTTCAGAACCTCATCGCCGGGTCGGACATCGCGATGGACGAGCTGCTGCAAAAGGCGCCGGAGAACTGGTATCTGGAAGCCAATGAGGCGCAGGCGCGCGGGCTGGTCGCCGCCGTGCTCTAAAGCCGCTTGCCAAGCCGGGCGAACGCGCCTTTCATGGGCGGATGCGCAAGAAACCCGTTCTCCCCTGGCGTTACGGCATGTTCCTGGCGCTGCTTGCCCTCGCCGCGCCGCTGGCGCTCGCACTGCCATGGCATGAGGCGGCGATGGGCGGGTTCGATGTCGCCGCGCTGGCGTTCATGGCCTCGGTCGCGCCGCTGATCGACGCGAAGCCCGACGACATGCGGCGCAAGGCGGCGGAGAACGACGCCAACCGGCAGTTGATGCTGCTGATGACCGGGATCGTGTGCCTCGTGATCCTCGTCGCGGTGGGCGTGGCGGTGAGCCAGCATGGCGGGCCGGACGCCGCCTCCGTCGCGCTGCTGCTCGCGACGCTCCTGATCGCGTGGCTCTTCTCCAACCTCGTCTACGCCATGCATTATGCGCATGTCTTCTACCTGCCCGATGCGGAGGGGCAGGATGGCGGCGGCATCGACTTTCCGGAGACGAAGGAGCCGGGTTACTGGGATTTCCTCTATTTCGCCTTCACCCTCGGCATGACGTTCCAGACCTCCGACGTGGCGATGACGGGAACGGCGGTGCGGCGGACGGCGCTGTTCCACTGTTTCGCCGCTTTCCTGTTCAACCTCGGCATCCTCGCCTTCACCATCAACGTGCTCGGCGGCGCGGGCTAACCGTGCTGCCAGCCGAGGCGGTCCGGCAGGGGCACGGGCGCGCCGTCGATCCGGAGCGACAGGCCCGCGCCTGCGGCCACTTCGCCCACCGGGATGGCAGGAACGGGCGGCGTGACGCCGGGCGGCAGGGCGAAGAGCAGTTCATAATCGTCGCCCGCCTGTGCCGCCGCGATCCGCGTGGCGAGGCTCGCTCCGCGCGCCCGCTCCAGCGCCGGGGAGAGAGGGATATGGTCGATGAGGAAGGCGACCCCGCTCGCCTGCGCCATGCGGGCCGCGTCGATCAGCAGGCCGTCAGACACATCCATCATGGCGCTCGCCAGCGGAGCGAGCCGCGCGCCCTCCGCCAGCCGGGGGCGAGGGCGGCGATAGGCGTCGACCAGCGGACCTCGCGCACGCCCGTCGCCGCGCAACAGGTCCAGCCCCGCGCCCGCATCGCCCACCGGCCCGGTGGCATAGAGCCGGTCGCCCGACCGCGCGCCCGACCGCGCCGGGACATCGCCCGTGGCTTCGCCGATGGCGGTCAGGCTGTAGCTGCGCGCCGACCCAGCCGGCATCTTCACCGTGTCGCCGCCGATCAGCGGCATGGCGTAGCGGTCGAGCGCGGCATGGAGGCCGTCGAGAAAGGCGGCGTCCCAGTCCCCGTCGCCCGACAGGCTGTAATTGAGCAGGCAGCCGCTGGGCCGCGCGCCCTTGGCCGCCAGATCGGACAGGTTCACCGCCGCCAGCTTCCAGCCAATGTCCTGCGGCGGATCGCCGGGAAGATAATGAACGCCCTCGACGATCGTGTCGCTCGTCAGCACCAGTCGCGTGTCGCCGACCGCCAGCAGGGCAACGTCGTCCAGCAGCCCGCGCGCGGCTTCATGCGTGGCGCGGCCGCGCAAATGATCGAGAAAGCGTTGCTCGTCCGCCATGCCCCGGCCTTAGGGCATCGTCATCGCGCGCGCCATCGGCTTGCGGCGCAGGATCAGCCGCGCACGTCCTTCGCCACGCCGTCGAGCAAGCCGTTGACGAAACCCGCCTCGCGCTTGTCGTAGAAAGCGTGGGCGACATCGACATATTCGCTGATGACGGTGCCGGTGCCGACATCCTTGCGGGCGAGCAGTTCATATGTCCCGGCTCGCAATATCTGGCGCATCGGCCGGTCGAGGCGGTCGAGGCTCCATCCGCTAGACAGGCGGGCGGCGATCAGCGCGTCGATTTCGTCGCGGCGCTTGTCCACGCCGGTCACGATATCGTCGAAGAAAGCTTCCTCCGCCTGCGCATAGGTCACGTCCTCGATGGTCGCGCCCAGACGATGCTGGTGGAATTCGTGCAGCAGCGTGGGGACGGGCGTCCCCTCCATCTCAAGCTGGTAGAGCGCCTGCACCGCGGCGAGGCGCGCGGCGGAACGGGATTTGGAGCGATCGTTCATCGGCGGTCCCCTACTCCCGTCTTACCGCAGGCGCAACGCCACCGACGCGGCGTGGGCGGGCAACCCTTCGGCCTGCGCCAGCGCAACCGCCGCCGGGCCGATGGCGCTGATTGCGCCGCTGTCGAGGCCAAGGAAGCTGGTGCGCTTCATGAAATCGAGCACGGAAAGCCCCGAGGAGAAGCGGGCGCGGCGGCCGGTGGGAAGGACATGGTTCGGCCCCGCGACATAATCGCCCACCGCTTCGGGCGTCATGCGGCCGAGGAAGACCGAACCGGCATGGCGGACCTGCGCGAACAGGGCGTCGGGATCGTCCACCGCGAGTTCGAGATGCTCGGGCGCGAGCCGGTCGACCAGCGGCATCGCTTCGGCAAGATCGCGCACGAGGATGATCGCGCCATTGGCGTCCCAGCTCGTCCGGGCGACGGCGTGGGTGGCGAGCGCTGGGATCTGCCGCTCGACCGCCTGTGCCACCGCATCGGCGAAGGCCGCGTCGTCGGTGAAGAGGATCGACTGGCTGGTCGGGTCATGCTCCGACTGGCTGAGGAGGTCGGCGGCGATCCATTCGGGATCGTTCCGTCCGTCAGCGACGACGACGATCTCGGACGGTCCCGCCACCATGTCGATGCCGACGACGCCGTAAAGCTGCCGCTTGGCCTCGGCGACCCAGGCGTTGCCGGGGCCGGTGACGACATCCACCGGACGGATGCGGTCCGTGCCGTAAGCGAGCGCGGCGACCGCCTGCGCCCCACCGACGCGCCAGATTTCCTCGATCCCCGCGATCCGCGCGGCGGCGAGGACGAGCGGGTTGATCTCACCCTTCGGCGTAGGCGTCACCATGGCGATGCGCCGAACGCCCGCGACCTTGGCCGGGATGACGTTCATCAGCAGCGAGCTGGGATAGGCGGCGCGTCCGCCCGGCACATAGAGACCCGCCGCATCCACCGGCGTCCAGCGCGCGCCGAGGCGCACGCCCGCGCCATCGACGCCATCGCTGTCCTGCGGCTTCTGTTTCTCATGATAGGCGGTGATGCGCGCGGCCGCGAGTTCCAGCGCGTCGCGCAGGTCGGTCGGGGTGGAATCGAGCGCCGCGCGGGTTTCCGCCGCCGTGACGGCCCATCCGCTGACGGAGAGGTCGTGTCCGTCGAACCGCTGCGTATAGTCGGCAAGCGCCGCGTCGCCTTCCGCGCGCACGCGCCTGAGGATCGCGGTCACGTCGCGCGAGACATCCTCGTCCGCCTCGCGCCGCGCATCGACGAGCGCGGTGAAGGCGGCGGCGAACCCTGCGTTCCGCGTATCGAGCCTAAGCGGCATTCTTCACCCCCACGGCGGCGCGGAACGCCTCCACCAGCGGCGCAAGGTCAGCCGAGCGCATCTTGTAGGCGGCGCGGTTGACGATCAGGCGCGCCGAAATCTGCATGATGACATCGGTTTCGACGAGACCGTTGGCCTTGAGTGTCGCGCCCGAGGAGACGAGATCGACGATCCGCCGCGACAGGCCGAGCGAGGGCGCAAGCTCCATCGCGCCGTTCAGTTTCACGCATTCCGCCTGAAGCCCGCGCGCCTCATAATAGCGGCGGGTGAGGTTGGGATATTTGGTGGCGACGCGCACATGGCTCATCGCCGCCTGGTCTTCGTCCGCCAAACCCGCAGGCTCGGCGACCGACAGGCGGCAATGGCCGATGTCGAGATCGACCGGCGCATAAAGTTCGGAATAGCTATATTCCTCCACCACGTCCGATCCGACGATGCCGATCTGCGCCGCGCCATGGGCGACGAAAGTCGCGACGTCGAAGGCGCGCACGCGGATGATCGACACGTCCGGGCGGTTGGTGGCGAAGCGCAGCGCGCGGCTCTTCTTGTCGTGAAATTCCGCCTCCGGCTCGATACCGGCGCGGGCGAGCAGGGGGAGCGCCTCTTCGAGGATGCGGCCCTTGGGAATGGCGAAGGTGAGCGGGCGAGTCATGACAGCCGCGCCTTACTTGGCGAGGCGGGAAAGGGCAAGCTGCGCGCCCGCGTCAGCGCCGGGGAACGGCCTTCCCGCCCCGGCCGTCCAGCCATCCGCCATCGGCCAGCCAGTCGGCAAGCCGTTCGGGCCAGTGCTGGAGCGAAAGCAGGCTCGACCGCTCGCCCAGATTGAAGGCATGGTCGGCCTCCGCATACATGTGCAGTTCGGCCGGCACGCCCTGCGCCTGCAACTGGGTGTAGAGGTTGAGCGCCGGGAGCGCGCAGCAGGCGTCGAGCGAGCCGGAGGTGATGAAGGCGGGCGGCGCGCCCTTCGCCGCCTTGCCCGGCACGCCGAGCGGCCCCGGAAAGACGAGGATCTGGAGATCGGGCCGCCCGTCCTGCCGGTCGACGTCATCGGGCTTCCACCCGCGCCCGGGTTCGGGATTGTCGGAGACGAGCGACACCAGTTCCCCGCCCGCCGAAAAGCCCATCACGCCCACCCGGTGCGGGTCGATGCCGAGGCTGGCGGCGTTGGCGCGCAGATGGCGGACGGCGCGGCGCACGTCCGCCGCGGCATCGCCCTCGATCGAATAGGTCGAACCTTCTTGCCGCGCGAGCCGATATTTGAGGACGAAGGCGTGAACGCCCATCTGGTTGAGGCGCAGGGCGACGTCCGTTCCTTCGGTCTTCCAGACGAGAAAGCCGTGCCCGCCGCCGGGAATGACGATGACCGCCGCGCCATTGTCGTGGCGCGGATCGGCGGGATAAGATGTCAGCGACGGGTCATGGATGTTGCGGATATAATAGCTTTCCGCTTTCTCCGCCTCCTTGCGGCGCGCGGGGTCGGTGCCCGGCGCGCCTTCGGGCCAGAGGCGAAAGACTTCGGGCGGCGGCGGGTTCAGCGGCCGGGGCGCGCGGGGCGGCAGGGCGGAGGGCGACGCCTGCGCCATGACCGGCGTGGAGAAAATGAGCGAGGCGAAACAGGCCAGCAGGGCCAGGGCGGTGGCGCGCATCCTCTTCATGGTTCCGGCATCCTCGTTTCAGCGATGCGCCAGTCTAGGATCGGGCCGCGACGCCCGGCAACCGCCTCGGGGTCGTAGATCGCCTCAGGCCGCTTCTGTCAGCGCGCTCTGCGTACTGGCGATCCAGCCGCCGCCCAGCACGCGGTCGCCCGCATAGAGGACCGCCGCCTGCCCCGGCGCGACGCCATATTCGGGCGCGTCGAACAGCAGCCGGTCACCCTCCAGCCGCGCGGCAACGGGCTTCGCCATCGACCGCACCTTGGCGGTCAGCGGCCCCGCAAAATCGCCGCCCAGCCAGTTGATGTCGCTCAGCAGCGCGCCCGATACGGCGAGCGCCGCCTTCGGCCCGACGATGACGCGGCGCCCCTCCGCATCCAGCCGCACGACATAGAGCGGGTCGGGCTGGCCGCCGATCTCCAGCCCCTTGCGCTGCCCGACCGTATAGTGGATCAGCCCCCGATGCCGGCCCAGCACCCGGCCGTCGACATGGACGATGTCACCGCCCTCGTCGGCATCGGGGCGCAGCGTCCGCACGATCTTCGCATAGTCGCCGTCGGGCACGAAGCAGATGTCCTGGCTGTCGGGCTTGAGCGCCACTGAGAGGCCGAGTTCGGCGGCGATCTCGCGCACCTGCGGCTTGGGCAATCCCCCGAGAGGAAAGCGCAGATAGTCGAGCTGCGCCTGCGTGGTGGCGAAGAGGAAATAGCTCTGGTCGCGCGCCGGGTCGGCAGCGCGGTGCAGCTCCGAGCCTGCCGTACCCTCCACCCGGCGGACATAATGGCCGGTGGCAAGGCAGTCGGCGCCCAGATCGCGCGCGATCTGGAACAGGTCGGTGAACTTGACGCCCATGTTGCACTTCACGCACGGAATGGGCGTGCGGCCCGCCATATATTCGCCGGCGAAATCGGCGATCACCGAGTCGCGGAAGCGGCTTTCATAGTCGAAGACATAATGGGCGATGCCGATCCGGTCGGCCACCGCGCGCGCATCGCGTATGTCCTGCCCCGCGCAGCAACTGCCCGTGCGCCCGACCGCCGCACCATGATCGTAGAGCTGGAGCGTGACGCCGACCACTTCCGCGCCCGTGCGCGCGGCGAGCGCCGCGACGACGCTCGAATCTACGCCGCCCGACATGGCGACGACGATGCGCCGCTGCGACAATGGCTCGGCAAGCTGGAACTGTGGCTGCATGACCGCGCATATAGTGCAGCGCGCCGCGCGGCGCAAAGTTAACGATTCATGACCGCTTTTGGCCTCCAAACGGCCAAATAGAGCATGAAAATCAGTCAAATGGCGTAACCGGGCCTGCGGTGATTTACCGAGCCTTATCCATTTGCCCCTACAGAGGGGGAATGGATCTGAGTTTCCTTCGGGGTGGCGGGCTCAAGCCCGGATCGACCCGCCCTGCCGACCCGGCTGGCACGCCGGTCTGGCCCTTCCTGCGCGCGGCCACGGCAGCGGCGCAGGCAGCCAGCCCGACCGCGCAGGCCGTGGCGGGCATCCTGCGGGGGCAGGATGGAAGCGGCGACTGGATTCAGGAACTGGCGGGCGTTTTCGCGCCACGTTCCGGCGGCGCGATCGAAGCCGCGCGGCTGGCGGGAAGTTTCAACCCGCTGGTTGCAAGCCGACTTACCGGGGACAGGGAAAGATGAAAGCTGTGTTTACCGTGGGGCTTTAGCCGATCTTCAGGGCTGATCCAGATAAAGGTTTCCACTGCTGAATTCGGCAAGGCCATCGCCGCAAAGTTGAGGGTAGAA
>Ga0310344_10004044_pt1 | contig 10909 bp, 11 predicted proteins | sample HC15DNA20200_MG_FD_203801 | JGI IMG/M metagenome (GOLD analysis project Ga0310344, IMG submission 203801) | Marine microbial communities from station ALOHA, North Pacific Subtropical Gyre - HC15-DNA-20-200_MG | ecosystem: Environmental > Aquatic > Marine > Oceanic | place: Pacific Ocean: North... | reverse complement strand
TTATAATTTCACATGACGCAGAGATTTTCGAGGATTCATCTGTAGAGAGTATTTACAAATTTGAGTCAGCTATTGATGGAACTTTGGTTAGTCTGCTTTAGCCACCAGTTAGTTTAGCAAATTTTTCATTCTTGCTCAATGTTTTCATAAACTCTAGATTAGATAATGCAACTACTGCAGAGTGTCTGACAGATTCTTCTGGGTCTTTTAGTGCATTTTCTAGAACATTTGAGCCACTTTTTGAGCCAACAACACCAAGGGCTACTGCAGCCTCGTGACGAACAAACATGCTAGGATCATTTGCTGTTGCATCTTCGAGTGGTTTAATACCACTGCTATAACACATCTGACCTAATGAGAATGCTGCTTCATGACGAACTAATTCATTTGGGTCATCTTTGAGAACTTTAGCAACATATTGGACTTTATCTTCACCGCCAAGGTCTACTAGTATACATGTTGCTCGACATCTAACAACATAATCTTCATGATCTAATAATTTTACAAAATATTCCGTATCTTGTTTTTCATAATGAGATTCCATTTCTGCAAAAAGTTCAATTCTTGATTGTGGTACTACGTCCATGATTGACGTCTTTTCCAGTCCTTTTTAATTCCTTTTTTTTAAAATGGTCGTTATCTTTTTAATAGAAATAGAGATCAGAAAATTTATGGTAACAATTGGTGAGAAAGCACCAAATCTCAAATTAGGAAAATGGGTGCAAGGAATGGAAACAAATTTCGATAAAGAAGGAGATAATGTGAAACTAGTAGAAGTTTTTCAGGTAAATTGTCCAGGATGTTTCATGTATTCAATGCCAGAAGTAATCAACATTTATCAGAAATTCAAAGATGATGGACTTTCAGTTTTTGGAGTGGCAACTGCTTTTGAAGATTATGATAAAAATACATTAGAAAATCTAGAGATGCTTCTTACAACAGGTGAAGTTGTAGGTGACACAAAACAAGCACTTTCTCAGTATGGCCAATTAAAGGATGGAAAATTATCTTTCAAAATTCCATATCCAGTAGCAATGGATTCATTAGTAAAAGAAACAGGTGAACCATCCAGAGAAAAGATGACTACATTCATCAAAAATCAACTTCCAGATTTTGATTCACAGCCAGAAGATTACAAGCAACAAATTTTTTCAAGAGTTAAAGAATATTTTAAATCAAAAGAATATTCGGCAGAGACATTTGAGATGTATTCCCTACAAGGAACACCATCAACAATTTTGGTAGATAGAAAAGGGATTTTACGAGATGTGTCATTTGGTCAAACGGCTAATTTAGAAGCAATGATTGGTAAATTATTGAACGAGTAATTTTTTATATTTTCTTAGAACCACTAATCCAATCAATGATGTGGCGAGAACAAGTGGTGCCACTTCATAAAACTCCGGTATTACATACGTACCAACAATTTCAATAGTTTCACTATCAGAATTAAAATCAATATTTAGAATTCCATTATCAATTATGTAATCTGACTCTATACCATCAATCATTACAATGAAAGAACCATCTTCAAATGGAATTATAACATCATCAGAGAGTGTAATGAATATTTTTCCATCATCTCCAGGATCAAATAATGTGAAGATCAGCGAATTTGTTGATTGATTGTCATCTATTTCTTTAACATAACCATCATCTATTTCATAATCAATAACATCTTTGAGATTAACTATGTCAAGATATGTGGTTCCAAAAATCTCGATCTTGTGTTTTCCTACACCAGTAAAGTCCATTGTTACAAATGTAGAATGACGACCTTCTTGTAATTTTGCAGGAAATTCATTATTGTCAAGAAGAATAGTATAATCACCACCAATCAAATCATTTGAGAAACTAATCTCAAGAGAATTATTTTCTATTGAACTCATCACAAACAATGTAATTGATTTTTTTTCTTTATCAAAATCAAGATTGGTTACTTGTAAATTTCCTGTAGCTTCAACAACAAATGTATGATCGTCAGTTTTTATAGGAAATGTAAATCTTAGACCAGTTTTATCTGATAGTTCTAGTGCAGCAGCTAATGGGACAGATATTGACACTAAAACTAAAAGAATTAATAATTTTTTTATCATGCACTAGCAGAAATTACTCTTTTTCTTAATTCTTTATCTTTTGCGATTCTTGGGTGTGATGGATCTGCAAGAATTACCTCATACCAGTAATATTTTCCATCTTTGTACAAGAAATAAGAACCCAAAAGTTTCATGTTTGGATATCTTTCAAGAACACGTCGTTGTGCAACAGTTTTCATATTATCATCAGCTTTTATTCGAGTCACACCAAGATGTTTTGGACGTCGTCCACCTCTAGGTCTTTGCCGTCTCATTCCACCAGTTCCAACTCTCATTCTAATTACAACGATTCCTTGTTTTGCCTTATAGCCTAGTCTTCTTGCACGAAGAAGTCTGCTGGGTCGTTCAATACGTGTAACTGCATCTTCTTTTCGCCATGAAATGGCACGTGCTCTTAATACTGCAGAATTTTCTTTCCACATTTTGTACCAAACATTATCTTGACTAGTGGTCATTAAATTCATAGAAAAAAATCCCCTTAATAATCCTATGAGAGATATGTGTGAAATTCATTATATTATGTGAAAATTCTAGAATAATATGAAAGGAATAATCCTGTTAATTCTTGCAGTTAGTATGTTTTTTTCAGGTATTGCATATGGACAAAATACACCGGATGTTGAGATAATACTTTCATCATCGACATACAGCTATGGAGACAAGTTAGATTACCAAATAATAGTATCAGAAGTAACAGAGGAAGAAGCAATAATTTTCATAACTGATACATTTGGAAATAAAAGTCAATTACTAACAATTCCAATTTATGAAGAAGAGTCAAGAGTGATTGCTCCGTTTGCGTTTGATAGTGTGATTTGGATGAAAGGTACATACGAATTAGAATTACAGTATTCTGGTTCAACAACAACTGGTGAATTTACTATAAGAGGTGGGACAATTGGCATACCATACTGGATAAAAGATTTATCACAATTATGGATTAGTGGTCAGACACCTGATAAAGAATTTGCAAAATCTATTCAGTTTCTAATTGACGAAAAAATTATTTTCAATTCTAAGCCAGGACAAGAATTGAAAATACCTGAATGGTTCAAAATGACTACTTCATGGTGGGCTAACAACCAAGTTCCAGACACAATTTATGGAAATGCATTACAATTTTTAATTGATGAAAGAGTGGTTGTTATTCCAATTGATCAAAAATCATTCAGTCAGGAATCTTCATCAGAAAGAACTTTGTGACTTCTCTTTCCAATACCCCATAAAATCAGCATGATCATAATTCCTATTGACATACCAATAACTATAGAATAGATAAGTGGGCCTGTTCTAGTGTCTGATGCATTTTTTGCCATAGGAGACAATACACATTCACCATTTTCAAATATGGTTCCATCACCACATGCATTAGCTAAATTTTCAAGTCTTTGTTCTTCTGCATCTACTTTTGCTTTAGCATCTGCTTCAGCTTTAGCATCTGCTTCGGCTTTTGCATCTGCTTCAGCTTTTGCATCTGCTTCAGCTTTAGCATCTGCTTCAGCTTTAGCTTTAGCATCTGCTTCGGCTTTTGCATCGTCTGCTGCTTGATTTTCTTGTGAAATCAAGTATGAATAATTTGCAAGAATAGTACCAATTATTTCAATTTCTTCAGTGCCAGATGAGACAGAGAAAGATAAGGTTCTGCTATAATCTGTCTTTGTTTCTTCAAAATTGATTTCTTCACCGTCAGTCAAGACCCAGAAATCATCATCAATTGCAGCTCCAACCTTAGCATCAAAAAAGTCTCGTTGGAAATTGATTATTAGTTCACCTTTAGAGTCGGTAACTTCTGTTTCAAAGAATATGGAAATTGCTTCTAAATCAGCAGTAGCAGATTTTAAAATGACATTGTCTCCTGTATACTCGATATTATAATTAGTAGAATCAATTTCAACTGAGATTGTATTAGCAAATGTGCTAGATTCTTCAGTTAGTGTTTGTTCCATTACCACATCATCATGATCATCATGACTTTCTTCTTCAACAATCACCAATCCTTCCATCCATGGATGTACCATACAGAAGTAAGGATATTCACCTGCATCAAGTACTGGAGTTGTATATGATTGACCAGTCATAACTAATGAACTGTCCCATACTGCACCTGCATCATCACCTGAAATGGTTCCCGAAGTTGATGTGTGTGCTGCAGTATCATTGTTAGCAAATGTTACAGTTCCACCAGCAGGAATAGTAGCTGTAGATGGTATGAAACAATTTGGTTCACATCCCGAAGTTGAAGAACCTTGTGCATTTTCTACTACAACATTCATGTGTCCATCTGCAAATGCTGATGGAATCGTTATTGCCGCAATAAGTACAGTGACATATACAATATTTAGTTTCAATCCTAAATTACGCCTCTAAGGATTTGTATTATCTTCTCTGCTATAACATTTGCAGCTAATGACTGAGCTTCTTTTGTCTGAGCGCCCATGTGAGGCGTGGAAATGAAGTTTGATAGGCTCACTAGCTTGTTTGAGGTGGCAGGTTCAACTTCAAATACGTCTAATGCAGCACCACCTAATTTTCCATCTTTCAGGAATTCATATAATGCGTCCTCATCAATCACACCGCCTCTAGAAGTATTGATAATTCTAGATGTGTTTTTCATACTAGACATTTTTTCAGCATTTATGAGATGTTTTGTACTATCCAACAATGGAACATGTAATGAAACATAATCAGAACTTGCAAGTAGTGTTCCAAGATCAGCTTTCATCAAACCAACTTCTTTAGAAAATTCTTCATCAATTGGAACTACATCATATCCAATAATATTCATGTTTAATGCACGAGCAAGTCTACCCAATCTTTTACCAATATTTCCTAATCCTACAATTCCTAAATATTTTCCACGTAATTCAGAACCCATCAATTCTTTTTTAATCCAATTTCCATTTCTTACCTCTCTATCAGCTCTAGGAATTTCTCTTGCAAGTGATAGCATTAAACCGATAACTAATTCAGCAACAGCATTCATTGCACCTTCAACTGCATTAATTACACGAATGTTTTTTTCTTTTGCTGCCGTTTGATCAATATTATCTAAACCAACTCCAACTCTAGCTATAATCTGACATTTGTTTGCTTTTTCAATCAAATCCTTAGTAAGTTTTGTTCTACTTCTAACTATGACAACTTCAAAATTTTCAATTTTCTCAGCAATTTGTTCAGGGGTAATTTCTGGCTCATATGTAATTTGTAGTCCATTTTTTTCTAATATTTCATTTAGTGCAGGATTTACTTGATCACATATCAAAACTGATTGGCTAAGACTCATGCAAGACACGTAAATTCATTTAATATAATCATTGTGAGATAGAGAATTCCATAAATTATCTATAGGTAATAGTAAGTTGGATGGATTATGTTCAGATAATACCAATAATCTGTATTGTTGCTGCAGTTGGAATTTTTGTAGGGACTAGGGTCTGGATAATGTTTAAAAAATAAAAAGAAAAAATGGTAGTTTATCCTTGTGCTGCAGCAATTACTGCAGGGATTACTTCCCATAGTGGTAGCGCGCCGTTTTCAATAGCTGCATTAGCAACATCGTCAGTACACATACATTTTACGTTCAAAGCAGGATGCGAAATTGTATTTGCGCCTGCTGGTGGAACTGCATCAGATGGGTTACCTAAGACACCTGCATAAGAACCAGCATCTACTGCACCTTGAACTACGCCAAGTGCGGTTGCTGCTTCATTAATTGGATCTAATGGTAGACCTGCAACAAATACAGTTGCTGCACCACTATAGATAGCTGCATAATCATGGTTAACTGCTGCGTAAACGCCAGGTTCATCAAAGACCATATCTACGATCATGTTTTGTGAACCACCAAGTAACCATGTTTCAGTACCTTGTGCTTGAACTCTGTTTGCTTGTGTTACTCTATCAATTATTTCTCCAACTACATGCCAATATACTGGTTCGTTACCTTGATTTTCAATGAAGATACGAACGTGTGTATCAGTTGGTATGAAGAGAAGTTGTGATTGATATTGCTTTAAGTCCATAGAATTCCATGGCTGTGCAACAAAGATGTTCTTGTTTGCATCACCGAACATTAACAAGTTATGTATCGAGTTTGGAACATAACTAAATGCTTGTCCGTTGACGACTGTCTGTGATGTGGAGTGTGCCATCATCTTGGACATGTCATATGTACCAGCGTCAGTTAAGTACAACTGGTTGTATTGCAATTGAAACTCTAGTGCATCTGCATCATAGAATCTTTTGTCCTTTACAACTTCACCACCTTCTAGTGCTGTCTTTTCCACCATTAGTCTTTTGTAACCGTCAAGTGGGTCAACAATGGTTATTCCATACATACCAGAAAGTACGTGTTGGTCCATTGCTGCAACGTTAACACCAGAGCAGTGGTATTTGTAAACGCCTGGAACTTCTGCAATAAAGCAGTACTCACCGGTTTCACCGATGTTTACTGCACCCATGTATGGTTTAGCTGACATTTGTGATGCATGCATGTCATTTCCGTGTTGAGTTACCTCATCACCTGGAATTGTCAATGTCATGTGTACAACGTCACCTTGTGTAACTCTTAGTGTTGGTCCTGGGACTTGTTCACTAAAAGTCATTGCACTGTAGGTACCTGCAAGACCTGGGAGTTCTACACTCACACCGGTCAAGTCAAAGTTGACTACAGGACGACCTGAGTTTAGTAGGTCGCCACATGGGCCTGATGCATATGCTTCAGGCATTACTAGTTCTAATCCGCCCATGCTGGCTACTTTTGCAAGTGGGTCTGCCTTTGCTTCAAGTGCAGTACCGCCAACTTGTGGAGCAGTAAAAGAACTTCCGAATAGTGCGCCTGCCATAACTGCTACTGCAGCTACGGTCATAATAGTACTATAACGTCTATTCATGTTATTCGATGGTTGAACTAGGGTATATAAAATGATCCTGAATTTTTGGTTAGTACTATTACCCTATCATCCTTAATAGTTAGAATATTACGAACACTTTTGTAAAATTATAATAAAAATCGATTTTTATTTGCGATTATATATTATATATTGTTGAAATATAGAATTGACAAAGATTCTCTCGGATCAATAAAAATTCCATCTGATGCATATTATGGGCCATTTACTGGTAGAGCTATAAAACAATACAACGTAACAGGAAGTCCGGCTCATAGAAATTTGATTAAATCATTTGTGATGATCAAACGTTCTGCAGCAGTTGCAAACATGAAGACTAAAGCAATCAACAGAAAACAAGGAACTGCAATTGTAAAGGCATGTGATAAAATTCTTGCAGGAAAATACATTGATCAATTTGTAGTTGATATGATAAACTCAGGTGCAGGTACTGCATTCAATATGAACTCAAACGAAGTAATTACAAATGTAGCATTAAGATCTTTGGGTAAAAAACAAGGTCAATATCAATTCTTACATCCAAATGATCATGTAAACATGTCACAATCAAGTAATGATACATACCCAACTGCAATGCATATGGCAATATTATTTTCGTTGAAAGAAATGCTTCCAGCAATTGAAAGGTTGATTAAATCAATTAATAAAAAAGCAAAACAATTCTCCAAATATAAAAAAGTGGGACGCACACATTTGATGGACGCACTTCCAGTTACACTTGGTAGTGAATTTGCAGCATATGCAACTGCATTGATGAATGCAAAAAATGAGATCATATCATCACAAAAAGAATTAGAGCAAGTTGCATTAGGTGGTACTGCAGTTGGAACTGGAGCAAACACACCAAGAGGTTATCGAAAAGCAGTGATTACAGAACTAAGTAGAATTTCAAAATTAACATTAAAACCACAAAAAGATATGCAATATTCACTTCAAAGTAAATTCCCTGTTGCAAATGCATCATCTGCTTTGAAAAACTTTGCAATTGAATTAGGTAAAGTCTCAAGCGATATTAGATTAATGGCATCAGGTCCAATTGCAGGATTATCAGAAATTGGAATCCCTGCAGTTCATGCAGGCTCATCCATAATGCCAGGAAAAGTAAATCCATCATTGGCAGAATGTATGAACATGATTTGTTTTAGTGTAATTGGAAATGATACATCAGTTTCATTTGCAGCACAAGCAGGTCAGTTTGAATTAAATGTAATGTTACCTGGAATGCTAAAAGCAGTTTTAGATTCTACAGATATGCTAACAAACTTTCTACCAATATTTTCTGCAAACCTAATTGATGGATTAACCGCTAACCAAACCAAACTAAGAGAAAATATTGAAAACAGTCCAGTTATTGTTACACTACTAACTCCGAAAATTGGTTATCTTAAGTCAGCAGAATTGTTCAAAGAATCTCTAAAGACTGGAAAAACAATTAGAGAACTTGTAGTTTCAAAAAAATTAATGACAAATAAACAAGTCAGCGCACTGATGGGTTAAGATGGCAAAGATTTGGGTAGAGGCTTACGGCTGCTCTGCAAGTTTTTCAGACTCTGAGATGATTTCAGGACTGATCGTTAACGGCGGTCATACACTAGCGGATAATCCTGAGGAATCAGACTTGAGCGTGATTGTGACTTGTTCTGTAAAAGATGCAACTGCATCAAAGATGATTCATAGGATAAAGGAGTCTAATTCAAAGCCATTAGTGGTTGCAGGATGTCTTCCTAAAGCAGAAAAAGATACTGTGGAGAAATTTGCTCAAAATGCCAGTCTTTTAGGTCCAAATTCAATCGGTAAGACTCTCCAAGTCATTCAATCTACACTTGATGGAAACAAACTCATTGCTTTAGACGATTCAGATATTTCCAAAGTTGGATTACCAAAGATTCGTCTTAATTCTACAGTAGGAATTGTTGAAATTGCTAGTGGATGCATGAGCGAATGCACATTTTGCCAAACAAAATTAGCAAAAGGTGATTTGCAGAGCTATAGAATTGGTGACATTGTAAGACAAGTGAAGACAGAGATATCAGAAGGATGTTCAGAAATTTGGCTAACATCGACAGACAATGGATGTTATGGATTTGATATTGATACAGACCTACCAGAATTGGTAAACACTGTATCAGAAATTCCTGAAAAATTCTTTGTTAGAGTTGGAATGATGAATCCAATGTACATGCCAAGAATCAGAAATAACCTGTTAAAGTCATTTGAGAGTAATAAGGTCTTCAAATTTTTGCATGTTCCAGTCCAAAGTGGAAGTGATAAGGTTCTGAATGATATGAAGAGAGGGCATACTGCTGAGACTTTCAGAGATGTGGTTCAACAATTCAGGGATAAATTTGAGAAATTTACAATCTCAACTGACATTATAGTGGGATTTCCAACTGAAACTGAAGAAGACTTTAACAAAACAATCGAATTAGTAGAAGAAACAAGACCAGAAATTGTCAATCTCTCCAGATATAGTCAGAGACCTGGAACTGATGCGGCAGAGATGGTTCAAATTGATGTTTCAGAAGTCAAAAGACGAAGCAAAATTACCTATGAATTAATATCAAAAATTTCAAAAGAAAACAACCAGAAATGGATAGGATGGAAAGGAGAAGTGCTTTTTGATGAAGAGTTTGAGAATCAAATAAGAGGTAGAAATTTTGCCTACAAGCCAATTTTTGTAGATAAAGAACCAAAGATTGGAGAAATCTCATCTGTGGAGATTACAGATGCCACAAATCACAGTCTCATTGGCCGAATAATCAACTAGTAGAACTCAAGAATTTTAGATCGGAATTCTAATCAAAACTAAGTAAACAGTTTTTTATCAGAAATTGCGATATTGTTCATGACTTTTGAAGTTAAGGAACCAGTCCTAGTAATAGGATTAGGTGGTGCAGGAATAAAACTAGCCTCAGAGATGAGACAAGTCCTAGGCGCAGATTCATTGAAAATTAGCCAAGAGAAAAAAGATGTTTCAGAGCACAACTCAGTTCACATTTCCACTAATTCTATCATTAATCCATCTGTTCAATTAATCAGAGGTTGTGCAATGGAACAAAGCGAGAAGATTGCAGAGCATATCAGTACATATGAGACAGTCATTATTATGGCAAATCTTGCAGGAAAATCAGGAGCAGCATTAGCACCTGTAGTTTCTTCAATTTGTAAAGAACAGAACAAAAATGTTCTTTCATTTGCAGTGATGCCTTTCAAATTTGAAAAAGATAGAATTTTCAATTCTGGAATTTCATTAAAAAGACTCAGAATGAATTCAGATTCTACAATTATCATTGATAATGATGCAGTATTAGATAGTAATCCAGATCTTTCTGCTGAAAAATGTTATGAGATAACAAATAACGCAATCAAATGTCTTGCAACATCTATCAAATCATCAGCTTTAGCAGATGATACAAACATTTTGTCATCATCACGCAACGCAGAAAATATGGAAGAATCTGTAAAAGATTCAATTAGAATGTTATATGAAGATGCACCACCAAATAGCATTAAACATTCAATGTTGTATGTTTATGGAGCAAGTAAGATTCCAGTGGGAGTTATCAATTCTATCTCAAACATACTTGGAGGAATCTTTGATGAAAATAACTCACAAGTTGATATGTCATCATCAAACAATACAAACGTAGTTCTCCTAAGTGCAATTCAAGGTGAAACACGATTCGAGAAATATGATCCATTAGGAATTATTTCAGAAGATAAAACATTAGACTGGGATGAACCAGAAACTAGTTTTAACTGCGAAATGGATTTGCCACAATTAGAGTAAAAATTTTATTCTTTTGATTTTGCTGCTTTAGCCTTTGGTTTTGGTTTGTCTTCTTTTGGTTTTGCTGCTTTAGCCTTTGGGTTTGGTTTGTCTTCTTTTGGTTTTGCTGCTTT
>Ga0310344_10004043_pt1 | contig 10909 bp, 19 predicted proteins | sample HC15DNA20200_MG_FD_203801 | JGI IMG/M metagenome (GOLD analysis project Ga0310344, IMG submission 203801) | Marine microbial communities from station ALOHA, North Pacific Subtropical Gyre - HC15-DNA-20-200_MG | ecosystem: Environmental > Aquatic > Marine > Oceanic | place: Pacific Ocean: North... | reverse complement strand
GTAGATATGGCAAATGAAATTGAAGAAAAATATAATAATGAAGGAGATCCCCCTGGAATATTACAGCTTGTTAGAGATGGTTTTATAAAACTACATCACGAGTTCTCTGCTGATCGCAGTCAAGGGCTTATTATACCTGTTAGCGTAAATTCCTCCACTACTGGATCTATTGTAGATGTTTCTGGATCTCCTTCAAGAACTGATATGCTGAGAATCCAGATAACAACTGGGGGAACTTTAACTTACGGAACAGCATCTTCAATTAAGTATAAAGTGATGGCATCTGACGATACAGGAGTTCAAACAACTGCAATCGTAGAAGGCGAAACGCTTACAGGCAATTATGATACTTTAGGAATGGGGTTAAGATTTAAAGGAAGCCAGGGGGTTTATACTACTAATGACTATTGGTTCATTGATGCTGTAGCTGGTATTCCAGAAACGCAAAACCCAATAAGAACTTCTGTAGCAAGGAGATATTAATGGCAATAACTTACAAACCGAATCACAGGAGAATGTTAGATGCTCTAACTGATATTATTTCGACAGAGTTTGTAGGAACGCCTGTTTATTATGAAGATCCTGAAAGATTCAAATCAAGATCTGCCCAGTTTTTTAGTTTAATTCCTGGAGAAAGTAGCCTTGTTCAATCTTATGCTGGGGGTTCTCTAAGGGAATATCAAGTTTCTATAAGGTATTATTTAAGAAAACCAAGATTAGATAATTATAGAACTAACGTATTTGATTTTATGGCTGATCGTGGAGAAAGATTAATTAGGTTAATTAATAATAAAAATAAATACGAAGATTCTATCAATACTTTTTCTGAAATAGATTTCAATTTCGGCACATTAGCCGATGCTTTTTCTTCTATCGTAACTTATAGGTGGCACAATGGAAGAATTGATAATATTGACTATGATCCGTCAAGATCAGATAGAGAAACCAAAAGAGATTTGCAGATCTTTGAAGCAGATTTTTTATGCAACGTAATGGAGATAACATAATGAAAATAAAAGCAGGTAAAAATTTTAGTAAGATTTCAAGTGCGATGGATTATCATCGTTTAGGGAAAGACGCTTGGGAGAAATTAAAAGAAGGTAAAACTGTAGATATTAAACCACCAGAGGAACTGGTGCGAAAAGACTACGTAACAAAGACAAAACAAGAAAAGGAGAATAAATAGATGGCACAAGTTTATTCTGGGAAAAAATACGCACTTTTCTTAGGCCGTCAAACTGATGCTTCTACGCCAGTTAATATGGGAACAGCACAATCCGCAGATGGAGAATTTGTGGAATTAGATGTTGCTTCCGTGACTGATATAGACTTTACTGGTGGTTTAGTAACAGATCGAACGCTAAGAACAGGGCAACAAGTTAAGAGATTAACTGATCACTATGTAAGTGAGAAAGGGGCAACAAAAACATTCAGCTTTGAATGGGTAGTTTCTCATAAAGAAGGATTGATGATATTGCTTGAATTAATAAGTGATGGCGATGTGGCAACTCCCTATACAGTATTAGGAAATCACGAAGGTAAAACTTATTCATCTGGAGCATCTACTGGTGCTTTAGCGACAATAATTCTAAAGAATACAGATTCAAATAAAGAAGCTGGCCAAGATAGGCTCATGCAAGATGCAGCTTTAACAAATCTAAACCTTAGAATGGAAGCTGGAACTTCTGGTGGAAGATTGATTGCAAGTGGAACTTTTATGAGTGGCCATACAGTAACTACATCTTCTTCAAGCGTTTCGCCAAGTGGTACTGAAACAACTTTTGTGAAAAGCTTGTACGATATGACAACAAAAACGATAGATGGAGTCGCTGTAATCGTCAGCTCATTTTCATTAGACATTAATAATCCTTGTGTAAGGGTTGGTTATGATGCAAACGGAGATGCTCAAGGATATTCAAGAGCTGGCGAAGTTACTTGCAGTGGAACAATGAATGTATTGTATGATGAAAATTCAGATGCATTTTTAGCAACAGTTCTACAAAATCCAGCAACGACTGCTGGTGCAGTTGCAGCAGTTTTATTTGGTGACGCTGCAATAGGTTCTGGTGCTCTCGGATTTAGTGTTCCACAAGCAGTCTTAACAAGCCATAACTTATCTATTGAGGGTGCAGAAGAAGGCATGATGCTTGAAGTTGGCTTTGAGGGAACAGCAGTTACAACAGAAAAGCTATACGAAATAGACGTAAGCCCTTAATAAAATAAAGGAGATAGAGAGATGAAAGTAAAAGCACTTGGTGAAGAATATCAAGTAAAAGACATTACATATAAAGAACGTAGGGATTTGCACCGATTAAATGCAAAAGCATTTTGGGATGGGAAAATAAATCCTGATAATTATTATGATGTATTAGAAAAAGTTGCAGAAATTTCAGGTTTAGGCGAAAAAGATTTTAAAGATCTTTCAATGGTAGAAATAGACCAAGTTCTGCAAGAAGTTTTTACTCAGTATATGGGGTTAGAAAAAAACGCAGATGGGGATTGAGTTTCTTTGTCTGGGCAACTTATTACAGCCTTGAGCCTGTTGAAAGGTTTGAAAGCTTTCCATATAATGCTCAGTCCCCTATATCGCTAAAGTATAAGGAATTTAAAAATGAGGCGAATATTTGGGAAGAAGTTGAAGCTATTGTTGAACTTGCTAAGACTTCAAAAACAAGAACTATGGGCCACTTATTATATGATCTTGTTCCATTGTTCGCCTCGCCTTCCTTTTTTATTAAGAATTGGATGGTAGATATTATGAATGAATATCATTGGATTAAAAATTGGAATATTTCTCCAGGTACTTTAGATGATATTTCTGCATTCCGACTTGACTGTTGGACAATTATAGAAAATGAATTGAATCAAATAAATAGGAACGAAAGTAAAAAGAATGGCTAATCGTAGAATATTTGATATAATCTTTAGGACTAAAGGTTTAGAAAAAGGCAAAAAAGATGCTGAAGGATTAGATAGTTCTTTTGATAAATTAGCAAAGACTGCAAAAGCTGTTGCGATTGGATTTGCAAGTGTTCAAGCTGGGTTAAAAGCTATCGAGTTCGCCAAGCTTGCAGCTCAAACTGAAACTGTCAGAAGATCTTTTGGTAATCTTGCTAAAGAACCTGATAAAATGCTTCAGGCTATGAAGAAAGCAACTGCTGGCACAATTTCAGAAATGGAATTGATGCAAAAATTTAACGAAGCTGCATTGTTAGGTCTACCATTAGAACGCTTTGATGAAATGTTAAATGTTGCCAGAGGTGCTGCCCAAGCAACTGGGCAATCTATGGACTTTATGTTGAATTCGATTGTTACAGGATTAGGTAGGCAATCAAAATTAATGCTTGACAATTTAGGCATTTTAGTTGATGTGGAAACAGCCAATGAAAGTTATGCAGAATCAATAGGCAAAACTGCATCTCAATTAACAGATCAAGAAAAGAAGCAAGCTTTTGTAAATGAAACTTTGAGGGTAGGTTCAGAAAATCTTGACAGGCTTGGGGGAGTAACTGAGTCAAGCATTGATTCATTTGGAAGGCTTAATGCAAATTTAGCCGATTTACAAGTTACATTTGGATCCATTGTTTTACCCCTGGCTAAAGAAGCAGCAGATACTTTTTCGGCATTCGCTAAAAGCGTAGAAGCTGAAGATATTATCGCTTATTCAATTTCTTTAGGAACTGTTTCTACAGCTTTAGGGATTTATACTATAGCTCAAACTTCTGCTAATGTAGCAGCCTTAGCATTTTCAAAAGCCTTACCTGTAGTTGTATTTACTACTATTGTTGCAGGAATCGGCGAAGTCGTTAAAGAAATGAAAGGCCTCCAAGAAATTGCTGAAAATACGACTAAGCAAGTTGGGTTATTGTTTGTTGGAGATAGTGCAGCTTTTCAGCAAGCAACAGATATTTTAGAAAATAATGCAGATTTAAGCAAAAAGACCGCAGGAGAATTAAAGACTCTTGGTGAGCAATTTTCTAAACTGTCAGAAGATACAAGTCAAGGTTTAGATGTTCAAAAAATGTTTCAAGATGTAACGATAAGAATTGCTGAAGAATTAAAAAATAGGGCAAAGGCTGGAGATTTAGTAGTAAAAAGCAATATTTCTTGGTTAGAAACTGTAAAAGAATTGTATGGTGGTAGCGAAACTGAACAAGCATATCTTGATTCTCTAAAAGGTTCTTATAGCGATTTTATAGAACAGCAAAAAATTAATTTAGAAAACCAAGAAAAACAAAAAAAGTATACAGAATGGTTTATAGCGTCTTATCCAGAAGAAGCTGAAGCTTTAGGAATGTTAAAGGATCAAACTGATGCCCATTCTAAAGCTATGAACCAGCAAGTCCAAATGGCTGATATGCTTTCTGGGGCATTGCAAACAACTTTTGATCCAGATCTTGGAGCAGGCGAAGCTTTTAAAGGCTTTATTATACAGCTGATATCAGCTATGCAAGGAGTTGTATTAGCATCAAAAGCAGTCAGCGAAGCATTAACATTTACTTTTACAGGGCCAATAGGAATAGGAGCAGCGATTGCATCTTTAGCTGCATTAGAAGCTGCAAAGGCAGGAGTAAGATCTATTAAGTTTGCTCAATTTGGAATTGATGAAATGGTTTCTCAGCCGACTTTAATTATGGCAGGAGAAGCTGGGCCTGAAAGAGTTCAAGTAACTCCGAAAGGGAGGCCTTCTGCTGAAACTAAAAATGGATTAACAATTAATTTTCTTGGCCCAGTTACAAATAAAGAATTTGTTCGTGATACGATAATTCCAGAAATACAAAAAGTTACAAAATTAGGATTAGCATAGATGGCAATAAGTCATGGTTCTTGGTCGCCAACCTCAGGAATGAGAGAAAATTGGCTTGTCCAAATAGATGATTCTGGAGGAAGCAATAAAAAATACTATTCTTTTTTTGATCAAACTGTAAATAGTGTTGCTTATAGTGGAAGGATTCTGAATACTCCCTCAATCAGAGAATCTATAAATATTTTTAAATCTTCTTCTTCTACTTCTAACCTTACCTTAGAAATTGATAATTCAGATGAAACAACTGATACGCTTTTATTTTGGACGCATCATTATTTAAACAGAGAAGTTAGAATTTATTCTTGTTTAGAATCTGGAACAGTAGCGAACCTTAATAATGTGCCATTAATTTATACAGGTAGATTAGAATCAATGACTCATAATGAGAATTCAGTTACTTTGAATATTGTAGCAAAAACCCCCTGGGATAATGTTAATCTTCCTAATCAATATACATCTGCAAAAAATGTAGGCTTGCTTGTTTATGGAGATTATACAGGAAACTCAAGTGCTAATTTTACAGGCAATTACACAAATGCAAATTATCACCCAGCCCCTTATGATTCTTCAAGTGAATTTATTGACCAAGTAGGAACATCAAATCTTTCTAATGTTAATCCTGCCGAATACTCAACTAAATACGATAAGTTTATTCCATACATCTCAGCAGATTCTTCAACATCAACATCTGGAGCAGCTCAGACTTTTACTGTTCCTAATGATTTTTTTCAAAGCTATTATGAACAAGCTTCTTCCCAGTCAAGTACGACTGTAAGTGGAATTACTGTATCTAATGGGGCAAACTGTATTGATGGAAATTTAACTAATTATACAACGATTTCTTGTAGTGGGAGTGGATTGTTTTCTGGAACGGAAACTTTTACTTTCGCAATTCCTTCAACACACGCCAGAAGTAATTTCGTAGCTAAGTATAAAGTCCAGACAAACTCTGGTGTATCGGATAGAAATGTAGTTGTTACTTTAACTGCTGATGGGCAGTCCGATGCAAATACTCACGGATCTTCCACGACTTCTGATACTACAGCAGAAGTAACAAATCTCAACACAGGAACAACTTCGGCAACTTTAACAATAGCTTTTACTCATACGGATCTTGGCACAACTGGATATAGCTTTGAGGTAAGATTATATGAAATGTATGCAGTATATTATATATACGGAGATGAGCAAGATGAAGTTTATTCAGCCACAGATGGTCCAGCTGCAAATTCAAATTGGGACAGCTCAGGAGGAACTACTTTAACAGAACTTCATGAATTCCATAGAGATATTTGCCATAGATATTTAGGTCTAACTGCAACGCCTGTTGGATATTCAGATTTGAATTCTGCAAAAGATTGGCAAGGTAGATTATGGGAAACTAAATCTAAACCAATAAAACAAATTTTAGATAAACTTGCTTTTGAAGGTGGCTTTTGCTATACCTTTTCGGCAGCTGGAGTTTTGAAATATATTTTCGCTAAAGATTCATATTCTTCGGCTGATGTTACTTTGGACAAAAATGATTTAGATGATGTCCAAGTTTCGCATACTCCAATCTCAGATATGATTATGGATATTACAGTAAATTATAATAAGCACCCAGCTAAAGATGGATATAGATCTCAAGCAACTGATAATGATTCAACTTTAAGGACAAATTACAATATTGCTTCAGGTGAACAAAAGTTTACATTCAATTTAGATTATTTAACATCAGGTCAAGGCTCAGATTTAGATTGCAGCAGTGGCGACCCAAACGATGGATTTATGAATTATTATGGGAGTTTAAGTGTATCCCCAAGAATAATAGTGAAAGCAAGGGTTGTAAACCCAGCAAAGTTTACAATGGAATTGGGAGATATTTGTACTTTTTCAAGTATGCCAACAGCTAAAGCTTTCAACAAAGCTTGGAGTGCAGATGGAGGATATTATATGGTTACATCTATTTCAAGAACATCAGGCAGGCTTGATTGTGAATTTATTAACATAACCCCAGGAGAACAATAATGGCAATTTCAACAGCAGCTTTTGATGATGCAAGCGATGGAGGATCAAAGGGAACATATACACCAGGAAGAAATCCTAATATTGGTGTCGGCTACGGAACTGACTATTCAGGGATTGTAGAAAATCAAGCCGTAGGTGGCGAAGTTTATACAGTAGAAAGATTTGGGAAAAGAAGATCTTGGTCAATGAATTATACTTTTTTAAGTAGTGCAGACCAAGCAAAATTACAGGCTTTAATTGATTATGCAGACGGAAGGAAAACTTTTTTTTATTTTAGTGAAGATAATTTTGGCACGACTGGCATTAAAGTTAGGTTTGATCAAGATACTTTCAGTTTTGAGGAAGTGGCACAAGGAGCAACAAGCATCACGCTGAATCTTATAGAACAATTATAGATTTCTCTCCTCCTCTCTCCTCCAACCCCTGGCGATAGCATCAAAGGGGGTATTTTTTAAATTTTTAGCTTTAAAATACCCTTTAAACCTTGTTTTATTAATTTTTAGTATAAAACCCTTAATACATAAGAAAACGCTGTGAAGGGGCTAATATAGGGCTTATTTAATAAATCGCTATTTTTTTACATTTTTTAAAAAAAAGCCTTGTTTAATCATTATTTATTTTTAAATTTGGGTATGATGATTAATAAAAACAACGTTCTTAAGGAGGACAAAATGAATATAATAAAATATCTTATTGAAAGAATCGAAGGCTATAGAAAGACGAATAAACAGCCTTGTAAAAATTACGCAACTGAAGAAAAAGCAGAAACAGCTGCTAAAAAAGTAGCAGAGCTTTGCCAAAGAGAGCTTGATTTAAGACAGCCAGTCAGATACATTGTTTTTTACAATGAAGCTTGGGGCAGATGGGTTGGTGCTATTGACATAAGTGAAATCCAGACAAGGGCTGATTTTAAAGGTGGATACTTAGGTATCGCTTCATATTATAATTTTTATTCTTATTAAGGAGGACAAATAATGAAAATAAGAGAATCACTAAACGATGGCGAATTATATGAATACACCCATCCGTTAGATATGTGTGCCACAATAATCGTTAAAAGAATTGGAGATAAAGTATTTTCTACTTGCTTTAATCACATAGATATGGACGAAGTGGCAAGTGCATATATTGAAAGCTATGATGAATGGAAACAAAGTCAGCGAGATTATTATGGATTTTGTAGAGATTCTGACGAATCAATGAATTCAGGAAATATCAATAGACACAATGATGGCGATATTTTTACAACTGAATTAATATGATTAATAATAAAACAAAGGGGCAGTTAATAGCTGCCCCTGTTCTTAAGGAGGACAAAATGATAATTAGAAAAAGAATAGACCGAGAAAGATTACAAACTGTTATTGACACAATGGATGAAATGAAGTGGGAACTTGATGATATAATTGGCGGAACATCTATGGAAGACCATTTTAAGGCATACGGAAGATATGGATTGAACCAGCTTTTGGGTAATGGGAACCCTTACGATAACAGCTTGTATACACTAATAGAAAATGAAAAAGCAGATTTGGAGGACAAATAATGAGAAATGAAAATTACAATGGCTGGGCCAACTGGGAAACCTGGAATTTTAAACTTTGGGTTGATAATAGCGAAGATTCACATAAAGCTGTTATGTATATTGCTGAAGAATTGTACGGAAGGGATAATGATAAAAATGATTTAGCTAAAGAATTAGAATCTTTAGCAAATGAACTATGTGAAGAAACGCTTAGATTTGAAACAGGGTTTTTTGCTGATATTTGCAATTCAGCAATTAAAGAAGTTAATTTCCATCAAATAGCAGAAGCGTATTTGGAAGAAGTATAATGAATATTTTAAAAAGTGACTGCTGCAATTCTTTGGTTGTAAATGAATATGATGCAAATACAAGATCTTATTTTGAAGATAATATTTGTTTTAATTGCAAGCAAATAGGTGTAAAAACTGATAGCGATTTTGGTGGTGCTAAATTAAATTTAGATACACTCATTACAAAACTAATAAAAAAAAGGAGGAGATCTAATGATTAAATCAGGTAAAAAAAGAAAACCAAAGAGCAAAGGAGAATACAGTTGGAGAGACTGCAATTGTTCATACCACAATCATAAAAAGAAAGCTTTAATCAAAGCTAATACATCAAAATATGAGGCAATAGCATGAACGGATTTCACATACTATATTTTGCACTTGGCTTTTTGGCCAGTATATATATACTCGGGAAAATTCGGATTCTAAAAGAAGAAGCAAGGTTTTGGAAGGAGAACTGTTTTATTGCTGCCGAAAGATATAATGACTTGCTTGTTAAAAAATCTATGGGTATTGCTTTAGATAAGGCTTTTAAAAGAGACAGTTTAAAAGTAAATTAAAAGATGGCTGGAGGACAAATAAATAATTTTAGAGGGGTGTCGTTTCAAATGCAACACCAGTTGCTTTGTCCTCCTAATCATCTAATGATGCCCCTCATAATCCTTGGAGGACAATATGGAATTAATTGAAAATAAAAAATTGATTCACAATGCGGATGGGGTTACAGTCATAATCCCCAGGCCTAAAGACATGACGATAGATAGATTTTTAACTTTAGCTGCAAGATTAGAAAAGATTGTTGAACAGTTAGGAGGAAATCTTTATGTTAGAAATGAATAGCATTTATCAAGCAGACTTGGTATTTGATGGTCTTGATGGTGAAATGACAGGGAAAGAAATAAAGGCTGTAAATTTTACAGAATTAATTGAAGAAATTGAAAAAATGAGAAATAAATATAAATCAGTTGAAGTCTGGTCAGCTTTATTTATTTATGGAAATGAAACCAGTCAAATAAAAATGAAAGTAATTGAAACTTTAAAGAGTAGAGAAAAAGGAGGAAAAAATGGACAATAAACAACTTGCTGAAAAATATGAATTAGAAACTCACGATTTTTGGAAGCATAATCAATCAGGAAAATGGATTATAAGCCATAAAGCAGTTATGAAAATTGCAGAAGTAGAAGGGGTTGTGTTTCATAAGCCTGAAATTACAAGAGAAGGAATGACTTCCGTTGTTCTTTATGGCGAAGCAACTTTAAACGAAAGAACCATTTGGAGTTTTGGAGAAGCTATGCCAGAGAATTGTAGAATGCCGTACTTCTGGGCAATGGCTGAAAAAAGGTTAAAAGATCGCTTGACTTTAACTTTGATTGATGTTTATGGAGATATCTATTCAGAGATTGAAGCAGATGAATTCGCTGCCCAGCACCCACAAGCTGGATTAAAAAAGCAGGGCGAATATGGGCCTCCATCGGAAAAGCAAAGAAAATTAATTACAAGGCTAATTGAAGAAAAAATCCCTGAAGATGAAAAAGAAAAGTGGTATGAAAAAGCAGATTCCTGTGAAGACACCTGGGATATGTCAATTTTAATTGACACGCTTGTTAAAAATGGAAAATAATTCAAGGCCCTTAACATATAGACAGTCATTAAATTCAATTATTAGAATTTACAGGCTTTTACTCAAAGATGGTAAGATTAGTTATAACGGATCAGGATTTAGGAGAATGGTAGAGTTGGAGAATAGATTGAAAAAATAATGCCTTACCCAATGACACCTCGGAATTATAACAGCCCTGAAATAGAAGTAGGTTCTGAAACAGGGATTGAACAAAAAGACTCGCCATTACAGGTTAGCAGAAAAAGTAATAAATTTGATTGGTTGGCATCAATGAAAAAAATTACTCTTAACTTGTGGGATATTTTTAAAATCTTGGTAAAATGGCGATAAAGCGTACAAAGTGGGATGCGGTGTTTTCCGATTATATTCGTTATCGTGATAATTGGACTTGCCAAAGATGTGGCAAGAAATATATAGAGAAAACCTCTGGCTTACATTGCTCCCACTTTTACGGAAGAAGATCTTGGGCTACAAGAATTGAACCAGCAAATGCTATGGCTCTATGCTTTGGCTGCCATCAGCATATCAGTTCTTTTCCTTACGAGCATATTGATTTATGGCTATCTAAATTTTCAAAAGAAGAAATTGATCGTGTAAAATATTTGCACAATAGGAATCATTCGCTTATTAAGAAAAAGGATATTGCTACAGAAGAAAA
>Ga0310344_10004042_pt1 | contig 10910 bp, 10 predicted proteins | sample HC15DNA20200_MG_FD_203801 | JGI IMG/M metagenome (GOLD analysis project Ga0310344, IMG submission 203801) | Marine microbial communities from station ALOHA, North Pacific Subtropical Gyre - HC15-DNA-20-200_MG | ecosystem: Environmental > Aquatic > Marine > Oceanic | place: Pacific Ocean: North... | reverse complement strand
TCACCTGACTAATGATGGTAGTGTACATGTAGGGCCAAATGCGCTCGGCTATACGGCAAGTGAGTTTACAAATAGTGGAACGCTAAGCCTTGTTTTGGGTGGCGGTGAATCCGGCAACGAATTCAGCAGTGTTTTATCTATGGGAGACATTGATTTGCAGGGTGGCACCCTGGAGGTAACCCTCAACCAATCTGGTGCCAATCCAATGTCCCCGCAGGTGGGCGACGAGTACTTGATTATGAGAGCCGGAGGAGAACTCTCCGGTGATTTTTCCGAGTGGGATCTCCCCTTCCTTGGTACAGAAAGCAGTTTTGTTCCAGTCGCTGACCTCGACGCTGACATTTACAAGCTCGTCGTCCAATCTTCCATCATTGCCGTCGGTGGAGATCTCAATGGCGATGGGATCGTCGACTTTGACGATATCATCATCTGGCAAGCGAACGCCGGACACCCTGGCGGTCTGGGTGACGTTAACACGGATAACATGGTCAACGGCCTTGATTTGCAAATTATCCAAACCCAATTTGGAGGTCCTGGAATGCCACTTGGCAGCACAACTGCTGTCATTCCCGAACCGGCCACTGCGGTGCTGGCCTGGCTGGCCCTGGCGGGGGCAGTTTGCTTGATCAGGCGGCATTGATAGCGTCCTCATCGAGTGCTTTCTTTCTGCACAGATCGTCAGCAGGCGCCTCCAAATGGCCTCAGGGCTTTCTTCAAGGACGCTGCTTGCTGTGGTGACCTCCCGCCATTTGCACGCAAGTTCTCCATGCGAATTTGACGATTATATCGAATGCAGGGGTTTTTGGCGGGGGTCCACGACGTGGATCGACATTGGGAAAGAGGAGCAGGCTATGCGTCATCAGACATTCGGGTTGGGTTGGTGGTTGCTATTGGGAGTTTTGTTTTCGAGTGCTCCGTGGGCAGTTGCTCAGCAATCTCCGCGAACTCTACCCGCGGAACAAACCCCCAGCCTGACGCTCCCACCCAGCTATCCCCAAACAGCGACTCCAATGTCCGATCCACTACCTGCGGTGCCACTGCCGCCGGCAGTGAGTCCATCTCTACCTTCAGCAACCCAACCACCCGTTCCGCCACCCACCATGGGACAGATCCTCCGGGGAGCAGGTCAGCCGACGAGATCTCTCAACAGTCCGTCGAACCCCAAACTTCAAACCGCGATGCCTCCACGTCCAACCTTTACGGGCCGTTCTCGAGGAACCAGCCCACCGAGAACCATCCACAAACCATTCTCCCAAATCGGGTATACCCCAACGCTCAGCCCCTATCTGCAGCTTGACCGGGGAAATAACATGAATGAGCCAACACCCAATTATTTTACCTTCGTACGGCCGCGGCTTCGGCAAAATGAAACGAATCGCCGCCAGGAGGCCGAACTTCACCGCCTTGGACGTCAAGTTCAGCAGGCCACCACTATGGAGACGCAGGGATCGACCGACCAAGCCAAGGCGGCTACGGGTCACCGTACGTACTTCTTGAACACGGGGCAATTTTACAGCGGATTCTTCCAGCAGTAACCAACGGCTCCATTTAGTTCCACAATTGCCAGGCGACGACCGCTATCCCTAGCGGGATGAGATACCAGGCAAAACGTCCCAACCGACCTGCCTGAATCCAGCGGACTAACCACCCAAGCGCAAGCCAACCGACGAACATCGCAACAAGGCCGCCCACCACAAGCATCAAGGGAGATGTGGATTCGGTCATACCCGGTTGTTGTACCTGCCTGGCCAATTTGGCGATTTCAATCAAGCCGGCGCCACCAATCGCTGGAATCGCCAACAAGAAGGCAAACGTACCTGCGCTCCCCCGATCGAGCCCTTCATGCAGTCCGGCGGCAATCGTTGTCCCACTTCGCGAAATGCCCGGCAATAACGCCAAAGCCTGCATGAAACCAATACGAACCGTGCCGGCGTAACTCAAATTGCGATACGACGCTTTGCCCACCGGATGCCGTGTCGCCCACAGCAAGATCAATGCGGTGACCGGAAACATCAATCCCGCCAAAAGCGGGCTTTCCAGAAATTTCTCTGCGAATTCCTTCAACGGTATCCCAATAACTGCCGCTGGTATCGTTCCCACAATCAATCTGGGAATCAACTGCCTGTCTTCCGTAAATAAGCGGCGGACTTCCTGAGCATAGAAAATTAGAATCGACCCAAGGGTCCCGACATGCAAGACGATATTCACCGCCAGCAAATCGGGTGGATGTGCATATCCAAGGGCTTCCATGATTGCACTACCCACCACCAAATGTCCGGAGGAACTGACTGGCAGGAACTCAGTAAGCCCCTGCACAATTGCCAGGATGATGACTTGAAGGTAGTCCACGCGATTGCAACTCCGAAATTGAGACAAACCGTGATACTATACGCCTATCCTCAGCAAGCACCAGGGTGGGTTGCGGGCAGGTAGGCGTTCCACCGGTCTTCACCACAAATAGTCGCAAGAAATAGTCACAAGCCGACCACACGATCCAAATGTTCCACGATAACAATGGGCTTTTTCTGACGGACGCACAACTGGCTGTGGACGTCCGCCGCCGGCAGCCCCGGGCCTTCATCTCCCATGCGCATGCCGACCATATTGCCCGACACGAATTGGCCTTGGCAACCCGAGCTACCGCCCGGTTCTATCATCACCGCCTGGGAAACCAACACCGTGTGCGGGAAATGGTATTTGGGCAACCGGTCGAATTTGGAGGGCTCCAGCTCACCGCTTACCCGGCAGGTCACTGCTTGGGTTCGGCCATGCTATTGGCCAGGAACGACCAGCAATCCTTGCTGTACACGGGTGACTTTAAACTCGGCCCCTCGGCAACGTCCGAACCAGCCGAGGTTCCCAAGGCCGACATTTTGGTCATGGAGTCAACGTTTGGTCGTCCCCAATATCGATTGCCACCACGGGAACATGTCATTGACCAGCTGTTAGAAACGATCACCGGTGCACTGGCCGCGGAAAAAACCCCCGTCATTCATGCCTATGCACTAGGCAAGGCCCAGGAGGTCACCAAATTACTCACCAACCACGGTTTTGCCGTACTCCAACACCCGCTCATTTATGCCACAAGCCAACTCTACCTCGAACTAGGGGTCGACCTGGGAAACGTGGCTGAATATGTCGAAACCGCGCCTGCTGGCCATGTCGTGATCACTTTACCTCGCAGTATGCGCAAGTTTCGCTTGCCCGGACTCGAGCGGACCCTTTCGATTGCAACGACCGGTTGGGCCGTGGACCCAAGCACAAAATACCGTTGGGATGTCGATGTGGCGATTCCGCTGAGCGACCATGCCGACTTCGATCAACTTGTCGACACCGTCCGCCGCGCCGAACCCCAAGAGGTGATTTGTACCCACGGGCCAGCCGAGTTTGCAGACCACCTGTGCGAGCTTGGCTTCAATGCCCGCCCGCTCAAACCCCCAAAGCAGAAAAGGCTGTTTTGATCCGCCAGGCAGGCATGGCCATCTCGGCACTGGATGGGCCGTGAGTGGACGAAATTCGCTCAAGCATCGCTTTTCGTTTCGCTACGAAGCCACTGAAGATAGGCAGGACTTGCCTCCACAACTGGCAAAACAACCACGGCTGGAACCTCGTAGGAATGCAGTTCCGTAATGACCGAGGTTACCGCGGCAGTGTGGTCGCTCCGCACCTTGGCCTCACAAATCCATTCCGAGGTACACTCGACGGCACCCTCCCAACGATAAGTGCTCTCCACCGGACCGGTGACATGCGCGCATGCAGCCAGCCTCTGCCCAACAAGTGCAGCGGCAATCTTCCGTGCCTCCGCTTGCGTCTCGGTGGTCGTGGTAATCTGGCAAAATTCACTTGCAGGCAAAGCGGATTACACTCGGGGTTTAGACCAACAACTCCATGGATAGTAAGTTGTGCGATGGCAAGTAGTCTCGACAGGATGGACTATCCATGAACTTGCCACCCGGTTTGGCTGGATCACAAACGGGCCTAACGAGAGGTTGGCTGATTCTGGCTTGCCTGGCGGACGTTGTTTTCCACAATACGCTTCCAACCAAAAGGGGTGCGTGGAGCCTGAAAGAGATTCTTGAGTTTCTGAAAGGGTGCGTTGACCGAAACTTTTCCCAGATCGAAGATGTAAGTCTGCCGGCTTTTGTCAGGCAGGTGCATCTCCATTGCACGCGGCATCATAGACGCCCGATCCAAACTCAACCGTACCTGGTTGTAATTGGCCTTGTCGGACTGAAATTTCGGAAAAGCAAGCAGCCAAATCTGCGTTGTATCAGGCTGGTCCTGAACCTTTAACCAATAGCGCTGTTTCAGCTTTTCCGCCTTGGCACCAAACAAAAACGGCAGCGGCCCATCGACAATCGCCTGGCCCTGCATGTCCTGTGGAATCGGCCGCACCATCAATTGTTTCTGGTCATGCCGATACTCATAGACGTTTTTACCATCACACACGTAGTGCTCACCCACAATATTGGATTGTGGAATCCACTTCGCTTGCTGCGGCGTAACCGGTTGTCCCTGGTTGGCGGCAGGCGGGTTTTCCAGACGATTCACCTGGGTAATTTGGAAGCTCGCCTTGTCCGGTTTCTGGAAGCTGATCTCGCCAAAATCCTTACTGAAAGGAATCTGCATGCTCGGACCAAATACCGGGTTGTACTCCCATCGCTCAAAGGGACATCGAAATGTTTCAATCTTTCCACTCTGGTTTTCCCAATTCAGCAACACCTGATCTAAAAATGCGCTTTCAATCTGGTTCAGCTGGAAGGGCGCTTGTGGCTGAACCGGTGGTTGCTGCTGGCCAGGCACAGCCGAGGTCAACAGCACAACAAGAAGCAACGAAGATACGAACGACGAAAAGTGACCGTAGTGCATCACAAGATTCTCTTGGTGGGATCTGCGGAAACGAGGAATGGGAACCCCGCCGGAAGGGCTGCGAACTATAGCAACCCGCAGATCCTGTACCTAGGCCGGTATCGCTTGAGCAGAGTCCTTTTTGACGAGGCAGAAGCATTTTGACGAGATCGGTCTCGAAAGCGGACAAACTGCTTAAGCTAGCAAGCACTCCTTGCGACCGTTAGTGCTTGCAAATGGTTGAATCGAACCATTCGGCGCTACTGTCGAGAAACTCGCCCCTAACCGGTGTTGACGGTCCCCCGAAACGCACGCGATCATCCGCCCTCGACCTGCCCGAGAATGAACCTGGCCGCCGTAGGCAGTCGCCACACTTTCCGCAGAAACCGGACATGACCCTGTCGAAACAGGTCTTGGAGATTTTCAGATGAAAACCCAACTCGCGATTCGCCTGGCAACCCTTGCTCTTTGGCTCATCCCCGGTCCGGCAACATTGGCACAGCAGGGGAACCTGACTCAGGCAACGTTCGAAACGACCACTGGCGATCCGCAAAACCTTGCATCTGCAATCTTCACAGGTCGCTCCGCACACGTGGGAGATCAGGTTGAACAAAAACTCCTGTTCGAATCGAGCATGAAGACGATCGGCCGGCGGAAAAATGAAATCGTTGAACAAAGGCAAAGCGTACTGACGCAACGCCAACACCGGGTGATCACGGCTGTGGACATTGCGCACAATCGCATGACTGAGGCCGATGTGCGATACCTGGTTTCTGAGCGGCAACTCACCGCTGAAACAGATTCCCACAAGACCGAAAAGGACCCGGTGGAAGGTCGTAAATACCACTGTTTTCGAAATGGAACCGTGTTGATGGTGACCGACGACCAAGGACAACTGCCCACCCTTGCCGAATACAAAATTGTTGCTGGCAACATGAACAGTCTTGGTAAGCCGAGTCCACTTGCAGAATTTCTGGTTGGAAAAACAGTGGTTGTCGGCCAGAAGATTTCGCTACCACGTGAAGTCGCCGAGCGACTGTTTGCCCTTGGTCAGTCGCTAGGTACCGTCGAGTCGTTCCATCTAACACTGACCGAAATCAGGACCATTGGACAGGTCCGGTGTGCTGCTTTTGACGCGTTCCTGGAAGCAACCGATCACAACGAAGGCCAAATGCGAGTGCAACTGGAAGGTCTGTTTGCTGTCGAAATTGACGGTTGTCGCCTGGTGTCGTCCGACTTGGAGGGCCCGATCGGTGTGGCAAAATCAATGATCGATGCGGGTGCGACCTTCCATATGACCGGGACAGGACGTCTCCACATCGCGCTTGAGTCACGCTATCAGGAGGTCGACTAACTGGCAAAAAGGTGTTCTGACTTCCGAAGCCCGTGGCACCTATTTCCGCATGACCAAACAGCGACCGCACGCTCAAATCAAGGCGCCGCCGCAACTACTTCCGGCACCCGCCGTGCACCCATAACAGTGGTCACCGGTCGATATTGCACGACCCGCCAGTTCGTCGGCGGTCGTATTCCAAAGAAACTGTTCGGGAGAGCCCGACGTGCGTAAATCTAACGCATAATTGAAATCGCAGTCGTAGAGGCGTCCTGCCGAATCAATGTGAATTTGATGCCGACACATAAGACCATCAAGGGTCAATGGGTTGTACGCCTTGGCGAGCATTTTCATGTAGTCGGAAAGCTGACCCGACCGTTCAAGTTCATGCCGCCATCTCTTAATGGGCATGTTGGTGATCGTCCACAAGTCGTTGAAGACTAAACCGAATCGATTTTTCAATTCACGCTGATAGTCGGCAAAAAGTGACGCTTGTGGTGGTGGCAGATGGGGGCCGTTGGGATTGTAAACGAGGTTGAGTCGCAACCGTGGATCCCGCCCATAACCTGCATCGTTAAGTCGCCGCAAACCTTCAATCGACGCATTGTAGGCCCCACGACCCCGCTGCTGATCGACATTGTCTTCCAGGTAGCATGGCAAAGAGGCAACGACCTCGACCTGGTGCTCAGCCAGGAAGTGAGGAATCCATGCATACGGTTCTCTATTTTCGTGATCTGTGTATGGAATAATGGTTGGGTTGCAACGATCCATGACATGCCGCCCCAAATCTCGAACCCGTCGTACCAGCGAGCGAAAGTTAGGGTTCATCTCGGGGCTCCCCCCGGTCAGGTCAACACGCTCGATCTGATGATTGCTGGCAATCCAATCGATAACACGCCGTGCAGTGTCGGCAGACATGTTTTCTTGGGGACTGTCCCGTTTCGGCGAAGATTCCACATGACAATGGTGGCATGCCAGATTGCAGACGAGGCCCAAGTTGATCTGCAACGTCTGGATCTTCCCCGCCGCACGCAACTCCCGAACACCCTGTTGACGAAACGAGTTCGCCGAAAGAATCGGAAGTGGGACAAGTGCGGTCATAAAGATTCAATCATCGAGTGGTTTTTCAAATCTCAACAACAACCACCTCCCTCGGAGTGCCATGTTGTTGGCGTCACCTGAATATCGGCACGGCCGAGTGCCTGCAAAGCATCAGCCGTCTTGTCACAAACCGGGAGCGGGATATTTTTGGGGAAATAATGACCTCGACCATCGTCAAATTCTTCGTCAGGCCCAAGATAAACCGCCATGCGGCCAGTAAAAACACAAACCCCGTCTTCAGGCATTGTCACCTGAAAAGCTGTGACCTCCACCGTTTCTAACAACAAGTCGTCCTCGAGGTCGTAAGTAACCGCATCGAGCATGCGGTAGGGCCTGCGAGAGCGAACCTCAATCGCACCAAACCCCGCATCGCTGATCTTCTGAAGATACTCCTCCAGCAGAAGACACCCCGAAATGCATTGCGCACGGAGAACTTCGTCTTGTCTCAGGGCAAGCGGAAGGGGGCGCGATGCAATCGGATCCGACATAACCAGGCGGCCCCCATCGTCGAGCACACGATGCATTTCCGCGAGTGCCTGCTCCAGGTCTCCACCCGTTTTAAAAATATTAAAGAGGCAATTCTGTGCTGCCAGATCGACCGAATTACGTTCCACGGGCAAATGGAGCGCGTCGCCATCGATCAACGTGACAAAAGAGGGATCAAACCAGTCGTTGGTTTCGGCTGCGAGTTCCAGGTTCGCACGCGCCTTTTGGCGCATTTCACGAACAGGATCGACTGCAATCACACCACCGGGTCGCCGCGCGAAATAAGCCAATTGCAGAATTTCTAAACCACCGCCAACACCAACATAAAGCACCCGTTGGTTGGGGGTCATATCTTGCAAATGTATGGTCGTCCCACACCCATAATTCATCTCGACCATGATGGGGGGGATGTTGAGGCCCGGAAGATAACGTGGCGCCTGGGGCACACAGCAGAGGTTTGCAGCGGGCTGGGTCGCTGCTTCACGATAGACGTCGCGCACCGTAGTGTGATAACTCATAAATTGCTCATCGACTCGTCGTGTGTTAGCTGGAGGTCAAGTATCTCCAGTTTGACGACTCCCTACAACACCAAGACAATTCGGCAGAGTCTCGTTCTCTTTGGGGTGACCTTCTGTTAGAATTCGCACATCTGTTTTTCCAGGTTTGGTGACACACATAGCAGCCGATGGACACTTCTGAAAAATCACCCGTTGATGAGATTGTTCCAGATACCGTCATTCCACACGGCAACTTGCCGCCGTTGCGTTATCGGGAAATGCCCAAACCAATACTCCTCCGCCGCATGGTGGGTCCGAGCATCATTCTTGCCGGGCTGTCGCTGGGCAGCGGCGAGTTTATTCTCTGGCCCTATATCACTTACCAGAGTCAATTCATCTTCTTCTGGGCCTGTTTACTTGGTGTCACTACCCAGTACTTCATCAATATGGAAGTGACCCGTTGGACCCTCGCCACGGGGGAATCGGCCATCACCGGATTCGCCCGCCTGAGCCGCCATTGGGTTTGGATATTCCTGGTGGCAAACACAATCCCTTACGTTATCCCGGCCTGGGCAACCGGTGCCGCGGAACTTTTCATTTGGCTTGTTTGGACTCCCGAAACAGTGCTGCTCGCTGACGGATCGTCCCAGATCATCAGCGCCGGCACTCCCTACCTCGCCACGCTGGCAATCCTTGGAATGGTTGGCTGTGGAATTCTCCTTACCACCGGCCCGGTGGTCTACAAAACGATTGAAGCCACCCAATTTATTCTCGTTCTCCTGGCGTTGATCCTGGTCCTGGTTGTCGGTGTGCTGGTGATTCGTCCCGATGCGGTCGCCACACTGGTTCAACAAACGGCGACTTTTGGTGCGCCAACGTTCATTCCCCTGGGAAGCGACTTTCCCAATCTTGACGAGGTCCTTCTGCTGGGGGCACTCGCCTTTGCCGGCTGTGGGGGAACGCTCAATCTTGGGCAAAGCAACTACATCAAAGACAAGGGATTTGGAATGGGGGCTCACGTCGGAAGGATTACCAGCCCCATTTCCGGCCAGGAAGAGGCCGTTTCGGAAATCGGGTATCACTTTCCCCATACACCAGAGAATATGGCCCGCTGGAACATCTGGTGGACCAGGGCCAGTCGAGAACAGTTTATTAGCTTCTTTTTGACCTGTATCTTTTGTCTGGTCGTGTTGACCTTGATCAGCTACAGCCTGTTTTATGATTCCGCAGGCGTACTGCGGGAAGGGATGGGCGAATATGGCAAAGGATTGGCATTTATCTATGCCGAGGCAGAACAGCTGCGGGCCACCGTCGGGGCGGCCGGTCCATTGCTGTTTTTAGTCATGGGAATCGTGATCCTGTTCACCACAGAACTGGCCGTGCTTGACGCCACCAGCCGTATTTCATCGGATATCGTCAAGGTAAACTGGTTGATGAACCACAAGTGGTGGACTGAAAGCCGGCTTTATTTCGCTTTTTTATGGGGTGAAATTGCTGTGGGAAGTTTGGTCCTGCTGATCGGTGTTGAACAATTCCAGGCGAGTACGCTTGGATTGTTCAAGATGACAGCCAGCCTCAATGGTGGGATTATGTGCGTTTACTCGGCAACCTTGCTTTGGATCAATCGCCGCCTGCTGCCTGGGCCATTAAGGATGACTCCGGTTCGAACTGTGATCATGGTTTGGTCGGTGGCCTTCTTTGGCTCTTTTGCCGTATGGGCCGCGTGGAATGCACTGACCGAGTTATTCTGAACTTCCAAAAGCCACCCCTCAGAAAACGGACTAACCGCTGTTAACAATCCAGTCACGGCAAGACCACCATGTTTTTCTACCTACTACTGCTGTTCACCGTGGTTCCATTTGTCGAACTCACACTCTTGTTGTGGTTGGCGGGAAAAGTGGGCTGGGGTAACACATTACTCCTGATCGTGTTCACCGGGGTGCTCGGCGCCAGCCTGGCCCGCTGGCAAGGCTTGCGCACGACTTTGCGAATCCGGCAAGAAATGGCCCAGGGTAAGGTCCCTGGCGAAGCGCTGGTCGATGGTGCCCTGATTCTGGTTGCCGGGGCTGTGCTGTTGACGCCAGGAATTCTGACCGACGCTTTGGGGTTTGCGCTTTTGATCCCGGTGATTCGCCACGTTTTCAAGCGAACTGCATTGAACTGGATCCAGCGGAACGCACGGGTGCAACAGGTCCACTACCGTTCCGGTTTTGGACCTCAACCCGATTTTACGACTGGATCGGCTGGGGATCGGATTGTCGACGCAAAAGTGATCGAAACCCACGTGGTCGACCCGGAGAACCAATCCCCTTAAGGATCTGGATCCAGGACCTTCCGCGTTGTTCTACTGGGGCAACCTCCCGCGCTCGACCTGGGGAAAATCCCCGGTGAGGGATTTCATAAACGCTACCAGGTCCGCCTTCTCCTGGTCGGTAAGATTCAGCTTTTTGATTTTCTCGTCAAGCTGCGCGTTGGGGTGTCCGCCCTTGTCGTACCAGTCAACCACCTCTTCAAGGGTCGCTTGCGATCCATCGTGCATATAGGGGGCTGTTAGCACCACATTGCGCACCGTGGGAGTCTTGAAGGCCCCGCGGTGACTCTCGTCCTGGGTCACCGAAAATCGGCCCGCATCGGGTTCCTCGGCC
>Ga0310344_10004038_pt1 | contig 10912 bp, 7 predicted proteins | sample HC15DNA20200_MG_FD_203801 | JGI IMG/M metagenome (GOLD analysis project Ga0310344, IMG submission 203801) | Marine microbial communities from station ALOHA, North Pacific Subtropical Gyre - HC15-DNA-20-200_MG | ecosystem: Environmental > Aquatic > Marine > Oceanic | place: Pacific Ocean: North... | reverse complement strand
AAAGCCTGACCCAATTCGAAGCCGAGGGCGCAATGAACCAAATCATGTCAGGCAATGCCACACCAGCACAGATTGGCGCTTATCTGGTAGCGCTTCGCATGAAAGGCGAGACTGTTGACGAGATCATCGGTAGCGCCCGCGCAATGCGCGCACACGCAGTTAAGGTGACGCCTTCAGATTCATCCGCGCCACTACTTGATATTGTCGGGACGGGCGGCGATGGTTCCCACAGCTTCAATATTTCCACCACAGCAGCATTCGTTGTCGCTGGAACTGGACGCCGGGTTGCCAAACATGGTAATAGAGCAGCCAGCAGTAAATGTGGCAGCGCTGATGTACTGGAGGCAGCTGGAGTTTCAATGGATCTAACTCCGGACCAGGTCGCTAGGTGCATCGACACCGTCGGCATCGGTTTCATGTTCGCACCCCGCTTCCATCCCGCCATGAAACACGCGATTGGGCCACGGAGAGAACTCAAACAACGCACTATCTTCAATATACTCGGTCCTCTAACTAATCCAGCTGGAGCAACCCACCAGTTAACCGGTGTCTATGATCCACACTTAACTGAGACACTAGCCTGCGTACTCGGTGAACTTGGCAGCAAGGCGGCAATGGTAATTCATAGCCAAGATGGCTTGGATGAGCTAACCACATCTGGCCCAAACCGTGTAAGCCAGCTCCTTCCTGATGGAAGTGTCCATTCATTTGAATTGAATCCACATGACTTAGGACTGAGCAACAGCGATCAGGCGAAAATGACTGGTGGTTCTGCCAAAGACAATGTGAATATCATGTTCGACATTCTCACTGGCAAAATAGACGATGTACGCAAAGATGCAGTCCTGCTAAATTCCGCTGCCGCAATAGCTACAGAAAATGGCGATTTAAATATAGCGATGCAAGAAGCGCGGACCGCTCTTGAAAATGGTGCAGCCTTGCAGAAACTGGAGGCTCTGGTAGAAAGTAGTCAGAAGTTTGCAGAACTATAATGACAATTCTCGACGAAATCTTCGCGCAAAAGCGACATGAGGTAACAAAGGAACGACGTTTGCTCCCAGACGCAGAACTGGAGAATATGGCCGCAGCAACCGCGCTTCCACCTGATTTTTCCGCCGCCTTGCGCGGCAAATATACCATGCCGAACTTGATAGCTGAGGTAAAGAAGCGTTCTCCAAGTAAGGGTGAGCTATGCGTCGATTTCGACCCACTGGTTCTAGCACAGGATTACGCTAGTAATGGCGCAGCCGCGATTTCCGTACTAACAGACGAAAAATACTTTGGGGGCTCCCTGAGCCACCTGAGTGCAATTTCTGATCTAGATTTGGGAAAGCCGTTGCTGCGTAAGGATTTTATCTTCCACCGCTATCAGATACTGCAAGCACGAGTCGCCGGAGCCAGCGCAGTATTACTGATTGTGGCTATGCTAGAACCCACAGAGCTGGTGGAATTACTAGCAGTTGCATCCGAACTGCAACTGGCCGCACTTGTAGAGGTACATACTCTCTCTGAATTGGATGCAGCTATGTCAGCGTGTGCTGACATTATTGGAATCAATAACCGTGATTTACACACGTTCACGACAAACCTTGATGTCACTGCCGCGCTCCGCCCACATGTCCCTGACGAGGTGATTATGGTTTCCGAAAGCGGCATCCATACGCTAAAGGATGTGCATCGTCTGGAGGAATTACGTGTGGACGCAATGTTAATCGGCGAGGAACTTGTTAGCGCAACTGACACGCCAGCCCGAGTCCGACAATTCACACAAAGGAACAAAGACGAATGAGAACATTGGTCTGGTTAAACCAACATTCATCACTGGTCATCCTATGAAAATAAAGATTTGCGGAGTCACATCTCCAGACGAAGCACTACTTGCCGCCGACCTAGGCGTAACGCACATTGGTCTAAATTTCTATCCTCCGAGCCCCCGGTATCTGCACACTGAGCACGCACTTGCGATAACCCAAGCACTACACCAGTTGTCTGCAGCGCCACTTCTGGTGGGAGTATTCGTGAATGAGAATGCCGATACCATACGGCAGAAAATGGACATGTACGGCTTGGATATTGCGCAATTATCTGGCAATGAGACAAAAGATACTCTTAGAGTGCTCGGGGGTTGCGCATACAAAGCGTATCGTCTCGGCGAAACTACGCACACCACTTTTCCCAACCCTACTAGCCGATACGGGACACCCGATTTCATGATCGACGCACACGTTCCCGGACAATACGGCGGCACTGGACAATCGTGCGACTGGGAAAAAGCAGCCGATATCGCACGCCGACATGATGTATTTCTGGCCGGTGGATTGACACCCGAAAACGTCATAGAAGCCATCGAACGCGTACATCCATGGGGTGTGGACGTAGCTTCTGGCATCGAGCGCACAACTGGCACTAAGGATACCGACAAAATGAAGAAATTCGTCTCAAATGCACTTGTAGCATCTGACTCCAAACCCTCAGAAACACAGACGGATGTATAGTATTCGGAGGTAAAATGAACGCCCCAACCACATTACCGGGAAAATTTGGCGCTTATGGAGGTCAGTTCGTACCCGAGGTTTTAATGCCTGCTCTTGGAGAACTTGAACACGCCTTCATCAGTAACACTAACGACCACGACTTCCAGAATGAGCTACAGCAGTTGCTCGCCACATATGTAGGCCGACCAACTCCACTCAGCTTCGCTGGACGTCTGACTGAACATTGCAATGGCGCAAAAATCTACCTAAAGAGAGAGGATTTAGCACACTCCGGCGCGCACAAGATCAATAACGCACTAGGGCAGGCATTGCTAGCCCGCCGCATGGGTAAGGAACGCATTGTGGCCGAGACCGGGGCAGGACAACACGGAGTAGCCACTGCCACCGCATGCGCTCTCCTAGGAATGCAATGTGTAGTCTATATGGGCACTGTAGATATATCTCGACAGGCACCCAACGTTGCGCGCATGAAATTGCTGGGCGCGGAAGTAAAAGCTGTTGATAACGGATCGAAAACCCTGAAGGATGCTATCAATGAAGCTATTCGCGACTGGGTTACAAATGTCGAGGATACACACTATCTGCTTGGCTCAGCTCTGGGACCCCATCCTTACCCTACCATGGTACGCGATTTTCAGGCGATCATCGGCAGAGAAACACGTGAGCAAATCATAGAAGCCGAGAATTCCGTCCCAGACACGATAATTGCCTGCGTAGGTGGCGGCTCAAACGCAATAGGTATGTTCCATGAATTCATCGCTGATGAGGAAGTAGAATTAATCGGTGTGGAAGCGGCAGGCACGGGCATTATCAGTGGCAAGCATGCTGCTAGATTCGCAGATAAGAAAATCGGCCGACCAGGAGTATTGCATGGGTGTTACACTTTTGTACTACAAGATACTGACGGTCAGATCGCACTGACACATAGCGTCAGCGCCGGTCTTGACTACGCGGCAGTGGGTCCAGAACACACACACCTGCGAGATCTGAAACGAGCAACATACACCCATGCGACTGACCATGAAGCTTTAGATGCCTTCCAATTGCTCTGCGAAATGGAGGGCATCATTCCTGCACTTGAATCGGCCCATGCTGTGGCTGAAGCCATTAAGCGTGCACCAGAGATGAATAATGAAAGCATAATCATTGTCAATCTCTCAGGCCGGGGCGACAAAGACCTAGATACCGTGCTAAATAGCATGGAAATACCATCATAACCCGGCGGTCTGCAATTAGATTTGATATGAACAATCCTGTTGACCTAGTTTCCAACGCATTCACCGGTAAGCACCCGGCATTCATGCCCTATTTCACACTCGGTTACCCCGATTACGAACGCTCGCTGCAAATTTTGGAAGCCTGTGCAGCAGCTGGCTCAGACATGATGGAACTGGGGATGCCATTCTCCGACCCGCTAGCAGATGGACCAACAATCCAACACAGTAGCCAAATTGCTTTGCAAAATGGCATGAACGTAGCACGCTGTTTGGAAGCAATTGCCGAGCTGCGTACTAGGGGTGTTACCATCCCTCTACTTTTGATGGGTTATTACAACCCGATTCTGGCCTATGGGGAGACTCGATTCGCCCGCGAGGCCGTCGACGCTGGGGCAAACGGATTCATTATTCCTGACCTGCCTCCTGAGGAGGCCTCCACTCTCGAAACGGAGTGCCAACAACACGGTCTCGCGCTCACTTATCTACTAGCGCCAACAAGCACCGAAGCGCGCATAAAATTGGTAGCTAAAAAGGCGAGTGGCTTCGTATACCTCGTTTCCCTAACCGGCGTAACGGGTGAAAGAATACAACTACCAAAAACATTGAGTGAGTTTGTCAAGCGCGTGCGCCACCACATCCACCATCCACTCGCTGTGGGTTTTGGCATCAGCACCCCTGTGCAGGCTCAACAGGTGGGAGAAATCGCTGATGGCGTAATTGTGGGAAGTAAGCTAATTACATTAGCACGCGAGGCTGACAACCCAGCGGAAGCATGCGGCACTTTCGTGCATAACATGATAACAGCTCTTCATAGCAATGAAAAAGCCTAGCGCCCCGAAATTAGAGCATCAACCTCTGTAGTAAGTTCACGGAAAACCTCAGTGCTCACCACACCGTCATGACGCAGCTGCCTTAAAGTATCTCGCTTTGTCTCCAAAATTTCTAGCCGAGTTGCCTCTAGCTCATCATCGCGAATATCAGGAAGCAGGGTAAGAGCCTCTCTCACCTCACCGGAGAAATGCTCTATCTCCGCAGTCAGCGTTGGGAGAAGCACCTCGTAGTTCTCTCGACTAAGTAACCCCTGCTTAAACTGAGATTGTAGATATTGTTCAGCAGTGCGAGCAGCAGCCAACCGCGCTCGACGCCGCTCGTATTCCAGTGGGTTTGCGCCGCGGCGCAGCAAACCCAAACGCCGCAACACCATCGGCATTGTTGTAGCCTGTACTCCGAGAGTAAACAGAACTACACCGAAAGTCATCACCAGTACCTGGCTGTGTCCTACAAGTTCCTCAGGAAGAGTAAGAGCTAGTGCCAACGCAATACCCCCACGCAAGCCTCCCCACACCATTACAGCCTGCCAAGATGCAGGCGTACGGTTCCGAGAAAAAAAGTTGAGCAATGGACTGAAACCGAAGACGGTTATAACACGCGCAAGAAATGTGACCGCTATGGCTGCCAGCAAGAGCAACCAATTATCTGCTAGTTTGACCAAATCAACCTGCAGACCAATCAGTAAGAACACAAACGAATTAGCAAGAAACGCCATAAATTCCCAGATATGAATGAGTACGTTGCGCGTAGTATGGCTCATACCGTAACGACGCCCACTATTTCCAATCATCAATCCTGCTGCCACTACAGCTAACACTCCACTAGCGTGCACCTGCTCGGCAAGTAAGTAGGCACCATATGCTAGGACAGCACTAAGAACCGTCTCTACCAGATAATCGTCAATCTGACGAATAAGCCGATATGCTACATAGCCTAGCACTAGTCCAACTATCAAACCCACGCCGGACACGCGCAGAAATTCCATCACTCCATCGGCGAAATTAAAATTCACTGGATGCAACGCAAACTCCAATAGTAGTGTGAATACCACGATTGCAGTGCCATCATTAAGTAGGCTCTCACCCTCAGTGAGTAAACCGAGGCGTTTGGGCAAACCCAGTTCTCGGAAAATTGCGGTTACTGCTACCGGGTCCGTGGCCGCAATTAGAGCTCCGAACACTAACATCGTGACTATCGGCAAACCGGTCACAGTTGCCATGAGCCAACCAACCATCACAGTGGTAAGAAGAACACCTGGAATGGCAAACACTAGAACAGCCAGAAGATTGTCTCGAAACTCGGAAAATTCAATGTGCAAGGCTGCCTCAAAAAGCAATGGCGGCAATAAGATAAGCAATATGAGTTCGCGTGCCAACTCCGGCGCGAGCTCGGGCTTTTCGGGCAAAAGAACTGTGATCGCTACACCAACAATCACTAGACCGACCGTGTACGGAAAACGCACCAATTTCGTGAACCATGCCACTAAAGCAGCTATGAGCAATAGAGCCGAGATAATCAATTCGGTGGTAATAAAATCAGTTTGCATGGTTACGAATTTTCATAAGCACAAGATCGAATGGAGCCTTACGCATTAGTGTTAATCTTTGGACCTTCAACATTTCGCTGCGCAGCCGGCAAAACAGTTTCCCGAAGCATAGAAGCAAACATGGTGCTCCGCCGTTTAACCATAATTACCGGACTGTCGGCGCGCTCAGCCACTTGTTCCGGGACGTTGCCCATCATGATGTTACTGAACAGACGCTCTTTCGTAGCACCTATAACTATCATGTCACAATCTGCAGCAGCCTCCATAATCCCCTCAATCGGGTTTGTAGATGTTATCGTCCTATATTCAATATCCTCGTAACGACGACCCTCTAAAGATCTGCGAAAAGCATTTTGAGCACGCGCCTCCGCCTCTGTAGAGTCCATTCCAAAAATAGAGACATGGGTTAGAACAACGCGCGTAGGTTCTGGCGTATTGCGCGCCAAAGCAATAGCCACACTTACAGCCAGTCGACCGTTCGGGCCACCAGCCACCGGAACCAGAATTGAACGTAGTTGTCCATAAGGTCTGTGACGTACTATTGCAATATCAGTGGGCGGATTAGACACCATACGATCCATCACCGAACCGAAACTTCGATCACCTGAACCAGTGAAGCCAGGCCATCCGAACAAAACTAAATCACTTGCATTCTCGGAGATTGTCTTCCGAATCCCATCCGCAACAGAGCGCCCTAGTCTTATCATCGTGTGGACAGGAACATCCAAGAGACGAGCTTGTTCAATAACCTTGTCTAGATAAGGACGACCACCACGCAGTAATAGACGTCCATCGGAAAGTTGTAGTTGCTGAGGAACCCTAAGTACATGCAAAGCTAGAACCTCACCATCATGTTCCTTGGCCAAGACGCTACCAACCCTTCCTAGAATCTCCGCTTGGCCCAGATCAGACACTGGAAGAAGCACGGAATAATCCACCGAAGTTAGGGCTTCCTCGTGCAAAACTTCCTTGGGACGATCCTGCTCCTCTTTACGGCTAAAATATCCCCAGTATAGGAGCAGTCCAAAGCCAATCCACGCAATACTTAATAGTCCCACTTGCCCCAACTCGATTGCCAAAAAGACTGCCATGGCTATATTGCTCAAAATGCCAATCACTGCCGGCCAAGGAAAAAAGGGTACGCGGAAACCACGTTCGAGTTCAGGTCTCCTATTGCGGAGTGTCATCACCGCAATATTTACCTGAGCAAACAAGAGCAAAAACATTATATTTGCAGCAGCAGCCACTTGTTCTATCGGCAACAACACTCCCATCGCAACAACCAAAACAGCAGATAGAAAGACAGCCCAATATGGAGTATGCATGCGAGGATGGATGTACCCAAACGCTGCCGGCAAATTCCGCTCCCTACCCATGGCAAAAGACACTCTTGACGAGGAATAAATGGTCGCATTCAATGCTGACATTGTTGATGCAAGACCACTAATTAATATCAGAATGCCGCCCATAGGTATAAATTGCTCTGCGGCACGCACGATGGCTACCTCCTTGGCACTAGCAAGATATTCCCATACCGCTGAGCCAGCAGGTGGCACTACTGCTCCAATCACCACAAAACCTATCAGAACATAAATTAAGACTACTGCAGCGATCGAATAAAATATGGCACGCGGAATATTTCGTTTTGGATCTTTGACCTCCTCACCACTTTGCGCAATGATCTCATAACCCTCAAATGCAATAAATGTCATCCCCATAGCGACAAACACGCCACCGACCCCATTAGGTAGCAATCCTGCAGAAAAATTGTCTGTCCAAGTCGGATTGTTAACCATCGCATACAAGCCAAAGCCAACGAAGATGGACAGTATAACTACTTTCGCAATGGTCACCACGCTCCCGACTAGACCAGCTTCGCTGACACCACGTGAATTGATATACGCAAATAGCCCGACAACCAATAACATAAATATTAGGGCAAGCTGGTGCTCGCTCAAAGGAAGCGGGATGCCCGTCACAAGCCACAATTCAACTGCCAACCGCCCAAATCCTAACCCATATAAAGCACAGGCTACAATGTAAGCAAACCAGTTCATCCAACCCGCTAGAAATCCTTGAGTACCTCCCAATCCCTCCTTTACCCAAACAAATCCTCCACCAGCTGCGGGAATTGATGATCCTAATTCAGCGTAAGACAAAGCTGTAAAAGTAGTAATTATGCCGTTCAATAGAAACGCTATCGGCAATGCCGGACCCGCATGCCCAGACGCAATCCCAATCAAAACAAAGATGCCCGCACCAATCATGGCCCCAATGCCAATCATAGTAATATCTGTCAAGCCAAGCGTACGACTCAGTGTAATTTCTGCAGAGTTGTAGTTATTACGATCATCCATTGTGTGTTCTCCGACTAACCTTACTTGCTTGGGCATATTACCATCTGCACGCAAGACGCAAACCAAACGGTTAATACTAGCACAATCGACAAAAACAATTTTGACTCACAACTCTGCATATTAATTATGAAACCTCCATGCCTCCAAGACTTGATACGCCTTGTACTCTCAACTACATCTCGGTTTGTTACAATGAAATATAGCGATACACCGCGATAGATGAAGATAAAAAGAGGACCTAAGTCTCACCGAAGAATTAGTCGAGCACTCACAGCACTCTACGCCACGCTTACACCGATGAAACAATGCACTGACAATACTTGATCTGGAGGACGGATCCGCGTTGAGCGTCAATTGAGCCTGCTAACTGCACCCACAATCCAATCTAAGCAAATGGGAAATAACAGCATAGGTTTGTCACCGCCGAGGAATTTGCTCAGCGCAGCAATTCAGTCACTATCAGATTGTCCCACTCCAACTGCAATTGATGCGATTCCACCGAACGGGCTAAAACACCAAACTCTCCGGAACTTAGTGCATCTAGTTCCTCCAAGAGAATACGATCAACATACTCTCCATTAACATAGAGGCTGAATCCTCCCCCTTGCAACAGTACTCCTAGACGGTATACCCCAGGACCTGCCGGTACTGCATCAGATACAGCGACGAGCAAATCTTCATACACCTCGTTTTGACTGCGCACGAACCGGTAGTTTCCCTCGCAGGTAATAGTGGCCGCATAATAATCTGGAAGCCTAGCTTTGAAAAGCAAACCATAAAAATCCTTGCCTTTACAATCTTGGACTGTTACATCCCCTTCGTAAAGAAAATCACGTCCAGCAAGATCAAATGCTGGGCCAGTGGAATAGAAGAGCCTACCGCGCTGCTGCATAATAAGTCCTAACACCCCGGACACAATGCCAGAATCCCAAAACTCGTTCCTTTCATAGCCCCACGGAAACTTCGGCGGCTCAAAATCCTCCACCCAAAGCACTGATATGGGTTGCACCGGCGGATCCAAATCACGAACGCTCTGGGGAATGGCAATGGTCTGAGTAGCAGTTGGAGTAATAGTAGGACTCGCACTTGCTGTAACTGTAGAACTTGGCATAAGTGTGCTTGTCGGTACTACGGTAGATGTCGAAGTAGACGTCGAAGTAGACGTCAAAGTAGACGTCAAAGTAGCAGGCAACGAATCCATGGTTCCCGTCGCAGCCTCTAGATTCCCAGCAAGTAGATTAGGGGCTGTGGCTTCTACAGTAGCCGTTGCGGCAATAGGTAAAGGCTCTGAAACACTCTCTGTGAACGTTACAGATGGGGTAAGTTGCACAGGTATGATTGCAATATCTTCGGGCGGCGGAGAGAAAACAGACGGGATAGTTACGTCACCCAAAAACCCATACGCCTGCATAACACTGAGTAAAAGAGCCGCAATTACAGCTGCACCGAGTAAGCGCCACCTGGATCGTCGGGACCGAGCCCCGATATCAATATCTACAACTTGCCGCTGACGACGTAACTCTCGAGTAACAAGACGCGACGTCTCCTTTGCAGACCCTTCCAATATAACCGGGTCAAGTCGCACCGGCGCATGACTATCGACAATACGTGGACCAATGAGCTCCTGCACAGTCTCCACTTCCAAAGGGTCGGATCCCACTACACTTGTGTCATTTTCCCTGCCTTGAACATCGTCATGTTCTCCGTTAAAGGACGGCATCAAATCGATTTCCGCCGAGGACTCTAAACTGCTATTGTCCTCTGACAAATCGAATGCAGATTGCCCATGTCCCTGTGTTTTTATGGGTGACGAAGAACGAGGCACAGAAAGATGCTGCCTAAGCGCCAAGTAAAGCTTCGGTCCCACACCCCTTACATCCTTTAGTTCTGGCAGCCGCCCATAAGGACGCGCTCCAACAATCTTCTCCGCTAGATCCTCACCAACACCGGGCAAAGTAGTGAGTTCCTGAATCGTCGCGCTGTTAAGGTCCAGTTTACCTGATGAACTCGACGTCCTAGGCAAGATGTCCTCCTTCAAACTACTTAGTTGTGAAACCCCGTGCCGAGAGACAATGACATGCTCTTTGAGAATAAGATATAGTTTCTTTCCAACCCCAGGAACAAGCGTAAGATCAGCGAGTCGATGATAAGGTCTCGCCGAGACTATAGCGCGTGCCAGCTTAGGTCCCACCTGCGGCAGACTCAGCAGTGCTGCCAACGAAGCCACATTTAAATCAACCTTACGAGAACTGGGAACCATTAGTTGGTCAAATAACTAAGTTCGATAAACTATACTCACGGCAGCCAACCCTGAAATTGTATTGATCCAGAAAAAAACAAAACTAGAATTCCGGTGATCAATACTGCTGCTACCACCCATCCCGAAACGAAAAGCGGAATGCGCCGACGAATTTCCTGGTCAACTGCAGCCTCGTAAGCTACCAGTGACATTACCTGATCACTAAC
>Ga0310344_10004036_pt1 | contig 10916 bp, 9 predicted proteins | sample HC15DNA20200_MG_FD_203801 | JGI IMG/M metagenome (GOLD analysis project Ga0310344, IMG submission 203801) | Marine microbial communities from station ALOHA, North Pacific Subtropical Gyre - HC15-DNA-20-200_MG | ecosystem: Environmental > Aquatic > Marine > Oceanic | place: Pacific Ocean: North... | reverse complement strand
CCCCGGCTACCCATTTTGTGCCCAATGAACCTGTTCGTTCTCGGCCCACCTGGATCATTTCTGGAGTCATATCGGCTGCGGTTACGTTGAGGTCAAGCTTGTGTCGTGTTCCCACAGCAAGAACCTCGCGTCCAAGGTCGCCGGTACCTGCAGCGAGATCCAGTACATTGTGGCCCTGCTGAAGTTCGGCAAGCGCAACCAGGTGTCGTTTCCAACGACGGTGCAGTCCCAATGACATGATGTCATTAGTTAAGTCGTATTTTGAAGAAACGCTGGCAAACAGGTTCCGAACATATTCACGCTTATCCTTCGGCTGATCAATCTGGTCGGAGATGCGTCGATTTAACGGCACGCCACCTGCCCTGTTTGTCTTGAAGTCGGGACGACTTGAAAGTGTCCAAGAAGATTTAGGCAACTTACTAAAGGATACCCTTCGTAACGAGCGCTTTTCTGTGACTAGTCATTTTTACGATAGATGTATACATTGTAGACATGCCTTTACCGCGCCCTCTTTGCACCCGACTGCCAATAGAAGTTGAGTCTGTATTGGAGCAACATTTTTACGAGCAAGGTTGGGCTCCATCAGAGGGTCTCCGAGCAATTATATTGGAATGGTTGGCTCTCGACCGCTATCCGAAAATTGAGTTCAGGGAGACGTCAGCAGGGCGTCGCTCTGCATTGCGTGAAGGACCTGAAGTATGGGAGATCGCCGCCTCAGCCGGGCCATCGCGGGCGATGAGCGCTGCGGTTGGGCAGTGCTTTGCCGGTGTTCGGAGCGATGCGCTCGAGGAAGCCCTCTCCTATGCACGCGCGCACCGTGCTGAGATTGATCCACTTGTGGCCCGAGCAGAGCGGCTCGCCGCCCTCTAATCAACCATTCTAGCTGAGGCCAGGGCTTGAAAGAGCACTTGTGCTTTATGCTCAGTTTCTTCCCACTCCCGGGTTGGATCAGATTCGTATACTACGCCAGCTCCAGCCTGAGCGTAGACGCGATCTGCCACGGAAAGGAGAGTTCTGATTACTATAGCCATGTCGAGATTTTGTGCGCCGTAGCTAATGTATCCCGCTGCCCCTCCGTAGGGACCACGCCGTGTGGGCTCAAGCTCATCAATGATTTCCATGGCTCGAATCTTGGGTGCTCCCGTCAAAGTGCCCGCTGGAAAGCAGGCACGGAATGCATCAATGGCACTGAGTCCGGGCTTTAGTGCTCCTACAACTTCACTGACAAGATGCATTACGTGGCTGTACCGTTCGATTTCCATGAATCGTGGTATTCGTACGGAGCCAGGTGTGGCTACTCGGCTCACATCATTCCGTCCAAGATCAACAAGCATTAAGTGTTCGGAACGTTCTTTTTCATCTGCCAAAAGACTCGCTTCGAACGCGGCATCTTCCGTTGGGCTCAGACCGCGTGGTCGTGTCCCAGCGATAGGTCGCAGTGTCACTTCATTGTCTTCCACGCGAACAAGTGTTTCAGGCGAGGATCCAATCAAGTGGGCCCCATCTAATTCCATGAAGAAAAGGTAGGGCGATGGATTGTTCTGACGTAGCGCTCGGTATAGCTGTAGCGGGTCTCCTACAAAGCGGCTGCTCGTGCGCTGTGAAATGACGACCTGATACGCGTCTCCTGCAGCGATGTATTTTTGGATACGGCTAACGGCTGACTCATAGTCATCTTTTGAACGGTTTCTAGTCAGTTCAACCTCATCGATATCATCCTCGCCAAGGGTTGGGAGCGTGTGGGGTTGGTCCAGTCGACTCAACCATTCGCCTAGTTGTTTTACGGCCTTCTCATATCGCGTACGTAAGTTGTCCAGATCTACTTTCTCTGTGTGGGGAATTGGGACGGACGTTACCCCAAAGGCACGTGAATATAGGTTATCAATTATCAGTACGTTTTTGGTGGCGATGAACAATGCATCTGCGATGCCGACATCATCAGGAGGTGGATTAGGCAGCTTCTCACTCCAACGGACCATGTCATAGCCGAAATAGCCCACGGCGCCCCCCCAAAAACCCGGGATTTCTTCTGTCGGGACAGGTTCGAAATGTCCCATCCAATTTTCGAAATCAGCGTATGGGTCTTCGGTGAGTCTTGGAGAGTCCCACACACCGTCTTTCCACGTTTGAATCTCACCTCCCGTCAGGCGCCAAGCGTCGCGTGGCGATGATCCGAGAAAACTAAACCTTGCCCACCGTTCGGCCCCTTCCGCTGATTCGAGTAGAAAGGAGAAGGGTGGGTCCCGTAGCTTTTGAAAGGCAGTCACCGGGGTGTCTAAATCGAACGGGATTTCGATATAGACTGGTACGATCGCGCCGGGATGTGCGAGGGCGCAGAATTCGTGAAAATCCGGAGTGGGTTTTTGTTTTAACATGAGCGTTAGGTTACGACCTAACTAGTCGAAAACCTAGGTGTAAACCGTCGTTACCATAACTTGCCACCTGTGCACCCGTAGATTACTATACATACACAAGGCTGCATAACTATACATCGTTGGCGCTCAAACTCCGTTTCTGAGTTGGGCGCCTTGCAGTTGATGGCTGCCAGATAAGGTCGTTGAACCAGTTTTCCAGATCAACCTGAGGAATGATGAATACGAACGATTACATTGCCCAAGTGGATCAGTATAGTGCTCACAACTACCACCCGCTTCCGGTAGTTATCGACCGCGGTGAAGGTGCGTGGGTTTGGGACGTAGAAGGTAAAAAATATCTGGATATGTTGAGTGCATATTCGGCGGTGAATCAGGGGCACCGGCATCCGAAAATTTTGCGTGCTCTCTCCGAGCAGGCAGCTAAGCTGACCCTCACTTCACGCGCTTTCCACAACGACCAGATGGGCCCTTTCCTTAAAGGCCTATGTGATGTGACAGGGTTTGAGCGAGCCTTGCCCATGAATACGGGTGCTGAAGCTGTTGAGACTGCGATTAAGGCTGCCCGCAAATGGGGCTACGAGGCAAAAGGTGTTGAAAAGGGTCAAGCAGAAATCATTGTTTGCGAACAAAATTTCCACGGGCGTACAACGACGATCGTCGGTTTTTCATCAGACGCACTTTCTCGTGATGGCTTCGGACCATTCACTCCAGGGTTTCGGGTCATTCCTTATGGTGATTCTGACGCTCTTGCTTCCGCAATTACACCTGAAACTGTGGGATTTTTAGTTGAACCACTTCAGGGAGAGGCGGGGGTGGTTGTGCCACCAGACGGATATTTTGGCCGTTGTGTGGAGATTTGTCGAGCCAATGACGTGCTCGTGATCAACGATGAGATCCAAACGGGTCTTGGACGGACGGGGAAAATGTTTTGTGGTGATTGGGATGGCCACCGCGGTGACATCATGATAGTTGGTAAAGCGCTAGGCGGAGGGGTCTTTCCTGTATCAGGCATCTTATCTGATTCGGACATTATGGATGTATTCATACCTGGGAATCACGGTTCTACTTTCGGCGGAAATCCCCTTGGTGCGGCTGTTGGACGCGCCGCACTTGAGGTTATTCAAGAAGAGAAGCTTGCTGATCAGTCGAATGATCTTGGGCAGTGGTTTATGGGTGAGCTTAAGTCCATTAATTCACCACATATTGAAGAAGTCCGCGGCCGCGGACTAATGATTGGAGTCGTAATCAAAGACAGTTCTGGCACTGCACGCCCATTCTGTGAGGCGCTCCAGCAGCGAGGTATCTTGGCAAAGGAGACACACGAACAAGTGATTCGCTTCGCGCCTCCGCTTGTAATCGAAAAAGCGACGCTAGAATGGGCTCTGCCTCATATCGCCGAAGTGGTCGAGGGGGCTGCGGTGGCTGTGGGGTAGTTCTGGTGATGGTACGGTTTCAAATATGTTCTCACGATAGTCGAATGATTGCTGACTACACCGTGTCTTAGTAGGCCTCTAGTTTTAAGTGGCAGACTCCACGTAAAACACTCGGCATACTAGGAATGATATCGAACTGCCAGTAAGGGACTCGCTCGTTCGAAGCGATCTGGCTAACTTCGCGACCCCCTCCAACGCGCGATGAACACCGAGACGCATGCGGCGTAACAGGTTTTAATGAACGAGATCGAGCACGAAAAAGTAGGCCCATTCACGATTCGCATATGGGGCTTTTTGACAGCCCTATTAGTGTGGGCTCTCTACGTAATAACGATGGCTCCAACGACGGGATTTTGGGACACGTCGGAATACGTAACTACAGCACACATCCTCGGGATGCCCCACCCTCCGGGGAATCCGTTGTTTGTCATAACGGGTCGAGTGTGGTCATTGTTGCTTGAGTGGACCGGATTACCTGTCGCACTGCGAATTAACCTCCTGAGTGCTGTGCTATCTGCAGGTGCCACATTCTTTTGGTTTCTTGCTGTGGCGAGAATTGTCGCTCACTTTTGGCTCAATCGGACTACGGTGCTTGTAGCGTCCATCACATCTGTTTGGATTGGAGCCACTGCCTTTACGGTATGGAGCCAGTCAAATCTCAATGAGAAAGTATACACCCTCTCACTATTCGTTGTGGCCGTGGTCAGTTACTTGGCTATGCGTTGGAAAGACGATGCAGATACCGTCAGAGGGACTCGACTTCTCCTTTTAATCGCGTTCCTGCTTGGGCTCGGGTGGTCCAACCATTCGATGTCGCTCTTGCCCGGCTTAGCCTTAGTGCTGTTTGTGCTGTGGCACCGATGGAGAGTTGCGCTCCAACCTTTGGTGGTTGGATGCGGACTTGCACTCCTAGCTATTGGCTATTCGGTTCAGCTGCTTTTTGTCCCAATTCGTTCTGCGCAAAACCCAATCATTGATGAGGCTGACCCAGAGTGTCCAAGCCTTATCTCGGCCGTTACACCTACGAGGATTGAAGATCGGTTCGGCAACAAAAAATGGGCCGTCAAGTGTGAACCGCTCGCCTTATCACTCATCCGGGACCAATATGGCCCGGGCCCAGTAACTCAGCGTCAGGCCTCATTTCGGGCGCAGATGGCGAATTATTGGCAGTACTTCGATTGGCAATGGGCACGAACATTGGACCCGGGTCCACGACTTGCTGCGTCCATGGTGTTTCTTTTCCTTGCTCTTCTAGGGTTATGGACCCACCTAAGGGGGGATCGGAAGACCTTTGTCTATTCGGGAACCTTGTTGTTCACGGTGACTTTTCTCCTCGTCTATTATCTGAATTTCAGATATGGGTATTCGTTGTACATGAACGAGATTCCCGATCTTTCCCAACATGAGGTTCGCGAACGTGATTATTTTTACATCATTGGATTCCAAATGTGGGGGATCTATGCAGGTATAGGGTTGGTATCCCTTTGGACCCAACTGGCGGAGTCGATTAGCATAAAAGCGGGAGGTCATCCGCTTCACCCGAACCTAACTAAGGCCTCACCTATTCTGGCGATTGCCCTGATCCCGCTTCTGTTCAACTACGGACGGGCAGATCGCACAGGAGACTTTGCAGCTCGGGACTGGGCGTACAACATCCTCCAATCGGTGGAACCCTATGGCGTGCTCTTCACCAATGGGGATAATGACACCTTTCCACTTTGGTATCTTCAAGAGGTCGAGGGGATCCGCCGTGACGTTACGGTAATCGTGCACTCCTACCTCGGCACATCATGGTATCCAAAGCAGCTCCGCCAGCTTACAAGTCCGTGTGCCGATGGACAATCAGCGAGTGATACACCGACGACCGTCGTTTGCCAGAGGATGTTTGATATGGAAAACGCGGTGGAACCGTATAAAGAGCTTAATCCATCACAGCCGACCCGGTCGATCATCGCATGGGACGACGAAGAGATGGACAGTCTCGAACCAGCTTTTTCCGTGTCGCCCGACACTACGTTTAGTATTTCACGCTGGGTGGAAGCGAGAGTTCGGGATGGAGTGGTTCTTTATCCGGATATTATGGTGTATCACATCATTCAACAGTCGTTGGGTGATCGGCCAGTATATTTTGCAGCGACCGCACCTCCCGTATACCAAAAATGGGGCTTGCAACCGCATTTGGTTCGACACGGGCTTGCATTCAAGCTTGTCGATGACTTGCTAGAGGAGACGGTGGATACAGTAAACCTCGCTGATCAGATGCCAAATACCCTCTCTCCCACTTGGGTAAATTCTACACGGTCACGCGAACTGCTGTGGAATGTGTTTCAAATCGATTACTTGCTCGACTGGAAAGAGTGGCGAGAGCCTTCGACTGAGTCGAGCATCCCCGCACAATACTACCTAGCCTACTTCCTTCAGGGCATGTCTGAGAGCCAGCTAGCGGATACCGTTGCAGCCCAACGGTCATTCGAGATGTCTGATCACTTTGCAGTGTTATCCAGAATCGGACTTGTTACGCAGTAGTTACACTGTCGCAATCAACCGGGTCGAAGTGCTCCCAATAGCGTTACTAGCAACAGGATCAGTCCGTTGAGGGAGCTAACCACCGCATTCCGTTTCTTGAACTGCTGAAACGATGTATTCTCTTCGCCCGTGCTGGCGATGGCTTCCGCAGCACTGGCCAAACGCCCCGCATTAGGAATTTGGACCAGCAACGCGAGGGCGAAAGCAACGATACCCAGCAGCTGCATCTGAAAGAGCCAGTGGTTGGGTGTGGGTTGAAAATAGCCAAACCCTCCGATGGCGGTTAGACCGAACCCTGACACAATGTTAAGTAGCATTCCGACCAGGACGGGTCCTTTCAGAATCTGAGAATTCGCATTATATGCGAAGGAGATTACGCTCCAGTTGTCGGTACGCTTTGCTCGTATGGTTAGGAGGGCAAGGACTAAGGTCGCCCCGAACCAGATGGCAAGTCCGACGAGATGGAGAAATAAAAATATTCCGCGTGTATCCATGTACCCAAGGTCCGGGGCAAGTCCAATGCGGTCAAGGGTCCGGGTGTTCTTATCTTGGGTGGTGTTGGGAGTTACACGTTGACGAACCCCCACTATGCGGGGCACCATCTCTAGCATGACTACTACTACCGCTGTGAATATGCCATTCCCCGAACCGCTTGTTTTTGAGCTCGAAGCGCTATTGGGTGACCGCTTCTCCATGACGGAAGCACTCCGTGCCCAACACGGGGCAGGTGAGTCCTTTCATCCGATTGAGATGCCTGGTGCTGTGACGTTTCCCCGATCAACGGAGGAGGTTGCTGCGACGGTCCGCGTTTGTGCTGCCCATGCTGTGCCGATCATTCCGTTTGGGGCTGGCACTTCACTTGAAGGTCATGTGCAGGCGGTTCAAGGTGGTGTATGTATTGCGACGAGCCAACTGACAGAGCTCATCGAATTAAACCCGGAGGATATGGACTGTCGCGTAGAATCAGGGATGACCCGCAAGACGCTTGAGGGACATCTCAAGGGAAGTGGTTTGTTTTTCCCGATCGACCCAGGAGCTGATGCAAGTCTGGGAGGAATGGCTGCAACGGGTGCTTCTGGCACCACGACAGTTCGGTATGGAACGATGCGTGAAAACGTTCTTGGACTAACGGTTGTCTTAGCCGATGGTCGTGTTATCCGAACGGGTGGTAGGGCGCGGAAGTCTTCGGCGGGGTATGACCTGACGAAGCTGTTTTTAGGCTCGGAAGGGACGTTAGGAGTGATCACAGAGATTCTAATCAGGCTCCACGGAATACCAGAAGCAACCTCAGCCGCAGTCTGTTCCTTCTCCACCCTCAAAGATGCAGTGGACGCAGTGACTCTCACCGTGCAGATGGGGGTTGGAGTCGCTCGAGCCGAGTTGCTGGACGAGGTACAAATGGATGCAGTAAACCAGTTCTCAGATTTTTCGTATCCTGTCCAACCCACGCTTTTCTTTGAATTTCATGGGTCGCCGGCAGGGGTTGAAGAGCAGGCAAATACTGTCGCCGAGATTGCCTCGGACTTGGGAGCCACTGACTTCGAGTGGGCCACCATGGCGGAGGATCGAACCAAGCTATGGACTGCACGCCACGAAGCTTACTATGCCGCATTGGCACTGCGTCCTGGGTGCCGCGGGTGGGCGACCGATGTTTGTGTCCCGATCTCCCGTCTAGCGGAATGCATGCTAGCGACCCGTTCGGACATCGAATCAGAAGGGCTAGTTGCCCCAATAGTATCGCATGCGGGAGATGGAAACTTCCACGTGAGCTTTATTGTCGATCCGGATGACGAAGAGGAGATGAGTAGGGCGCGTAGCGTGAATAAAAAGATGATTATGCGAGCGATTGAAATGGGAGGTACGTGCACAGGAGAACACGGGGTGGGCTACGGCAAGATGCCTTATCTGCTGGCAGAGCACGGTGAAGCCGTTTCAACCATGCGATCTATTAAGCAGGCCTTAGATCCTCAGAAAATCATGAACCCAGGAAAGATCTTCTCATGATGAAACAAACTTTAGTAAAGGTCTGTGTCTTTGCCGTTTTGGCGACTTTTGTGGCTTGTAACTCTCCTGGCAACTTTAGTGCTAATAGCTTGGGTGAGGGAGCAGCGGATTTGGTTATCTTGGGCGGGCGTGTAATGGACCCTGAAACCGGCCTAGATGCTATGCGTAATGTGAGTGTCGCAGGCGGAAAGATTGTAGGGGTCACCGAAGCTACGGTTACGGGACGGGACACAATTGATGCATCGGGCCTCGTTGTCGCTCCCGGTTTCATTGACCTCCATGCGCATGGTCAAGATTCAGTGAGTGCACGGTTGCAGGCTCAGGACGGTGTAACTACCGGGCTTGAGATGGAGATTGGTGTCTATCCTGTAGCCGAGTGGATCGCCTCGCGAGAGGGTCAGGCGATCATTAACTACGGAGCCACTGTGAGTCACGCTGGTGCGCGAGTTAAACTTCTCACTGGCATTGATGCCGGACACCCTATCACCGCCCGTCCGGGCGAACAGAGTGCACTCGCGTCCGAAGCAGTATACGAGGAACTGGCTGATGATCAGATCCTCGAACTTAACGGCTTGATTAATCAAGGATTGAACGAGGGTGGGCTCGGAATCGGGTTTGGAATCACCTATACGCCCGGTGCATCGCGGACTGAGATTTATCGTGCTTTCCAACAGGCAGCATCTAGGAATGCGCCAGCATATGTGCACCTCCGCGGCCTTAACTCAGGGGGTACACTAGGCGCGTTCCAAGAGGTAATTTCTAATGCGGTGTCGACTGGAGCAGCAGTGCACATTGTCCACATGAATTCAAGTGCGGATGAAATGGCACGTACAACGCTGGAGATGATTCGTGGTGCTCGTGAAAGTGGAATCGACATTACGACCGAAGCCTATCCGTATACTGCGGGTTCGACGCGAATTGAATCAGCGCTATTCGATGCTTGGGATGACGAAACGGAGGAAGCTTACGGCCGTCTGCAATGGTCTGGAACTACAGAACGGCTTAATGGTGAGAGTTATCGCCGTTATCGAGAACAGGGTGGTTGGGTGGTCATCCATGGTCGAAGCGAAGAGACTAACGAATGGATTGTTGCTCAGCCCGATGTGATGGTAGCAAGTGATGGGATTCCTTATCTGTACGAGGCGGTGCACCCGCGTGGAGCTGGGACATTTGCGCGAATTTTAGGACACTACGTGCGAGATCGGTCCGTGCTAAGCCTTATGGATGCGTTGGCCAAGATGACCATTCATCCAGCAAAACGCGTCGAAGGGTTTGCGCCTATGATGACTAGGAAGGGAAGGGTTCAGGTTGGCGCCGATGCGGATCTGACATTATTTGATGCTGGCACGATCATTGACCGTGCCACTTATGCTGATCCCGATGCATCATCTGAGGGTATCTACCACGTGTTGGTCGAAGGGGTCTCGGTCGTTCGAGATGGGGATGTTGTTCCCGGCGTATACCCTGGTCGCCCGATTATGAGCGGTGCGTCTTAGGGATTCATCGAGAAGATCTGGTCATCAATGGGTATATTGATTTGCATCTCATCAAATATAATTGCCTGCGATCCCATCTGAGTGTCGGCCTCAACCAAAAATGGGAACAAAAGCCCGTCCACATTGCGATAGTCACTCAACTTTGTGGTGCTATTTATTCCCGCTACCATGGTCTTGATTTGAATTGGTAGGTACGTGTTCGCATCAAGATAGAAATGGCTTGGGCCTTCACGGTTGACAAGAGTCAAGTGGATCGTTTCAATCCCATCAACCAGCTCTGTTCCCACGACTTCGATTGAATGGCCATCTTCTCGCCACCCAATTAGGGGACCGTCAATATCCGCTTGCTGCATCAGGTTGGCTGTTGTCGCAGGATCTGCTTCTGCGGGTTCGGTTGAACCGGTCATTGGCATGATCTGCCAGGCCATTTTCCCATCATAGGCTTGGATAATGTTCATGCCTTGGATCGTAATCTCGATCCGGGTCATGGAGGGCCGTTTTTGGTGGACTTGGAACGGACCTTGAGCCATTCCGCCGGCAAGAGAAATAGTGCCGGACATCTCCATGCTCTCAAGTCCCGTCCACGCCTCAAGGCCGCCGATTGCCTCATAATGCTTCGCCAGTACGTCATCGAGACTTTGGCCGACTACGGGAAAGGCAAATCCTATTCCAACGAAAACAATCACGGCTGATGTTAATAGCTTCTTAAGCATTGGTGCCCTCAATTATGGGTCCTTGAATGTTTAATAAGAGTCATTTGATTAAGATCAGGGTATGATGCTGGCCTCTGCTATTCGGGCCCAGATCCTCAACGTGTGCCAGCTAGGCTCTTCAATTCTTGCATCACAGCGGTTCGGTAAGACGTATTCTGCACAAGCACAAATATGGTATTGTCGCCAGCGATGGTCCCCACAACACCCTCTAGACTGGCCACGTCGATTGCTTCAGCCACTACGTTGGCGCAACCACTCTGCGTTCGAATCGAGAGCAATACGTCACCAGTATCAATGTGAGTAGCAAACTCACTTAGAGCAGTCTTGAGCGCTCGCTTTGTGATCGGAGGTGGCGTGGAAAACCCTGAT
>Ga0310344_10004031_pt1 | contig 10923 bp, 10 predicted proteins | sample HC15DNA20200_MG_FD_203801 | JGI IMG/M metagenome (GOLD analysis project Ga0310344, IMG submission 203801) | Marine microbial communities from station ALOHA, North Pacific Subtropical Gyre - HC15-DNA-20-200_MG | ecosystem: Environmental > Aquatic > Marine > Oceanic | place: Pacific Ocean: North... | reverse complement strand
ACACGATTAACTGGGTAACCAGACCATGTCTCATCTAATAATCCTCCTTCACCATAATAGATGGCTCTTTGAGTAAACAATTCAGAACTGTCAACAATTTGACCATCTGTTGCTTCTAGAGTAAGAAAACCGTCAGGTACGTGTGTATAGACCAAATGTTCGTTATACCATTGGTTTTCCAGGCTAACAGATGATGGCAAGACTGGTTTCATTGATGCTGTCCAGTATAATTTGTCATCAAATCTTAGAATATCATTATCCTCAAAGTCCACATACGGTATAAGACCAATTTCAGGTTTTAATTTTGCAAATGCTGCATTCCAATCCCATACTCGAATTTTACTTAAGACATCATCGTTGTCTTTTACATAGTCATCAATTATGTTTGGATTAACAGATGGAATATTTACTTCATGTGTGTTTTCAATAATCATATCTAATTCAGCAAGATATCTATTCACTCCTATCTGTTGTGCTGTATATGGTCCTAGATACTCTATTTTTTTTGCGTCAGCAACACTGTTGTTAACACCCATCGCGATACCAACAACTAATGCAATAGCTATAATGGTGATAATTCGTATGTATACATCACGCTTGAACATGTGAGTTAGAACCTTGGCTCTCATTCGATCAAAAATTGAGAAAGCAATCAATGCAAATCCAATTACAAAAGTTCCACCTATCGCATATCTTGTGTTATAATCAATTGTGTCTGTAAAGAACATGTTAAATGCAGCCCACACTATTCCGATACCAATTATTCCTTCAACAGTTGATAGGTAATTTAGATAACGTGGTTTGCCATCAGTTGTATCATGAATGTATGATGTGATAACTTTGATTATGGAATGAAATCCTATGTACAAAATTAAACGTAGGCCTATAGCGCCAATTACTGGTGGCACTATAATTAGTAGTGCTGGAATCATTGGAGTGACATTATCCATAGCAAATGCAGGATCTTCTGGTGGAGTTACGAATGGTAATGAGAAAATTGCTTGGACATTTTCAAGACCAAGATCGTTTCCATCCATTAGATATAACAAACCAAAACCAAACATTAGATTTGCAAAAAATGCACCAAATAGAAGGATCTTTGTAATTTGCCAAATTACAAAATGAATACTAGATAACTTAAATTCACTATAATTGGGTATGGTTTGATTACTTTGTTCGTTAGGACTTCTATTCATAAAATTAATTACTGTTTTAATAAAGAACCAAAAAATTGATGAGCGTTTGGCTATATTAACACGAATTAATGCAATTCCTGCTAAGATAATTCCTCCTATCAGAGAAAAGAAAAGTGGTTTTGTGAAAGTCTCTGCAAATTCAGTTACGTTCATTGATAAAATGACAGCCTGATTTGCAACCAATGCAAAAAATATTACACTGATTAATGCTACTATTCCAATTCTGACAAATTTGCCAGCATCTGGTGGTGGTGCATTCCCATTCTCTTTCTCAGCGCTATACAAAACTAAATTTACATGACAATTTGATCATTAAATACCTTATCAGATCAAATTCATATTTACTAGAAAATTATGTGTGACTTGCTATGCCTTTGCAAATCATATATACAGCTGCATATTTTGGTATTGAAATCCTTTCATGATCATAGGGACCAAAGTTTTTGTTCTTAAGTGAAAATTGAATTGGACATGTTGCAGTAACTTCTACATTATCTGAATTAATAAAACATGCATCAACATAAGGATCAAATTGATCAATGTCATTAACAAGAATCTTTGCTAATCCACTCTTGCTGTTTAGCGAACCAGGTAGTCTAAAGATTCTGTGTATATCAACAGTGACGTTAGGATCAATTCTAACGCCGATCTGATCTTTTATTATTTCCAACTGCTTTTGAAATGCAGTATAACCAGAAGAGATTATTTTCTTGCTTATTTGTGATCTTTTTGATTTTGAACCATACAGTGTCTTAGATAATCTATCTCGCCAACCAGACTCTCCAAAATCTGGGAGAGAGATTTTCTCAGTGTTAAATTTGTTAAAGCCAAAAGTTTCTGGAATTACTCCACGAAACATGATATAATCAACAATCTCAGCTCTTTCTTTTGCACCAATTTTCTGATAATCTGTGTTATTAACATAGATATGAAATCCTTCATTACCAGAAAAGAAAACCTGAATGGTATTTTGTATAACTCCAAAATCATCAATTAGAATATCATTCAATCTTTTTACTTGATCCTTTGCAGCTATGATACAATCACTACATGAAAGAGTAATTTTTGAAAGTTTGGTTGAATTGCATGATGGGCAAGATTGCTGTAATGATGCAATTTCATTACACTCTCCACATTTAATACAAGAATGCTTCTCTCTACTATTGACATTAAGATCTTTTGCATCAATATCAAAAATTAATTCTGCATTTTTCCAATCTTTTTCATTCATTGGTAGATTTGGAAATGAATAACAAGCATTGGAACAATAAACGTCAGATGGTACTTTCTGCATGAGTAGAAGATGAAGTTCCTTGTCTGTTTTTAATGAAATATGTCTGCTCATTCCAGAATTAAATTTCTGAAATCCATATTCTCTTTGATTTGGATTTTCTGGAACATGAATTAGATTAAAGTGCTCAAAATAGAATTTTTTGAATGATTCTTCTAACAGTTTAATATCTTTATCATTCATCTAAACTCGCTTTCTTCCAAATTGGATTGGATTGATTATAGTATCACATGCAGGAACTGGAAAACATAGGTTTTGACTCTTTAATTTTTCACATGATGGACAAGCATATTGTGTTGTACTATTTTTTCCTGAGAGGTGATTTAGTTGGTAAAGAGTCACTTTCTCGTTATAATCCGGTGCATTCTTGAATAATGGTGCAATCTGTTCTACTTGCTGACCTCTAGCGAGCAAAAATGTTGCAAGCATGAATCTTCCAGAGTGTGAAAGATTCTCTCCTTTCTCTAAAACTTCTATTGCATGTTTGATACATGGTGGATATTCTGATGATTCAACAGTTTTAACTTGAAATTTTTTCGCAAGAGTTCTTAATTTATCTACATATTCCTGAAAGCCTTCTATCATTTCAGGTGTATTTGTAGAATGTATTTTGGATGAAATGTATTGATCAATCTCTTTTCTTACTAGTCTAACTATTTCATGAGATGTTAAAAAGACATTACCATTATTCGTTTTTCTATTAATTAGCTTCCATTCACGTTCATGAAAATGAATTGAATGTTTAAGATAGTTTGATATGGGGATGATGAAATCATTTTCTTGTTTTTGAATTGTTATTGAAAAAAGATCATACATTATCTTAAGTGCTAAATGTTCTTTTGTTTTGTCCTTATAATTTGATAAATCTTTTTCAAGAAATTTTTCTGACCGTCTAGCTTCTGCAAGAGAAAATCTTCGAATTAGAGTATTCATTCCTGTAAGTTTTAACAATATAACAGCAATTAGGAATGAAAATACTTCCATTGGTAATGATGAATTATCTTGTGATAAATCAGAACGGTATATTTTTCCCTCAGTCGATATCTTTATGCGCTCGAATGCCATATCAACAATCTTTTGAAGATCTGGATCAGTGCCAAATTGTTCTAATGAAAATCCCTTATCGCTTAGGTATTTTCCGGCCTCCGCCATAAATGGGTATTTGACAATCTCATCAGTTCCTAAATTAATCATGTTTCTAATTCACTAACTTAGTTTAAAAATTTCAGTACATAAATGACATAGCTCATAGATCGCTGATTTAAATTGCAATGTCTTTTTTGTAGATCATGAAGATAGGTCTACACGTCTCAATTTCTGGATCTATAGATATGGCAGTGGATAATGCAATTGAACGTGAATGCACCGCCTTTCAAATTTTTACAAGAAATCCACGTAGTTGGTTTGCAAAAGATCTTTCACTAGATGAAGCAAAAAAATTCAAAGATAAATTAGCAGTATCAAAAATTGATAGGATGGCAATATGTGCACATATGCCATATCTACCGAATCTTTCTTCACCAGAAGATGAAGGTTATCAGAAATCAATCAAGTCTATGATAAAAGAGATTGAAAGGTGTGACAAATTAGGTATTCCATATCTTGTCACTCATTTGGGAAGTCACAAAGGCTCAGGTGAGGAGAATGGAATAAGGAGGTTAACAGATGCATTAAACAAGGTTGCAGAGACAAAGGCTGATGTAATAATTCTATTAGAAAATACAGCAGGACAGAAAAACTCTGTAGGCTCTGATTTTAAACAACTAGCAGAAATCTTTTCAAAATGTAAACCTGAAAAAAAGTTTGGAGTGTGTTTGGATACATGTCATGCATTTGTTGCAGGATATGATTTGAGAACAAAAGAATCTGTTAAAGAAACGATCAAAGAGTTTAATGATACAGTTGGTATAAAAAATCTTAAGATTCTACACTTGAATGATTCTAAGGGAGAATTAAATTCTAATCGAGATAGACATGATCATATAGGTCTTGGAGAGATCGGGAAGGAGGGTTTAGGAGAGATAATTAAGATTATGAATAAAAATAACATTCCGATTGTTTTAGAAACCCCAATTGATGATATACGCGATGATTTTCACAATATTGAAGAGGCTAAATCACTTGTATAATTAATTAGGCATTTATGCTACGAATTGTTGATACAAGTAATATGAATTACGAGAGCGTTATGAAACTTGCACTTGAAAGGGCATTTTATTTTCCAAGTTGCGAGGTGTATGGCGACGCCCAAGCTGGTTTTTGGGAATACGGCCCAACTGGTGTTAGCGTAAAAAATAAGTTTCTAGAATTATGGAGACGTGAATTAGTAAGACGAGACAGAATGCTGGAAATTGATGGTTCACAGATAATGTCCAAGTCAGTATTTGAAGCATCAGGTCATTTAGGAAATTTTGCAGACCCAATTATAAAATGTAAAAAATGTGGTTTAACATATAGAGCCGATAAATTAATTTCTGAAGTTGCTAACATAGAGATCCCAGAAAGTGCTGATCTCAAAGACTTTGATAACATGATACAAGAAAAGCAAATCGTTTGCCCAAAATGTAAAGGTGAATTCAATTCTGCAACAAAATTCAATATGATGTTTCGAGTTGGTATTGGACCTGAAGATGAAGAAGCGTATCTTCGTCCAGAAACATGTCAATCAATTTTTGTAGATTTTCCAAGACTTTTCAAAACAATGAGAGGCAAACTCCCACTAGGAATTGCGCAAGTTGGAAAAAGTTTCAGGAATGAGATTGCACCAAGACAAAGTCTTTTGAGGTTAAGAGAGTTTTATCAAGCTGAAATAGAGATTTTTTGTAATCCAGAAAAACTGGACGAATTAGATAAATTTGTAGAAGTTGAAAATACACTACTTCATATTCAATTAAATGATGAAATAAGAGTAATTACTTGTAAAGAAGCTGTTGAGCAGAATATCATACCAAGTAAATTTGTTGCATATTATCTTGGATTACTTGCAGAATTTTTTGAAAAAACTGGTATAAATATGGAAAAAAGTAGGTTTAGGAAACTTGGAGAAAAAGAAAAAGCATTCTATGCAGACGTTGCATTTGATTTTGAAGTAGAAACCACAATCGGCTGGTTAGAGTTAGTAGCTTGTAACTACAGATCGGATTATGATTTATCAAGTCATGCCAAAAAAAGTAATGAGAAGTTTGAGGTAATGGATAATGAGGATAAAGTTTTACCACATGTCTTTGAAATTTCTATGGGAATTGATAGAAGTTTGTACACAATCTTAGAGCATTCTCTAAGAGAAGACAAAGAAAATGATAGAATGGTTTTATCAATAAAACCATATCTAGCACCAACACATGTAGGAATTTTATCATTAGTGAAAAAAGATGGTCTTGCTGAAAAGACAGATGAGATTTATAGTCAAATCAAAACAAAGTTTGATTCCTTCTTAGACCATTCTGGTGCAATAGGAAGAAGATATCGTAGGTTGGACGAAATTGGTGCACCATTTGCTATAACTGTCGACCATCAGACGAAAGAGGATAATACTGTGACTATTAGACGCCGTGATGATATGGCACAGAATCGTGTGAATATTTCTGAATTAGAAGCAATCTTATCAAAAGAAACTGCATTCCCTTGAATAACAAAATATTTCTTTAAAGATAAAGTTGAAATGTTGTGAATATTGCCATAGTAATTCCAACATATAATGAAAAAGATACTTTGCCTGGTCTTACAGAGAAACTATTTGATCTGGTTAGACCACTAGTAGAAGAATTACATGTTGTGATTGTAGATGACTCTTCACCAGATGGAACTGCAGATATAGCACGAAATCTTAGTCAAAAATTTCAAAAAATTTCAGTAATTCAAAGACCGACAAAAATGGGTCTTGGTGGAGCATACAAAGACGGATTTAATCATGTCTTACAAAAACTTGATTCAAATCTAATTGTTCAAATGGATGCTGATCATTCTCATGATCCAGCTGAGATTGCGGGCATGATTAAGAAAATTTCCGATTATGACTTTGTAATTGCAAGTAGACATGTAATGGGATCATCTATAATTGGCTGGGGTAGTAGAAGACAAATGATCCATTCTATGGCAGGTGCAATTGCTAAAATTTCTGCAAATATTGACATTAAAGATTCTACTAGTGGTTTTAGAATGTTCAAAAAAGACACATTAAAACAGATTGAATTTGATAAGATTGAATCTGATGGTTTTGCATTTCAGATTGAAGTTTTGTATCAACTAAAGCAAAAAGGCTTTCGTGGATTAGAATTACCAACTACATTTGTAAACAGAACAAAAGGTAAATCAAAGATGGGAAGCTCAGAGATAATACAATTTATTAAAATGTGTCTGAGTTATATTGGAAGAAAATAATGGGAATTGAATTACCTTTATTCAAACATAGAATTTGGTGTTGTAGAAGTTTGAGAGGGTAATTCATCTAGTGATGGTACTGATGGGAATTTATCTCCAATTTGCTGTTCTGCAACAGCAGATGCTTCCTGTAGAATCTTATCTGTTTCTTCATTTGAAACATCAGATTCCATGTTAAATGCATCTCCAGAGAGTGAATCAACCATTAATCCATTAAGTGTTTGAGTCATTGTATTCAATTCTGAATCAGCTTCTGGCATGAACTTTCCTAATGAAGACTGTAAGCCTCTCATGGTATTCATTGCTGGTCCTATTGCAACCATTGCATCACCAAGGTCGTGTATAGTACTGAGTCTTAATTGAACCTGCTCAAGTGACATTCTTGCACCACCAAGCATTTTCTTAACTTTACGAATTTCTGCTAGCTCATTTGATAGAACTCTGCTTGCAGAAGTATCATGTTGCTGTACGGCTGTGACTATGCGTTTAAACAATTGCTGATCACGTTGCTCTAATTTAGTCAACATTGCGTCCATTTTTGTAGTTTGAACTTGCAATTTGTTAACAGCATTTTGTATTCGTGGTTTTAGTGCGCCTTGTGGCTTTACTGTATCACGAAACTTGTCAACCATATTGGCAGTTTCTTGCGTTGCCCATGTCTTATGAAATGACGGCATGCGTAATCATCAAAAAAAAGCTTCTTAATGAAAGGTGTGTACTAAGATCAACATTAGGCTAAATTAAGCTCACAAAAGAGGTATGAATGAATGAAAATTGTAGTTTTTGACTCGGGATTAGGTAGTTTATCAATAATTAAAGCCATTCAAAATAAGACAAAATCTGAAATTATCTATCTAGCAGATAAAAAGAATTACCCATATGGAAACAAGACAAAAACCCAACTTTATAAGATAATTACAAATACGATCGACAAAATATCAAAAAAATTTGAACCTGATTTGATAGTACTTGCGTCAAATACACCATCACTGCTTTTCAGAGAAAAATTACCAAAAAATGTAATTACAGTTCTGCCACCATTAAAAGAAATTCAAAAGGCTAGTAATGTTGCTATACTGACAACACAAATTGTTGCAAAAAGCAAGGAATTAGAAAGTTACGTTAAACAGTTTAGCACGTTAGATAAGGTGTTGAAGATTAATTGTTCAGAGTTGGTTGAATTAGTAGAGAGTGGAAAATTTCTAGTAAATAAAAAACAGTGCATGAAGATCATACTAAAAGTGCTGAAAGATGAATTCAAAGAAAACAACATTACCATTGCAACTCTTTCTAGCACACATCTTCCGTTTCTTTTATCATTTTTGAAAAAATCTTTCAGAAGCGTAGAGTTTTTAGATCCAGCAGATAGTGTGGGAGAAAGTATTTCGAAGATGAGAGGGAAAAAATCCCCAAGAAATTCATTGTCTATTTACACTACTAAGAGTCCAAGATTAATGCAAAGAAATCTCAAGAAGATGGGTATTTCTAATAGAGTTACTCTTTTTTCGTAGATTTTTTTGCTTGTCTGAAGCCATGAGAGAAGGTTTTATCATATAATTTAGAATATTCATATGATTTTGGTTTTATCACATCGCCGATAATAACAATTGCAGTCATTGTAATTCTCTCAGCCTTTACTTTTTTAGCAATGTCTACAAGCGTTCCAAGAATAATTTTTTGATCCTTTCTGCTTGCTTTGTAGACTACTGCAACAGGTGTAGTTTTTTTGTATCCACCAGAAATAGCTTCTTTTGTAATCTTAGTTAATAGATGAACGCTCAGATAAAAAATCATTGTTGATTGATGTTTTGCAAGTTCAGCAATTTTTTCTCGTTTTGGAACTTTAGTTCTTGATTCTGCACGTGTAATAATCATTGTTTGTGTGATGCCAGGCAGAGTTAGTTGAGTTCCAAGTGCTGCGGCAGAGGCTAAAAATGATGTAACTCCGGGCACAACAACTGATTCAACATGTTCTTTTTCTAGATTATCTATCTGCTCTCTAATTGCACCATAAATTGCAGGATCACCATCATGTAGTCTAACAACTATTTTTCCTTTCTTCGAGTTTTTTAAAAGTAAGTCAAATATTTCTTCGCGGACAAGTTTTGCCGCATCGTGTTTTTTTCCTTTTTTATTATACTTGATAATCTCGGTAGGAATTAATGATCCGGAATAAACTAAAACATCTGCTTTCTGAACTAGTTTTTTTGCCTTTATGGTAATTAATTCAGGATCACCTGGACCACATCCAACAAAGTATACCTTAGACACGTTTTACCACCAGTATTGAAAAATATTTTGTTGTCAATGTTCCGTCGTTAACTTCACCCAAGGTTAATTTTCTGATTATCTCATTTTCTGTTCCAAGATCCTGACCTATTGCAAAAATTGAATTATCAGGGAATCCTGACTCTTTAAGCAAATCAATCACTTGATCAAAATATCTGCCATCCTTTAAGAATACTAACACTTCTGAATTTTTGGCTATCTCTTTTACCGATGATAAATCATAGCATGATGGAATTATTGCAACCTTTTCAGCTCCTTCTGCAATACTAATTCCAACCTTAGAAGCAAATGTAAACATTGAAACAATACCTGGTATCACACTTATCTTCATGTCAGGATGGTTTGCTGAAATCTCTCTATGCATGTAAATCCAAGTACTATACAAATATGGATCACCTACAGTAAGATAAACAACATTTTTCCCTGACAAAACTTTTTCAGCCATTATTTTTGAATTTTCTTTCCAGTGCGCCTCAAGAATGTCTTTATCTTTGGTCATTGGAAAGATTAGTTTCACAATTTCTTGATTTTTTGATTTATCAATAATTGAATTAACAACTGATAATGCTATACTTGGTCTATCCTCTTTTGAGGCTGGACACATTATAACATCAGCACTTTGAATTGCTTTTACAGCCTTGACTGTAAGCAAGTCTGGATCACCAGGACCAACTCCAATTCCAACCAATTCAGGCATGAAAAATATGTCCTAGTCCCAATTAAAAATCTAGATTAAGATTTTGTTGCAGATATGACAGTAACTGGATTTCTTGCAAGCATCATGGTTCCAGTTGAAGTTTTACGGCTTTTTCCAATAGTAATCTGCGTAATATCAATAGAATCAAACTTTAATTTTTCAATGGTTTGCAATACAGCGTATAATGTCTCAATTAGGATAATACCGATAACAATTCTACCTCCAGACTTTAATTTATCCTCACAAAGTTGTAAGATTTTCTGTGTATCACCGCCTGTACCACCAATGAATATTGCATCTGCCTCAGGTAATTCAAAAATCTTCTCTTTTGCGTCACCTAGAATTAAAACTGCATTTTCTACATCAAACTTCTTAAGATTTGTTTTTGTGAGTTCAATTGCATCAGGATCAAAGTCAACAGCTACTACTTGTCCACTTGATTCAACCTGTAGTCCTGCTTCAACAGTGATTGACCCACTACCACATCCAATATCTAACACGGTTTGACCCGGAGCTAGTCTTGCCTTGCTAATCTGGATAGATCTAACTTCTTCTTTTGTAATTGGAACGGATTCTATCCTTTCGAACTCTTCATCAGGAATTCCAGGCGTTTTATATTTCCACATTAAATCACATCTAGATTAAGGAAACGGAATCATGCTAGAACTTGTCCCAGCATTTACTAGAGTATGGGACACTATCCAGACAAATAGATAAAGGAAAACAAAACTTCCAATTCCAGTGGTAACATATTTTTTCCTATTCTGAATTCTAATTTTCCATGATTTTGCAATAATTGCTGTTGCAATAAAGAGCATGATCATAAAGCCTATTGATGTCCATCTTTTTTCTTCATCATCAGCAATATCTTCAAATACAAAAGTTGCTATGATACCACCTAAAACAGCAAATATAACACGCATCCAAAATAGTCTGTCTGTCAGTTTTTTTGTTGCTGATTTGTCCTCTGCACTCTCTTCTGTCTCCTTTGGTGGCTCTTTTGGTGATACTTTAGGCTCTGATTCTGGCTCAGATTCTATTGATGGTAAGTCAGATTCTGATTCTGGCTC
>Ga0310344_10004030_pt1 | contig 10925 bp, 10 predicted proteins | sample HC15DNA20200_MG_FD_203801 | JGI IMG/M metagenome (GOLD analysis project Ga0310344, IMG submission 203801) | Marine microbial communities from station ALOHA, North Pacific Subtropical Gyre - HC15-DNA-20-200_MG | ecosystem: Environmental > Aquatic > Marine > Oceanic | place: Pacific Ocean: North... | reverse complement strand
TCGTGGAGGAGGGTCCGCGGGAAGCTGACGGTATTACTTGGTGGTTCCTTGTGGCTCAGGCAGATGAACGTCGTAATGGGTGGGGTGCTTCCAATTATCTGCAAGTTGTACGATGAGTGAATACCATCTTTTTGTTGGTAAGTGATTATCGGTTTTGGGTATGGTTTTGAAAGATCGCTAACATGCAATTTCGACCAAAGGCCATTCGTCTGGACAAAACTCGGCGTGTGTTAGAAATTCCATGGGACGATGGAATGAGTAGTGAATACGGGTGGGATGGGCTGCGGGCAGCCTGTCCTTGCGCAAGTTGTCGCGGTGGACACGAGAACATGGGGTCTATTCCTGATAAGAGTGTTTTTTCTCTGACGCCGGTGCAGAGTTTTGCGCTCGAAAGAGTGGAGATTGCTGGAAACTATGCACTGCAATTACATTGGAGCGATGGGCATAAGAGCGGCATTTATAGTTGGGAGTATTTACGCGCGCTTCAGTTACCAGATGCCGAAGATTGCCAAGAAGCGTAATCGTCGTCCAGCATCATATAGGATAATAATCGGACACCGAATCCACTGGCACCTGCAGGTCCAAGTGTCTGAATCACTTTGCTCGCGGGCTGATTAGCCATAGCTGCTATATCTAGGTGAGCCCATCTGAATCCCCCGGTGAATTCCTGTAAAAACGCGGCGGACGTACCGATGCCGGCATAGCGCTTGTTGGGGCTGTTACGCAGGTCAGCCACATCGCTACCGCGCATGAGTTTGCCGTACTCCGGATATAGAGGCATGCGCCAAATCCTTTCTCCGCTGGATTGGCTTGCGAGGGAAAGGTGTTGTGCAAGTATTTCGTCATCTGTGAATAACGCCGCAGCAGATCCTTCACCGAGTGCTATAACTGCCGCTCCGGTGAGAGTGGCGATATCTATCAATGCCGTCGGATTATATCGTGCGGCATACACCAGTGCGTCTGCTAGAATTAGCCTACCCTCGGCGTCCGTGTTCACTATTTCAATAGTTTTCCCATTTGCAGCACGTACTACATCGGATGGACGGCTTGCCTGAGACCCAATCATATTCTCGCTGGCTGGCACCAACCCAACTACCGGATAAGGCACCTGAAGGCGTGCTGCAGCTTGCATCGCGCTCAGCACGGCAGCGCCCCCGGCCATGTCGGTCTTCATGTCTTCCATTCCTTGCACACTTTTCATTGAATAACCGCCGGTGTCAAAAGTGATAGCTTTGCCGACCAGTACCAGAGGATTAGTGTCTGCCAGAAGACCCCTATTGTGTTCTAGGATAATGAGTTGTGATTGCTGTGCACTCCCCTGACCTACGCTTAGAAACGCTCCCATGTTCAATTCACGGGCATCGGATTCCGAAAGGATGCGTGTGGTCATGTTATGATCAGCTGCCAGCTTTTTGGCGTACGATGCCAGAAAGGAGGGTGTGCAGGTGTTGGGCGGTTCGTTAACCAGATTACGGGCCTGGCAGACACAGTCTGCTATGATGTTTCCCTCGTGTGCTCCGACACTCAGTGCTTCCGCTTGCTGCTCGTTAGATTCCACCAGAGAGAATGAACTTACCTTTGTGTTCTGAGCTTCACTTTTGTATTTCTGGAATGAATAAAGCCCTAGTAGTGTGCCCTCCGCTGTCGCGCGCGCGGCAGCACCTATTTCCATTTTGCCTACTCCCGTGCCGTGTACAACAGATGCTATGCTGCGCGCACCGAGTTCCTGTGCGCGGATGGCGGCTGCAGCGGCGGCATGGCGCGCGCAGTCTAGTGTGAAGTCTTCCCTTGGGCCTAGACCGACAATTATTATTCGTTGGGCGGGCAGTGCGTTGCCAGGGTAAAGTACACTCGTTTCACGTAATTTTCCCTTAAAATCTCCGCCAGTTAGTAGAGTTGAGATAGTGCCTTCTAAGCGTTGGTCAGTGGAAGCGGTTGCATCCTGAGGGCTCTTAGTGTTTTCGAATAGATTGAGAATAATTGTGTCGACCTCTTGGTCTGCAATGTCAGTGGTACTAGTGTTTAGTTGCATCGGGGTTTCCTCTAGTAGAACGAGTGTGTTTGTTCGAGATTATTCTGAATTGTCCACTATCGAAGTGGAAATACTTAGTCCTAGCGTTTGCAGAATCTCCGTCTGTGCCTGCCACATGCTTAAGCGTTCCTCTTCAGTGTTGTGCTTATGTCCCAGCAGGTGAAGTGCACCATGAACTGTGAGCAGCTGTAGTTCATCTAAGGTTCCATGCCCGGCGCGCTGCGCGGTTTTGACGGCCTGTTGCATGGATATGATGACATCTCCTATATGCCTATCATCTTCTTCGGAGGGAAACGCCAGTACGTCTGTGGCGGCATCTACGCCAGAGAATTGACGATTGAGCTGTCGCAGATAAGAATCTACACTATACACTATACATATGCTCGTGCCACAATCAGCGTGCTGGTGCTCAAGTGACGTTCGTGCTGCGTCTCGGAGTTTGGCGCGAATTGTTGCAGTGGGGACTCTAGCTATTCTACGGGGATGCGTGCGTGTACTAATGCGGTACGGTGATGCCATGACTGTATGTCTATTAGTCGGGTGTGGGAAGATCCAATTTCTCAGCTTCCTCTAAGTTATTGACTGGAATCAGGGGGTTCTGTGCTTTGGGATATTGCAGGCGGCTATGAAAAAATCCTTTCAGTGTATTTACGAATGACTCTCGCACAGTGTCGAGGTCGGTGAGCGAAAGGTCACATTCATCTAATTCTCCCTGCTGCATTCTCCGGTTGATAATGTATCGCACGATATCGTCGATTTCATCGGTGTCAGTAGGATTGTCGGCCCGGGCCTTTGCCTCACAACCATCGGCTAGCATCAGTAGTGCGGTCTCTCGACTCTGTGGTTTCGGGCCAGGGTAGGTGAAGTCTTGAATGTGTATCTCTGTCTCACCGTTGTCTTCAAGTGCATTTTCATATTGGTACATAGTCACGGTGGTGCCGTGATGCTCGAGAATTGCGGCCCGGATGGCCCCAGGAAGTCTGTGGCGACTGGCCATTTTGTCGCCATCCCGAACGTGGTCAATGATGATGCGGGCGCTGTTATGGGGAATGAGCTGATCGTGCGGGTTAATGCCTTTAATCTGATTCTCGACGAAATACTCCGGGTGGCGGGTTTTACCTATGTCATGGAAGAGTGCCCCTACGCGTACAAGCATTGTGTTAGCGCCAATCCGTTGGGCTGCCTGCTCGGCGAGATTTGCGACATGTAGACTGTGTTGATACGTACCCGGAGCAGCGCGCAGCATCCCCACAAGAAGGGGATGATTGGGTCGCGATAGCTCGACCAGCTGTAGCGACGTGGTGATATCGAACAAATATCCCAACAGGAATAGCCCCATTAAGGTTAGAGCTCCAGAAATTGCACCATTTGCTAGACTTGCTCCTAAAAGGGTGCCCAAGCCGAGCATGTCAATCGCAGGATCGTCTATTCGGAAAACCAAGATCACAGCTGCATTTGTCGCTGCGGTTGCTATGCCAGCCAGCAAGAAACTGTTGACACGTTCACCTTTTCCCAAAGTCAAAATGGCTATGATTGGACCGGCAAGGTGGTATATAGTCACATCCACGCGTCCATTGGAAATGATGGCTATGAACATCACAAAAAGCGTTGTGCTTATTAGGCCGAGTTGGGCATTTAGTCCTACTGCTATAAGCATTCCTAGTGTGGCTGCTGGGAATAGAAAAGCGAGTACTACTCGATCTGGTATTACGAACCGTGCAGAGAAAAGGAAAACGAGGATTAGTAGACTAATGAACAACATGTGGCGTGTGCGACTAAAGAAATCAGGTTGGTTTCTGAGAAGATACAGCGCCATTATGACTACGACTAGTGCTACTACTGTCATTGATGGCAGGTATCGCTCCCAGGTACTCTGATCCTGTTCTAGCATGTCCATCGCAGTCATTGCTTCTAAGTCGGGGTCAGTCAGGATGTGGCCGCGCGGTATAATGGTCTGGCCTTGCGCAAATGCTTGTTCCACGGGTTGCACCGCGCTTATTGCTGCCTCACGAGCCTGCTCAGTTGCCCTTTCGTTGAACAACGAATTGGGAATAATGAATTGAGTGGCGAGTGCAGCGGCTAGCTCGGCCTCTTCTACTGTTACATCCACGCTAGCCATCATGGGAATACGAGTTCTGGTTTCTTCTATGTGGTGTTCGCGGATGGGCTCGCTCATTGCAACTTCAATCACCCGTTTTACTTCCGCTTGCACTGTTACCCAGCGAGACTCCTCGATTTCTAATAACTGGATTTGCAGATCATCGGAAAGGTATATATTGCTAAGATGGCTCAAGTCTTTGCGCTTTTGCTCATTGTTGGCCCAAATGTCCGCACGCACCGAATTCACGAAACCGAGAGCACCACGCGCCGCATTAACTTGTTGCCTAGCTATGCGCGTGTCTGGGGGGTCGTATACAGGCGATACGGATGCTTCGGCGGCTGCTTTGGCGCTGTCAGTCTGAATCATACTGATGTATGTTTGTGACCGTGGTGCCACTATATCGAATGGCGCCAGATCGCCAACCTGCAAATTTAGAGTTTCGTCTTGATTTGTCCCTAACGGCGCTAAAAGGATTGCGCATGCTAGCAATGCAAAAAGAATTCCGATTGCCCAAGGATGTACTGCTGGAAGCCAGCGGCGTGAAGTGGTTGGTTCTGACATGGATGTCAAGTCTGTGGAGTTTGACATGAGTTTGGGAAAGCGCCTTCCGGAATCGATGCTGAGACTATACCCCTTTCATCCTAGCTAGGGAATCAAGATACAGATTTGTGCTTAGTTAGCGTCGCTACTAAAGGCGGATTATAGCATGCGTCTGTCAACCCAAGCCGTGCTTCATCGGTGCGCCGCCTAGAACATGAATGTGCAAATGCTGTACCTCCTGATGGCTGTCAGCTCCGGTGTTCGTAATTACGCGGTATCCGGTCTGTGAGATTCCTTCTAAACGGGCTACATCCTTCACAGCAAGTAGCAATCGTCCTGCTAGTTTGATTTTGTCTGGAGAAAGTGCTTCAATAGAGGTCAGGTGTTCATTAGGTACTATCAGAATGTGCGAGGGGGCCGCGGGATTGATATCGCGGAAAGCACAAACATATTTGTCCTGTAGGAGCACTTCGCCCTCTGTTTTTCCATCGACTATTTTGCAAAATATACATTCCATGGCTTCTTCTCTCTCGGTTGCTATTTGCGAGAGATTTTATCATGTCTAGGTAAAGCAAATGATTTGGACTAGTCCTTATGGTAAAATGCGCGAAATTATTGGGTTTGGATATATTCAGACAGATAAGGAATCCCAGAGTGCATATTGTAGTATGTATAAAACAGACTCCTGATAGCGCTGCCGAAATGGTGGTTGAGAATGGGATAGTATCTTGGGGTGATACACCAATGGTGGTCAATCCATGGGATGAGTACGCCCTTGAGGAAGCTATTCGTACGAAGGAAAAGTATGGCGGGCATGTTACTGCCATAGTAATGGGTAGGAAAAGTGCAGGTGAGGCTCTTAAGACCGCCATCGCTATGGGTTGCGATTCTGGAGTAATGCTTTGTGATGAAGACTTCTTCAGATGTGATGCCCGTGGAACCGCGCGAATACTAGCAAGGGCTATCGAGAAATTGGGCGATGTGGAGCTAGCTTTTTTCGGAAAGCAGGCAATCGATGGTGATAGTGGACTGGTGCCGCTCTCTGTGGCATTTGTTCTGGGATGGACCCCACTAAGTTACGTTTGCGAGGTCTACGAAATCGATTTGCATGAAGCCCGAATTAGTGTGGCTAGGCTGCTCGAGGAGGGTCGTCAGAATTGTTTGGCTACTTTGCCCGCTGTTGTCAGTGTGGTAAAGGAGATTAACGAGCCGCGTTATCCATCCTTTATTGGGATACGTAAAGCTAGTAAAGTCGAGATCCCAGTTTGGGATTTGGCAGAATTGGGTCTGGATGATTCCGAAATAAAGACTTGTGATTCTGCAGTTATTTGGTCACAAATCCAATCGTTAGCGAAGTCTAGTAGAGAAGTTGAGATGATTGAAGGTGATAGTGTAGAAGCCATTGTGACGGAGCTAACAGACAGATTAATGGACGATATGGTGATTTGAATGGCAGGCAATGTTTGGGTCTATATTGATCATTTCCGGGGAGACCCATTACCGGCATCTTGGGAGGCTATGGGGGCAGCCCGAAAAATTGCTGCAGAGTTGAATACCGGTGTAGACGCATTGGTGTTCGGACATGGTGTTGATGAGCTAGTGCAACTAGCCTCTGAGTATGGTGCAGAAAAAGTCTTCGTGTGTGACGATGCAACTTTGGCGGATTTCCGGGTTCAGGCATATGGTGCTGCAGCTGTGAAACTGACAGCGGCTGAGGAGCCCGTTTTGGTACTTGCGCCTGCCACCACGCGTGGTCGGGATTTAACGGCTCTACTAGGGGTGGAGCTTGGCGTAGGTGTAATAGCTGATGGCGTAGAGCTCAATGTGAAAGACAGTGTAGTTCACGTTACTCGTCCAGTTTACGCGGGGAAATTGCGCGCTACAGTCTGTGCGCCGGGTGCTAATCCTCAGATTATCAGCTTGCGTCCCCGTGCATTTCCGCAGCCGGAGCTCGTTGCGTCCACAGCAAAGGTTGTGCCAGTTGAGGCTGTCCTGGCAGAAGAAGACGTTGCCGTAAAGGTCACAGATCACGTTGCATGGGAGAATGACGTTAGCCTTTCTGATGCTAGCATTGTTGTATCTGGAGGGCGTGGTGTTGGTGGTCCCGATGGGTTTGGATCCATACGCCAACTGGCGACTACTCTCGGGGGTGCAATGGGGGCAAGTCGCGCCGCAGTTGATGCAGGATGGATTCCGTATTCTCACCAGGTTGGGCAAACAGGTAAAACTGTTAGCCCAGATTTGTACGTTGCCTGTGGCATCTCAGGCGCAGTGCAACATCAGGCTGGAATGCGTACATCAAAAGTAATTGTAGCTATCAACAAAGATTCAGAAGCACCTATATTTAAGCTAGCTAAATACGGGATAGTAGCGGACTTATTTGATGTTGTACCGGCGCTTACAAAGGAATTAAAGCGGCGCCTAGACCAATAAATTTTTGGCAGCTATAGACATTACACACCGCTGGGAACCGGTACTGGGTCTTTGCTGGGCGAGTCCGTGTCTTCCCCAGTTGATGCTTCGGTTTGGGGAGGAGGGGCAGGCGGCGGGGGCTGCTTAGGGGGAGGTACGGGATCGTCATTCCACAGTGCCTCGAACTGCTCCATTTCAAGTGTTTCATTTTCTAACAGGTAATTAGCTACCTCAGCAAGCTTGGTTTTGTATTTCTTTAGCAATTTGGAAGCTAATTGGTGAGCGGTACTTACCAAATTGCGTACTTCTGCATCAATCTCTTCTGCTACTGATTCAGAGAAGTCTCGCTGCTCTCCGATTTCCCGACCTAGGAATACAAGTTCTTCCTTCTTTCCAAATGCCATCGGCCCTAGTTTTTCGCTCATTCCCCAGCGTGTGACCATGCGACGAGCAATTCCAGTAACCTGTTCCAGGTCGTTTGATGCTCCGGTTGTGACTTCCTCCTTGCTGAAAATAATCTCTTCAGCAGAGCGACCTCCGAGCATTGATGCCAGACGCGCTTTCAGCTTAGACCTAGTAGCTAGGCGCTGGTCTTCGTCGTCAGCAAGATACCAAGTGAGTCCGCCAGCAATGCCACGTGGAATGATAGTAACTTTGCGGACTGGGTCTCCATCCGGTTGCGCACGCGCCACAATAGCATGACCGGCTTCATGGTAAGCGGTAATCTTGCGTTCACGCTCGGTCATGATACGACTCTTCCGTTCTGGGCCAAGGACTACGCGCTCGATGGCCTCATCTAAATCTCGCATACTAATTAAGGTTTGGCCACGCCGAGCAGCAAGAATCGCAGCTTCGTTAACAGTGTTTTCAATGTCAGCCCCCACGAATCCAGGCGTCGATTTGGCCAACAAATCCAATTTTACATCGGGTGCAAGCGGTTTTCCACGTACGTGAACCCCGAAAATAGCCTCACGTCCTTGAATATCAGGTCTGTCTAGTACAACGCGGCGGTCAAAACGACCCGGTCGTAAAAGCGCCGGATCAAGAATGTCAGGCCGGTTTGTGGCAGCGACAATAATCACATTTGTGTCCGTGTCGAAACCGTCCATCTCCACTAGTATCTGATTGAGAGTCTGTTCTCTTTCGTCGTGGCTGCCCCCGAGACCAGCTCCACGCTGGCGTCCTACAGCATCAATCTCATCCACGAAAACTATACACGGACTTTGCTTCTTAGCTTGCTCAAAGAGGTCTCGCACGCGACTAGCACCTACACCAACAAACATCTCAACGAACTCGGAGCCTGAAATGGAGAAAAATGGCACTCCTGCTTCGCCGGAGACCGCTTTTGCAAGCAGGGTCTTGCCCGTTCCAGGGGAACCAACTAGCATTACTCCTTTTGGTATACGTGCCCCCAAAGTGATGAATTTCTCCGGTTCTTTCAGGAATTCGACTACCTCCGCTAATTCCTCTTTAGCTTCGTCGACACCAGCCACGTCATCGAATGTGACTGTGGGCTGGTCTCCGGTAAACATGCGGGCGCGACTTTTTCCGAATGAGAGTGCTTGGTTGTTAGTGCCTTGAGCCTGCCGTAACATGAAGTAGATGAACCCAATGACAAAGACTGCCGGCAATGTGTAACTCAGTAGTACCATGATGTTGCCCCAGTCACTTGGAGCCTGTACTTCCCATTTAACCGCTGAGCGAGCTTGTTCGCTCACGCCCAGAGAGGCAAATTGCTCGGGCGCAGTAGAGGCGCTCTCTTTCCGCGTAACTGCTAGTTCATATGGTGCGCCGGACCGAAAATGTATTGTGAGGTCATTTTCGGCTATAACTATCTTATCGACATTTCCGCGTTCAATTTGCTGAGCTACTTCACTTAGGCTGAGTTCGGTAGCAGGCGAAGATTGGGCTCGGACTGAATATAGTATGGCTCCTAACGCTACCAAAATGAGCACATAAACAAACGAGTTTCGCATCCGGGGATTTTCCACTTTTAGTCTCCGTCTTCTGTTCTAATCTTATTAGGCATTATACCAATTTTTCAGGTTGTTTTCATAAGACATTCGTTAATTTTCTGACAGCAAGATTGGTGCCAATCTCCAGAACACCCGTGTCCAAAGGGCCAGCAACCCTAGTACCAATAGTGCAGCGCTCCCGCCCAGGAGGTAAGTTACCCAGTCAGAAGCTGTTCCAGTTCTGTCCACTCCTTCTTGTTCTGTGGGAGTGACGCGAGCCGAGGCGACAATCTGAGCGTCTATCTCATCTGAGTTGAGAGCAAGATATGGTAGTGTGGCATGGGCACCTTGGTCGCGAAATGTGGTCAATACGTGCCCTAGATGTTCAGCCGATCGATATCGTGCTGCCGGTTCTTTTGCCAAAACCTTCGCAATGATTTCCGCTAGCGTATCTGGAACAACTGGGTTTGCTATACGTACGTCTGGAGGATCGGTGTTCAGATGCATATGGCCGAGTAACTGGGCGTCTTGCGAATCGAATGGTAAGCTTCCTGTCAGCATTTCGAAGAGGAGAACCCCGATTGAATATACGTCGGAGGCTGGTGTCGCAGGTGAGCCTTGCGCCTGTTCTGGGGAGAAATAATGGGGCGTGCCGAACAATGTGGCAGTCGTGTCAACTGGTTGAGTGGCATTCAATATGCGGGAAATTCCAAAATCTGCGACCTTGACCTTTGAGAGGGGCGTGACGAGAATATTCTGTGGCTTGATGTCGCAGTGTACTAATCCTTGCCGGTGCGCGTGTCCTACTCCGGCACAAATCTGGATAGCGTAATCAAGGGTTCTCTCAACCCTAAAGGGCGCATTGAGGCGAATATGAGCTTTTAGATTGTCTCCGGCGATATGCTCTAAAATGATGTAGTGGTGCTGTCCGTCACTGCCGACATCATGTATGGTGACAACGTTCTCATGGCTCAGGTGGGCAACAGCTCGGGCCTCGCCAAGGAACTGCTTGACAAGGTTAGAATCACCGGAGAAGTGATCGCGTAGCACTTTAACTGCGACAACTCGGTGTAGTACGACGTCTTTGGCTCTGTATACGTAGGCCATGCCGCCGACTGCTTCTCTCTCGTGTAGTTCGTACCGCTGATTGAGTATTTGCGTGTCGCCTAAACTGGTTGAATTCGCCACGTTGTGCTTGGTCATGAGTAAAGTATTGTACTGTATTGATCGAGCATGGCAACGCTATGTGGCACCAAAGATTTATTTTCTCTATGCTATAATCGGCTCGGCAAATAGAAGTAAGGTAGAAGTAAGGGAGGTCGCGACCAATGAATGCAACAGTTAACCTGGCTCAAATTGTTATCTCTGTGGCTCTAATTGTCGCTATAGTATTGCAGAGTAAGGGTGCGGGCTTGGGAGGTTTGACTGGCGCCACTGAGGGGAGTGTCTTCCGTGCTAGACGTGGTGTAGAAAAACTACTCTTCAATGTCACTATTGGTCTTTCCATCGCGTTTTTTGTCATCGCGATAATCAACGTAATAGTGACCGGCTGATTTGTTAATCACAGCCGGGCGCGCTAATGCCGGTGCATCTTTGAGTGGATGCGGCTACACCTTGTTAACAATTCGGCTGTTGCGTTGATGCGTCGGATTAAGGTTCAGATAAGTTTTGCCATCGTCGGATTGGCGCTTGTAGGTTCTCTTCTATACTTTCAGTCCCGTGATCTAGTGGTGTCTTTTTCTCCTGCCCCAGGGGGAAGTTTTGTTGAAGGTGTGATCGGGCAGCCGCATGAACTTAACCCGTTAGACTTTTCCGAATTTTCAGCTGATTCCGACATTGCTCACTTGGTATATGCAGGCTTGATGCGTCTAGATGCAATTGGCCA
>Ga0310344_10004029_pt1 | contig 10925 bp, 11 predicted proteins | sample HC15DNA20200_MG_FD_203801 | JGI IMG/M metagenome (GOLD analysis project Ga0310344, IMG submission 203801) | Marine microbial communities from station ALOHA, North Pacific Subtropical Gyre - HC15-DNA-20-200_MG | ecosystem: Environmental > Aquatic > Marine > Oceanic | place: Pacific Ocean: North... | reverse complement strand
GTAATCCAGTAAATATTCAGCATTTAAATTTTGAGATTACTGATGAACAAGCTGCCATGTCACGTCTTGGAGATGTTGCTTTACACGGTGTCAGAAGAGCTGCATTGCAGATTGATGAAAAAGTTGCAGTCTTTGGAGTTGGAGTTGTTGGTCAATTATTAGTATCTTTTTCAAGAATGTCTGGTGCTTATCCGATTATAGCTGTTGATATGGATCAACATAGATTAGATTTGGCTCGAGAAAGTGGAGCCACACATATGATAAATGCAAGTAAAGAGAATGCAGCTGTTGCTGTTCAAGAAATTACTAATGGGGGGGCTCAATGTGTATTTCATTCTAATAGAAATCCTAATGTTTTAGCAGATTGTATGGAAGCTGCTAAAATGAGGGGTAAAGTAGTTTTAGTAGGAAGTCCTCCTGGAACAGCTAAGGTTGGTCTTCAAGTAAATTTACTTAGGAGAGAATTAGATATAATAGGGTCTTCTGCAACAAACGATTATATGCATAGATATTATCCATGGAATAGAAACAAAAACAGGGAAGCAATATGGCGTATGATCGAATCTGGGGATTTAAAAGTAGACCATTTAATAAGTCATGTAGTTAAGCCAGAAATGGCAAATGATTTATATCAAAAAATTGGATCAGGCACAAGTGGATGGATGGGAATATTTTTTGACTGGACATAATACTTAAAAAGAGGTACTAATGAATAAATTTATAGGACAAAATCAATTCAAATTTAAGGTTGATACAAACTGGGCAAAATTACCTGAGGGATGGACATTTAAAGAAGTCGGAGGAGTAGGAGTTGACTCCAAAGATAGAGTATATGTTTTTAATAGGGGAGAACATCCACTGATTGTATTTGATAGAGAGGGTAATTTTTTGAAATCTTGGGGAGAAGGTCTTTATCCAAGAGCTCATGGAGTTACAATGGGTCCTGATGACAGTATATATTTAACAGATGATGGTAATCATTCAGTTAGAAAATGTAATTTGAATGGTGATATTCTGATGACCTTAGGATCTCCAGGTGAATCTTCTAATTTTATGAGTGGCAAACCGTTTAATCGTTGTACTCATGTAGCATTAGATCCAAATAATGGAGATATATATGTTTCGGATGGATATGGAAATTCTAAAGTTCATAAATATTCACCTGATGGGAAGCTATTATTTTCTTGGGGTGAGTCTGGTACTGGTCCTGGTGAATTTAATTTAGTACATAATATTGCTACCGATAGAGATGGGTATGTTTATGTAGCTGATCGAGAGAATCATCGAGTTCAAGTATTTGATAAAAATGGTAATTTTGAAACTCAATGGAAAAATCTACATCGTCCTTGTGGTATTTTTATTGATAATCAAAATACTCAAACTTGTTATATAGCGGAGTTAGGGGCAACTATGGCAGTTAATATCAATTATCCCAATATAGGACCAAGGGTAGTAATTACTGATTTAAAAGGAAATATTCTTGAAAAATTAGGAAATGATACTAAAACAGAAGTGACAGAAATAAGTGATACTTTGAAAATCAAAATTGGACCTAATCCAACAGAATTTACTTCCCCCCATACAATCTCAGTAGATTCAAGTGGAGATATTTATGTTGGAGAAGTTTCATGGACAACATCTGGTCAGCATTTGAAACCTCCTCGAGAAATAAAATCTTTCCAAAAGCTAATCAAATTATAGAATAGATTCATTGTGTAAATTATTTTTTTGAATTGGGAGAGAAATTAGATGGAATTTGTATTTAAAATTACAGGGATGACTTGTCAAGGATGTGCAGACACAATCGAAAAAGGCTTTGCTAGTGATTCAAAGATTCTTGCTTCAACAGTTTCGCTGGAAAATAATGAATTGACTATTGAATCTGATGAAACTTTTACAATTGAACAAATTGATCAAATGCTTTCTGAAATGGGAAATTATAGCGTTAACAAACAATCTTCCACAGGCTTGTTTTCAACAATTTTAAATTATCTAAGTTCAAAAAAACCTATATTACTTGCTTTGGCGGTGGTTTTTCTTTCTTCTTTGTCTGTTGAATTTGGTTTTGGGAGATTTGATTTGACCCATTGGTTGATGACTTATATGGGAATATTTTTTATTTTATTTTCTTTTTTAAAGTTACTTGATGTAAAAAGTTTTAGTATAAGTTTTTCAAGATATGATATTTTGGCAAAAAACATTCCTGGATTTGCGGTAACTTATCCGTTTATAGAATTTTTATTAGGAGTCGCTTTTTTAACAAGAACGATGTTGATTTTTACAAATATTATTACTTTAGTGTTAATGATTTCTCAGGTTATTGGTGTGGTTAATATTTTGAAGGGCAAGAAAATTATTCAGTGTGCGTGTATGGGGTCTTCTATTGATTTATCGGTTTCACATATTACTCTTTTTGAAAATTTAGTCATGATACTTATGTCCTCTTATATGATTTTTAAACTCATCAGTTAATTATCTTCCATTTTCAATCATGATTTTTATTTAATATTCTTTTTTGATAGTTATGTAAATTTGCGATTAAGAATCCAAACAAACTAGGTATACATATTAATCCACCTAGGCCATAAAATCGCCATCTGATTTCTTGCGTTTCCCAAAAAAATTGGTGACATAGAAATATATATAAAATTAGGATTGCTCCATATGTTCCAGATATTAGTGCTGAACTAATTTGAATTTTAAGAATATTTTTCGTGTGATAAAACCAATTTAAAATCGAAGTTGAAATTAGACTATAGATGGATCCACATAAAATGATAAGAATCATTTTGTACGGTTCTCCAAGTAAAGAATGAATTGAAAGTAGTACAAATGAAGAAAGGAATATGATTCCAATTTGTTTTCCAGAAATATTTAATTTTATCGCGTAAAGAAAAATAAAATTTGTCATTAAAGCTTGGAAAAATAGTGATGCAGCAGCCAGTTCCTGTTTCCAGTCCGTAAAGAAGAAATCATGAACAGATAAATATGGATTCATAAAATGGGTGATAAACATTACTAATGAGTAAATTGAAGCAAGAGATATTATAGCGGCAAAATCAAGATGTTTTTTCAAAGGTCGTGAAAAAATTATATGTGCTAGCATCAAAAATCCGCCAACGAACAAAAATAAATGGGAAGGGCTAATAAGTGCTTCAATACCTTCTTCTATTCCTAGGAGAGTGTGCCATATTACATCAGAAGCCCCACCAATTCCAAAGATAATTATCCCCAGGAATCCCATATCCCAAGAACTGTTTTTAGAAATATATTTTTTTAAAAGAATTCCAATGGCAAGTACTGCATAACCTGAATATAAGACAGCATGCCAAGGAGTGAAGAAAGAATTTAAGTCTACTCCAACATAGGTGTGAGCACTCGCATCCAACCATGCACCTGATAAAAATAGAAGTGCACCTGTGCCCAAAAGGAATCTGATGTATTTATGGTAGTTTTTGCTTGTCATGATTTATTTTTAAATCATACTATCATGTTTTTATTTTAGTAAGTTGTCTTTTATAAACAGATATGTATAATCTCGATTAGGATTGTAATCAATTTGTATGAAATATTTGATTGGTTTCAACAAAATTTGGATTGCTTGATTTTAAGTAATTTTATTTTTGAGATTAAATTATGAAATTTTTGAAAACAATGGGAATGATCAATAATCTTGCGATTGGGAGAGGTTTTTTAGGGCCTAATTCATGTGCAATTAGTTCTGATGGTAGAATTTTTGTATTGGATTATTACCTTTATCCTGAAAAGACTGCTAGGATCACAGTTCAGACTTTTGAGGAAGAATTTTTATTTGAATTTGCAACATTACAAGGAAGTAATCCTGGAGATAAACTTTTAAAAATCCCTTCTGATTTAGAGTTTGATTCTAAAGATAGATTATACGTCACAGATGAAGGATTAAATGCTGTAATGGTTTATGATTCATCAGGAAATTATTTTAATAAATGGGGGGATATTGGTCAAAATGAAGGTCAGTTTAATGGACCATCAGGAATTGCTATAGATTCAAAAGATCATTTGTTTATTGTTGATCAATATAATCATCGAATTCAAAAATTTACTAATGAAGGAGAATTTTTAAATAGTTGGGGAGTATATGGATCCCAGGAAGGAGAATTTAATTTGCCTTGGGGTATATGTATTGATCAAAACGATAACGTTTTTGTTGCCGACTGGAGAAATGATCGAATTCAAAAATTTACTAATGAAGGAGAATTTTTAAATTTATTTGGAAAAACAGGTACTGGAAATGGAGAATTGATTAGACCATCTGATGTTGTTGTTGATTCAAATGGAATGATATTTATATCTGATTGGGGAAACGAAAGAGTAGTTGTTTTGGATCGTTATGGTACTTATATTTGTTCAGAATCAGGTCAATCTCAATTAACTACAAAATGGACAGAAGAATTTTTTGAATCTAATGTTGATGAACGGCACACTAGAGAGAATTCAAATTTGATTCCAGATTTACCAGACCATTTGCAAGCACCTTATCATAAGTCGTCGCAAACCGAGCCTTTTTTTTGGGGAATTACAGATCTGACTTTAGATTTACAAGAAAGATTATATGTGACTGAACATAGACGTCATAGAATTCAGATTTTTGGAGATTTAAGTAATGTTTAATCAGTTTAAAAAAATTAATATAAATACTTCAGGAGCTAAAATTAATTTAGTTTATGGTGGTAAAGGTGAACCAGTACTTTTGTTACATGGGTATCCTCAGACACATGTGATGTGGCATAAAATAGCGCCAGCACTTGCAGAACAATTTTCAGTGGTTATACCCGATTTGCGAGGCTATGGAGATAGTAGTAAACCATTTGAAGAAGGTAATTTAGAAATTTATTGCAAGCGAAATATGGCTAAGGATCAAGTTGAAGTTATGGAGAAACTAGGATTCAGTTCATACCACGTTGTTGGGCATGATAGAGGAGCTAGAGTTGGACTTCGTTTAGCTTTAGATTTTCCAGATAGAGTACTTTCTTTTACTCCATTAGACGTTGTACCTTCAGAAACTGCATTTAGAAATATGAATTCTGATTTATCTTTTGCATGGTTTCATTGGCATTTAATGAGGCAGCCTTATCCTTTACCTGAAACATTGATAGGTAATAGTGCAAAAGTTTACTTAGATTTTCTTTTTGAACGGTGGACTGCAATTGAAGGAGCTATAACTAATGAGGCATATCAGGAGTATCTCAGATGTTTCAATAATATAGAAACTATTCGTAGTACTTGTTTGGATTATCGATCTGTAGAACAAGATATACTTCACGATCAATTAGATTTAAAAAATAAACTGAAATGTCCTGTATTGGTTTTGTGGGCAGGGAACATGCAAAAACGTAAAGGCTGGCAAACTGGTAACGTTTTAAACATGATTGATGTTTGGCAAGAAAGAGCAGAGAACGTAATTGGCCGATCCATAGATTCTGGGCATTTTTTGCCAGAAGAATCACCAGATGATGTTTTAATAGAATTAGTTAATTTTTTTAATCATATTAACGATAGAAAATAAATTTTTTATAGTTGTGTCAGAAATTTAATTGGGTTTATACTTCTTAGAAATTGAAATGGAGATACTATGAAGTTCTTAATAATAATATCTTTTATTATTGTGATATTTCTTGTTTCGTGTGCTCAAGAAGAAATAAAAGAGGCAGAATTTTCTACTTTGCAAGAACCAGTAATTATAATGAATTCTACGAAAAAATATGGTAGGGCTTCAGAATATAATAAAGCTCTTGATAGACCTGTTAAATTACCACTGAAAATTTGGCCATCTTATACTCAAAAATTTATTACTATGGGTGGTAGTCCTACACAGGATACATGTGTGTTAGAAGGTGAGCCTATTACTACGACACCAATGGTAGATGTGGAAATTTTAGAAGAAGCTAGCTGTCTGTACACATTGTTTCAAGAAGAAGGCAGAGCTCCTGGGCAATATTTTGTAGGTATTACAAAAGTAAGAATTATTGATACCGGAGAAATAGGTTGGACATGGAGTAATGCCGTTGCTAAATGAAATTATTTGCTAACTGAAATGGAGATACTATGAAAAGAGTAGGATTTTTACTAAAAGTTAAACAGGATTTAATTGAGGAATATAAGATTCATCATCAAAACGTTTGGCCTGAGATGAAATCAGCTTTGAATAGGCATGGATGGAAAAATTATTCATTGTTTATGACTCCAGACGGATTGCTTTTTGGTTATTGTGAACCTGAAATTTCATTTGAAGATTCTTTGTCTGGTATGTCTAAAGAGGAGGTAAATACTAAGTGGCAACAATTTATGTCTAAATACTTCGAGATTCCTGAAGGTTTTCCTCCAGATCAATCATTACTCGAACTTGAAGAAGTATTTCACATTGATTAGATTGGAGAAAATAATATGCGTTTGAAATCAAAAAGAATCATAGTCACTGGAGGTGCTTCAGGAATAGGAAGTTCCATTTGTTCAGTATTTGCTTCTGAAGGAGCTAAATTAGTTGTAGCTGACATTGATGAAGATGGTGCAAAAAAAACAGTTTCTTTGATTAATGAATCTGGTGGTGAGGCTATTGCAATTTGTTCTGACATTTCTTCAGAAAAAAATGTGAAATCATTGATTGAACAATCAGTGGAATTTTTAGGAGGAATAGATGTTTTAGTTAATGATGCGGCCGCTTTTATATTTGGGAATATTGAAGACGTAACAAAATCTCATTGGGATAAAGTTTTTGGAGTAAATGTTATAGGCACGTCTAATATGATTAAGTTTTCTTTACCATATCTCAAAAAATCTCAGAATTCTAACATTGTTAATATTGCTTCGGTAAGTGGTTTTATAGCCCAACCATCTTTCATTCCTTATAATGCTTCTAAAGGTGCTTTATTACAATTAACTAGGTGTTTGGCTTTGGATTTAGCACAGTACAATATCCGTGTGAATGCTGTTTCACCTGGTGCTATTTATACACCTGCGACTGAAAAACATATTGAGTTTGAAGGAGCAGATCGTGATAAATTTTTAAAGAATGCTGCAGAAATTAGTTTTTTGAAACGCTTAGGTAAACCCGAAGAAGTTGCTAAAGCAGCTCTATTTTTAGCTTCAGATGATGCTTCTTTTATAACTGGGACTCAATTGATAGTAGATGGTGGCGCTTCCGTATGAATTCAAATCAATTCAAATTTGTAGATGCTCATGTTCATTTTTATGATATGAACCACCCAACATTATATTATGCACATTGGCAACCAGATCAAGATCATCCTATTCTGGGTTCTCAAGTAAAAAAATTGGCTGATAGAAATTATCTTGCTGATGATTATATTTTAGATTCCAAGCCTAACGGAGTAACTAAATCTGTCCATGTACAAGCAGCTATAGGTTCTAAAGATCCTGTTGAAGAAACCAAATGGTTGCAGTCCGAATTTGAAAGAACTGGCATGCCAAATGCAATTGTTGGTCATGTTGATTTAAGATCTAAAACTGCAAGATCAGTTATAGAAAAGCATTTACAATACAAAAATTTCAAAGGTATTAGAGATTTTTCATACGGTGAATATCTAATTAATAGTGAATTTAGGAATGGATTTTCCTTATTACAAGAATATGGGTTAGTTTCAAGTATTTCTGCACAATGGCAGAATATGGATGATTTACTTGATCTTGCATTAAATTTTCCAAATATTTTGATCGTTTTAGATCATGCTGGATTTCCAGAAAAACGAACTGAAGAGTATTACAATAATTGGCGTTCTGGAATGTCAAAAATTTCTGATTTAGAAAATGTAATATGTAAGATTTCTGGTTTAGGTATGGGTGATAACAGTTGGACAATTCAATCAATCAGACCTTATGTGGAAACATGTTTAGAATTATTTGGTATTGAAAGATCTTTGTTTTCAACTAATTGGCCAATAGATAGTTTGTGGAGTGATTTTGGAACAGTTGTTAAAGCTTATAGAGAGATTACTAAAAATTACTCAACTAATGAAAAAGATGCTTTATTTTGGGGGAATTCCGAACGAATTTATAAGATCTGAATCCAAATATATTTTCAAGAAAATGTGATTGTCTAATTTTTAATAATTTTGTAAGAGGGAAAATTGAATTTTAATTCGGATTTGCGAAAAAAATTAGGATTTCTTGGTTTGACGGGGGGTGATGAATTCAGTAAAAATTGTATTGAAATGGACGAATGGATAATTAATGAATTGGATCGAAAAAATCCTTTGATATCAATTTTGCCGACAGCTTCAACAAACCAGAAGCCAGAATTAGCCATTAGCAATGCTATGAATTATTTTGATGCTTTTGGCGCAAAGGTTGATAGTGTTCCTATTTATTCACGTGAAGATTCAAACAATTCAAATATCGTTGATAAGTTACGAAATGCAGATCTAGTCTATATCATTGGAGGGGATCCATTTTATTTATCCAAAGTTATAAAAGAATCATATTGTGAGGATGTTTTGAAAGATTTACTTGGACTAGGTAAATCGATAGTTGGATCTAGTGCAGGTGCAATGTTCCTAGGTAGTATTTTTTTAAAAGACATTTTTAAATGTACAGTAATCCCGCATTTTGAGAATACTTTTCATCTTCAGAAACTTGTTCAAGATTCCGGTGATGATACTATTTTGGGTATAGATTCTGCAACTGGAATTTTTACTACAAATTCAGGATGGAAAGTATTAGGAGAAAAATGTGTTCATTATATTTCATCAGGTATTGTGAAGTCTTTTTCAAAGAATCAATATATTAAATAAAAAAATTGTGCTTAAAGGTTGCAAATAATGAGTTCGGATAAATTATTGGAAGATCAAAATATAATAGATATTGGTTCTCGTTTAGAGTTATTTGTAGATAATTTTTTGATTAGTCAACTCGAGGGGGTTTCAAGAAATTTACATTCTCCAGTTCCACAAGAGATTATTTTAAATTTTGATTCTCCATGGGATGGTTCTTTAAGTGCTTACTCAAGTATTTTCCAAGATGGAGAAAAATATAAAATGTATTATAGGGGCAGGCCAATGCCCCAGCAACTTTCTTCTATGACATCTGAAGAGATGTGGGCATGGATACCTGATAATTGGAGTGGAGGTTCTGTCACTTGTTATGCTGAGAGTAATGATGGTGTAAATTGGGTGAAGCCTAATTTAGGTTTGTTTAAAAGTGAAGTTACTGGGGAAAAAAACAATAATATTATTTTAGTGACCGATAAAAATAAATGGCCTAATGTTACTGATAATTTTGTTGCTTTTTTAGATAAAAATCCCAATGTTGAACCTAGTGCCAAGTATAAAGGAATAGGTAGACATTTTGTGGGAGGCGGATACCACACTGGAAATAAAGCTTTTAAATCTTCAGATGGCATAAGTTGGTCATTAATTCAAGATGAATTAATTCATGTTGATAAAGGACACACTCATGATGCACAAAATATAGTTTTTTGGGATTCATTCCGAAATCGTTATGTAGAATATCACAGAAAATTTCGTGAAGGAATTCGTGAAACTAGGACATCTACATCGACTGATTTTTTAAATTGGTCAGATCAGGTTCACGTTGAATTTGGAGATGCACCAAAGGAACATTTTAATAATTTACTTGTTTTGCCATATGACAGAGCACCACATATTTTTTTGGGTTTTGGAAGTAGATTAAATACTGACAGGGATGATTTTTTGAATAGTCCAACCGATGGGATCGAGGATGGTGTTTTTTTATCTTCAAGAGATGGTGTAAATTTTGACAGGAGTTTTATGGAAGGTTGGATTAGGCCTGGTTTAGATATTCATAATTGGATTCATCTCGGGACTTCTCCTTCTTGGGGTTTGTTACAAACAAATAAAAACGAATTGTCATTATACTGGCAAAATGGATATCATCAGGCAGATCATGTTTGTCATTTACGTCGAGGTACATTAAGACTTGATGGATTTGTATCTATGAATGCTTCCTATGCTGGAGGGACTTTTATTACAAAGAAAATTAAGTTTACAGGAAAATTTCTCTTAATAAATTTTTCTACTTCTGTTGTTGGTACAATTAGAGTTGAATTGCAAGATTTTGAAGGTAATCCTATTGCTGGTTATACTATGGATGATTGTTTTGATATTTATGGAGACTCTACGGAGTATATCGTGAAATGGAAAGACAATTTTAATCTTGGATTTTTATCAGAGCAATTAATCAGATTGAAAATTTATATCAAGGATGGAGATTTATATTCCATTCAATTCAAAGAATAATTATGATTTAATAAATCTTGGTTTATTGAATTTTGCAAAATTTACAATCAAAAAATCACTAAAATGATAATTAACAAAAAAATTGAATTAATTTCTGGAGAAATACTTGAAGTTAAAGTTGTTGAGCCACCTTTAACGAAATACTTGAAAAAATCTCAAGAGGGACATCTTTTAGATTGGGTTTGGTCTGAAATTAAGAATGAAATTCAAAATGGACAAATGACTAAATGGTTGTATATGCCTTATGCTCTAGGAATTGTAGGTAACAGATTAGTCGCTAGTATGGCATATTTTACTCCCAGAGAGACTCGTGATATTGGTGTGATTGAGTTTGTTGAAACATTAAGTGAATATAGGCGTAAAAATATTTCTACAATACTTTTATCAACGTTGGTTGAACATTTTGAATCACAGGGAGGGGTAGCACTTTCTTTATGCACAACAAATCCTATTGCAGGTAAGTTATATGAAAATCTTGGATTTTGGTATTCTGTTGGGGATGGAATGACTAGGATAAGCAATTCATATTCAAAAGATTTAGAAAGTTTTAATGATTTGTATTTTCAAAATACTGGTCAAGCATTAGTTAGAGAGGCAACTTGGTCTGATTTGCCAAAAGTCTCATTTCTATATAATTCTCCTAATCCAAAATGG
>Ga0310344_10004026_pt1 | contig 10927 bp, 10 predicted proteins | sample HC15DNA20200_MG_FD_203801 | JGI IMG/M metagenome (GOLD analysis project Ga0310344, IMG submission 203801) | Marine microbial communities from station ALOHA, North Pacific Subtropical Gyre - HC15-DNA-20-200_MG | ecosystem: Environmental > Aquatic > Marine > Oceanic | place: Pacific Ocean: North... | reverse complement strand
GATCCACGAAGAGGCAACGGTTCTGATTCGTGGCGATCGGATTGAAACGATCGGCCCCGCGGGACAAGTCGATATCCCAGCCGGCGCCGAACGGCTCGACGCAACCGGCAAGTTCCTGACCCCGGGGCTCCTCGACCTCCATTTCCACTACTCCCCGAGTGAAAGTGGCTCACTTGATCCCGCCCTTAATAGCCCCATAAACCCCGAACTCCCCCTGCTGTTTTTAGCGAACGGGGTAACGACGCTCCGCGAGATGTCGATCTGGATCGAAGACAATGAACTGTGGCTGGCTGACATCCGGGCCCGCGGGCTCCCCACCCCACATCTGTTCTACTCAGGACCAATCCTCGATGGTACGAACCCGGCCTACCCGTCTATTTCTCGTGTATTACTCGACGAGATGGACGCACGACGCGTTGCAAACGAGTTGATCGACCAGGGGGCGACCTCCCTGAAAGTCTACTTCCGACTACCGCTCAACTTGATCCGAGCCGTTGTTGAGGAGGCCGACCGTCGTAATGTGCCGGTCTTCGCACACCTCGAAGCCATCGACGCACGTGACGCAATTCGGGTCGGCATCGATGGCATCGAACATACCCGGTCAGTTGGTCAGGCACTTGTAACACCCAAAGAAGCAGAGGCGTTTCGACAAATCCTACTGCGTGAAACGCGGCCCGAGAGCACCCTGCACAGTGTACATATGTGGGCTAGTCTGAACCCGAGTGGAGCACGGGCTGACGCACTCATCAAACTCATGCTGGAACGTCAGGTAGCACTCGACGCGACCCTCGCCGTCTATGAGCCTGCGTTTGACGAAGAGGGGGCCGATCAACGGTGGGCGGGCGTACAAAACATGGCCGCCTTCACCGTCCGTTACGCCCAGGCAGGCGGTCCCGTGACGATGGGCTCACACGGTCTAGTTGCGAATGCGCCCGCCGGGTTGGCCTACCATCGCGAACTCGAGGCACACGTCGAGGCTGGCATGACACCGTCGGAAGTGTTGCAGGCCGCGACTCGTGTCGGTGCTGAAACCCTCCGGCTCAGCGACCGTGGGACGCTCGCACACGGTAAGCTCGCCGACGTCGTACTGTTCGATGCCGATCCGCTCGAAGACATATCCAATACACGGCGCGTCCATGCCGTCGTCCTCAGTGGAGAGATGCTTGATCGAGATCAGCTGATCGCCAGCGCCCAACAGCTCGTACCGTAAGGACTTACCCCTTCACTAAAGCTGGACTGAGTTCAGGAGCACTGCTAACTAACAACTAAATTTCCTCGGGGTTCTCCACGAAAAACGGTGCCCATTTGTCTTCGGGTGATGGTGCGGTAAGCAGACTCACCAGGACTAGGAGTCCCAAAGAAATCAGGACACCAGGGATCACTATGTAGTCGCTCGATGCGAAGTCAAACTCGGTTCCGCTTATAGTCGCCGTAAAGCCAACACCCATACGCGACAGCGCGGCAATCCCTATGATGCTTCCGAGCCCACCTGCGATGCAGGCAACCCCCCCTTGGGGAGTCACACGTTTCCATATAAATGCAGCCAACAGCGCAGGTGTCAGACTGGCACCGACAAGCGAATACGCGTACAGGGCCATCGCTAACACACTGTCAAATTGGGTAAGAAGTACGAGCCCCAATCCGCCAAACAGAACGACAAACACCCTCTGCACGTTAAGCTTTTGTTTATCCGACGCATCAGAGTTCACGAAACGCTCGAAGATGTCACGACTAACATTAGTAGACGGAACCAATAAGAATGTGTTACCCGTCGAAAGTACGATCGCCACTGCCGCTGCAAGCAGAATTGCGCCACCCAGCATGGGTAACCCGTTCGCCGCTATGTGGAGAATGATCGTTTCCGATGCCGCACGCCCAACCAGCGAAACCTGGTTCGGGTCTGCAAGCTCGGGGAAAACGGCACGGCCAACGATAGCCAGCAGGGCCAGTGTGGTTTCAATAAAAACGATCCCAATGAACATGCCAACCACAGCCTTCTTCGCAGACCCGGCATCCTTTGCTGAAAAGAACTTCTGATACATTCCGCTCTCACCTAGGATGAGAAGGAAAGTTGGCATCGCCACGCCCACGACCCAAAGCACGTTGTGCCCACCAAGCGCTGTGAGGTGACCCTCAGGTAGCGCATCTGCAATGGCGTTCACCCCTCCATTAGACAACACGAGGTAAGGCAACGCGATTACGATACCCAGCGTGATAATAATGCCGTTGAACAAATCAACAGTAACGATGGACACCATGCCTGCGAGGGCAGTAAAGACCACTATCGCCAGAGCCGTGATCAATATTCCTTGGGTTGGCGATATTGCCCCTTCTGTTACGATGCTTAGGATCCACCCTCCGCCGCGGAACTGGTAGGCAGCGATCGTAACGTAGGCGAGAATAATTGCCACTGTACCCAAGACACGAGCCGTCGCATTGTAACGCTGCTCAAGCAAGTCCGGGACCGTGTACTTCGCGATCGACCGAACCCGGGGCGCTAAATAAAACGCGACCAACAGGCCGATCCACGCTCCAGACGAAAACCAGAGCTCGGCGAGCCCTGTTCGGTAAGCGAGCCCCGCCCCACCGAAGAGGGATCCTGAACCAATCCAAGTGCAGACTAAAGTCCCGATTAGCATGGAAACGGGAACGTTACGCCCCGCAACCATGAAATCTTCATGACTCTTTACGACGCGAGACCGCCAGATTCCAATAGCGATGAGAGCTAATGGGTAACCAATAACGGCAATAACCAGGAGACTCATGAGCGCTACTACCCACTTTCTTCTAGTAAACTGACGAGTTGACGCGTCAGCCACACCGGTATTACGGCCAATATCAACCTAAGCACATAATCGTCAGGCATTTGTTGGTGTTACACTCTTGGTACTTCTTACCGGCGCTGATCATGCACTTCGTGCGGACCAACATGCGCTGATTTTAGAAAAATTCCAGAGTTTGTGTCCAAGGCTGAGGAATCTATTTGAACAAACCACTATTTGATTACTATCGCCGTGCCCATAAATACTATACTGTAGTATAGTATAATGGAGGCTTCATATGTCGTTAAAGAGTACTTACCCGCACGCCATGGGGATCGCCGAAGACACGAAAACCGATCTCACTCGGCGGTTGGCTCGCATCCGAGGACAAGTCGAAGGCATCGCACGTATGGTCACGGAGGAACGCTACTGCCCCGACATCTTGCAGCAGTTTACGGCTGTCCACTCTGCCCTGCGCTCTGCTGAGAAGGAATTGTTGGCAAACCATCTCGAACACTGCGCCACTGCGGCCATCGCCGAGGGCGGCGACACGGCCGCCCAGGTTCGGCAAGAAATCGTACACCTGTTCACTCGACTCGCAGGGAAATGAAATGGCTACTGCCATAAAAAAGAAAGTCTATAGTGTTCGAGGAATGCACTGTGCGGGTTGTGTTTCCACCGTCGAAAAAAGACTCAATGCTCTCGATGGTGTCGAAGCTTCGGTGAGTCTGCCATCTGAAACGGCAACCATTTCATTTAGTCGCGAGGTCGCGCTTGAAGAATTGGTCGCCACCGTAGCAAGTGCAGGGTTTGAATTAGAATCCACAGCAGAAGACAGGCGAACTGAGGCAAAAAGAAACCAATTGCGCGAGGCAGAGGGCCGCATCACGATAGCCAAGCAGCGCATGTGGAGAGTGTGGGGCCTCACGACCCCCGTCATGGTTTGGATGATCCCGGAAATGGTGGCGGGAATAAAATGGCCTACCGAGCTTGTTTTTGACGTAGGGTTGGTTGCACTCGGCGGAGCTGTGTTGGGCGGACCCGGTCGAGAGACAATCATCAACGCATGGCGATCAGCACGCTTGAGGACCCCCAACATGGACGTATTGATTGCGCTCGGTGCGAGTCTGTCCGTGCTTACGGGGGTATGGACAATTCTTCACGACCTGCAAATGGCCCCCAGGATCATGAATTTCGCCGGGGTAGGAGCCATGATCGTCGCCATCCACCTAACAGGCCGCTTCATCGAGGCCAAGGCTCGGGGGCGTACATCATCGGCGATTCAGGCTCTCTTATCTCTCGAAGCGCCGGTCGCTCGAGTGGAACGCGCAGGCCATGAGGTGGAAATCGCCACGGCCGAGGTACGAGTCGACGACATTATGATCATTCGCCCGGGCGAGAAGATCCCCACCGACGGGATTGTCATCGACGGACACAGTGCCGTGGACGAATCGCTCGCAACTGGCGAATCGATCCCAGTCGAAAAAGGGCCCGGAGATAGCGTTATAGGGTCAACCGTAAACCACACGGGTGCACTTCGCGTGCGGGCCACAGGCATCGGTGAAGACACGTTCCTGGCTAACGTCATCCGGATGGTAGAGGAGGCCCAGACAAGCAAGGTGCCAATCCAGGAGTTTGCCGATCGGGTTACAGCAGTCTTCGTGCCCGCAATATTACTGCTGTCTGTCGCTGCATTCCTCGGGTGGCTCATGCTTCCAAACTTTTTCGCTCAAGCTGCTACTTGGGCAGGCGGGTTTCTTCCTTGGATAAACCCCGAGATGGGTCGTCTCTCCCTCTCCCTCTATGCGGCCGTGGCAGTCCTGGTGATCGCATGCCCATGTGCGCTGGGTCTGGCGACCCCGATGGCGTTGATGGTCGGTACCGGCCTTGGAGCGACACGCGGGATTTTGGTACGAGACGGGGCAGCGGTTCAAACTCTGGATCAGGCGGACACCCTCGTCTTTGACAAGACGGGCACGTTAACCCAAGGCAAACCTCGCGTGACAGATGTTCTCATTTCACCTGAAACGTCGTCTTCCAATGTCCGCGAGAAAGAAAGAGAACTCCTTGCCCTGGCCGCAGCCCTCGAGAACCGATCCGAACACCCATTGGCCCGTGCCGTAGTCGATGCTGCACGGGCCAACGGACACCCTCAGAAAAAGGCCGACGACGTTCAAGCACTGATCGGCCGTGGAATCACTGGCACTGTGGACGGAGTGACGGTACTGGTCGGAAATGCTCGTTTGATGCGTGACAAACACATCGACCTAGGCGAGGCCCACGCACGCGCAGAAGAGTTTGAAGCGGCTGGACAAACGGTGGTGTACGTGGCTCAAGGCAATCAACTGCTGGGTTCCATTGCTATTGCCGATCCCGTGAAAGAGGATGCGGCCGAAACTCTTATTCGGCTGAGGAAACTCGGTTTGAGGACAATCATGCTCAGCGGCGATAATGCGCGCACAGCTGCGGCCGTGGCTCATCAGCTGGGTATCGATGAATATCGAGCGAAAATGCTTCCAGAGGATAAGGTCGTGGTCGTCCGAGAACTTCAAGATCAGGGCCATACTGTGGCTTTTGTAGGAGACGGAATCAATGATGCCCCAGCACTCAAGACCGCCGATATCGGACTGGCGGTGGGGACCGGAACCGACATCGCTATGGAAGCAGCGGATATCACACTGGTAAAAGGGAATCTGGGAGCAGTACTTAGAGCTATCCGGCTTTCGCGCGCCACATTCCGTAAAATCCGAGAGAACCTATTCTGGGCATATTTTTACAACGTGGTCGCAATTCCAATCGCGTTTTTAGGGCTTCTGCATCCGATAATTGCGGAGGCTGCAATGGCCTTGAGCTCAATCACGGTGGTCTCGAACGCTAATCGGCTCCGACGCACAACCCTGTAGAAGGCACCCAAAACAGTTTCCCCCTACGCTGTCCAGTTTGCCTAGGCTCCTTCAGAAGCGCATCATAGCCGCTGCCCGGGGGATGCCACCAAAGATTGTGGCGTCTGGATTATGTCGAACAACTTCTGAGAGAGATTCGATGGCGTCACGCTTCTTGGGAATGGGACTGGGAGTCTGGTTCATGGGAGCCCCATTCATCTGGGGATACCCATTCGGGTTCCTGTGGTGGCATAGCGTAGTACTCGGCGGTGCAATCCTCGTTGTCACGATATCCTTCAATCTTGGAATCAACCGGATCAGCGGTTGGGGGCTGATCGCGCTTGGGGCGTACAGCATGTTCTCGCCGTTCATCCATGCCTATTTAAGTAACGCACAAGCACTGTTCAACGATCTTATTTTCGGGGTCGTAACCGTGGGAACGGGGGTGGCCATGGGAGGTGCCGGAATCGAGCGCTCAGACGAGGCCCACCGTACGGCTTGAACCACATCTCATGCGACATGAGGCGGTACAATCCTATGGGGCACCAATACACCCGGTCTCAGATTCAGATGCCCTTGGGTTTTTCTTTGTGCCTATGCTCCAAACTTCGCGAGTCTTCCGGCACGCGCCGCTGCCAATCTCATCAGCTCACATCCACGTATAAGGCCATGGACACCGTTACGACAAGCAGTCTCTCCAAACCGGGTCGTATCGTCCATTCGCGCAGATCCTCCGTGAATAAGGAATGGAACTGGGTGCCAGCTATGGGACTTGAGCATAGACGGAGTCGAATGGTCACCGGTAACCAAGGTCACGGCAGGACCCATATCAACCAACTGGGGGATGATCTCGTCTACTTCCTCAATGACCGCGACTTTTCGATCGAAATCTCCGTCTTCTCCAGCTTTATCGGGAGCCTTGAAGTGGAGGAAGGAAAAATCAAAGGCTTTAAATGTCCTCCGGTACTCCGATACAAGGTTCTCCACCCCATCGGAGACTGTGACAGCATCCATCCCAAGCAAACGACCCACCCCTCGATACATGGGATCTGCAGCCACAGCCACAGCCCGCATACCGAATACGTGATCGAAACGAGGCCAATCCGGAAGTCCGGAGACTCCCCTCAAGAGAGCCATGTTAGCACCACTCTGGTCGGCAAGTCGCTCGCGTGCCGCCTTAAGCCACGTGTCGAGAAGACGGGCCGTAGTCTCGGAATGTTCGTTCCTGGGTCGCACGATAAGAGGGGCAACTCCGGTACGCCCTGGATCCGTGTCGCCCACTTCAGCTCCAGTCGCCGCATCTGGTCTAAGCACCAACACAAAACGGTGCTCTTTCAAGTGACGAACAAAACACTCCGCTCCCTCAATGCGGATCTCATCGAGCATCTCGGAGAGGGGGGCTGCAGCTTCTGTGGAGATGCGACCGGCACGGCGGTCACTGATACACCCTTCGCTATCAAGCGTGCAAAAATTGGCCCGAACGGCAATATCTTGGGACTCCAACGGAAACTCGATCCCAAGCGCTTCGAGAACACCTCGCCCAGTTTCGTAGACAAGCGGATCATACCCAAACAATGCCAAATGGCCAGGACCACTCCCTGGCGTGATTCCAAGGGCCACAGGATGATGGAGCCCACAAGTTCCGCCTCGGGCGAGCTCATCAAGATTAGGCGTGTCCGCCGCCTCAAGCTCCGTCATGCCGTCAGATTCGCGAGGCAGGCCGCCCAGTCCGTCCAAGACGATCAGCAACACTTTGGTATCACTGCCCTGAGCCAGGGCTGCAATTTGATCAAGTCGCATAAACGGAAACGTATAAGTACGATGGGCACCCGGCTAGCTGGATGAGCCCTATCGTCCGAGTTCAGGGACTCACACGTCGATTCGGAAGGCGTTGGGCACTCCGGGGTATCGACCTCGAAGTAGAGCGCGGCACTGTGGTCGCGCTTCTCGGTGCAAATGGAACAGGAAAAACCACACTCCTAAAGGTATTTTCTACACTGTTACGCCCTACAACAGGTCGTGTAGAGGTGCTCGGCTCCGTGTTACCGCGAGACCAAGACTACGTTCGTGCGAAAACGGCACTCATGACGCCCACCGGCCATACCTATGAAGAACTGACAGGACTAGAGAACCTGAGGTTCGCCACGCATATGAGCGGACCACCACTGTCCGATTCATCTCTGCACGAAATCCTTATGGGCGTCCGTCTTGAGAACGCAGCTAATACCCGCGTTCGAGCTTATTCAACAGGCATGCGTAAGCGCTTAGAACTCGCCCGCATGCAGTTACGGACACCAGAGTTAGTACTTCTCGACGAACCGTTCGTCAGCCTCGATGAAGAAGGGATACAGCTCGTTCAGAGCAAGATCTCCGACTGGAGGAGTGAGGGCACTTCCGTCATCATCGCATCTCACCGCATCGCCACTGCGACTGCGGGAGCTGACCGTATCGTGCGACTAGAACGAGGCAGGGTGGCCTCGGAGGAAACCGCATGAACTCACTCATGCGACAGACCAAAGCCATCTTCTGGAAGGACATCATCACCGAGACCCGAACACGACAAGGGTTTAGCGCCATGGTATCGTTTGCCGCCCTTGTCCTATTCCTGTTCAGCTTCGCAGTAGGACCAGATACGGACCTGCTGACTCGACTGGCGGGAGGACTTCTTTGGGTCACAATCGTATTCACTGGCACCCTGTCGCTTGGAAGAGCTTACCAGAGCGAAGAATTAGCTGGTGGTGTGCAACTGCTCCGGTTATACCCAGGCGATGCTCGAGCGATCTACCTTGGAAAACTGGCAGGTAACTTGGTTATTCTTACTACCCTTGAACTGGTATTGTTTCCGGCTACCGCCATAATATTTCATGTTGACCTACTACCGCATGTAACGTCCTTGATCACAGTAGCTGCTCTGGGGACCATCGGTTTTTCAGTGATCGGGACCTTTTTTGCCACCCTAACGGTACATTTGCGCGCCCGTGAGCTCTTGCTCCCTTTGCTCCTGTTTCCTGCCCTCGTTCCCGTCGTACTCGGAAGCGTGGGGGCAACCGACGCGTTTCTTAGTGGAGACCCATTGGGACGCGCCGCAGGGTGGTTACAATTACTGATAGCTTATGATGTGATACTGTTTGTTGTGTGCGTGTGGATTTTCCCGGTCGTGCTCGAAGAGTAGGACCCTTATCACAGCAGAATAGACGATAGAAAACACAGCCCTTGAACCACGAGATCAGCATTGAAGACGCAAAGAACAATCGGATTCTTGGCCATTGCCAGCGTAGCGGTCGCAAGCTTCATCGGACTGTTCGTTGTTCCAGCTGACGAGTACCAAGGAGAAATTCAACGACTCTTGTACATTCACGTACCGACTGCATGGCTAGCAATGCTTTCATTCCTCGTCGTTTTCCTGATGAGTCTGTTATATCTAGTTCAACGAAAGCTTAAATGGGACGTACTGGCCGTATCGGCCGTAGAAATCGGAGTCCTATCAACCGCCTTAACTTTGATCGTAGGCTCACTTTACGCACGGCCCACATGGGGCATCTGGTGGACTTGGGACCCGAGGCTCACCACTACCGCCCTCCTACTCATAATTTATATCGGATATCTGATCGTTCGCTCTATGACAGAGGATCCAGAACAACGAGCACGCTGGGCAGCCGTAATAGGTGTTATCGGTTTTATACAGGTGCCCATCGTATACCTCTCTGTATTCTGGTGGCGAAGCCTCCACCAACCTCCGTCCTCACCTCGATCCATGGCTGCAGGATTTGGACTCGTCCTTCTTCTAAATCTCATCGCATACACAATTGCGTTTACGTACTTGGTGATGCGTCGTTATAAGCTCGGACAGGCCGAACTCGCATTGGAATTGGCCGGTCCAGAGGAGGAAAAATGAACCACACGTTGTTCTTGATCGCAGGGTACGGTATCTGCTGGATCGGTATCGTTGCGTACTTTTTCCACCTAAGACAACGTGAGCGTCACGCAAATAGGAACAAACTGGAGCTGTAAATAAGAAGACGAATAGTAGACAGGAACGTGCGATTCAGAGTCAAGACACTTATTATGCTAAGTTAATAATAATTTCGTTTCGGGTGATCGTAGTTTCTGGACGACCCCCGTCCTCCAAAGCGATCCCCATCATTCGACCCGATCCAGGATTCGATCCCATATGGCGAAGGCCAAAACCAAGGCGAAGGCCAAAACCAAGACCAAGGCGAAGGCCAAAACCAAGACGAGCCGACGGCGGATGTTTTTTGATGCACGCGCCCTAGACTCATTCGATCAATACCTTCAAGACGTTGAACGATATCCACTCATTGAAAGCCCTCAGATTGAGCGGGAGATCGCACGCGATGCTCGGGCCGGCGACAGGCCTGCGGCGGAGCGTCTCGTCACTGCAAATCTCAGGTTTGTTATTTCGTATGTGAAGAAATATCAGGGCAGAGGCTTGAACCTGGCCGAGTTGGTATGCATCGGGAATGAGGGTTTGCTTAAGGCAGTAAAGAAGTTCGATCCTGACAAAGGGGTGAAGTTCATCTCCTATGCTGTGTGGTGGATACGCCAGACGGTGCTTCAGGCGTTGGCGGAACAGACACGATCCGTTCGTATCCCCCTCAACCAGAATTCAAACCTGGTTAAATTGTCGCGCACTGAGACAGCGCTTACGCAAAAGCTAGGCCGCTCGCCCACGGATCGTGAGATCGCAGATGAGATGGAAGAGCCGGTCAAAACAGTCCGTGCCCTACGGCGTGTAGCTTCTGCTGAACTCAGTCTCGATGCGCCACTCGACAAATCCGACCGTGACAGCGCCTCGTTCGGAGAACGGTTCGCGGGGCTAGACGACGCAGACATCGAAGAAGATGTTGAGGGTCAAGCGCGTCGCGATTTTCTAGAAAAAATGTTTGAACGATATTTGACAGAACGTGAACGTAAGATCCTAGTTTTATATTACGGACTGGATGATGGCGAGGAGATGACTCTAGAGGAGATTGGATCTCTACTGGGTGTAACACGAGAACGTATCCGTCAAATCCGGAATCGGGCCTTTGACAAATTGCGTGCTTCACCAGATGGCGAGGCACTTGAAGGGTTCTGGCGAGCAGCCGCTACTGCTTAAACAGTTCTCAGAAACGCTTGGGCATATAAGAGTGAAGGAGGGGTCGCAAACAACAGTTTGCGACCCCTTCTGGTTATGAGAAGGCCTTGGGTTGCTAGTCTCAACCGCTGACCTTCAAGATCGTGTAAACCGTGAAATTCGTGTCGTGCATTTCAATGATTACT
>Ga0310344_10004025_pt1 | contig 10927 bp, 2 predicted proteins | sample HC15DNA20200_MG_FD_203801 | JGI IMG/M metagenome (GOLD analysis project Ga0310344, IMG submission 203801) | Marine microbial communities from station ALOHA, North Pacific Subtropical Gyre - HC15-DNA-20-200_MG | ecosystem: Environmental > Aquatic > Marine > Oceanic | place: Pacific Ocean: North... | reverse complement strand
GCGACTTCATCACGGTGCGGGTGCCCTTCTCGCGATGCCGCTCGTAGTTGGTGTATTTGAGCAGGTCGTCTGGGATCGGCTTTGGCACCGGCTTCCCGTCTTTGTCGAGGATTTCGTCACCAGTAAGGGCATCCCTCTTGGGTGTTTGCGTCAGCATGGCCTGAACTGTTGCTCGGGCCACACCCTCCGGGGTGACCTCTACGGGCTGGCCGAGAAACCGGCTTATCTTTTCGGCCTGTGCTTGCAGGAGGTTCTCAGGCAACCTCGCGTAGTGCGATGCAACGAAACCGGTAACCTTCTGGAGATCTTCTGGCATCGACTCATATCGTTTACTGGCTTCGTCGATCCTTGCAATCCGCTGCTGCATCTCCTCTCGCTGGGCTTCCCACTCGTCGATATCTTGCTCGTAGATATTCTCCCCGGAGAACTCTTCTCGCGAGACACCACCCTTGAAAGTCCCCGCCCCGAATCCATGCTGCTTTAGCTTTTGCTCTTCCAGCAGCTTGCTGAGTTCTTCCTGATCAGCCACGGCATCCGCTGACTTCGACGCCCCTTTCTTTCTGTAGTCCTCCATCTTCCCTTGCAGCTCTGCTATCCGCTTGTTCCTCGCCGCGTTTTCCTGTCTGGCCTCCGTGTTTTTGCGAGACTTCTCGGCGATTTTCTCCAAGACCTCCGGTTGAACACCAAGGTCGGCGTCATCTGCCTGCACCTCAAGTACGGTGCTGCTCCCTTCGGGGACGTGAGCCTGAAGGTCGGCGGCGTCCTGTTCAAGCACCTCCTTCTTGGCCTCTTGCCCCACATCTGTCTGCACCAATATCTCGCCGTGCGCCCTCTTTTTCGATTCCGTCTTTTCTTTTTGGACAAGGGTTTCTTCCTTGTCCCAGCCCCGCAGCCGCTCGATGTAGTTTTTCAGCGGGCCGGTCGGGTCTGTCCCAGTGTATTTTTCCAGTTCGCCCGATTTCCTCAGGTCTTCAGGGGTGATTTGCAGCTCGACGACTGCGTCGGCGAGATCGGCACCGCCCTCACCTTGGAAGTTCGCAGGGTTCCAGCCCAGAGAGTCCGTGGTGATTGCCTCTGTATCGAGAGCCTCCTCGACGGCAGGCTCGGGGGCAGGGGAAACCTCGGCGTTTTCCTTGATGTAGTCGTCGATGTCCTCCTCAGTGACCGACTCGTAGGCCTCGTCGTACTCTGCTGCCAACTGCTCGCGGATTGCGTCGCGGTCAATATCCGACTCGACGGCTGGCTCGGCGGCCTTCTTCTTCTTCTTGGGCTTCTCCTCCTTCGCAGCCGAACTCATAAACATGGCTTCCCCGTGCAGGGAGTGCGCCTTTCGTTCTGGCCGGTAAACCCATCCGTCTCCTTCTTTCTCCAGACCCATCGCAGCGTAGCGTTTGTTCAGTTTCTCCTCGGAAGTCACCCCAAATCCGCCCGCCTCGCCCCTAATCTCCACTCCGAATTTGTCTGCAATACTCTTGACCTTCTCCAAGAAGTCCACGCCTGCAAGGTTTACGCCAGTGAAGCCCGGCAGGCCGGGGTTTATGTTCTCGTAAGAAGAGAGCCAGAGTCCCCGTTCGTCTGCCTTCATCTCGAAGACAACGCCAGAACTCGTTTTCCGCAGCTTCGGAAGTTGTTCGCCTCTTGCTGGAACCGCGCCCTCTGGCTCTGCCAGCGACTGGGACGCGCCCAGATCGTCCCAGATACTCTTGGTCTCTCCCCCGAGAGCGTTCACCGCATCCAGTGCGGCGGAGACGTTCTGGGGAACCTGCGGCGTTTCGTCTATCCTGATTTTGATTGGCTGGGAGAGATCAACGTCTTCGGGTTCGAGGGGGACATCGTCGAACAGGGAGTCGAGGATGTCGTTCGCAACCTGCTCGACGTTCTCGTCGGTGGGTGGCGCAGCCACAGGAACTTCTACCTCGATAGCCTCCGACATCTTCAAGCTGACACTCGGGGTCGCGGCGATGGTGTCGAAGGGGACAATGAGGTCCAGTCTTTTCTCGATGGCACGAATGGCGGCGGCCTGCGCGTAATCCCCCCTGTTGTTCTCTCTGACAGCTTCGATAAACTCCCTTAGCCTAGCCTCTTGCTCCACTGAAACTGCGCCGTAATAAATGTCCTCGATGGTGGGGAGGTCGTAGAAGACCTCCCTTTTTCTTGAGGACTTAATCGCAGTCCTGATCTGGGCACCTGACCCGGTGGCTGGAACGCCACGATTTACGGCAAGCCTCTGCAACTCTCCCCGTGACATATCTTCAAGGTCGCCGGGAATACGCTCAAAGACCACAGCCGAAGCCTCGTCGTCCTGCTCCACCTGAAGGCTGAGTCCCAGCCCCTGCGCGTCGTCCGTAAAGTTGTCGAACGCTTCCTGCTTCTCTAGCTGCTCTGCCCGGTCCCTGAGGCGGACCCACTCTTCGTGTTCCGCCGTGCTGTCTTGGCCTCTTCGCTCCTGATCGCGGAGCCTGTTGTACGCATCGTCTCTTGCAGCCCCAGCCTCCTGAGACGTTGTCAGCGTCGCCGGTTCAGGGAGGGCCTGCGGGGGAGAAGTGTCGAACTCAACCGGCTTGCCCACAAGGGAGTCGGATGTGTGGGACTCTACCGCGTTCTCGGGCGACGGGTCTGCGGGGAACCCGCCGAGCCGTTCGGTCTCCTCTGCAACCCACTTCCTCAACTGCTCGGCCTGATCGCCGCCCCGCTCAACCTCCTTGTCGAGCTTTTCTTTCGCCCGCAGCTCTTGGTCCTCTTCGTACTCTCGATCTTCGTCGGCCCTCCGCTGTGCTTCGCGGCCCTTGGCCTGTGCGACTTCCCTGTCCGCGTCCTTCGCTTGCTGCATCAGGTCGCCGGTGGCCCACGCCTGTCTCGCAAACTGGCTCCTCGCCAAGTCCTCGGAGTGCGCGAGATCGTCTAGTTCGCGGTCGACTTCACGATTAAGACGCTCCCTCTCCTTTTCTGAGATGTCGCCTGATGTCGCCGCCTTGTGCGCCCTCAACAGCCCTTCTCTGACAGACTGCGGGTCTTCGAGGCGACCCATGTAGTCCACCTGTATCAAAGGCTCCTTGCCTGAAATCGGGGCTTCCCTGTCCAGCAGGGTGGACTTCTTCATCGACGAGTCGTCGGCAACCTCGGCAAGATCTTGCCCGATTGTTGTTCCCTCACCCAGTATCTCGGATGCCACCTCCTTGGCTTCCTCCCGAGCCTGCTCGTCTGGCTCGAACAGCTTCTTTTCCGAGGTGCCCGACTCGAAGTCCCTCTCGCTGTTCTCCCACTCCTTACGGTACTCGGCTGCTTCAGGGTCTTCGTCCTCCTCGCTCTGGAACGCCCGCATCTCAGCTTCGGCCACCTCTTGCTCGTCCCTGTCGTCCCTTGTCTCGAAGTCGTCTGGGTTTACCTCGGTGTCCCGGCTCGTGATCCGCTCTGTGGGCAGGGGCTTGGGCTTCGCCCCAGCTTCAATGGCGGCTTTTTGCAGCAGGGTGAATACTTCCATGTACCTCCGGTTGCTCTTCCAGCTATTCATCCTGCGGTAGAACCAGTCGCGAACCCTCTCGAAGAGTGTCATGTCGCTCTTGGCGAGCTTGGAAAGCATCCCCGACTTCAGGAATCCAGTCTCCATCCACCGGCAAAGGCCCTCCCTGTTCATCTTCTCGGGAGTCAGCTCGGGGATGTGTTCGTTCCCCGGCTTCTTTCGCATCGCGTCGTGGGCAGCCTTGTAGGAGGCCCGAGCCTTGAGATACTCCGTCTTGAAGTTCTTGTGGACGAAGAGCATCATCTCGTTGTAACCCTCGGTGAGTTCGAGGGTGTGGGTCAGCTCGTGGGCGTAGACGCCTGCGGCCACGTCCTTCAGGCTCCCCTTGCGATCGTTGAGCAGGGTTTCGAGGTGCTGCCTTGTGACCCATATGGTCTTGTCGTTGCTAATGTGCGCCCCTTCGATGTCGGAGGCGTCTCCGTCCTGCTTCACGTCAACAACCCTGAGCTTGTATCCGTGCTTCGCACCAAGCTCGTTGTGCAGGGCAACGATGGCCCTTTCGGCCTGCTCGGTTTCCGCTCCTCTGGGTCCGAGGACGACTCCGGGGATGACCTCGTACATCCCCCGCCCTTGGAGGATCGGGGGGAGTTCGCCGGAGTTGGACTCCCAGTGGGTCGTAATCCCGCCGTCAACCTGAATCCCGTACTCTTGGGCTATCGACAGCACGTCCAGAGCAGTCTCTGGGTCTCGCAGCTTTTGGAGGACAATCTGCTGTGCGTTTATCCGCACCGACTCATCCTTGAGTTCCTTGATGTCCCCAACCGCACCGACGGCGACAAGGAAGTCTGCCGCAGCTCTGGCGTTCTTTCTGGACGGCGAGTTCAGGAACCTGCGAACACCGTACTTGATCTTTGGCGCGCCATTGATGAACAGCATCGCCCCAGCCGTGTCTCTTGCTGTGTGGATGATGGTCTTCATCATCGGGGAGTTCATCACGCTCCCGTTTTCGTCAACCCAGTTGGCCTCGTTCTCTGCGCCCGGAATCTGTGCTGCGCGAATTGCAGACTGGCCGATGGCGGTGGTGACTTCCTCGACGGTCTCTACTCCGCCCTCAAGAAGAAGCCCCTTTGCCCCGACCCCAAACTGCCTAAGGAGGGACTTGTTGACAATCTTTGCCGCCCCACGAGAGGCCATCCGCCTGCCGCTGGCAGCGGGCACCTTGCCGCTGAGCTGGCCGACAATTTTCGACTCGATGTCCGGCATGAACTTGAAGGCTTTGCTGGCGACGTGAAACCCGCCCATCAGCCCAAGCTCGGTGCCGGTCATCAGGGTTGCGTGGTGCGCGGCGTCAGACTTGCTGAGACCCGCTTTTCTGGCGTCGTAGTAGGACGTGCTAAAGCCTTGCGCTCCGTACTGGGCGTACAGGGAGGGCATTCCTCCAGTGAACGCGGCGAGGGTCATCTTCCCCGCCATATCCGTGGCCTCCTTGGCCCCGTTCGCCAAGAACTTCCCTGCCGCACCAACCCCGCCCTTTGTCATCGCCTGATCAAATCCCTCGGCGATGCGCTGGTCTTCCTTGATGAACTCCTGCATCGTCGCCTCATCGAGGAACGGCGCGTAGAACATGTGCGCCATGCCACGGTGGGTTTGTTCGAGGCCACGGCCAATGGCCTGAACCATGAAGGGCGTACTCTTCCCCTCGTAGTGGTCCGCCTTCTCTGCGACCAGCTTGGCTTCTTCGGCTGAATCAAAAGCATCCAGCTTCGACTGATTCCGCTGCATGCGGGCGATGTGGTAGGCGTGGTTGTCTCGACCCTTGGCGATGGTTGAGTCGAGCTGCTGGACGCCGTCAAAGAATTCGCTGAAGTCGTATTCAGGCATGTTACTGGGTCTCTTCTTGTGTGTGTTCCGGTGGCTTTAGCTCGGAGAACCAGTCGTAAATGTCGTGAACATCAGCGGCCCTCTTCGCGAGTTTTCTTTGAAGCCAGCCGCCCGGAGTGTCCGCCGCAAAGGGCGGGATGAGGCCTGACCAGCCCTCTTCGACTCCCTCGAATGTTTTGCCAGCCGCGCGGAACTCCTCGATTTGCTTCCGGTACGTCTCTCCGGCGAGTTCTCCCTTGGACTCTTTTTCGAGATCGGATTCCACATCCTTCTTTTGTTGCTGGAGCTTGGCGTACTTGATGTTCAGGCTGTTCTCGGACTTGAAGTTCTCCCTCGCAAAAAGGTCTCCCATTCCGTCGAACAGCATCTTGTGGCGGGTGGACTGTATCTCCTCCATCTGCCCCAGAATCTCCTTGTACTTCTTGAAGTCTCCCGCGAGACGCTTGTTGGACGGCTTCCCCATCTCTCTGTCTGCGAGCTTTTGCATCTTCCGAAGTCCGTCCACCTGCTCGGAGGCCTCGTGGATCGCCTTCACTTCCTTCTTCGGAAGGGTTCTCGCTTTGCTCGACTTCTTTCCGCCACTATTGGGCACGGGGACTTTTTCCGTAACGGGCTTCTCGCCCACGGGGTGTTCATCCCTGAGTCTGTCGATGTCTTTGTCCGTGACCTCGTCTTGGTACAGTTGCCGCAGGCCGGGGTTCTCTGAGATTTGGCGAACCATAGACGCGGGCATCGACTTTCCAGAGTCCAGCTTGAAAGATGGCCCGACATCAGGCCCGCCCGGATCGAGAAGCCGGGCCGCCTCAGCCTGCCTCTCGCCGGGATACCACTCTTCTGTGTCAATTATGTCTTCAGGGGGGTCTTCAATAAAACGCTGCTGCGACGCCCTGTCTCCCGAGAAGGCCGCCCGGTATGTGTCCCTGTCCTCTTGCTCCACCGCCTCTTGGTGGGCTTCCTGCTCCAGCATTCTTTGCTCTCGCACGGTGTCGTCGAACAGCGACTTTCCGGGAGACCCCCCGATATTCTCTTCCCCGCCGAGAGACTGGTAGAGCTTCATCTCCTCGAAGTTGATCGCCCTTCTGCGAGCAATCCTCTGTTCTCTGATCTGCCTGTCGATGTTGGCCAGACTCTTGTGGTGGTTGTCGTAGATGGACCTTTTGTTCGTTTCGGTCTTCTTCCACTTTTCAACAGCTTGCGCAAGGGCCTTGTGGTCCACCTTCCCGTCTTCCCTGAAGTCTTCAGGCTGCGGGCTGGGCACGGTCGAGTCCCGCGAGGCTGGCCCCTCGTAATTTCTGATTATCTCGTTCTTTTGTTCTCGCAGGGCGGAGATCTCGTCGTCGAAAGGCTTGGCCGCCTCTGTCCTGACAGCCATGCGGGCCGTGGTCATCCCTTTTATCATCTCGATGTTCTGCTTCCGCGTCTCCGTTTTCACCTTCGCCTCTTCCGCGTCGACATTGACAATAGACCTGTCTGGGTTGACGCGGAAAGTTTTCCCGCCGTATTCGTAATGCTCGAACGGCTTGATGTCCGCGCCGGGAGCCTTTGCGACCCCAATCGCGTGAGAACCGAGGTCGTACTGTCGCTGATACCAGTGTTGTTTCTCCAGAGGGGAGAAGTCCGCCGGAAGGTTCTCCATCTCTCTCTTCAGCCTTTTGTCGAGTTCGACAATGGCCTCGTTTTGCTTTCTCAGAATCCCTTCTTTTCGGTTTTGCTCCCAGTTGGTGTCGGCCCGCCGGATCGCCTGCTGGTGCGACATCGTGTCTTTTTGAAGACGCTGCTGCTCGTTCATCCGCTCAAGAGCGCGACGCTGATCCTGCTCAGGTCTTCTGAGGTCGCCAATATACTTGGCGAAGTTCATCGCGTCGGCCAGCCTCTCTCTGCGAGACTGCCGCTCGATTTCTGCCTTCCTGTCTGAGTACTGTCGCTGCCCGGCACCGTACCCAAACTGTCCGACAAGTCCCGCTGAGGGACCGAATGCTATATTGACGGGCATCTCTTTCCCCTACACGTCTAAAGTTTGATTCCCCATTTTCTCGCCCGCCTCTTCGCCTGATTCACAACCCTGTTGGTCTCCCTCTTGATTTTTTTGCCCGTCTTCTTGACGCCCTTCTTGACCCGCTCCTCGGTGTCGTCGTAGACATCCTTGACGTATTCCTCTGCGTCGTCGTACAGGTTGTCGACCTTTTCCTTGTTGTTTTTGTAGATGAAGTACGCGGCAATCCCCGCCGCGACCCAAGGGGCAGTCGCCATCAGCCCCTTCAGCATGGCTGCCTTTGCTCCCCCCGCTGCGGCTCCTCCTTTGACTGTGGCGTACCCTGCTGTACTGCCTCCTTTGACTGTGGCGTACCCTGCCGTGCCACCCTTGACTGTGGCGTACCCTGCCGTGCCACCAGACCCTGCCACCTTGGCTACCCCGACTGTTCCAGACCCAACGCCCCCAAGGTCGGGGCTTTGACCTCTAACATTCGCATAGCCCGTCCCCCCTCCCCCCCCAGAGCCGCCCGCTCTGATGTCCTGTAGCGATGCGGTGCCTGCGTTGGCGTCGAACCCGCTGAACACATCGACTGTCGGCTCCCCGCCTTTTTTGAACAACCCCCCGATCCACTGTTTTCCCACCTCCGTTGCCAAAGAGCCTGCCACGCCCAACGCCGGACCCTCCCACCACGCTGGTGTGCTTGGGGGTGAACTCCCGACGCCCGCCTGACCAGCCTGCAACATTTGCCCGTACAACTGGGAAGAGTCTGGCTGCTGGAACGAGGAGCCGCCTAGAATTGCGATCTTCTGTGCCGCCACGCTCTCTTCAAGGCGGGTGACCGCACGGGCCTCCCGACCGGCGATTCCGGCCTGAGCAGCATCGTTTGCCGTGGTTGACCCAAGCCCTCTCGCAGCCAAGCTCTGGGTCGACCTCCCTCTCTCCTGTGTGAAAACGTCAGCGATCTCTTGGCGAGCGGTTTCCCCGAACCCAGAGGATAAATTCAACTGCTCGGCAAGAGAGGCTACGTTGGCTTGGTTCGCTTTGGTTTGTGCGTCAAAAGAACTGGACAGCATGAGGCCCGTGAGTTCGTCGTCGCTCATCGCCGCAAGCTCTGCCTGCGTGTGCCCGCCCCCGGCGACCCCGAATCCGGGGATCGGTTTGAAGTACCCATCCGCGTCCTGCTGTAGCCCAAGTGACGCCCAGTTGTCTGTTGCGCCCGCCGCCGCGCCTGTTGGATCGGCCACCGTCGCTACTGCTGCCGGAGGTTCTGCAACCGCCGTTGCGGACGATTGGCTGGGGCGTGGGTCCACGTCCGTAACGCCGGGAACATTGACCCCAACCGCAGCTAGGGGGTGTACTGGTCTTGGGCCGACGTACTCATTTTCGCGCCCGGGAGTCAGAGTGTATCTTACATCTACAGCCATGACTGCACCTATGGGTCAATAAACATCATGAACACAGAAAGGGCGTCTGCGGCAGGAGCTTCCTCCCCCACCAATATACCGTAGTATCCCCATCCAATCGTCTGCCTGTCCGCCGCAGCAAAGCTACTGTCGGGCACGACTGCAACTGGGCCGTGCGAGACAGCCATCTGTGCGGCAGACTTTCGTTTTCTTGCGCTGTCAATTGCCATTTACTCACCAGAGACGGCTTCGGATTCCGTGTATGTTGTCCCGTCGTCGGAAAGCGTCTTCTTGGTAATCTTTGTCCCGGCGTCGTTGTAGATGGCCTTTTCGGTTGCCGTGACGGTCAGCTTGTTGCGGAGGGCCATGTACAGGTACATGATCGCCTGTTCCATCGTTGGCGTTGCGGTCGGGATTCCTTGGGCAAGTTCCGCGAAGGAGTCCACGGTCTGTGCCTTGATCTGGTCGACAAGCGCGTCCATCGTGGCGATATCTGCCGACACATCTGCCCCGGCGGCGTTTGTGACCACGGCAGTCTTGATGTCGTCAACAATTCCGTCAATAGTCGCAAGCGTAGCCGGGAGCGTTGTCCCGGTGTCCTCAAGGATCGCCGCGACCTCTGTGTCTAGGAAGTTGTCAATTGTGTCCAACTTCCCATCCAGTGTCGTCCCAGTGTCTACGAGGATGGCGTCAACGACTCCGTCAATCGTGTCCAGCTTTCCGTCCAGCGTTGTCCCGGTGTCTACGAGGATGGCGTCGATGTCTGTCTTGACCTGCTCGCCGAAGGTTCCCGAGGTGGTGTGGCCGTCTGTGGACTCGTTCCACACAGCATCGGCGATGGCTTCGGCTGTGGCTCCGCCTCCCGATCCGGTGGGGGCCAGCTCCAAGGCGTTGGTGGTGAACCTGTATGTCCCGCTGTCGCTTTCAGTGAGGTCTCTGAACAGGGACTCGGCGTGGCCTTCACCGGCGTATTCGACAGCAAGCAGATGGTCGAGGTGGATGGCCGTGAGGGCGGCGGCGGATCCAAGCTCGGACTCATTTTTGGTGACAGCGAACGGACGGATTTCGATTTTGTCGTCAACCGCATGGGTGAAGCCGGGGTCTGCGGCGAGAGTTACGGTCTTCGTGCTTCCAACGTAATCAGACACCTTTGCAAATCCGATCTGGACAGCCGTGGTGGCGTCGGTAATGACGGCAAGGCAGTCGTTGTATGCGTCATTGTCGGCTGACCCGGCAGTAAGAGTGAACTCGGTCTGGCTGCTTCGCGTGGCTATCGTGGTTCTGATAAGCGATGCGTTTTCACTCGCCGCCTGAAGGCTGTCGATTGCCTTGTCGTATCCTGAGAAGTTTCCTGACGTGGACGCCAACTGTGCAATAATCGACTGGTTGACAACGTCTGAATCTGCGGCGTTTGCCGCCAGCAGTTTGTCGAGGTTGATGTCCGCGAGGGCATTATCGGCCTGTGTTTTGACCTGAGTTGTCGAGATGTCGTTTAGGGCCGCAATCAGGCCCGGCACGTCGTCTGATTGCAGCTCGTTCGTGTCGGCAAGAATCGAAACCGTCTCAGCCTTGATCGCGATTATGTCTGCTGCGATATCTGCTCCAGCGGCATTTGTGATTACAGCCGCTTCAATTTGGTCTATGTTCTCATCAATGATATCCTGTTTTGCTTCAGTGGCGAGCAGCCCGTGGGCCGTGTCCATTTCAGTTTTCGTCGGCGGGTCGTAGGCGTTCAGGGCGTCCTCGCATTCGCTCTGGACTTCCGCGTCCCACGCAGAGTTCCACGGGATGGCGGTCAGGTGGTCTCCCGTGCCTCCCGCCTCAGTCAGCCCAGCTCCGGCTAGTCCGATTTCGGCTGTGTCGTCCAAGATGCTGTCCTGCTTCGCTTCCGTCGCCAGACCGTTTTGGATTTTAGTAACCGCATCGGCCTTGATAGCATCGGCGTTGATCGCGTTTGTGGCAAAATGCTCTTCTGCAAACGCATTATCCGCGATCTTGGCCTCTGTTATGGCGTTCGCGTTGATGGATGCTGCCGTGATGACATTGGCGTTCATCCCGACGACGAGGGCGTCTACCTGTTTCCCATATGTTCCAGTGGTGTTGTGCCCGCTTCTCAGCTCATCCCAGACGTGGTCGGCGATTGAATCCGGGTCTCGGACTGGCTCGTAGACAATGAAGCGGCTGCCGGGTCCAGTGGTGGTGGTGGAG
>Ga0310344_10004024_pt1 | contig 10930 bp, 10 predicted proteins | sample HC15DNA20200_MG_FD_203801 | JGI IMG/M metagenome (GOLD analysis project Ga0310344, IMG submission 203801) | Marine microbial communities from station ALOHA, North Pacific Subtropical Gyre - HC15-DNA-20-200_MG | ecosystem: Environmental > Aquatic > Marine > Oceanic | place: Pacific Ocean: North... | reverse complement strand
TTTCTTGTGGAGCGTTTTGGGGTAGTTCTTTTTCTTGTGGAGCGTTTTGGGGCAGTTCTTTTTCTTGTGGAGCGTTTTGGGGCAGTTCTTTTTCTTGTGGAGCGTTTTGGGGCAGTTCTTTTTCTCGTGGAGCGTTTTGGGGCAGTTCTTTTTCTTGTGGAGCGTTTTGGGGCAGTTACCTTGGGGGTTAACATTTTTATTTTATTAAATCCGTGAAATTGACTCATTAAATGGATATATTGATTATATGATTCCTTTGCAGTAAGCCTTTTGGATACATCAGGGTCCATCATAGAACCGAATAGAGAATAAAAATCAGTGATGATCTTACTATTTAATTTGTGTGGATAATATATATCTGTTTCAGAATAAAATAATAATGGAATTTGTATTCCTAGACCATATACATCTATTTTTTTGATTACTGTTTGTATTTTTAGTTTCTTTTCAATAATTGAATTAAATATTTTATAGATTTCTTTATTAATATCAAGATCCATAATTTTATATAAATTTTGGATTATATGAAAGTTTTTCTTTTTATGGATTTTATTCAATAGAGTTAATAAATCATTCTTTTCTCCATAGAAATATATATATTCGAGTGGATAATAGTAATAGATTCGATTTGTTTGATATTCTTTAATTGACCTTTCTTTAAAGTGTTCAATTTTACTCATTAATCCTGCCAATCCGAAATCAATATATTTAAATTGACCGTTATGTTCGACTATATTAATGGATTTAATATCATTATGTACTATTCTATTATTATTTAATACTTCTAGACCTAGAAAAAGAGGATGCATCATTTTCATTAGTTCGATAAATCTTTCTTGAATGATATTAATATTATTCTCTCCTGAAAACATTTTTTTAAAGATATCTTTCATAGTTAATCCACCATAGTCTGAGTTTAGAATATATGCTTCTTTATATGGTATATTATTTTCAAAACTCCAAAATCCTTCGAAACAGTTTTTGATACCCTCTGGATCTAGTTCTTTTAGTTTATGATAATCTGGGGCTTCACAGAATTCATTATATATAATAGACCAATCTTTATGACCTTTAATCTTTGAGATTGTATTACTTTGTTTTTTTTCATATTCGGTTAGTTCTTTAGCGTCAGTATGGTAAAGTAATTTACTAACTCTATTTTTATTTAATGAATTATCTTTACATACTATTCCAGGATTTAATACACAAGAACTAGAACCTGTCCCTATTAATTTACCACCATTCATATTTAATATAATATATTATAATATAATATAATGGATAAATTAGATAAAATTAAGACCTTATCTAAAGAGAGTAAATATTATGAGGATTTATATGATATTATATGGAAATTAAATATGAGGGAGAAATTACAAAGAAAAGAATATAATAATATAAAGATCGGGTTAATCAATACCCCTTGTGCTGGATTTGGGGATATAATTGTATGTAAAACCTTTTATGATTATTTGAAACAATGGTATCCTACTGCAAAAGTCTCAATTTGTACTACAACACCTAGTAAATATAAAGATTTAGGGATATCCGGTGCGATTTATCGATTATATAACCGTGAAGAGGATCATGAATCAGAATGCATTGATTATGATAAGTTATTTCTTAAGAAAAACATTAAGTTCGATATAATGATAATTATTCCAATTATTAATAAGAGTTTTGAAATAAATGTTTTTAAGAAGTTAATTCCTTATGCAAATATTTTCAATACATTTACTGTAAGTGAATATAATGGAGAATTTCCACCATATACATTTCCAATTGGTGTTGGGAAAGGTCAACTTGGATTATTAATGAATGATTTTAAGTACAAACAACAAACATTAATCAAAAAACCATATGCTTTAGTTTATATTCAACCATCACCTGAATGGGGTGTTCATTCAAAGTCCTGTTTTTTATCATATATTGAAATGGTATGTAAAAATTACCATAAAAAACATTCTAAATTTCAGGTTGTGATACCTCAATGGATTGATGAAGAGGTCTTTGAAAATGGTAATTTTAGAGGAAAAATTATCAAAGTAGTTAAGAATTATTATGACTCTATTTATTTTATTAATGAAGGAGGAGGACGGGGGGCAGGGCCAATCTATGACAAGGAAAACTCTAAATCTAGAATAACCTTTCGTGCGGATATTTTACCACAGAAAAGAGAGATATTTATCTCTCTAATGAAAGATAGTATTCGAGATATATTAGTAACTGGTGATCAGAGTTTAACAGATATATTATCTTGTTGTAAAAAGAAACGTGTATGGTATCAAATTGCTCCTTGGAAAAAGGGGCTTGCTCAAAACCTTGAAAAGCATTTACCAAATAAATATTATGATAGTTTTAAAACTTCTTGTGGAACTGTAAGATCTGTTGATTTAGACATTGATTGGAAAAGTTTTATGAAAGATTATGATTTTAGAATTAATGGTAAAAAAAGGATGGATAGTATAATACTTGGAGTTAATTCTTTAAAGAAAAGTGATCATTTTCATAAGTTATTGGATATAATTGAACGTTCTAGATATTTGGAAACGGCAAAGAAAAAAATAGATAAATTAAAATAAGATATATTATATAATATATATGACAAATAATTTATTATCCATAATTAAATTAATTGAAGATCATTATAATATTGATGTCCCTGAAGGAAATGATTTACCTGGAAAGGTATGTCTTAACGAAAAACTTTCAATCGAGGAAGATGTTGAAATTAATATAAATAAGATAAATTCAATGGTATATTTATATGAACTAGGTGATCCAATAAATAAGGGAGAATTGGATTATATTGAATCAAAGATAATTAAGTTTATTATTACTGATCCATTTGAAATTGCGGAATGTTTAGAATTATATAATATTACAACGGATGTATGTAGTCAACAAGGTCTATCACAAGATTTAATGTTGATATTGGGTAATTTAATAAATCTAAAGGTTGACGAAGTGGAGGAGGATTTTTACGAAAATATGATTGTTGTAGAAAAACGTCTTGGGAAGTATATTCCTGATATATTAAAAAATATTATTAATATTTCTGAAACATATGAAAAAAATAATTGTAATAGGGTTAGTGGAAATACATTAATAATGAAAAAATTATATGAGAAGGTTATTAATAAGAATATTTCTCATGAAAATTATAAAATGCCTGATATTAATATCGGAGAATTCATTGAAAGTTTTCAAACAAATATGATTACTAAAATAGCATTTTTAGCTTTTTTGGCTTATATAATTGGTAAATTAATTAGTACTTTTAAAGTTCAATATAAGATTAATCCTGATAAGTAAATCCAATACTTTTGTAATAATCTTTTTTTAATTTATTGATATCCTTTATTCCATCATAATGATTAATAATAAAATAATTCATTTTTATATTATTTTCATTATTTACGATTATATAACCATTTTTTTTATAGATTTGTTTAATCATTCTATGTTTATATAAATATTTTGTTTTTAAGTTATAATTGATTAATCGGGGTCCAAAGAGGAATATTAAATATTTGATCTTCTTCTCCTATAGAGCCGTAGAACCAATGTTTTTTTCTATTCTCAGAATGAAACTCAATATAGAAATTATGTAATTTATCTTTATTTGGAAATACTTGACCATATGTGTATAATTTTTCATTCCAGTTATTATTTTCACCATAGAATCTTTTTATATTTCCTGTGATATCTTCTTTTTCTTCGCCTTTCTTCCATAATTGTGCTAATGTGAGACTGGGCCCTTTATAATTTTGATAGTATTCTGATTTAAGATTATTCTCCATAATATCTATATATATAGATATATATATATATATAGGCTGCGGCTCGGAGGCCTCCGGAAGCGCCGACAAGTGATAATAATATTATTATTAAAAAAAAACATTGCTTTTATTAAAGAATGACTAAAAGAAGCACCCGCGAAAAAAAAACCTATCGCAAAAAAAGGGCAACCCGCACCAGGACTATCCGTAGAGGGAGAACTGCCCGTAGAGGTCGCATTGTCCGTAGAGGGAGAACTGCCCGTAGAGGTCGCATTATCCGTAGAGGTCGCAATACCCGTAGAGGGAGAACTGCCCGTAGAGGTCGCACTACCCGTAGAGGGAGAACTGCCCGTAGAGGTCGCACTACCCGTAGAGGGTTAAACGAGATGAAGGATCGTTCGAATAAAGTTAAAAGAAGAAATACCCAGAGAAGAAATGTTAAAAGAAGGAATACAAGAGGGGGTGGCAATGTCAACGGGCCGGAGCCGGAGCCGGGACCGGAGCCGCAGCAGCAGCCGGAGCCGGGGCCGGAGCCGGGACCGGAGCCGGGGCCGGAGTCGAAGCCGGAGTCGAAGCCGGAACCGGAGCCGCAGCCGGAGCCGGAGTCGAAGCCGGAACTGTCAGATACAGTGTCCGGCAATGTCAGCGAGCCGGAGCCGGGACCGGAGCCGCAGCCGGAGCCCGTGGCGATGTGGGGTGAATGCTGGGCGGCGGGGACTCCGCCGAAGCTGGCGGGCAAGGATTTCCATACGGAGATAAAGGAGCTGATAGAATTCTTCAAGGATACGAAGGTGAACGGCGGGCCGTTTCTGACGCCGTGGAACGGCGGTTCGGAGGGAGGGGACAGACGCAAAGAGGAGCCGCTTTTCAAGGAAAAGGTGCTAAAGGGGTCGCTCGTTGTCGAGTCGGTCGGTAGCGGCGGGCTGAATCGCGGCGACACCCCCCGCGTCGAGCGGTTAGGCCTGTACACCGGGGAGTGGACCGCGCCGTGGGTTCGTGCCGCCCGCCCTAAGGCGTACTTCTGGGGAGACCCCGAGTTCAATAAAGGATTTGATGACACGTTGAATCTCGTGGCGCCACGTCGAGGTGAAGGTTCATTTATGTATGTGACTCAGGAGAAAGCGGCACCGTTACTGCGCGCCTTGATTAACAAGTTGGACCTGCCTGGTCAGAGCATGCGCGTGCGCGAGCACTCGCCCCCCATCCACGGCTTCCGCCCCCAATGGATGTGCACAGTGATCAATATGATCCTGAATGGCATGAAGAACATGGAGAAAAGGGGTTTCCAGAAAATCACCCTCGACCAGAGCGCGCTCCGCGCCGAGATCGAGAAGTGCGTCGCGGCAAGGGCCAGCTGCACCCCAGAGCCGGGGGAGGAGGAGGAGCTGATCGAATGGGACGTGAGCAAGCACGGTAAAGGGACCGTCGTGGTGCTCAATAGCAACAAGAGGCGTGGCGTGTCTATCACGGATCAACTTAGCGACGGTAAGATCAAATTTCGCTTCGAGGACGATGAGACCGCCAACCTGTACGAGATCCACACCGACGGCGTCCTGGCTGTTCCACAGAGCTGGACATGGGGGAAGGAGGACGTCGGTACGTACGACCGCCGCGAGATCCCCCATATCGATCAATATTTCTGATCGATGTAGAACTGCCATTCCATAGCATCCCTATAAAAAAATTATACAATCATATTAATAAATGGATTATAAATTATACATCAAATATATCCATAAAAATAATCATTTGAATACGTATATAAATCCATTTAAAAACAAAACCGTATATATAAGTAAGTTATATTTATGGAGGTACTTAGGCGCCAAAATATTGAGAAACAGGATGTATCCATATTTCTCAGGGATCTTTCTGAGGATGTTAAAACAAACTTAAAACATATGATTGAAGATATGGTGAGGGTAGAGGATGAAATTAAGAAAACTGAAAATATAAAGAAGGGTAGAAATAAAACGGTAATAAAAAAGAAGGATATAATTATTCAACGACAAAATGAGATACGACGTATTCGAGATATTGAAGGTGATAAAAATCGGATTACTTATTTTTTGAAGACGATGGATAAGAGTAATCCATTCGAGTCAATTTCTAAATTAAAGACAATTGAAGGTCGTGATTGTTTTAAATATGAGATTTTAAAGATGTTTTGGAACGAAGATAAAAAAAAGTATATGAGGTATATTATTGTTCTTTTTTATGAATTAAGCTGTGTTGGTTTGAAAACAATTAATGATGAGGGTTTAATGATGAAGATAGAAAAGACTTTAAAAAAATGTGATACAAAAGAATTTATGATGGAGAAGATGGGGAATATGTTAAAGCCATTAGATCATTGGAATTATCAAGAGAAGGTATTTGATGATTGGCAGAAGGAAGTGATTCAATATATTTATAAAAATGAGAGTGTCCTTGTTAAGGCCCCTACATCATCTGGTAAATCTTTTATTGCGATGGCTTGTGGTATACTTCATAAAAAAATATTATATGTATGTCCTGCAAAGCCTGTCGCATATCAAATTGGTGCTAATTTTGTTAGTATGGGATATAAAGTTCATTTTTTATTGGATAATATTTCTCATTTTTCTTATAGTCCACAGACGAATATATTTATTGGAACACCGGGAGAAATTGAAAACAATCTATTAAAGATGGGTACTCATTTTAATTACGTTGTATTTGATGAAATACATAATATTGATCGACCTGAAGACGGTAATATATATGAGAATATTATTAAATTAATTAATTGTAATTTCCTTGCTCTTTCAGCAACAATACATAATATTGATTTTTTGGCTAAGAAGATAAGAGCAATTAAACCGAAACATAAGATTAATTATATTGAATATAATAAACGTTTTATTAATCATCAGCGTTGGGTATGGAAAAATAGGGGTCTTAAAAAAATACATCCATTATGTGTATTTGATAATATAGATGATGAATATCAGGACAGTAGTCTATCATTTACACCAAATGATTGTTCTAGTTTATGGAATAAAATCTATGAAGTTTTTGAAGATATCGATGAAGAGAGTGATATTTTAGAAGGTTGTTCTCCGGATGATTTTATAACGGAATCTAGGTTATTAACACTCGATGATTGTCGTGATTATGAACATTTCATTAAGGGGAAATTAAAAGACTGGTCTGTAGAGTATCCTACTGAAGTGCAAGATATTTTTGATAGTTTTAAAGATACTATGGATGATACTATTAATACAGATATTATTTCTTTAATTCGAGATACAAAATATCGAAATATGTTTCCAATGATAATGTTTAATACAAATGAGTCAAAATGTAAAGAGATATTTAATTCTATCTATGAGTATTTGAGTAATAAGGAATTAGAAGAATATCCATATCATTATAATATACTTGAAAAAAAAGAAGCATTATATCAAGGATATCTAAAGAATAGAGATATATACCGTGATAGTATTAAAGTATCTTCTACAAATGCCCAGTTTGAGATCAAAGAGAAAATGGATATATTTGATAAGAAAGAGAAGAATAAATATATTACTGAAGTTATTAAATATTATGAGACAAAAAAGAATGATATAAAAAATAATATAGATGTGGATGAGGTTATTAGAGATATACAATTGAAGAATATATTACGTGAAATGAATCAATTTATAGTGAATCCAGATTTTACTTCACAAGATGTATTCTCAAAACATCCTGATTTTATATTTACAGGATCAAATAAACCTATGTCTGCGGATACGATTAGGGGGGTACGGCGTGAAATAAAGAGTACGCTTGGTATTAAAGTACCCTATGAAAGCTCTTTATTTCAGATGCTTAAGAGGGGTATTGGTCTATTCCTCGAGAATATGCCCGACGAATATAATTGGCAATTACAGAAACTACTTTCAAAGAAGGAAATAGGTATTGTTATTTCTGATAAAACACTTTGTTTAGGTATTGACCTTCCTGTAAAAACGACTTGTTTTTTGGGAATAAAGGGTTATAATAGTTTTACGAAAGATGATTATTTACAAATGTCTGGAAGGGCTGGCCGGAGGGGTAAAGATACTCAAGGTAATATAATCTTTTTTGGAGAGTTAGATTATTTACAAATGATGAAGAGTACGCAACCGGATATTAAAGGATCAAAGAAACCGATCTATAGTAATTATAAGGCTCTCCCTACAAAATATATGAGAGATAATTGTGTTTTTAAGAATATGATAAATGAAGAAAGGGAATATATTAATATAAGTAATGCAACAATGGATGAAGGAGGGAGAAAGATTCTCTGGGCGTTAAGGGAGTATTCAAATGCTTGTTATTTTATACTTAATTTATCGACAATAGAAAAAGAATTGTATAAGATAGATGAATCTTCAAGGGATCTTTTCTTTTTAAAAAAAATATCTTCTTTACTATGCGATGAAAACTTTTCTAAAACAGAAAGAGAATATAAATTGAGGAAAATATCACACGATTCTATGATCCCAATTTTTAGAGAGTATATTTGTATATTTCAGAAGATATATAATAATCTTAAGAATGATAAGTATATGATTATTCTTAGAACAACTAAGAAAATATTTAATGAGGTCAATAAGATGATTTTTAATTTTATTATTTAGTAGAACAATCTTTACAAAGACATGTTTTATCTTCATACATATGGGTAACACAATTAATACAATAACTTGCTCTATGTTGAGTGCCATTACTATTTATTAATATACAATCTTTACCTCTACATTCCCCTGCTATTCCACAGTGGAAGAACTCATTGCATATATTACAATGTATTTTTATTTCATTTGATTTTAGATTGAATAGAGCATTACAATAACCACAGTATATTAATTCTTTTAAGAATTCATCCATAAAGGATTTATCGACTCTTCTTTTTGAGAGGGGATGCTGTGTTCCTGAAGGGGCTACCATATTCTTTCTATATCCCCTTTCTATCTTAGAGGCCCTCTTCATACAGCACAACATTTGTATTTATGGATATATTAGTATATTAAAATATTAATACTTCAAATTTAAAAAAAATATATATATAAATAGTATAGTATGGTAGTAGGGACAAGAGCACAGGTTTGGCACGGCACCGCTGATAGAACATCCGGGGGTTTAAGGAAGAAAGATTTATTTAAGAGCGATGGTGGCAATCTTCGTTCAAAGAAGGCAAGTCGTTCTGCAAAAAAAAATAAAAATTTAGAGAAAGCTGGATGGACTGCTGTAAAGGGTAAATTTGGAGCAGTAAGAGTCGAGGATGTAAATATTAAGAAGAAATCAAGTGGTACAAAATCGAAGGGTAAAAGGAAAAAGGTTCGAAAGGGGAAAAAAAAATAAATACTTAAGAAATAGGTTTAATAGATAGTTATCTAAGGATGAATACTGTTTGTTTTACTATTACAAAAGGTAAAACGGTTAAAGAATATAACCTGGATGTTTCAAATACAATCAAAGGATTAAAAAAGAAGATTATGTGTGATTTTAATACTAGTTCAAATTATATTGATATTGATTTTCAATTGGAAAGACCTATTCGAACATTAGGGAAATTTAATCTTGAACCGGGTATTCTCCCTAGGACACTAGATATGTATTCTTTTGATCGTTTTGGAATCGAAGGTAAGACTATCAATGCTAGTTTTAATGAGATTACTGATTATGAATCACCTAGAGCTAGGAAAAAAGAACTTACTTTAACAAAAAAAGAGGGAAAGGTTGATAGGGGGGAGGGATCAATTCCTTTTAACTTAAATTCAGATGATGATTTTCCAGCCCTTTCACTTTAATTGTAGCTTGTACTTGATTTAATAATATAATCATTTAGTTTTTCTTCTTTCATTATAACCCTTTTCACATTTTAAATGTCCCCTAAAAGAAAACCATTGAAAAAATATAAGAAAACATAAAAATAATATCCATAAAAGTTATATTCGGTTTACAGGGATACGATAATCAAGAAATATTTAACAGTATAAATAAATTTTATTATTTTATTTATTTTTGATATAGATGTGGATATTTTTCTTTAATCCATTCTAAAGTTTTACCTATCCTTCCCTCGGGTGGGTATTGTCTATATTTAGGTAACAATGGGGGTGGATTTCCCCCCCATACCTTTTTTAAAAAAGAATCATAATTATTCTGAACATACACTTTAATTCCTTCAAAATATAACTCTTTTAATGGAAAAACATCAGTATAATTCATTGAAAATATATCTGGAATCATTCTAACAATTTCTAATTTGTTGTTGTTTTTTTCAAAAACAAAAATATCAATTTGTATTCCATTATGTATATCTTGACATTTATCATCTATATAACAATAATCTAAATGTCTAATTTTCCCTAAAATACTTTTATTTCTATGAATAGCATAAAAAGGGTCTGTTTCTGGTGATTGAAACCACATTTCTTTAGGTAATTCTTTTTGAATTATCTTAGATAGTTTGTCATAATCGTCTTTAACCATACAGACATCTATATCTGCATCATGTGGTATCCAACCTTTATGACGTACTGTACCTATTAATGTTCCACTACATACCCAATATTTTAATTTGTATTTTCTACAAACTTGATCAAAAATTCTTAACATATTTGTCATCTTTTCTTGTCCTAATTTTAAATCAGCTCTTTCATTAGTACTTAATTGTTTTCTTTTTAATTTATAAGATAAATAAAAGTAAATATTACCTAATTTACTATATAGTATATTATGATAATAATTTATAACTGTTATTATAATAAATTTCAATATCATTATCATTATCATTATTATTATATTATTATATTATTATATTATATTATATATTATTTTAGAGGAGGGAAATTTAATCTTGAACCGGGTATTCTCCCTAGGACACTAGATATGTATTCTTTTGATTGTTTTGGAATCGAAGGTAAGACTATTAATGCTAGTTTTAATGAGATTACTGATTATGGATCACCTAGAGCTAGGAAAAAAAAGAACTTACTTTAAAAAAAGAGGGAAAGATTGATAGGGATCAATTCCTTTTAACTTAAATTCAGATGATGATTTTCCAGCCCTTTCACTTTAATTGTAGCTTGTACTTGATTTAATAATATAATCATTTAGTTTTTCTTCTTTCATTATAAGGATATCATCAATAA
>Ga0310344_10004023_pt1 | contig 10933 bp, 9 predicted proteins | sample HC15DNA20200_MG_FD_203801 | JGI IMG/M metagenome (GOLD analysis project Ga0310344, IMG submission 203801) | Marine microbial communities from station ALOHA, North Pacific Subtropical Gyre - HC15-DNA-20-200_MG | ecosystem: Environmental > Aquatic > Marine > Oceanic | place: Pacific Ocean: North... | reverse complement strand
ACCCATGCGAATCACCCAGCCACCTTTTCGCGTAATCTCGTTGATAGCTAAGTGATATGAGTTTACGTCCACGTCCCGGTAGGAGTGATAGTCGTTGTCTGGGTGATATCCACCTTCACGTATATGGAGACATACGAACCAGGAGTCTTGTGGAACGCCTAAGAAACGTAATTTCTGCCATCCCTCGGCGTGGTGTTCTTCCGACAATGCTAGGAGGGGACTTCCACCGAATTCCGATTCGTATTTCGCTTCAATCAAGTAATGTGCTGGCGTGGGTTTAATTCGTATTTTTCGGTCTATGTATACCAAGCTTGTGGAGAACTGTAGGAACGAGGTAGCTTCAAGAGGTCTGAGTAACACAATCAAGAGGCGGTTGCTAATGACCTTAATATACTTCTCCCAGTACCCGAGAATACAAGGATTAGCGACGTTGGCACGAACAGTAAGAATCACCAGTCGGTATTTAGGGGCCCATCCTAGCAACACTGATTTCTGGTAAAGGTCAGGTTCAGATACCAAGTGACCCATCCACTGCAACATGTGTCCGGTCTGCACGAACCGGACTTTGCATAGGTACAAAAGCACCGCCAATGGACTGGTGGCAACCACGGCCAAGAGAAGGGTTAATTTTTGACCAGCCCGCCTTATTAGCCTTCTCAAATCACGTGGGGCCTTAAACTGGACGAATCAACCTGGGCATCATTCGCATATGAATGGTCGTTTTTGTTGCTACTTACCATATGTTGTAATTATTTGTTGCCTACCTCGCGTGACCGGTTTGCTAACTGACGATTGGTTCACCTAGGGACTCACATTTTCTAAGAGCTTGATTTTAGTGTATTCAGAATCGTTTAGCTCGAGCCAAAAATCGTGCTGTGCTTCCACCAACTTCTCGCCTGGAATAATCGTATCAAACAATGGTAGGTGTCGAGTATGCATGCGGTCGGTGTATTTCAAAACATTGTTATCAAAATCCTCGCGTAACGAGGCGTCGCTCATCACCGTCTCGAAATCCAGGCTTCCGGGGTAAGGCACCGGTATCATGAAGCCTACCCGATCCATCCCTTCTGCGCGGACTTGCCGGGCGAATTCTTTGGTGCGTAGGACCGACTCCCATGTTTCATCACGGAACCCAATCATGAATCCGCCTTCTAGCTGTATTCCGACTTTCTTGAGAGCCCGCACTATGGCCAGAGTGTCCATCGTGTCCGGGTTGTATTTCCCGCTGGCATACTTCTGCATTATTTCTACGTTACGAGATTCTAGCGGGAGGGATAATTGCTCAAGTCCAAATCCTGCCAACATCTCTATGAATTCTGTGTCCACCACGGTGGCACCGCTGGAATCCTTTTTCAGCAAGAACCTAATATTCACGCCGTTGGGATTGCCGTACCTCATCCCTTCTCGCTGAAAGATAGGCGCAAGTTCCATCAATCGATTTTTGTTATAAAAGAGGTTGTCATCGGCAAAATAAAGATAACTGATTCCTAGATCGGACGCTCTTTGGAGGTCATGAGCGATTCGTTCATTGGAGAACCCCCGAAGAAATCCAATTCTCCCTAGCAAGTCAGTCTGTAGCTTTTCCATTGAGATGTGGCAAAAAGTGCACTTGTCTTGACAACCCCTGGAAGTCTGGAAGGGCGCGAAAGTCACACCCGGCATGCGGGCGCCCGACCAAATAACCCCCAAGTCGCGGTAGGCGTCTAGGGGTAGGCTCTCCCAAGCAGGGAAAGGCAAATGGTCTATGTTGCTCAGATTGTTGGTTTCGACCACCGGTTTGACCGCAATCTCCTCCCCTTGTTTGGTCACGACTCCATCAAGATTTGCAAAATCCGGATTTGGCCGACAAAATTCCTGGACTACCTCAACGATTGTTCGTTCACCGTCACCCAGAGCCACGACGTCGAACCCGTTGGCTAGGAAATGGGGGTATAAAGCACGGGCGTTGACACCGCCAGAGACGACGAGAATCGGCTGACCCCGGTCTACAGCCACTTTTTTAGCAATTGAGGCAATCTCAAAATGCATTCGTGTCTGTAATGTGAATGTGGACGAGGTGGCGACCACATCGTATCCGGCAATCAACTCTGCCAATTCATCTGGTGTCATCCCGTACCTAACGGTGCCGTTTTCTTGTTCGACTGCGTTGTAAAAGGTCGCCTTAAAATCGCCGTCTACCGAGCCGATTGTGCCATCGATATAATCAGCCGCAATTCCCTGCTCCCGCAGTGCACCCACGATATATGCCGGGCCTAAGGATCCGTTGGGGCGGGCCATGTCATTCGCGTAATGTTGATTCGGCGGTTCAATGACCAAGACTTTGACGTTATTGATAGAAGGCATATGGAGACCTCATTATGGATTGGGGTAGGTTAGGTCAATTATCCGTTTTGCGGCTGTAGTGTTTTTCAGCATAAATAATGGTTCAGGGATCCGCCAGAGCACCGGATTTAGCCCCAAGAAACGGGAAGAGACTCTAGGGTGCGGACACCGATGCTAGGCTGGTATGCAATTTCTTCTGTCTGAAGTTGGATGTTGGGAAACCGTTCGGCTAGGGACTTGAATGCTTCCTGGCCTTCCAAGCGGGCCAGGTTCACGCCAAGGCAGTGGTGAACCCCAGAGCCGAAGGCCACGTGAGGGTTGGGCCACCGCGTGATATCGAATTTGTCAGGATTGGTGAAAACTGCTGGATCCCGATTGGCCGATGAGGTGACAAATCTGGTGCGGTCGCCTTCACGAATGAGTTTCCCTCGGACTTCCACATCCTTTTGAGCTATGCGCTGGAAGCCTTTCAATGGGGGGTCGTAGCGCAGGCATTCTTCGGTGGCTTTGAGGGCCATTTCTACTGGGTTTTTTTTGAACAGTTGCCATTGCTCCGGATTCCGAATGAAAGCGAGCACTCCGTTGCACACCAGGTTTAATGTTGTCTCATGGCCAGCTGCCAGCAACATGGAAGCATTGGCCAACGCTTCTTCCCTTGTGTAAGAACCATTTTTTTCACCAGCAGCGACCACCGATAGAAGGTCTCCCTTGTCGTTGGAGAGCCGATCTTGAATCAAGGGGTCTAAATATTCAGCCATCTCCCGATTCCCTTCTGCAGCTTTTTGCATTCGGTTTTCACCTTCCCGGGCAGCGAGAAATTGTTTGTTGGACGATGAACGGATAAACTCTCGGTCTTCCGCGGGTATGCCCATCATTTCTGCGATGACCAAAACTGGAAGAGGGGAAGCAAAATCTTTCATGAGATCCATCTCGCCCTTTTCTCCATATCCGTCTAACAAATATTGTATTGCGGATTGAACTAATGGTCTCCAGCTGTCGATCGACTTTGGCGAGAATGAACCGTGGACTACCGATCGCATCTCGGTATGCCTGGGACGGTCTTGTCGAATGAACATATTTGAGGTGAAGGACCTGATATAACTGTTAGACTCCTGGTCCTCTTCAGAAACCGGTGGGTATGGAAGTCCTGTGTCTCTTTGGATTAACTCAGAAGAAAATAATTCGTCGTGCCGTGCAGCCCATACCAAATCATCGTAGCGGGTGAATATCCATTGTCCGAATTTCTTGTTCCAGTGGGCTGGGTCTTCTTCCCTTAACCGACCAAAATAAGTATAGGGGTCGGCAATAATTTCCGGAGAGAATAGGTTGTCGTCGATGGCAGCAATCATTTATCTACTCTGACCTAGTTAGTTCGACCGGTCTAATACTACAATCTTGCCGTATCTGGGTACTACGTATGTCGTGGCTCCCAATTCTTTCAGTTGGTTGACGTACGGCTCAATGTAATTGGGGTACCGGTGGGGGTAAAAATTTGTGACATAAGAGTTCACAACGACGCAATCGATGCGTTTTGGGTTCAACCCATTATATTCGGGATACCCAAGTCGTCCGAATGGGGGGATTTCTTGAATGTCATATATAGGAACGTTCATGAATGTTCCTATAAAAACATGGTCGGTGGCCATGAGTCCATTACAGTGTTGGATTATGGAGTGAACGTCTTCGTAGGACGCTCGCGGAGATGGGTCTTCTCGCCGTTCCAACACTCTAACGTCTCCATTTTTGAAATCTCTTGCTAGGTCGATAATCATGTCAGGCCAGGTGCTCAGCCCGGTGGAGAAAATCACCAACATTACTGGTATGACGGCCCAGGCGAACAACGTTCGCACCGGGGAAACTAATTTCCTTACCCGGACTAAATATTGTGAAAAGCCTATTCCCAGGCAAATCACTGAGAGGCCCGATACCAAGATGACTATCAGTCCGGCAGTGGTGCTGAGGGGCGGCAAGAAGGAGGCCGGCCAAACCCAATAGACTGCAATTAAGTACACAACCCCTAAGCTTAAGCCGAGTAGACCTCCGGTAATTAGCAGCTTCCCTGAGGTTTGGTAGTCTGAACTGATCCCTTCTCGCAATTTGGTTCCGTACCAGATTGCACTGAATATAAGGATAGGCACCACGGAGGCGTAATGATCTTGGACTTCCGGCCGTATTAGTGCTGATACGACCGCTATAAATGCGTTGCCTAGGAGGAACAGCATCAACGGAGACGCCCTCGATGCGATTACTGCACCGAATAAAATTACTAATAGAGTCGCAAGATGGAAGTAGTACCATTGGGGAAGTCTGAGTTTGGCGTACACACTTGGTATTCCGCTCAACCCGACGAAGAAAAGTGCAGACTCTTTCGCATTTTTCGCGCTCTGTTCAAACACGAACCTAGGATTGGCTTTGATAGCTTCCAACGCGGTATCTGCCCCGTTGAAAACATCGTCGTTCGTGAAATAGAAATCTTCTTGGGCGTTAGTACCCTGTTGCTCTCTAACGTACAGAGTATTAAAGGATCCAATGAAATGGGCGTCCAGTAACGATTTAGAATTGTTGCTGATCGGAAACCACTGTGGGCTCGAGACCCACGCGTTGTTCCAAATATGAGGGGATTGCGCAACATAGAACGTAATCAGGAACCCTCCGATTACAATGATTGGCCAGAATCGAACAGTTGATTTGCGAACCGTTCTGGCTAGCGCACCCCTGCTAGGCGACAATCTAGAGCTTAAGTTTCGGAAGTCGGGTAAGGACAAGCTCGACTCTGCAGAATCACGGCGTTTCCACACTAATGGTGTGAGAGTCTTGAACAAATCCCATGTGCCGAACAATATAATGAAGATCAAATACGAAGGTCTGAGCATCCACGCCAGTAGCAGAAGAGAATATGAGGCTACAAAATTTGGATTACCGTTTTTCGTCAGCCGCATGACCACGGCCCAGGAGCTGACGGATAATGCAATCATTTGAACGGGTGGCTGTGAAGCCTGTAAAAATGGCAAGAATAACAGGGCTGCAAATACGGACATCGGTAGCCCCAGGAATCGACTGAACAAAGCAATTAACCCGGTCATTACCACTATGGACGTTACGACGTGCTCAACAGCGACGGCAACAGGATATCCCATCCATCGAAATATATTCAGATACAAAGTGTAGATCGGACTACGGTCTGGGACGATGAACTCACCAGTCTGTGCAAACACTTTGGCAAAGAACCAATATGTCCATGTCTCGTGCCCGGCCTCACTGTGTTTGAATAGAGTCACCGTTACTGCGATTAAAACAATTAACCCTACTAGGGTTACAGAAACATTTTTTCCCTTTAACGAGTCTATTTTCATTAATTATTTGTAACTGTGATTGAACTGTCGTAATTCATTTAACGTTGATTAGAAACAAGACCGTTCCATAAAAGCCAATAACCTATCATCATTGGCTTTTTGCAATCACGAATACACCGACAATCGTTAATGCGAGTCCGAAACCCCTAAGCGCCGAAATGTGTTCTTTCATTACCAGAGCGCCAATAATCACGGCGATCACAATCCCGAAACTGGCCATAGGGTATGCTACGCTCAATGGCAAGCGCGATAGAACTTCTAGCCAAAATGGCACTGCAATCAGGATCATAATGAACCCACCTAGAACGTAAGGGTCGGTTATTATCTGTTGAGTCCAGCCCAATATGTGACCGTCATATGTAGGCCGACCGCCCACACGGTCCATCCCATGCTTTACCAAGGCCTGAGCGACAGCGGCTGCTGTAACAACTATCAAGGCCAAAGCCACGGCTAGCAACGAACAGCTCCGGATTGATCAGGTGAAGAGCCAGTGGATTGAGAGTCTAATGCTATCTTCTTGGCGGCCACGAGCATGATGTCATAGGTATTTAGATAGATGCCCAGTTTTCGAGGCAGAATGCGCTTGAGTATCCGGTATGGAAGGGGCGGATGAGTTGTCTTGTTGAACACGAACAGGCCGTGAAGAATCTGTTCTACGCTTCTCCAGTAACCAGGGTGGGACACCCGAACGATTTCAAACCCGTATCGTTTCAATAGGCGCTGCAATGTCTCAACAGAGAAGTACTGTAAGTGGGTCGGAGGATGAATCAACCGCCATCTTGGTCCTTGTCGGCGAGGTAACCAGGAGTCAATGTCTCCAGTGGTCAAAAATATGTGTCCTCCCAGTTTCAGGATTTGAGCAGACCGTTCTATGAAATGGTCTGGCTCCGCCAAGTGTTCGATTACATCCCACATCACAACCGCGTCCACGCTTTCATTGGAGATTGAATCGTCGGATAGGAAATCTTGATTTCGTACATCGCCTTTGACGATTTGCCGGGCTGCTTTTACTACTTCTGTGTCAACTTCGTATCCAACTACGTCAAACTTCTTTTGAGCTAACTCTAGAAAAAACCCATAAGCACTGCCAACTTCCACTAAAGAGCCACCGGGCACATGCTGGCGAACGACTTTCAACCACTTGTTCAAATTTTTTTGGATAATCTTCTTGTCGCCGAAATAATCAGCGTATTCATCGCCGTTGAAATAATCTTCTTTATATAAAGACGGTATAGGAGAGTTGTCTTCCTGATTAGCTGCGGTAACAAAGCCACATTCCTGGCAACGTACCAGTTGGGCGTAAAGATCGTTGAATGAGCGTGAGTCACAAACCGGACAGATTATTGCCATTGTACTCATTCCGGTCTCGCCCCTTGGGATACTATAGTTGCTGCTTTGATAGCCTCAAGTCCTTCTTTCAGGTTGTAGATGGGTAACCAACCCAGCTCATGGGTTGCTCGATTGACGTTTGCGACAATGTTCATAGGTTCTCCGGGATTAGGTATTGCGATGTCGATCCCGACAGAAGGCTTAAATAAGGATTCGGCTTTCCTTACCATATCAATCACTTGAGTGGAGTTCCCTGTACCGATGTTGTACATTCTTGCGCCGGACTTTTGGACGGTGCTAGCTTTAACTAGGGCGTCTACGACATCGTCGATATACACAAAATCGCGCTGGGCTTCTGGCATACGAAGGGATAGGATACGCTTCTCGAGTAGGCATTCTAGAACGTAAGGAATCAAGAATGTAGAACGTTGTCCGGGTCCGTATACATTGAAGATTCGCATCACTGCGCAAGGAATATCGTATTGTTCGGACTGTTGGAAGCAAATATTTTCGGCGATTAATTTACTGACCGCGTACGGACTGGTTGGTTTCACTGGAGAATCCTCAGATAGGAGGCCCCAGGTATTTAGAGGTTCGTACACCGCGCTTGTGGATGCGAAGATGCATCTTGCTTGGAATTGGCGGCAATAGTTCAAAACCGATAGAGTTCCAGTGATGTTGACGTCAAAAGCGTCGTAGGGTTCGGGTGTGAAACGGTCGGGCTCCACCACGGCAGCGAGGTGGAACACTGTATCCGCCTTCATTTTTAGGTTTCCCAACTTCCGAATATCATCGTTCCATTCGGTTACTGCCCATCCATCCTGCTTCAATCTTCGGATTAGATGATTGGCGATGAATCCTTTACCGCCAGTAACTAATGCCGACTTGGGAGTGTTAATAGCTAAGAGCCTCGTGCTGGCCCAATTGAGCTAATTCTGATGTCGGATCTCCAAATTGTCGAAGATAACGTCGGTACCATTCGATAGTTGAAATAAGTCCTTGTTCTAAATCCACTTTGGGCTCCCATCCCATCAGTTTCTTAGCTTTTGTGCTGTCGGCGCACATACGAGTAATTTCTCCGGAGCGAGTGGGTAATTTGCCTACCTTTAGTTCGGATTTGGAGTCCGTAAGGGCGTGTATCTTAAGGGCCAAATCGCGGATACTGATTTCCTGGCCGCAACCCACGTTAATAGTCTGACCTTCCAAATTAGGGAGAGATCCCGCCAGAATGAACCCGTCCACCAAATTGCTAACAAAGTTGAATTCTCGAGTTTGTAGACCCTCGGTAGTTACTAGGTCAACGTTTTGGATGCATTTGGTAATAAGCTCGGGGATTACTGCCCGAGTACTTTGATAGGGGCCGTAACAATTAAAGGGTCGAATCATCACAACTGGCTTATTGTGCGAATGCCACTTCATGCGCGAGTAAACTTCACCGGCGTATTTCCCAACGGCATATGGAGAGAGCGGAGCGGGGGTGAAGTCTTCTTGGAAAGGCACAGTTTGTTGCAACCCATACACTTCGGAAGTGGAGGCATAGACGAAGCGGTCGTAATCTTCGTAGGACTCTAAAAGGTTCACGGTCCCTTTGCCGTTGCTGTCAAACGCTTCGGAGATTTGAGAAAAACTATCTCCAACATGATTGTATGCAGCCATGTGGTAGATAATTTCTGGGCGTATGTCCGATAGCGGTTTCAAGGAATCGGGGTTTCTAAGGTCGCTTTCAATTACGTTAATTCGGTCCCAGATTCCGACCAGGCGCACATTGTCGATGACCGAGTTGTATTTGACGAGAACGGTGAGGTCCGCGCCCTCATCTACTAATCGACGGCAAAGGTGTGAAGCTATAAAACCGCTGCCTCCACTGACCAAGACCCTCTTTCCTTTCATGGGCCGACGACCTCCTCGGTTTGGGTGAAAAAAGTGACGATGTCCTGTTCGGCCTGATTAAGTTCTTGCTGAGTGTTAAAGGTAATCTGTGGACCATCATATGGCATGGTTCTTAGGAACCGGTTGTATGAAAGCCAGGAGAATAGCCCCACAAGGCCGTCGCCGTCGGCCTTGTGGATAAGGTTGGAGGGTATTTGCATCAGAAGGGAGCTTTCCATGATAAGGTGACCGACGTAAAAGGATTGCAACGGTTTTTCCTCGAAAGACGTCACCCAGCCATCTTTATCTACGCCGACAAGTCCGAAAGGACTCCTGACGTTGGCCGTGGTTATGGTTACTTTAGCTTCGCTATTTCGGTGGCCCGCCAACATAGCCTTTAGATCCAGGTTAATTAGCGTGTCCCCGTATGCAACGAAAACCTGTTCGGTCATGAGTTCTCTGGCGTTATACAAACGCTCCAGAATGCCTGCGGTCTCTCCGGAGTCTGAGAACTCCACATTAGCATCAAGACAAGAGCTCTCAAAGAATTCTTTAATCATGTCCGCCCGGTAACCCGTGCAAATAATAAATTCACGGAATCCTTTTTTTACGTAGGAATCGACAAGATGGAACAGAAGCGGTTTTCCATTGAGAGTAACCAAAGGTTTGGGGATTCGATCGGTCAAAGGGCTCAGTCTTGATCCTCTACCACCACATAGTACTACTACTTTGACCACAAGACTCTGCCCAAGTCCGGGAAATCTTTTTCAAGAGAGTTAGAAAACTCTCTGACAATGAAAACCGGACGGCCTTTTGTTTGCTCAAAAACCCGGCTTAGATATTCTCCGAGTATTCCAATGCCCAAGAGCTGCACTCCGCCGAAGAACGTTATTGTTGCGGCTAGCGTAGCCCATCCTGGCGGGACGGTCATCCCTCCGCCCAATTTACTTAAAATCCCGATTATTATCGCGGCTATTGCGTAACAAAGCCCTGCGGCGGCAACTAATACCCCGGCTGCCGTGAACCAACGTAAAGGCAGGCTGGAGAAAGCTAGGATACCGTCAACTGCGAATGAAAAAAGAGCTTTGTAAGAGAACTTGGAAATTCCACTGTAACGTTCATCAACCTGATACTCGATTCCAGTTTGGCGAAACCCGAGCCACTGCACGGTTCCTCTGAGAAATTTTCGGTATTCATTTATGCTCAGTAGAGCTGTAACAACTTTCCGATCAATCAATCTAAAATCAGACTGGCCAAACGACAACTTTAGGCCAGAAAGCTTGGACATCAACCAATAGAACATCTTAACCTGAACTCCGGTGATTGGGTTCAGTCGATGGTTTTTTTTCGTAGTAAACACGACCTCGGACCCGTCCTGCCAAAGTTGAATCATCTTCGGAATAAGCGACGGAGGGTGCTGAAGGTCAGCGTCCATAGTGATGACGGCATTTCCCCGGGTATAATTCATTCCGGCAAATAATGCCCCTTGATGACCAAAATTACGGGATAGTGACACAAAGTGAACGTTCGAGTCTTTGTGGCTCAGTTCTTTAATTATTTCTAAAGACCCATCACTACTTCCATTGTCCACAAATATCATTTCATACGAGACGCCCGATCGAGATAATTCGTCGTGTACGCGTTGGTACAAAAGTTCTAGATTGCCCGCTTCATCGTATACGGGGAAGACTACTGAACACGTGGGTGTCACATCGCTATGCATTTTCAATCTTTACACACATTATTCAGCTATGAACCAATAGTACTCGCCGGTGTACCCGGATTCATCGAAGGTCTGTTTCCACTGGTCAACGTGCATGTAGGTGAGGGCGGTAAGATTCCACTCCATAAGGCGTGCTCTCTCCGATTCATTTCGCCAGGCGTCTACCATGACAAAGGAATGCTGGCGGCTGACCCGCTGTATTTCGCCTAGAGCTTGTTTGCACTCTGCTAACGGAAGGTTGTGAATTGTATTTACCGCAATTACGAGGTCGAAGCTATTGTCTTCGTAGGGCAATTCCTTAACGTTGCCGTGCTTCAAAAAGGGCTTAACAGCTTCG
>Ga0310344_10004019_pt1 | contig 10938 bp, 8 predicted proteins | sample HC15DNA20200_MG_FD_203801 | JGI IMG/M metagenome (GOLD analysis project Ga0310344, IMG submission 203801) | Marine microbial communities from station ALOHA, North Pacific Subtropical Gyre - HC15-DNA-20-200_MG | ecosystem: Environmental > Aquatic > Marine > Oceanic | place: Pacific Ocean: North... | reverse complement strand
GTCGTGTTGGCGCGGGAAGAATAGAAACCGAAGAGATCGCCACTTTCGAGATGCGCCGGCCCCAATCGGTAGCAGCCCCGCCGACGCGCAACGACGGTACGTACTGCACGCACACGCTCGTAGCGCGCCAAGCTGAACGTTTCGGAAAAGCTGATGCCGCCTTCGAACGCATCCACCGGTCCGTGCCGACCGCCACCCACAAGGCCTTCGGGTAAGAGAAAGCTCAACCGCAGCCACGGCAACGGCAACGGTTTCCGGTTTTCTACCACCAGATCGACCTCGAGGTCGTCTCCTGCGAACACGCGATTGCGGGAGAATGAACGCTGAATGCTGACCCGTTCCAGAGACAAGCGAGCCCACCCGCGAGCAAACACTACGACGACGAGCACGAGCACGCTGACGATCGTGAGTGGCACCGCGGCGGACGCGGCGCCGATCACTGCGAGAACGATGCACAGTCCGACGAGTGGATCCGGTAACGAGAGGCCATAGGAGCCGCCTCCCTCTGGCGTGAGCACCTCGCGTTCCGCCTGCGAAGAAGCCAAGGTTAGGGCGCCTCTTGGGTTCCCGCGGGCTTCGAAGGCGTAGGCGTGTTTAAAGCGGCTGTGCGTTCGAGCGGGACCTCGACCTGACTGACGAGCTCGCTAACCACCTGTACGCCGCTCAGCCCGCGTAAAGCGGCACCGGTTTCGATCAGCAGCCGATGTCCGAGCACTGCGGGAGCCAGCGCCTTGACGTCATCTGGCAGCACGTACTCGCGCGCGTCCATGGCTGCAGAGGCTTGCGCTGCGACCTGCAAGGCAAGCGTACCCCGTGGGCTTACGCCGAGCCGTACGTGCTCGTGCTGTCGGGTTGCTTGCGCGATGCGGCGAATATAGGTGCGAATGTTCTCCCCGACCGGAACGCGCCGAACCATCGCTTGGGCGTTGCGTATTGCGCGGGGATGTGTGACGGGCTCGAGCTTCTCCCAGGCCGGGCCGCCTTTCTCGTAACGTTCGAGCATCGCGGCTTCCTCCGCCTCGTCCGGGTAGCCCAGACTCAAGCAAAGAAGGAACCGATCGAGCTGGGCTTCGGGCAAACGGAATGTGCCGTCCATCTCGACGGGGTTTTGCGTTGCGAGGACGATAAATGGCTGCGGCAATGGGTAGGTGTCTCCATCGACGGAGACTTGACCCTCTTGCATTGCCTCGAGCAGTGCCGACTGCGTTCGCGGCGTTGCTCGGTTGATCTCGTCAGCGAGCACGACCTCCGCGAACACCGGGCCCCGACGAAAAGCGAATGTCGTCGTTTTCGCATCGAAGATATTCACACCGATGATGTCGGTGGGAAGCAAGTCTGGCGTAAATTGGATGCGCCGGAAATCGGCCCCAGTGGACGCAGCCAAGGTACGCGCCAAAGTGGTTTTTCCTGTGCCGGGCACGTCCTCGATGAGGAGGTGGCCTTCCGAGAACAGCGCGATCAAAGCCAGTCGGACGGCGTCATTTTTGCCTACCAGGACCTGCCCTATGGCATTGGCAAGCGTCCGGCTCAGTTCGGCGACATCGGGTCCAACAGGTTGCGCAGCGTCGTTCATCGGGCGGTCCGGGATCGGTTCTAGCTTCGGGTCCGCAGTCTAGGGGATTACGAACTTTTCAGACAAAAAAAAACCCGCGACCATCGCGGGTTTTCTCGTGGGCGTTGTGGTTCAGGAGAGCCAGCGTTTACGTCGTCGGTAGTGTTTGACGTCACGGAAGCTCTTCTTCTCGCCGCCTTCGGACAAGCCGAGATAGAATTCTTTGATGTCGGCATTGCCGCGCAAGTCTTCGCCCGAGCCTTGCATCACGATCTTGCCGTTCTCTAGTACGTAGCCCTCGTCGGCAACGGACAGCGCAAGGTTGGCGTTCTGCTCGACGAGCAGGATGGTGACACCTTCCTTGTCTCGGAGCTGCGTTAGGATTTCGAAGATTTCCTCCACGAGCATCGGAGCCAGTCCCAACGAGGGTTCATCGAGCATCAGCAGCTTCGGATGACTCATTAAACCGCGCCCGATCGCGAGCATTTGCTGCTCACCACCAGAGAGGTAACCTGACTGCACACGAATACGCTCGCGCAACCGGGGAAAGTATTCGAGCACCCGGTCAATGTCCTCGTTGACCTTGTTCATGTTGGGGTTGGTGTGCGCACCAACAATCAAGTTCTCGCGGGCATTCAAATGCTCGAAAACCCGCCGGCCCTCAAAGACCTGGGCAATGCCGTTCTTGACGATGGAAGCGGGTTCGGTGCCCCAGATGTTCTTGCCCTGGAATTCGATCGTGCCTCGGGTGACCTCCCCGCGTTCCACCCGCAACAGACCCGATATGGCTTTCAGTGTCGTCGATTTCCCGGCGCCATTCGAGCCGAGGAGGGTAACGATCTTGCCTTCGGGAACGTGTAGGTAAACACCCTTCAACACCAAGATGATGTTGTCGTAGATAACCTCGATGTTGTTGAGCGTCAGCATCGCGCCATAGCTTCCCTGGTACGTTCAAATGGGACCGGGCCAAAAGAACGGGGGGCGAGTACCCCCCGTCTAGGCCAGTTCGGTGTGCGCGTTCGGGCGCACTGTCTCCGACTACTAGTTGGTCTTCGGCGGCTTCGCTTTGGAGACGAAGTCGAGGACGACGTCACGATAGCCTTGGATCCAGTCCGTGGCTTTCACGTACTTGCCGCCCTTCACTTGCCAAACTTGCACCCAGCCGCCACCTTCGTGGTCTTCTTGGGTGATGTTCATCGGTGGCAAGAAACCGTCCAGCGAGAAGTCACGGATAGACTCGAAGCCCTTTCGCACGTCGTCGCCAGTAGCATTTGCACCCTTTGCAGCGATGGCATTAGCAATCGCTTTCGCATGCAGCGCTCCGGTGAATACCCCGCGGTTGTAGTACACGCTCTGCTTGAGCTCTTCCGGCTCTGGCTTTCCGTCCTCCTTGTACATCGCGATGATGTCCTGGACGACCTTGTGGTCTTTGCCGACCCCGGCGAACTGGAGTGCTTGATAGCCTTCAGCGATGTCCCAGCCCGCGACGTTGATGTCGGACTCACCGCCGCCCCACACGAAGCTCAACACGCGATTCATCGGGAATCGCAGGCGCGAAAGCTCTTTGATGTGGATTGCGGGGGCTCGGCCAAACAGATGGGATACGACCCAATCGGCTTTGTAGCGACGCACGATGTCGAGCACCTGTGGGCGCATCTCCACGCCGGGTGGCGGTACTGCGAATTCCCGGAATTCAAAGCCGAGCTTCTTCTGGAGCGCGTGGAGAACCTCAAGAGGTTCACGACCCGCCGGGTTGTCGTAGAAAAGATAGGCTATCTTCGGAGTCCCGGATTTGCCTTCCGCCTTCCACGAGTCCATGACGTGCTGTACTGCAGCGGCGCCTTGCGACCAGTACGTGGCGGCAATGGGAAAGATGTAAGGATAGGCCTTACCGTTTGCAGCGGCTGCGCTACCGAAACCGGGTGACGTGCCCGGTACTTTCGAATCGGTAAGCTTTGGCGTCAGAGCGTATGTATGGGGCGTACCGTACAAGGCGTAGCTGATGTGGCCGGCTTGCTTCGTACGCTCATAGGCTTCTACGCCTCGCGGCACGTCGTAACCGTGGTCGATTTCGAACACGCGCACTGTGTGCTCGCCAAACATCTTGCGCTTGTTTGCAAGTTTGACCATATCGTGCAGACCGTCACAGATGTAGGCGCCCACGTTCTGGGTCGGGCCAGAGCGGTCACATTGCATCCCGAGTATGAATTCCTTGGCGTGGGCCGGGATTGCCATACTCGCTGATACCACGAAGGTGGTACCGAGCAGCGCTGGCTTGAGCGCTTTGAGGCTCAATTTACGCATGGATTCTTCCTCCTGCTTTTCTGTATTGCTTTGTCACCAGGACATTGTTGCGAGGTAACTTCTTGAATATACCTTACCCGCTAGATATACGGGAACGGCCACACCCTGAAGTAGTCCGTTATCGTTCGCCAGAGCTTTGCCAAACCATCCGGCTCTACGATCAAGAAAAACATGATGAGACCGCCGAACAGTATGAGGTTGACCTTGGGCAATATTGTCGACGCAGTGGCGTCGTCCCACCCTAGAAGCGCACCCCCCAATCCTCGGACCACCAAATCGTTCACGATGGGGAGCAGCACAACGAATGTTGCCCCGAGTATCGAACCGAGGATACTGCCCAGGCCGCCGATTACGCACATGGCGAGGAATTGAATAGAGACGAGCAGGGTGAATGCTTCTACGTTCGCTATCGTATAAAGAAAAGCGTATAGCCCCCCCGTGACCCCGGCGTAGAACGAAGAGATACCGAACGCCGCAAGCTTGGTTTTGAATACGTCGATGCCGATGATCTCGGCCGCGATATCTCGGTCGCGCACCGCGATGAATGCACGGCCGAGGTGGGTGCGGAAAATGTTAAGGGCCAGGATAATCCCCAAGGCCAGCGTGATGTAGATGAGAAAGTAATACTCCACGTTCTGTTTCATCGGCTTCATCGCCAGCTCGCCGTCAACCATCCACGGGAAAGTGGGGTGAGCTACGTAGACCGAACCTTGCGCCCCGCCCGACAGCCACGGCCAATGATTGATGCCCCACTCGATGATGAGCTGTGCCGCCAGGGTGGAGACCGCGAGGTACAGGCCTTTGATGCGCAGCGATGGAATGCCGAAGAACATGCCGATCACTGCTGCTCCAACACCGCCCCCGAGTAACGCTAGGAACCACGGAAAATCCGGAAACTCCCGCAGAATCACCGCAGTCGTGTAGGCGCCAACCGCCATAAAGGCGCCGTGGCCGACGGAGATCTGCCCCGTGTATCCGAGCAGAATGTTGAGCCCGATCGCGCCAAGAGCCGCTACCCCGATGAAATTGAGAATACTGATGTAGTACTCATTGAAGGTCAGCGGCACCACCACGAACACTAAGAAGGTGATCACAATGATCGTGTTCTTCGGTAGCGGTACTTGATAAACCTTCAGTTCGTCCGCATAGCTTCGGTTGAATGAGCCGGTTGCGCGGTATAGCACGGTTCAACTCCTTTTGGATTCGCTGGAAAGGCGCTGCTAAACGCGCTCGATAATTGGCTTGCCGAACAGTCCGTATGGTCTGAACATCAACACCAAGATCATGAGAACGTATGGGGTGAGGTCCTTGGTGCCGCCGCCGACGATTGGATCCAAAAATCCAGCGGCGAGGCTTTCCGCAAGTCCGACAATCAACCCCGCGATAATGGCGCCGAGAATGCTGTCGAGGCCTCCCAAGATCACGACTGGGAACACCTTGAGCCCGATGAGCGCGAGCTGAATGTCGACGCCCGATGCATTCCCCCAAAAGACCGCGCCAACCAATGCGACGATGCCCGCAATGGCCCACGCGATACCGAAGTACTTCCGAACGCTGATGCCCATACCCATCGACACCGTCGTATCGTCGGCAATGGCCCGTAGTGCGATGCCACTGCGGCTCTTCATGAAGAACCAACCCACCCCGAGGAAGACGAGGCCGCAGATCACGCCGGCGATCAACTCGGTTCGGTTGAGTAGAAGATCGCCGATGAACAGCGGGTCCTGGTTGATAGGCAAAGGCACGTTGCGGCTTTCCACTCCGAACAACGCCTGGGCGACGCCACGCAGGAAAAACGCAAGACCAAGCGTGGCGATGATGACCGCGTGCACGGGCTGGCCTACCAGGTGGCGGAGCAGCGAGTACTCGACGGCGTAACCAACGCCAACCATCACGACGAGGGCGACCGGGATGGCCACAATTATCGGCAACCCTGCGCCGGGAAAGCCAAGGGCCGCAAAGATCCCACTGCTTTCGGTAAGGATAACGAAAGCGACCACGTAGCCCGCGAACATGACAAACTCGCCCTGGGCAAAATTTAGGATGTCGGACGCCTTGTAGATGAGCACGAAGCCGAGCGCCACCATGGAGTAGAGCGCTCCGATCAACAGGCCGTTGATAACTAGCTCGATGTAATATTCCACTGTCTAGTTCCTCTTCCTCTAAGGCTCAGGCGGCCGCGCGGACCGAAGCGGCACCGCTCACATCCATGATGCGCAGGTCCGCGTGAATCGAACCTGTCGATCCGTCCTCGTAGGTCACTTGGATGTCGGTTTCTACCTGGGCCTCATTCTCATAGATTGCTTTGATCAACTGCCCGTATCGGTCGGCGATGACGCTGCGGCGAATCTTCCGCGTACGCGTAACCTCGCCGTCATCTGCGTCGAGCTCCTTGTTCAGTACCAAGAAACGCTGCACTTGCGCACCTTCGAGCGCGGAATCTTGTGCAAGGTCCGCATTGATGCGCCCGATCTCGGCGTTGATGAGGTCGTAAACCTCGATTTTCTGAGAGAGTTCCTGGTAGCCGCTGTAGGTTACGTTGTTGCGCTCGGCCCAGATCTCGAGGGCCTCCAGATCGATATTGACCATCGCGGATACGTAGTTTTCGTCCTTGCCCAAACACACGGCTTCTTTAATGTAAGGAGAGAACTTGAGCTTGTTCTCGAGGAACTGGGGCGCGAACATCGTTCCGTTATTGAGCTTGCTCACGTCCTTTGCCCGGTCAATGACCTTTAGCTGACTGTCGTCGGTCATGATGCCGGCGTCGCCAGTGGCCATCCAACCTTCGGTGTCGATCGTTTCTCTCGTAGCGTCGTCGTTTTTGTAATACCCCACGAAAACCATCGGGCCGCGCAGCAAGATCTCGCCGCTATCGGATATTTTGACCTCGGTGATGTCGAGCGCGCGTCCTACTGTTTCGGTATTTGCCTGTCCGTCGGCTTGGTATACGCACGCTGACGAGGATTCTGTCATTCCATAAAGCTGCTTGAGGTTGATGCCGATCGCGCGCAAGAAGTCGAACGCGTCGGGTCCGAGGGGCGCACCGCCGGTATACGCGAGCCGTACGTTGGCGACGCCGAGGAGGTCGCGTAGCGGCTTACGTACCAACCAGTCCCCGAGCCAATTTCGGAATGCCAGTCCGGCCGGGATAGGCTTGCCGTGTTGCGTGAGCTGCTCGACCTCGAGCGCCGCGGCCATGGCTTTCTCGTAGCGGCCACGTTTGAACCAGTCGGCTTCCTCCATACGCACTTGCACGCGCGTCAATATCTGCTCCCACACCGCGGGAGGGGCGACCATCACGGTTGGACCAATCTCCCGGAAGTCGCGATTCAATGTCTCGCGCTTTTCGGGGCAGTTCACGGTCATGCGCAGTGCGACCGCTGAGCCGAGCGACAGCCAGAAGTCGCCGACCCACGCCATCGGGAGATACGCCATGAGCTCATCGCCTTCGAGCAAGCCCTCGGCTTTCTGTGTCGAGTAGATGCCGGTCAGAAGGTTGTCATACGTCAACATGACCCCCTTGGGGTCCCCGGTGGTGCCCGACGTGTAGCAGAACACCGCAACGTCGCTGCTTTGGCCCTTCTCGATCTCGGCTTCTAAGTAACCTTCGTTGGAGCGGGCGAACTCGTCGCCCTTGGCCTGAACCGACTCAAAGGCGATCAGCCATTCGTCTGTCGCCCTCTCCAACCCCCGCGGGTCATCGAAGATGATTTTCTTGACCTTACCGAGGCTGTCTCCGATGTCGTAGAGTTTGTCCGTCTGCTCTTCGTTCTCGGCGATGACGAACGTCACGTCCGCGTGCTCGAGGATGTAGCCGAGCTCCGATGCAATCGAATCCTGGTAAACCGCCACCGAGATGCCTCCAAGGCACTCTGCAGCGAGCATGGCGAAGTACATGCGCGGGCGGTTGTCGCCAATCACGCCGAGCTTGTCGCCGCGTTCGAAACCCAAGGCTGCGAGTCCCAGTGCGAAGCGGCGTACTTCCGTGGCGTACATGCTCCAGGTATACGTACGCCAGATGCCGTAGTTCTTTTCTCGCAAGGCGTCCTGGTCCCCGGCCTCTTTGGCGTTGCGCAGCAGGAGCTTAGGGAAGGTATCGGTCATGTCCTTTCTCCCCCCGACCGTTCCGGCCGGGCTTCGTATTCCTTAGTGGCTAGCGCCGAGATAGGCGTCGATGACGGCTTGGTTGGAACGCACCTCCTCAGGAGTGCCCTCGCCGATCTTCGTGCCTTGGTCGAGCACCACGACGTAGTCGGAGATGTCCATCACCACCCCCATGTCGTGCTCGATAAGGATGACCGCGGTATCGGTAAGCTCGACGACGTCCAGCACGTACCGGCACATGTCCTCTTTCTCTTCGATATTCATCCCGCCCATGGGCTCGTCGAGGAGCAATATCTTCGGATTGGCCGCCAGCGCTCGACCGAGCTCGACCCGTTTCTTAAGGCCGAGCGGCAAGCTGCCTGCGAGCGAACCGCGGATATCCGTCAAATTCAGGAGATCGACGATCTCCTCGACGCGCTCGCGGTGCTCGGCTTCCTCGCGCCGGGCCGCACCCCAGAACCAACCGCATGACAGCACGCCGCTTTTCATGAGCATGTTCCGGCCGAGCAGCATGTTCTGCACGACGGTCATGCCTGCGAACAACGCCACGTTCTGGAACGTGCGGGCGATGCCTTTGCGTGCTATCTGGGTGGACCGGAGTCCGTTGAGTAGCTCACCGTTTAAGGTGACGGTGCCGTCGTCAGGTGGGTAAACCCCGCTGATAACGTTGATGAGCGTGGTTTTGCCCGCGCCATTGGGTCCGATGATGGCGTGGATCTCTTTTGACTTAGCATGCAGGCCGGCTCCGCTCAGTGCGGTGACGCCGCCGAAGCGCTTTGCAGCGCCCTCTACGACAAGACTGTTCTCCATGGGCGACATCGGTGCGGGACCGAGTAATTCGCGAACCTGTGCGCAGGCCCGAGTGCTACGGGGTCCTACCTCCTCCTCCGTTGCTAAACGTATTGGCAGCCGCCGCGCGCTCAAGCGCGGGTGCGTAGGCTCGCCTCGTCCGTATCACCGGGCGATTGCTGTCCGCTCGGGTCGGCCTCTTCGAGCCGCAGCGAGTGGGTACCACATTGTCTCGAGATCCGTCAACCGTATCCAGTGTCCGCGGCCCTCGCTCCAAACGAGCCAAAGCCCCTTAAAGTCGTCCCCCTAACACCGCAGATGCCTGCATTCGCTACCGCCCTCAGACGGGTTGCTCGCCCAGCCTGCACGATACAAGGCGGGGCGTCCAACGCGCTGCGGGCCGGTAGCCCGTACCGGGTTCTCGCCGCGGACGCTGTGTTCGGCTAGTCTTCACGACTTCATGTTATTTTCTCGGGGCGAGAGAGGGCCATGATGAGTCTGCAGAGTTTCACCGTCTACGACATGCTGGCCCGTAACGCGCAAGCCTACGGTGAGCGGACCGCGCTCGTGACCGAGACCGGCGAGCACATCGACTATCGCAGCATGCTCGGGCGCGTTGACCAGCTAGCGTCCGGCCTTGCGGCCGCAGGATTGAGCGCCGGGGACCGGTTAGTGGTGCTGGCTCAGAACTCGACCGCGTACTTTGAGCTTTACTTCGCCGCGGCGCGCCAGGGAGTGGTGCTCTATCCCCTCAACTGGCGATGGTCAGGCGAGGAGGTTGCGGGGAGCTTGGAGCGGGCCGATGCGCGGGGGATCGTCATCGATGCCCAGTATCATGAGACGCTACCGGAGCACTTGCCCGGTGGTTACGTGCTGAAAGCCCAGTTCGACGACGTGCCCGCTGCTGGCTGGACAGGCATGGCCGACCTGTATCAAGGGACGCCCCCCGAGCGCCCCGCGGTTGCCGGTGACGACCCGTTCGCGATTATTTCCACTGCAGCGGTCGACGTCGTGCCTCGGGGCGCGGTGCTAACGCATACGAACGTACTCACATCGAGCCTGATGACCATCGGCGCAATGGGGCTCGGCGTCGACGACGGTAATTTACTGTTCTTGCCCCTCTTTCACGTCGCTGCATTATCGGGTTCCTTGGCGGTCATGCACGCCGGCGGGAAGAATGTGCTGATGACCGGATTCGATCCGGTGGCTGCGGTCGAGCTCATCGACGAGCACGCGGTAACTTTCATCGGGGACTTCCCCCCGATTCTGACCACCGTGCTCGATCAGGCCAAAGAGGTGGGCAGCACACTGCCGAGCTTGCGACATGTCAATGGCCTCGATGCGCCCGACACCATCGAGCGGCTCCACGCGGAGACCAACGCTGATTTCTGGACGGGGTTCGGGCAAACCGAGACGAGCGGTTTCGTCACCATCCAGCGCGCCCGTGACGGCTTGGGGGCCGCAGGAAAGGCCGGCCCGGTGTGCCAGGTGAAACTTGTCGACGACTACGATAATGAGGTTCCCATGGGTACCCCCGGAGAGATCGTGGTGCGAGGACCCGTCGTGTTTCAGGGGTATTTTGCGCAGCCGGAGGTGAACGACTACACGTTCAGAAACGGTTGGCATCACACGGGAGACGTCGGCCGGTTCGACGCACACGGCACGCTCTACTATGTGAAGCGAAAGCCAGAGAAGGAGCTGATTAAGCCGGGGGGTGAGAATGTCTATCCTGCCGAGGTGGAGCGCGTCATCATGGAGCTCGACGGCGTTGGCGCGGTGTGCGTTTTCGGGGTGCCCGACCAACGCTGGGGAGAGGCGATTGCGGCCGTGGTCGAGGTGGAGGAAGGCGCTCAAACGCCCGAAGGCGTGACCGAATATGTCGGCGGGCGCATTGCTCGTTTCAAACGCCCCCATCATGTCGGATTCACCGACCGGCTTCCCCGCGATGACACGGGCGATGTGGATCGCGATGCCGTCAAGGAGGCGTGGGCGGCTCGATTCTCCGGATAACCGCGGATGAACGATGATGCACCCGCGCTCTTAACGAGCTTCGACCCGCGGGCTTTGCGGCCAGACTTCTTCGAGGATCCCTATCCCACCTACCTGGCGTTGCGTACGCTCGATCCACGTCATCGTGCCGCCGACGGCAGCTTGTTCCTCACCCGCTACGCCGACTGCGCGGAGGTTTA
>Ga0310344_10004018_pt1 | contig 10938 bp, 8 predicted proteins | sample HC15DNA20200_MG_FD_203801 | JGI IMG/M metagenome (GOLD analysis project Ga0310344, IMG submission 203801) | Marine microbial communities from station ALOHA, North Pacific Subtropical Gyre - HC15-DNA-20-200_MG | ecosystem: Environmental > Aquatic > Marine > Oceanic | place: Pacific Ocean: North... | reverse complement strand
TTGCCTGAACATGACTTGCAGATTAGCAGAGGTGACTTCGTGCCATTGCTCAGCTGGATGAGAGAGCACGTGCACAGCAGAGGCAGTATTCTCAAGCCCGCTCAACTTATTGAGGAAGCAACGGGGGCTGCGCCATCTCCCGATGCTTTTGTCCGGTATCTTGGATCGAAGATAGAAAGGCTGTATGGCATTAAGGCGTAACGTCGAGCAAAGTCGATAGCGGGGGCGTCTTTGGACGAACATGGCAACTGGTAGTTTGGAGTTCTATGCTTCGTTCGTTCGCAAAGTAGACGGGCCGTGCTCCATTATCTGCATTGAAGAAGATGTCATGGTTGCTGGTTCTCGGAACGGGGAACTGTCGACTTGGGAAATTAGCAGCGGATCGAAGAAATGGAGTCTTGAGTTCGATGGGCATTGCTCAAGTGCAGACATCAATGATGGGTTGGTCTTCCTTTCGGAGTCCGATAATCTACATTGCATAGAAATCGAGTACGGGGAGTTACTTTGGAGCAGTGAGCTGGAGGGTTCCTGCGATTTGGTCAAATTCTCCAATGAAGGGATATGGGTAACCTCTTCCGTCTACAGCCTAGAGATACAGGACTACTATGATAGTGCAGTATGGCTATTTGACTATCAAGGTGGTCTAATGGAAAAATGGTCAATTGAGGGGAGGGCTTGGTCATTGGATTCTGTATCTCAGGCTGCCATAATCGGGCTCAGCAGACCAAAATGCGGCTATTGCACCGTTACTCGGGAGGAGGGCGTTAAGTACCATTCTCTAGACATCTCAAGTCCAGTAACGGTAGGAATGTCGAGTCACAAAGGGGCTCTTCTGGGCCACAGCGATGGTAGCATGAGTCATGTTACAATGGATGGATCTTATTCGACGAGCATTGGGGAGGGATCAGTTTCCGCATTGAGCATGCATGAAGACTGGGTAATTGGGATGGATTCTGGAGAACTGGTATCCGGCGACAATATGGGTTCATGGAAAGTAGAATTAGGAGGAATTGTTGACTTGGTGAAATTGGGCCCTTCTCCCGATGGGGGGTCATGTGTGTGGGCTTCATCTTGGTCCGATTCATGCAAATTATCTCTTCTCGAAACCCATAGTGGTCTGGAAAAAATGAAGATTCTTCATGGCGATAGAGTATCTGTGGGTTCTTCGGTGCCAGGAATAATTGCTCTCGGTGATAATTGTGGTCGAGTTTTTCTCCTGGAAGACGAGGTTATTGGCCGAAGGAGAAATCAAGTTGATAGAAATTTGGACGATGATAAAAAGAGTGAACTGCTAAGAAGAAAGATTCGCGAGCTCAGGATGAAGTGATTTGCAGTGGAAATTTACTATTTTGGACCCCTTTTTCCAGTGGACTGCGCCTTATTTCGGGAAAGGTTTATGAGCCGGTCACGACCCTGTGTTCTTTGCCGCTCCGGGGGAGTGGTGTGAGGGCGCTTCGGCGCGACTCGCGGGCCACATAACCGAGCCCCAAAGCTGGGGCGGTAGAACCGAGATTCGAAAGGAGATCGGGGAAAGGCTGGAACGTCTGTGGACGGGAAGGCAGCGGCGACGAAATCGGAGGAACTGGACGCAAGGAAGGGGAGAGCGAGAAAGAAGCTGCAGAGATACACGCGCGTAGGGGGAAGAGAATGAACCTGGGTCGCGGAAAAGTGGGAAACGAAGTGGAGAGAACCGGACGCAAGGAAGGGGAAGGAAACCGAGGGAAACACTTGGGCAACAAGGGCGGGGAGACCCGTGGAGGAGCTCGTATCGAATCGTGGAAGGAGAATACCGAGAGGTAGGAACGGAAGCGGAGACGGCAAAAGAGAGAGAGATCGTTCAAGAGTCGGAAAATGACAAAGGGAGAGCACGAAGTCCCGGAGTCTTCTACCCGGGGAAACTCGGGCCTTCGGGCCCGAGGGACACCCGGACCCTGCGGAGTTAACAGGGGGGGATGCTCCCCCATGTGCAGAACCCCCTGTTGCTCCCACCTGTTTACTTCGGCCCTTATTTCCTTCAATGCCTTAGCAGAGCCTTTTCCTTGTTCAAGAACTGGGCCCTATCATGTTCTCAGGCCTGACCCATTCATCGAATTGCTCGTCAGTGAGCATCTCCATCTGAATCGCGCTCTGCCTAAGAGTCAGGCCTTTCTCATGGGCGTTCTTCGCTATCTTGGCTGCATTGTCATAACCTATGTGTGGGTTTAGAGCTGTGACTAGCATTAGCGAATTCTCAAGGTGTTCAGATATATTTTCCTTATTGGCCTCCAAGCCCGAAACGCACTTCTCTGAGAACGAGATGCAAGTATCAGAAATCAGTCTGATGCTGTGTAGGAAGTTGTGAATCATCAGCGGTTTGAACACATTCAGTTCGAAGTTCCCTTGGCTGCCACCAATGGAAATCGCCGTATGGTTCCCAATTACCTGGCAGCAAACCATTGTCATTGCTTCAGACTGAGTTGGATTTACCTTGCCTGGCATGATGCTGGAACCTGGCTCGTTTGCAGGTAGAGCCAGTTCTCCAAAACCGCATCGGGGACCTGATCCTAGCCATCTGATGTCATTGGCTATCTTCATCAGTGAGACTGCGAGAGTGTTGAGTGCGCCAGATGCAGAAACGATTGCATCGTGAGCAGCCAATTGTGCAAACTTGTTCTCTGCACTTTCAAATGGAAGGTCGGTCTTTTCTGCGATTTTCTCTGCGACCAAATTTGCGAACTCAGGGTGCGTATTCAGGCCTGTTCCCACAGCAGTACCTCCCAGGGCCAGTTCGAATAGGTCCACCAGAGAGGACTGGATTCTAATCAAGTCTGCATCAAGCATTGAGACATATGCTCCGAATTCCTGATCCAGTGTTAGTGGAACTGCATCCATCAGATGTGTTCGCCCAATCTTGACTATGCCAGAGAACTCTTCTGACTTTGCAGATAGTTGTGAACGTAATTTAGCGATTGCTGGAATTAGTCTGTGTTGAACTTCCTCTGCGGCAGCGATGTGCATTGCAGTAGGGAATGTATCGTTGCTGGATTGAGCCCTGTTCACATGGTCATTCGGGTGAATTGGCGTCTTGCTGCCCAGTTTTCCCCCCGCCATCTCAATTGCCCGATTGGCAATGACCTCGTTGGCATTCATATTCGTCTGTGTCCCAGAACCAGTCTGCCAAATCCTGAGGGGGAAATGTTCGTCCAGAGAACCCGAAATAACCTCATTGCAAGCCTCGGATATCAAATTCCCAATCTCCTCATCGAGTCCCCCGAGTTCCACGTTAGTCTCGGCTGCAGCTTGCTTCAGAACCCCAAAAGCACGGATTACCGACCTGGGCATCCTGTCTTCGCCAATGTCGAAGTTGACCAGGGACCTGGCCGTCTGTGCGCCAAAGTACCTATCGGCAGGGACCTCTATCTCCCCCATGGTGTCCTTCTCGATCCTGAATTTTCCTTTCGATGTCTTCGGTTTCCTAGGTTCGCTCGGGACAGAGTCAGTCCGTGGAGGCTCGCTACCTGAAAGCGAGCTTTCAATCATCCTCGAGATGGTTGCAGACCTTCCGCTCTGTCTTCCCTTTCCAACTCTGGCGTCCAACCTCTTGGCCAGATTCTCTGGTATGCTGACTGTGATTATCCTTCGATCGCCCGCACGGTGCTTTGCCATGAAATTTCTATTTATTAGTTATTAATAAATATTATTGATTCGAGTCTCATGCCCTCTCTACCTTGATTATCTTCTGCGGAGACTGGGGCCTGTCCCCTGGTAATGTTGTTGTCGATTCAATAACCCTAACTACGTCCATTCCCTTTGCTACCTCCCCAAATACCGCATGGTTTCCATCAAGCCACGGAGTTGGGACCGTCGTCAGGAAAAACTGCGATCCTCCAGTATTCCTTCCTGCATTTGCCATGGAAAATATTCCTGGCTTATCATGCCTCTTTGCAAGTGCCGATTGTTCACAATCTATCCTCCATCCTGGACCTCCAGTACCTGCCCTGCCGTTGTTCGGATCGCTCGAATGAGGGCAGCCCCCTTGGATCATGAAGTCCTTGATGACCCTATGGAAATGCAGTCCATCATAGAATCCATCATCCACTAATTTGAGGAAATTTCCGGTAGTATCCGGGCACTCGTCCGTATAGAGTTCAATGTCGATTTCTCCTGCGCTCGTTGTCATCCTAACATATGTCATGAGTCAAAGCCGGAGTTCCAAGTTCAATATGGTATGCTTGTATCAGTTACGCAACCGTAGAACCAGGTAAAATTCCCTCTGGAAGCTCGAGCAGTCTCACCGTTCCATCTGGATCGAGAGATCCCAGAACTAGGAACTGGGAGACAAAACCCGTAGGAAGCGTCTTCTCTCCCAAATTGATGGCTGCCACCACCGATCTTCCGATTAGCTGTGCCCTAGAATAGTTGGTAATCTGGGCTGAGCTCCATAGCTTTCCAACCACAGGGCCGAAGTCGGCCCTGATCTTGTATGACGGCTTTCTCATCTCTGGGAATTCCTGGACGTCGTCTATTACGCCCGTCCGCATGTCCACGGAGAAGAACTCCCCTATTCCGATGTACTCTTTCCTCTCGAGCTTGGATGGATGGTATTGCAGGTTATCCGGGTCAATCTCGTGCTGCCCCATTCATTCATCCCACAATGTCAGACTTTACAGTTAATGGAAGCAGTAGTATTCCAGCCTCTTGGAATGCCTCGGCTCCGCCTTCCTCACGATCTAGGATGGTGATACACGCAACTAACTCGCATCCTATTTCGATTAGTCTTCTGGCGGCCTTAAGGGCAGACCCACCTGTAGTGGTTACATCCTCAAGGAGGACGACTCTGTCGCCCCTTTGCAAGCTTGAGCCCTCAATACCTGGAGGGTTTCCTGTCTTCCTACCACCCCTTCCCTTGGGTTCCTTCCTAGCAATGAAGCCTCTGAGTAATGATCCCTTGCCGGCCTTGGCTATGGCAATTCCAGTTAGAGGAACGGCTCCTAGTTCCAATCCCCCAACAGCATCCGCCCCCCCAATCCCTTCTATCGTGTCGTGAATCATGACCCCAAGAAGATGGGCACACTCTGGATCCATCATCACTGGCTTCATGTCAAAGAAGTGGTTGCTCTCCCTCCCACTCGCCAGAGTGAAGGTTTCCTCGGAGTACAGATATGCCAATTCCCTAATCCTCTCAACGAGCCTTTCTCTCGCATCATCCACTGAAGTCGCCGTCATCCTACCCGTTCTGGCCTAGACGGAGTCGGATGAAGGTTGCCTACGCTGAGGGTAATTAATGCCAAGAAGTCGGTCAATGTTCTTGGACGGTCGAGTTCGAGTGAGTCATACCGAAGGGGAGCGTGTGAGATGTCAGTAGACTTAGAGAACCTTGCTATGGACTCCAAGAGGCTAGAGCAAGAGCGGGAATCCTATCAAAATAGGCTCGATGAGGAGATAGATTCTGTCTATAGGATAGCTGCCGAAGCCAAGAAGAAAGGATTAGACTTCTCTAATGAAATAGAAATCCCAAGGGCCTCGGACCTGGCAAGCAGAACACAGAAGCTAATGGAACGTTACCTCGATCCGGACTCAGAGAATAAGGACATTCTGCCGCTAGACATTGAAGCATTGCTTCGAGACCTGCTAGATTCTCATGATAGGGAGGCAGCAGCGATAATGATTTCCCGTTCCGTGACCAAGCAGATGTTCGCAAGGACTGGCGATAGGAGGAAATCTATCGATTCTGGACTAAGAGTGGGCCTAGCAGTACTAACGGAAGCAGTACTCGTGGCTCCATTGGATGGAATCGGTGACGTTCGAATCATGAATAACGCTGACGGGTCTGAGTTTCTCTCTATCGACTTCTGTGGCCCGATAAGGGCAGCGGGAGGTACCGCGCAGGCGATGGGTGTTCTCATCGGTGATATTCTGAGAAGAGAGCTTGGAGTTGGGCGTTACAAACCGACAGTACCAGAGGTAGAGAGGGTAAAGGAAGAGTTTGGACTATATCGGATGAACCTACAGTATAAGCCCCAGCCAGAAGAGACCGGTGTCATTGTCAACGCATGTCCAGTAATGATCAACGGTGAAGAGACCGAGAGGATGGAATGCGCTGGTTACAAAGAAGTCAGGAATGTAGTCAATGAAAATGGAACCTACAGGACTCGGGTTAGGGGAGGGGTGATGTTGGTAATTGGAGAGGGGCTATGCCTCAAGGCTCCAAAGATTCAGACGCACACCGAGAGGTTGGATGTCCCCGGATGGGGATTCATCTCACAATTTGCTGAAAAGGGAAAGAGTACCAAGTCTGAAGACAAGTCCGACAAGAGTCGTGTGATAGCCAAAGAAGACCGTTACATGGGAGACGTGATCGCCGGAAGGCCGATATTTGGAGAGCCTAGAGAGCCGGGTGGGTTCCGCCTCAGATATGGGAGGAGTAGAGCGACTGGTTTGGCAGCCGCTGGACTTAACCCAATTACGATGGAAGTGATGGGCGGATTCCTATCAGTTGGGACTCAGATGAAAATCGAGGGGCCGGGAAAGGCATGCGCAGTGACACCATGTACGGAAATTGATGGTCCCACTGTTCTACTCAAGGACGGATCATTCGTTAAAATCGAGACTGCTGAGCAATGGGGGGGTTGCAGAGATGAACTGGACTGCATTTGGGACGCGGGAGAGATTCTGATTGGATTCGGAGAGTTCCTTGAGAACAACAAGAGCCTGGTCCCGTCATCATACTCAATTGACTGGTGGGCTGCAGACGTTGCAGAGTCTATTGACTCGCACGAGAAGGTAGAGTCTTTTTCGGAAATGGTGAGCATACCCCGAAGTTCGCTTCCTCCGGGGATTCCTTTCAATGGGGCAATAGAAAGAGGAGGGGAAAGTACTCTGGAAAGGGCCTGGAGGCATAGAGATTGGGTTTCCTTCCTCAAGTCACTAGAGCTGACCTGGGAACAGGTGCGCAATATCTCTGAATCCCTAGGTGCTGCAGTCCCACCACCCTGGAACTTGTGGTGGTCCGACCTACCAGTCCAATTCGTAACGCCACTAATCGAGTCGATCCTGGAGAATGGCGTAGTGGAATCATCCGCACTGCGGATTCGAGATGTAGTTGGTGATTGGCCAAACGAAAGTGAGGGAGATTCGGGAATCGGGCCGCCCCTACTGGATGATTGTCCCGATTGGACCAGAGTGGGGGAGCATGGCCTAGTAAAGTCATCACTGATGACATTGGGGCTGGAGCACAGTCACGAAGATAGCGACATTGTGGTTCCCAAATTCTGGGAGGCCCTTTTCGAGGGCCTCGGAATTGAGGTTTCTCATGATGGCCTTCGCTTGAGAGTTGATGCAGGCCAACATGTTTCCGAAATCGTGGAAAGAGTATCCGCTGCGAAGGAGATTGTAATTCAAGAGGGGCGAGAATCGGGAGAATTGGACAGTGCTAAATCGAGCCTCGAAGACTACCTTGTTGAGCGTTCTCTAATGTTGGTAAGGAGGATATCAGTACTGAGATGGGAGGACTCGGTCCCCTGTAGGGTGGGAGCCAGGATGGGGAGGCCAGAGAAGTCAGGAGCCAGGGAGATGAAGCCCCTGGTTCACTCTCTCTTCCCCATTAGAGATTATGGGGGGCCACAGAGGCTCCTATCGGAGGCATCCTCGAAGGGTTCCATCAGAGTAGTATTGGGTCCGAGGAAATGTCAAAAATGCGGGAAGGAGTCCCCACATCTCTCCTGTCACAACAGACCTGATCCAAGTGTCCCAATAGAGTGTGGTGGAAAGACGACCAGCGCTGGTAGGAGAAGGGGCAATTCAAGGAGGAAAGGGGAGAGGACGGCGGTTAATCTCGCTCCAATACTGGAAGTGAAGAGGAGAGTTTTGGGGCTTGACAAGATTCCTGGAAAAATAAAAGCGGTAAAGGGACTGATGTCTGAGGACCAGTCCCCTGAGCCCCTTGAGAAAGGGATTCTAAGAGCGAAGCACGGAGTCTCGGTTTTCAGAGATGGGACATCTAGGTTCGACATGAGCGATGTTCCGGTTTCTCACTTCAGGCCATCCGAGATAGGTACTAGTTGGAAGAGACTGGTTGAGTTGGGTTATTCCCACGATATAAGGGGTGACGCAGTGAAAAGTGATGAGCAGGTCCTCGAGCTATTTCCTCAAGACTTCATTCCATCGAGCTTGTCTGCCAAATACCTCCTAGCTACGTGCTCATTCGTTGATGATCTGCTAGTTCGTTTCTACGATTTGGAGCCGTTCTATGGGGCCAAAGAGATTGGTGACATAGTTGGGCACGTAGCAATTGGCCTTGCACCTCACACCTCTGGTGGAGTTGCTTGCCGAATAATCGGATGGACGGATGCATCGGCAGGATACGCTCATCCGCTTTTCCACGCGGCTAAGAGGAGGAATTGCGATGGAGATGAAGACAGCATCATGATGCTGATGGATGGATTGCTCAACTTCTCCCAGTCAATCCTTCCCGCGAACCGGGGCGGCAGAATGGATGCGCCTCTGGTTCTAACCACTCGCCTTAACCCTAGCGAGATCGACAAAGAGGCCCTGAACGTAGACTGCTCCTGGGGGTACACCAGGGATTTCTATGAAGTGACCCTCGGACAACCCCACTCGAGAGAGACGAAGGGTATGGTTGACCTGGTAGAGGACCGTCTGGGAACAATTGGGGAGATCAGAGGCTACGGATGGACTCATGATTCCGGACCTCTTGACGCTGGGCCAAGGAACTCTTCATACAAGACGCTAATCACAATGAAAGACAAGCTGGATATGCAGTTGGAGCTAGGAGGCAGGCTAAGATCTGTAAGCGTCAGAGGAGTGGCGAAGCAAGTGATCGAGTCACACTTCCTTCCGGATATGAGGGGCAACCTGATGGCATTCACTAGGCAGAAGGTTAGATGTGTCAAGTGTGGAGAGTCCTACAGGAGAATGCCTCTGGCAGGAAAATGCATCAGAGAGGTCTCACAACGCTCCGGGGGGTTCTCAGGTGGTTCCAGCAATGGTTCGTCTTGTGGTGGAAACGTGGTACTCACCGTATCTGAGGGAGCAGTTAGGAAGTACATCAAAATCACAGAAGAAGTGATGGACGAGTATGGGGTCGATGATTACACCAAGCACAGGGTTGGTTGGATGTCTTCCAGTGTTGACTCGTTGTTCAACAACGACAGGGTCACGGTGATGACCCTGGAGGATTTCATCTGACTATAGTTCACTAGTTATGATTCCCACTGGATCGCCGAATAGGACCAATGGGATGATTGAGACAAATAGGTAGACCAAGAAGGGGTGCTTGTTTGCCACCCAGGCACTATGGATGCCCATGGACTCTAGGTCTTCGAGAACTCGAGAAGCCTCGCCTTGTGAGTTGGGCCCACCCGAGGGGAGTATCCTGTTTACGACCTTCTTGCCACCCTCTTGTTCGATGACGTCAGTGAGAAGCCATGACGAGCCTTTGCCAATCTCGGATATTGGCCTCTTGATCGAGTGCCATGCCATCTTCAGGTCAGAAAGCGAAGAGATGTTTCCACGTGTGGCATTCTGAATGAATAAAGTCGGGGGGGCTAGCAGAAAGGCAGTCCCTGCCCACAGGAACATAGCCATCGATGGAGGGATGCTGAGAATTGCCCCTTCTGAAGGGAAGATCGGCTCGGGCAGGAAGGCCCAGGAAGGGAAAATCACCGTGACCAGAATCAACGCCTTTGCATCGGCCCCACCTTGGATTATCCTAAGCCTCCATGCCATTAGGAAGAAGAGCGTTGTCACTATTGCTCCAAGTAGAGACCACCATAGAGTGGTTTCTGGCGACTCGTTACCTAGAACCAGTGCAATGAAATCGGTATTCGAGTGGCTCGCTGCCCCCCCGATAAGTCCAACCAGTCCAACTCCGTATACGATGGACAGGGCATGCTGTTCCTTTGTCCATACGGATGCTTTTCTCAGATCAGGTGGATCGAACATGCAAAGCGACGACGTTGCCAATAGCGCCCCGGCCATGCAATAGTTCAGGATAGTGGCATCAATGATTGCCAGTTCCAAGACCAGTATTGCAGCAGATGGAACCGCCCATTTCAACCAATGAGAGTCGCTGACCATCAATGTGGAGTAGTCTGACCTGGCAGCCCAGGCAAGGCAGCAGAACAATACCAAGAGCCGGGCCCAATCCAATGCCGCGGCCGGCTCCATGGTATCAGGTCTGCATCATCCGACATCAAGGCTTCGCGAGGCGTTACCCTCCAGTCTGGAATAGCCCGACCGATTGAGTCAGAATCCATGCGCTGAACAAATTCGCAAGTCCTGCGACCCACATCATCTGAATCATCTGACCAAGGACTAGGGTAGTCCCCCCTCCCCTGATTCTAGCAGTTATCAGGCCAAGAACAACAATGGTGATTACTATCAAGAGCGAACCCATGATCTGGAAAACTGCGATATTCTGGTCCACTCCGCCGGTCTCTGAAAGTACAGGCAATGCGACATCTACGCCTCCCGCAGCCGTTCCCACTTCTCCAGTGCTATCTACGAGTCCTTGAGCAACTTGAGCAATCGTCTCACCGAGTCCTGCGATAATTGAGGTAGTGATGTTGAGAGCGATTATCATGGCCACTAGGAGTCCGTATGATACGCTTCTCATGACATTCGCTGATATCTCCCTCCTCTGCCTCAACCCAAGCAGGTTTGTAGTGCTCTGCGAGACCAGATCCCCTACAAGTCCTGCTTCTCCTGTGGATGATGAGCCCTCGATGAACACACGAGTGAATCGAGATACTAGCATCGAGTTGTTGTCAGCAGCGAACCAGTTCCACGAGTAGTCGCTATCGATCCTCATTGACAGTCTCTTTTCGAGATTGGCGATTGAGTCGTCGAGTGCTCCGAAGTCGATTCCGGAAAGGGCCTTGACCATCGCGCTTGGCTCTTGGGCCCGGGCCTGTGCGGTCCCTCCGAATGCTCGGATGA
>Ga0310344_10004017_pt1 | contig 10939 bp, 12 predicted proteins | sample HC15DNA20200_MG_FD_203801 | JGI IMG/M metagenome (GOLD analysis project Ga0310344, IMG submission 203801) | Marine microbial communities from station ALOHA, North Pacific Subtropical Gyre - HC15-DNA-20-200_MG | ecosystem: Environmental > Aquatic > Marine > Oceanic | place: Pacific Ocean: North... | reverse complement strand
TCCTTTTCGCCGAAATAAGCGCTGCATGGACCGGCAATATTGAAAAGTTTTGCCACTACTGTTGCTACTCCGGAAAAATGAGTTGGACGCGATACGCCTTCCATATTGCTCGCCATCCGGTCAATGTGGACGGCAGTAAAAATAGGCTGCGAGTACATTTCCTCAGGAGATGGCATGAAGAGAAGGTCGACACCGGTAGCTTCACATTGGCTTGTATCCTGTTCAAGGTCACGTGGGTAACTCGACAGGTCTTCTCCTTCGGCAAATTGGAGAGGGTTTACAAAGATGGTCACTATCGTTTTATCATTTTCTCTTATTGAGCGTTCCATCAGAGATATGTGGCCTCGGTGAAGAAAGCCCATAGTTGGTACTAGTCCAACTGTTTCCTTTTTTATCCTGCATGCATCAACGAATTCATGCATCTCATCTATTTGTGTAATTAACTTCATGTTCTCTTATTCTCTGATTTGGTTCCCTCAGTTGCAAATTCTCGTGCTGCTTCAGAAAGGTAACGGTATAGAGACTTTTCAGTTTCGGGAAGGGCGTCTAAGTGAGATTGGATTGTTGAGATATCTCCTCTGGCTGCAGGTCCTGTTAGAGATTTTTTTGACCCTAACGTTGAAACCGAGTCTACGGTTCCTTGGATAAGATTCTCATAAGCTTCAAAGGGTACGCCTACTGCTTCACATATACGTTCAACTTGAGCGAGAAGAACAACTAAATGATTTGCAGCAACACAGGCTCCAGCGTGATAGGCGGCTCTCTTCTCATCAGGAACGTGGAAATGGTAACCGCCGAAAGCTTGAACAATATCAATAGAAATCGGATCACCAGCAACGGCGAACCATGCTTTATCAAGAAGCCTTTTCTCTCCCACTGACGGAGTGGGCAAAGAAAGAAGAGGATGACAAGATGCAACCCGTTTATGTCGACCTAAAGCATCTAATGTAAGTGATCCGGATACGTGAACGATAACAGCGGAGTCATTAGGCCTTATTTGCTGGGCGATGTCTTGTATTTTCTGGTCTGGAACAGCTATGAGAACCACATCAACTTCTTCGGCGGCGTTCGAAACATCGTCGTTTTTCCCTAGATGTGCAAGTACTTCCCACCCGATCTTTGCAAAAGCTTTCGAGAAACTTAAACCTGCCCTACCGGGTCCTACGATTCGTACACGCACGTATCACCAATCTGCAATCCTGTGAACTTTACCCTCTTCTGGATCAGTCCAATCAGTTAGAAAAGCTGGCTCTAATTCTCCTAATGGGACCATGACAAACGCTCTGTCCCTCATCCGTGGGTGCGGAACTTCAAGGTCAGGGTCATTAACCTCATGTCCTTCAATCCATAAGACGTCGACGTCTAAGGTACGAGGGCCCCAGCGAATCTCTCTGCGCCTATCTGCTTTCTCCTCTAATGTTTGGGCGAGTTTGAGGAGTTCTCGTGGATTAAGATCTGTTTCGAGTTCAACCACAATATTTAAAAACGAGCTTTGGTCTGGGCCACCTATAGGGTCGGTTTCGTATACTCCAGAAATGCTAACAAGGTCAGGGATTTCTTCGACGGCTTCTTGAAGGTATTTCATTCGATCTCCAATATTGGATCCGAGTCCAAGAAATGCTTGAGGCATGAAGGTACCTCTATTCAGAAGTTATTTCTTCAAAGTCTGAGCTCTCTTGAAATTGAGAGCTCTCATCTTCTATTGTCGATTCTACTTCTTCCTCAGGAGTGAGCTCTTCAGGTGATGGTAGTTCCATTGCCGCAGAAACAATTTCCCTCCCGTGCGTGCCGATAACCCTGTTGATCATTCTTTCAATGACTGTTATCGCTCGGTGAGGAGTATCGACGAACCCGTTCCATACGAGATACCCAGCCATAGTTCCGCCAATATCGTCACCGACATCCTCATGGTGCATGAGAAGGCGTTCACCATGGGCAATGAGTTTATTTAAATCAACATATAAAACTCCAAGTACTTCATGTAGGTGATCGCCTATTGCAATTGGACGATGCACATAATCAATATCGAATTCTTCGTAATTGTGAAGGTTATGCGCAGCGGGAATGATCGAGATAACCCGCTTAAAGTCGTTTCTCCTGATCCAAATTAATTCTTCGATACGCCTGACTTTGCGATGTTGCGGCCCGTACCCTCCAGGTCGCTCACAAACGGCGAGTCGGTCTTTTACGATCCAGATGAGGTTTCGGGGCATAATCCCTTCTGCCCATTTGCCTCTCATATTCATTAATGCCAAAAGAACTCCAAAGAAAATTTAGTACTAGGCGGAGCTTAGTGTTGTTCTCTGCTCCAATGTGAAGGTTTCCGAAAGATTTTCTAAATTAACTTTCTGGCGGCAACCTTTAACTTTGGTCGTAGCTCCATAAATCAGATAGGTTCCGGTAACGCTGTGCAACATCAAGCCCATAACCCACAACAAAATCTGGAGGGATTTCAAACCCGATATATCTAAGCCCCAAATCTCCTTCTTGTCTTCCTGAGCGAACTAGAAGAGCGCATACTTCAAGCGACGCTGGATTGCGGGAATTTAATATTTTTCGGAGATAATTTAGTGTCAGTCCGCTATCAATAATGTCCTCAACAACAATCACATCGCGACCCGTGAGCTCTATGTCAAGATCCTTAACGATTCGAACAACGCCACTTGTTTTTGTCGCATTCCCGTATGAAGAAACAGCCATAAAATCAAACTCAACGGGCAAGTCAATAGCTCTGGCTAAATCAGCCATATAGATGAAAGCTCCCTTTAGAACACAAATAAGAAGTGGGGACCGGCCCTGATAGTCCTCGGTGATCTGCTGGCCTAGTTCTTGAATCCGGTTATGTATCTCATCTCTTGAGAGAAGGACTTCTCCTGGTGGCTTTAACTCTTCAGTCATACTGACGTAACTACTTTAAAAAAGAACCTCATGAATGCATCGTTTCATACTGCATCAGGTTTCTCAATTCGTAGCACCCTATCTGTTCGAGCTACTCTCCAACCTTTGCCAACATCTGTTGCGATTGACTCAAGGTAGGCAACATCAAGAACACGATCAATCGTTGCCAAATCTGGTGGGTGATCATCGCCGCGTGTTTCCCAAATCCAGTTCCGGATAGCTTCTCTTGAAATGATTCTTGGAACACTCTCCAATTCTCTGGTATTAGTTGGGTCGATTTTTTGTGCTTCTTCTGAAATAAACTTACTTCCATCCCGAAATAATTCTGCTTGTCGAACGAGAACAGGGACTAGATCTCGATCTGCGATATCACAAAGTAGCGGTAGGAGTTCATGCCGTATTCGATTACGGCGAAATTGTGGGTCCATATTACTTGGATCAGTAATTGTTGTAATTCCTAAAGACGAACATAAGTGTTCTGTTTCAGAACGGCGTAGCTGAAGTATCGGCCTATTGGTTGTTGGCATTATCCCGCCCATACCTTGCCAAGCACTTCCCCGAATAAGAGCTAGCAGAATCGTTTCTGCTTGGTCATCTGCAGTATGTCCAGTTAAGACATTCTCAGGAAGAACACTGTATCTGGCTTGCCTTGCCCGTTCTTCAAGATTAGGCCCAGTATCAACAGTGACAGATCGAGATTCGAATTGAGCGCCAAATTGTTCAGCAGCAGCAGCAACAACCTCAGCTTCATCACCGGATCCTTCTCGGATTCCATGATCAACGTGAATAGCAGTAACTTCTAGTCCCGCTGATGAAGCTAAAGCTAATAACGCCATTGAATCTGCTCCACCTGAAACAGCACAATAAACTGGCCCGTCAGGAAAAGAACAACGTTCGAGTAGAGATTGAATTATGTCTTTCACTTCAATTTTTTCTTAGTTCCACTTAAACCTCCAGATTAAGGTTCAATTGAGCTAGCTTGTTCTGGATTTTCCTTTATGCGGCTAATCCAAAGTTCAGGGAGTTGAATTTCCTCCATAGAAGGGAGATTCGCTGGCCTTTCCCATGCACGATTGAGAAGTTCTTGGCCTCCGACACTCTCAACGGCAGAAATAAAAGCTTCCCCAGCCTGATACTGGTTTAGCTTTGCTTCAAGGCCGATAATTTTCTGGAAAATTCTGGTAAATCCTTTTGCAGAATTACGGCGATCTCGAAGAGTTTTAGCAAAGTAACTAGCGCTTGGAATATGCTCTGCCCCAGCGCGATCCATAGTGACATCACCATGCCCTTCAAGAAGACTCATCATTCCTGAAATTTGACTGATCGTTTCTCGCTGCTTAGGAGTGGTAAGAAGATTCGGGATACCACCTTCGGCAAATGGGTCTTCGCCATTTTTCTTCGCTTCCACAATACGTTTAACTGCCTCTTTTAGAATTTCCGGGTCAGGGTCAACTGTGTCAAGAGTTTGATTGACCAGTCCAAGAAAATGGTCTCGTAGCCAAGGAACGCCAGTGAATTGAGCACGATGAGTGCATTCATGAAGAGCTAACCACAGACGAAATTCCTCAGGGGGAAATCTATACTTACTTTCCAATGCTAAGACATTCGGTCCAACGTAATAGACCATGTCCTGATCTTCTGGATTCTCATCTTCAACGATGAGAAGATCATATTGACCCAAGACGCGACCTGACATCCACCCGAGGAGCATACCCATCTCCGCTCCACTCGCCTTGTTACCGAACTCTCCAAGAAAAGATCTTTCTTTGTTGGCAAGTTTTCCCGCTAGCGGCCGGAGAAGCCTTTGAAAGGAATCGATGTTTGCCTCAATCCACATCGGTCGGTCCGCTACTCGTCCTCTTGCATCTCCCATATGTGAATGGAGTCCTGTTTCCTCTGCAACTAACTGCTCTGCCTGCGCCGTGAAGCGTTCAAAATCCGGCGCAAGAGTAGCGTAATGGTATGAAGAACTAGAAGGCCTACGCTCGCTTATTCGAATAGCAACTCGGCGAGCAAGGTCCCAATCAACCGAATTGTCTTGCACCGTTAAATATCCGGTGTCTGTTTTTTATAACGGGGAGGATATTTCGGCTTAACCACCTTAAATAAATAGCCTCCGATTACAGCGAGTACCGTAAGAATTGTGGCTGGGGTGAGGACGACGGCAATCCACCAATGCCATTCATTTGCTGCGAGAATATCCATGGTCTGATCGTAGACGCGAAAAGGGGGCATCTGACACCTTAAAGAGGGGAATTACGAAATTCGTATACTTCCATACTTCTTAGGGTGCGTTTAGATCTTCGCACCTAACACCAATTGGCTTTCTAAAGATCAGAGATCGTGATGTCTTTGAGGTCAATTCTCTGTAACGATTCACTTATTCGAAGCTGAAGAGAAGGGGGCGCCTTATCTGTTGCCCTTTGTGCCATAGCTAATTTGAAGCGTATTTCGAGATCAAGTGCGTTTAAGCATTGCACACAGGCGCCAAAATGGCTCCTGACTGCCTGAATCAATTGGGGATTCGGTACACCTTCAAGAGCTTGTGTAATAAGAGCGCTAGAATCTTCACACTTATGAGTCTCCGTGGGGTGGTTAGAAAGCATTTTATGAGATTGCTGGTCTAATGCATCGTTCTTATCAGGAGGATTGATCATGATCTACCTCCTGCTCCTACTGTTTCTGGAAGGCGATCCTGATGGAGTCCGGTTATGAGTCCTCGTTTACTAGCAAATTCCAAAAGATCTTTTTGAAGTTTTGCCCGGCCACGATGCAGGCGTGACATGACTGTTCCATCAGGAATGTCAAGTATGTCCGCAATTTCTTTGTATGAGAAACCCTGAACATCCGCAAGTAGAACAACCTCTCGGTACTGGGTGGGAAGACCCTCTACAGCATCTTTGATTTCCTCTTCTGTTAAACGCTCAAAAAGCATATCCTCTGCGCTCATCCCTAGCGAAGGAATTTGCGTGCTTCCTAGCCGCCGGTGCAGGTACATGTCCTCGAGATCGTCAAGATCTTCCTCGTCAAAACCGCGTTGCTTCTTTCGGTAGTTATTTATGAAGCTATTGGTAAGTATCCGAAATAGCCAAGCACGAAGATTTGTTCCTTCTTCAAAAGATGAAAACGCCCGATAACCCTTGAGGTATGTCTCTTGCACAAGATCTTCAGCATCTGATGAATTCTTGGTAAGTCGAAGGGCATGCGAATACAACTGATCCATGAATGGCATAGCCATTGATTCAAATTCAGATTGATCAGCCATACTTCTAGTGTACCGACGAAAGAATAGGGAACTCTCCCGCAGTTGTATTTCTAGATCGAAGACTAATTCATCTTAAGTTGAGCCCGAGAGGGGAATTGAACCCCTGACCTATTCATTACGAGTGAATCGCTCTACCAACTGAGCTACCCGGGCAAGAATTCATACCGTAGCAACACATGTGCTGGTTCACGACTTTAGTTATATATCTTCATCGGAAAGTGAAATAAAGAGGCCTTGAAGAAGAAGACTCTCGTTTGGGTTCCTGTTAAGAGCACCATTTGCTCTCCGAACATGTTCAATTGAACGGGCAAGCGGCTCAGAAGGAGCTACATGTATCTTGTCCCTAAAAACGTTTACTAAAGTAGCGAAACCAAACCGAAGCTCATCAATCCGGAAACGGCGAATTTCTCTTTTTTGGTTAGCCTCAAGCTCTTTTCTTCCTGACCCACGAACACCTAAAGACTCTTCACGCTCGGCTAATAACTCCATTTCTTGAATATGTCTCTCATCGATCACCGCCTGTGCTTCATCGAGACTATTTCGAATCTCTTCAACGAGCTCAGCAATGACATACCCGTCCTTGGTTAAACGTTCCGGTATCGATTGCCACATAAAAAATCGATCAGTAACGTGTTGATCGCTAATCAGATCAGCGGCCCGATGAAGATCTCCCCGCGAAGCAAGTGCCACCGTTTCAGCAATTTCGCCATCACAATTTTGGCCGAGAAGCCACGTAAGCACTCCAGATGTAGAAATAGGATGAAATTCTAATGTCATACATCTAGAAGCAATCGTGATTTGCTCATCGGGGATATCTTCTGCCATCAGAATAATGATGGTCGACGGGGGTGGCTCTTCAAGGGTTTTAAGAAGACGACCCACTGAAGTGGCATTCGCCGTATGGAATCGGTCAGCAACAATTATCTTTCTAGCGCTCTCTACTGGAGTTCGACTAGCTTCATTTATGACTATCTGTACTTCTTCATCTCGGTACTGGTTGCCCTGAGGAGAGACCCGAACTAGATCTGGATGCTCTCCACTTAGGGCCAGACGCACTGCCCTATCTGCATCAGTTTGATCTAAACCTGCGCTTAAAATGAGAGCAGCAAAACCTTTAGCAGCTTCCCAACGGCATGAGCCTCTTGGACCCACGAAGAAATAAGCATGAAGCGGATGCAATGCTGATGTTTCTAGCTGTTCAATAACTTTCTCTTGCTCAACGACTCGATCGAAAGCTGTAGAGTGCACTCCCATGTCACGAACTAGGTTCATTTAACGAAAGACCTAGGTGATTGACTACAGCTTCATCGACAAGGCTGCTGACTTGATCCAAAGATCCCGAACCATCAATAACGGCCCACGTTTCTGGAGAACTTTCTGCAAGCGATAAATAGCCTTCACGAACCTTTTCATGAAATTCAATTGCTTCACTTTCGAAACGGTCGGGCATATCCGTTCTTCGTCGGATAGAGAGTTCAACAGGAAGATCTATGAGTATTGTCAAATCTGGAAGAAGCCCGTTTGTCGCAAAGATCGACAATCCCCTAACTTCATCTACAGGAAGGCCCGTAGCGTATCCCTGATAAACAATTGATGAAGCTAAAAACCTATCTGAAACTACATGCTTCCCAGTTTCAAGATTAGGTCTAATAACTTCTTCTACTAACTGGGCTCTTGATGCAGCCATCAGAAGCGCTTCAGTACGAAATGCAAGAGGTATTTCAGGTGAAAGAAGAAGCTCTCGGAGCGACTCTCCAACTTCAGTACCGCCGGGTTCACGAGTAAAGACAGCTCCAATAAGTTCAGAAATTCGACGTGCTTGAGTTGTTTTCCCACTGGCGTCTCCACCCTCAAAAGCTATAAGAAATCCAGTCACTACGTCGACTCCTCCTCTTCTAAGAGTAGATCATCCTCTAGAAAATTTCTTACAGAACTGAAGGCTAGAAACCCAGCGCCAAGAATGATCAAGGCAGCAATCCATAGAGTTATGCGAACGCCTGGAATAAAGACTTGCCACCCGACAATACTTATCCGTTTGTCAAAGATTTCTTCCGATAGGCCGTTAAGAGTAGCAGCAACGAATGGCCCTACAGACATTGCAATGATCAATGAGAGCCTAACTATGGTGTAGACGGCTGAAAAAATTCTTCCGCGAAGCTCCTCAACAACACTAATTTGTAGAAGGGTGAATCCAAGGACATAAATTGCTCCGGCGAATACTCCTAGTAAGCCTATAAGAGCTGCTGCTGGCCACAAACCAGACATTGATGCAGCGACAAAGAGGCTAGCGCTAGCGGCGAACACAGAGAAGACAAAAAGTTTTACTTGCCCGATTTTGTTTTTTGACATTGCAAGGGATGCAACGCCAACAGCAACGCCAATACCCAGCGCCGTCTGAAGGACCGACATTCCGTCTGCCGGATTCTCACCTAAAACATCTTTTGCGAAAATTGGTCCAAGAGGTATTAACATACCACCGCCAATCAGACCAGCTCCCAAAGCCGCACAGACAGCTCGGACAACTGGATTGACGAACATAAATTCCCAGCCTTCACGGAGTTCTTTGATAGTTGAAGAGAAATCAAGGCGTGGCTTCCTCTTTGGGACAGTTTCAGATTTTGAGCGTTGCGGTATCGCAATAAAAAGAATCATGATCGCCGAGAAGAGAAAGGTAAGGGAATCAGCGAAGAACCCTAAACCTATTTGATCTGCGTTAAACGATGATGCTCCGGGCCATGATGAAATTTTGTCGGCAAAGCGGCCAAGAAAGATAAAGATGGCACCTGCTATTGGGACTGTCCCGTAGGTCGCAGCCATTTGAAGGGAATTAACAGTCGTAAGGCTTTCCTTCGGGACGATACTAGGCACTACGGAATCTTTTGCAGGAATCCATAGGAGCGTAAAGATTTCCAATGCGAGGGAAGCCAGCACCAGATGCCAGACTGCTGAAGCAAATGGGAGAAATAGCAGGATGAGTACTCGTGCTAAATCGCAATAAATCATGACTTTTTTTCGGTCCCAACGATCTACCAGAACGCCTGCAAGTGGAGCAAGAAATAAACCGGGGATTATCCGGACAGAGAAAACGAAGCCCACTGCTGTTTCTGGTGTTCCTCCTCCCAGTTCCGTAGCTGCTGCGGCTATGGCAAGAAAACCGAGCCAATCACCCATGGATCCCACTGCCTGCACGATCCATAAACGGAAGTACTGATAGCTTCCGAATATCTTCTCAACCCAAAGATTTCCCGCAAGTCCTTGATGGCCGGCGACGAGATCTCCGTGATGAGCGGTTGAGTCTTGTTCTGAAGTCACGCGATCAGAGTAGTTTGAAGTATTCAATAAGGCATAAACACAGGAAAGAATTCGAAAAAGGTAATGAGGGAGCTACCAATTTTTATTGTTGGGCTCGTTTTTCCGCCAATAGTTCTTTGGCGCGTTCACCGTTCATTTGTTCAACAGTGTCACCAAGTTGGAGGCTGGCATTTGTCTCACCGTCGGTAACGTATGGGCCGAATCTTCCTTCTTTTAGAAGGATAGGTTTCTCTGAGACTGGATCAGTGCAAGTCGTTCCGTCATCATTTTTCAAGGAAATTTCTTTTGATTGGCGTCGACGAAACTGTTTCGGCTGAGAAAGTATTTCTCTGGCCCGTCCATAGGTGATTGTGAACGGATCATCATCATCTGCAAGACTTCTAGTCTCATCGCCAAAACGTAAATACGGCCCATAGGGTCCGTTGTGAACAGTAATCTCAGGGCTTTCTTCTTCTGATTTTTCGCTTTCTGCGTCAGGGTTTGCAGGAGTGGTTTGTGAATCATCATCTGGTTCTAGAACTTTAGGAAGGCTCAGGAGCTGAAGAGCTTCTTCCTTCGTAAGGATTTCAGGGTCCATTCCTTCCAGCAGTGAAGCAGTTTTAGGCCTTGGGGTGTTCTTTAACCTTTCTCGTTCAACGAGAACATCGACAGCAATTTGACAACTGTCGAATTTCGATAGGGCTGAAAGAAACAACTCAATGTTTTTGATCTTTGTCTCTGGGTCTTTAAGCGTTAGTATTTCATCCCAATATCCAGACTCATGCAGTACGTCGCGTACAAGTGATCCCGGTTTTTCGCTTTCCTGTTTCTTCTGATAGTCCATAATCAAATGGATCAACTGTTCTACCGCTGATTCTTGGTTGCTGCCTGATTTGAGTACATGTCCGGACTGGAAAGCCTCAAATAGGCTGAATTGATTATCCTTTGCGATTTCTTGAAACTGCTCAATTGATCGTTTCCCGATTCCACGTTTAGGAGCATTAAGCATGTAAAGAATTGCTTCGTTATCTGTCGGGTCCACAATTGAACGGAGATACGCGGCTGCAACCTTTAGAGGTTTTAGATGGTGGGGGAGTCGCATTAGCTCACCTTCAGGAGATGAGGCTCTGGGCCATTTGGGGAAATGGCCTAAAGAGACATACCAGCCGTAGCTTCCTTGTCTGAGGACTACATCAAGCCCAGTTTCGGGATCCTCACACAGAACTTGATCCGGTTCTGCCGCTGCATTTAGATATTCTTTAGCTTTCGAAACCGTAAGTTGATCCGGCGGAAGGTTCTCGGGGACAGAGGCGGTTTCACCGTCTATTTCGTATTGGACATACGGCTTCTGGTTGGCAAAACGCGCATAGATATTTTGATTAGATTCTGGATCAATACCGACATGATGAGCTATCTCCTCGCGGAGTTTAGGTAATTCACCTAGATTGATCTTCTCTTCAACTTCTACAAGTTTGTCGTTAAAAC
>Ga0310344_10004016_pt1 | contig 10941 bp, 9 predicted proteins | sample HC15DNA20200_MG_FD_203801 | JGI IMG/M metagenome (GOLD analysis project Ga0310344, IMG submission 203801) | Marine microbial communities from station ALOHA, North Pacific Subtropical Gyre - HC15-DNA-20-200_MG | ecosystem: Environmental > Aquatic > Marine > Oceanic | place: Pacific Ocean: North... | reverse complement strand
GGAGGAAGCTCTCGGCCAGGAAACTTCCGATAAGATCGTGCCTTGCTTCCAAGGTGCTGCGGTCCGAGATGGGATGGAGGATCCAGTCGCGCAGTTTGCGGGCGCCCATCGGAGTTGCGGTGCGGTCCAGGACCCCCAGAAGGGTGTGTTGGCGACCGGATCGCGAACTGACAAGATCGAGATTGTGCTGGGAGGCGGTGTCGATGGCAACTTGCTCGCCGACCTGCCGCACGGCTAATCCCCGGAGGTGATCACAGGAGCGGCGCAACTGGTAGGAAAGATAGTGCAGGATACCACCTGCTGCACTGAGGGCAGGTTGCATGCCGGAGCAGCCGAAGCCGTCGAGTGACTGAACCTTGAAATGGTCACGCAGGGTATGAATGGCCTGATCCAGGAGAAATGCGTATCCGTCGTAGGGCAGGCTGTGGGGAAGTCCGCCCAGTGACTGCAGTTGTTCGTCCGAGATGAGAAGTTCGGAGGGAGCCAGCCTGGTGAGCTCATCTTCCATTTGCTGGCGATCGGGAAACTCCGCGAGGGTGAACTCGCCGGTGGAGTGATCAACCACCGCGAGGCCGAAGGTGTCCCGATGTTCACACACCGCAGCCAGGTAATTGTGCCGGCGATCATCAAGCAGAGAGAGGTTGTCGATGGTGCCTGCCGAGATGATCTGGGAAATTTCCCGGTCCACGATCTTGCCAGGAACCGGTTCGGAGGTCTGCTCCCCGATGGCTACCCGCCTGCCCTGCTTGATGAGCTTGGCGATGTAGTTTTCCGCAGCGTGGTGAGGGACCCCACACATGGGGACTCCGCCCCGCTTGGTAAGGGCTACGTTGAGCAGTCCAGCGGCCTCCCTGGCGTCCTCGAAAAACATTTCGTAGAAGTCACCGAGTCGGAAGAAGAGGAGCACATCGTCAGGAAGCGAGCGGCGCATCGCCTGATACTGCGCCATCATGGGGGTGAGCTTGCCTTCCTTGCCGGCCACGGAAGGAGTTTTTAACCGGGGAGGCCAGTGATTGAACGCGAAAGTTATTCACAGGACACCGATGGGTTCACAGCGGGGAGCAGCAAGGATTGAAGAGAGCCCCATGGTCTCCCGGCCTGACGAGAGCCTGGCGGGAACTTCCCGGTGAGCGGAGAACGATTCATGGCTGATTTTGGGGCCAGCAACGACAAAAACGTCCAGGGCAATAAGTTTGTTGAGCTTGGAAGTGGAGTTTGTGATTGCGGGAGCAGGTTGCTAGGCTGCGTGGCCTTGAAAGGAATTATCCCGATCCTCCTTGCGAATTTCGGACTACTTCTTCCGCCGGCCTCGGCCCGGGAACCGTGGGACCATGCCAAGGCCAAGAAGATGGTGGCCAAGGTGCTGGAGGTTGAGAAGGCCGGTAAACTTCCCTGGAATCGAATTCCCTGGCGAATCCATGTTGAAAATGCGGTGAAGGAAGCCAAGGGCACCGGTAAGCCGCTTTTTGTGTTCTTTTACGTTCCTCAGGAAGGACCTCCCCGGGAACCCTGCGGACTGGAGGGGCGTCTCCTGCGTGCCCACGGCCTCTCCGATCCCAAGGTCATTGAGTTGGTCAAGGCCTACTGTGTGCCGGTGAAGATCCAGCTCAAGAAGGGGCAGGACTATCCGGTCGAATGGCCTGCCCTGAAGAAGTGGGCGACCGTCTACAAGTTTTCGAACGGTCGCGGGTTCACCGGTTGTTCAGTGGTCAGCCCTGATCTCGCCATCGAGTACGGAAACAGCGGTTCAGCCAGGATCTCGGAGATGCTCGAGTCCCCTGCCTTTGATCCGAAGGAAGTCCTTGCCATGCTGGTGCGCGCGATGGACCGGGTGAATGAAGAACGCTCCATACGCGTGCAACGCAGTATCAGCGACGACGAACGCCAGACCGAGATCAAGCGTTTTCGCAAGGGAGTGACGCGAGTGGTCCAGAGTGAAGGCCGCCGAAAGCTCCCGCCGGAAGGATACTCCCTGGAGCAGGCGCTGGAACTTTACCGGATGGCTGGTATTGCGGACAAGGAGTAGCGCCTGGCTCCCCGCGGTTCCTTTTCTGGCGCCCGGATAAGTTGTCTGATGAAGGTCAAGAGAAGTTGACAAAGAACGCCGCGTTCGCAAGTAGTGGGGCGTCATGAAGATAGTGTCATTCCACAAGTTGATTACCTTGGCTGCGGCCGTGGCTCTGCTCGGGTTCGTCCCCCATGCCCAGAGCGGGGAGGAGAAGAAAGAGGCCGGGCCCAAGGACATGGAAGAGGCCATGGACCTGATGAGCGGATCGCTCAAGGGGTTACGTCGGCTCAAGCGCGATCCCGATCGGTGGAGTAAAAGTGCCGCCCTAGTCGCTAAAGGATCTCAGTCGGTCATTGCAGCCATGAAGTGGATCCCGAAGGAGATTGAGGAGCTTCCGGAAGGGCCAGATAAGATCAAGGCACTCGCCGATGCGCGCCGCCTCATGGGGCTCACCCTCGCTGGATACGCCGAACTGGAACTGGCTTTCCTTGCTAAGGATGAGGAGAAGGTGGAAGCGGCCCTCGATCAGCTGAAGGAAATCAAGGCCGAATCCCACGAGAAGTATAACAGGGGAGAGTAAGGGCTGCCACCGACTGCCTTCGCGAAAAAGCGCAGTGTAGGCCACGCTTTTGTTGAAGGAGAAACGTCAGGGAACCCGGTTCCCGGCCTTGGAGCTCTTTACCGGATGATGCTGACACGCGTTCCGAGGGGCAGCTTTTCGTAGACCGCGTAGGCCACCTTGGAGGGCATGCGGACGCAGCCGTGCGAGGCAGGGTAGCGGGGGACACGCCCCTGGTGCATGCCGAGGCCTTTCCAGCTCAGGCGCATCCAGTAGGGCATGGCGGCTCCCTCGAACTCTCCGCCCTCGGGGACTTCGTCTTCCGTGATGTCGGCGTCGGTCTTGTGGACCTCACCCTCGGCGTCGTAAATCGTCCCGTAGAGGTTGGATTGTTTCTCGCTCTGGATCTTCTCCACAATCCGGTAGTTGCCCGGGGGGGTAGGAAAAGTCTTTCTTCCGGAGGCAATGGGGTAGTCCATTGCGATATCCTTATTGTTGTAAATCCTGGCCCGTTGCAGGGTGAGATCGATTTCCACCCGGGTATTGTCCTCGTCCAATTCACCGAAAGCGGTGAGATCCTTGTAGACGTTGTAGGTCTTGGGATAGGACGGCTCGGCCGTGAAGTGGGCGTAGGTTCCCGGGGGATATGGGTTGACCCATTGCGCCTTGAGAACCCTCTTCTGATTCGGGTTCGGTTCGGGCACGATAGTGCAGCTGGTGGTGACGGCAACCACGGCAGGCAGAAGCGCGGAGAGGAGAGTCTTTGTAAGGTTCATGGAGATTCCCGGCCCTCGAACAGAGGCAGTCTAACACCTTGAGTAACAATCTCAAGCCTGCGATTTACCCTCCGGCTGGCAGGTTGGACACCAGGCCGTGGTGCGCGTGGCAATTGTTCCGCGTGCGAGAGGGGAGCGACAGCGGGGGCAGGAACCGCCCGCCTTCCACCGGTGTTGGAAGAGCCAGCGACGGGGAGGAACCTGCTCCACATAGCTTCCAGGTGAAAATCCCCGGGTCCCGTCGCGGGGCGGGTTTTTGTCAGCGACGTGATGGAGAGCCCCCCGGCAGACCTGTCGGCTTACAGTGCGGAGGCGGGCCAGGTTGAGTTCCTGCAAGCGTGTTCCCGGGTGACAGGGGATACGCCAGCAGATCTCATCAGCCATCCAGTTGCCTACCCCGGGGAAAACGGTCTGGTCGAGCAGGAGGGCCTTGAGGGTGGTCCTCATGCGGCGGATGGTCAACCGGCGGAGACCGGCGAGTGTGAATCTCGCATCCAGCACTTCCACGGGGAGACTCTCCCAGGGATCCACGCAGGGATCGTGGAGGTAGACGCGCCCGAACTGCCGGTAGTCTGAATAGACCAGGGAAAGTTTTTTCGTACGCAGGATGAAGTGATCGTGTTTGGTGGTCTCGTAGTCATGGCCTGCCAGGAAGAGTCGGCCCGCCATTCCAAGATGAAGCTCAAGGTGGGTTGTCGGATTCGTGCCTGTCGATTTGCGAGAACCCCCATTCCCGAAACTGAAGAGAATACGTTTTCCATGTGACCGGCTGCTAACAATAAAAGTGGTAGATAAGGCCGACTCGATGATAGAGGCGGGTGTATCTCGATAAACACGGGTTCGGGGATGGGAGTCCACCGCCACGATTTGCTGCCCTATTCCCGGTTCCCATATCCGGCGGGCGAGTTCCACTTCGGCGAGCTCGGGCATATTTTCCTACAGGGCTGAAAGTCAGAGTCGGGGTCTCGCACGACCGCGTTTTCCGGCCTCTGCGAAGTCACTTCCGGGGAAGAGAATTCATGGGCGCTTTTCCCGCGTCCTTTCCAACAGTCTCTTGTTCTCAGGGTTTTCCGGCTCCAGAGCCTCGGCTCGTTTGAGAAGGGAAGCCGCGGGTGCAAGGTTCTTGTTCTGGTCGATCCAGAGCCGGGCTAGTTCCCGGAGAGCGCGGGCGGACTTCCTGGGCTGCTCGGGAGGAATGCCTCGAATTGCGCTGCGGAGACGGTTTTCCGCACCAGCCAGATCTCCGGTCTGGCGAAGTGCCCCCGCGAATTCAATCTGGAAGTTGGGGTCGAGGATATTCCGGATGGAGGGATGCCCCGAGCCTTTGGCGAGGGCCTCCGCTTGCCGAAAGAGCCTGGAGGCAGCGGCGGTATTCCCGTCCCGGAGGGTGGCAATGGCCAGACGTGCGGCCAGGGCGGGATCCTCGGGGTGGTCGAAGCGGGCCTTTTCCAGCATAAGACGGGCCTGGTGGGGCTTCTCCAGTTCAAGGAACTGATCAGCCAGTTGGAGGAAGTCATCCGGTGCTCCCCCGGCGATGCGGAGGACCTCGGCGCGATGATGAAGGGATTTTTCAGGGTTTCCGCTCCGTTCGTAGAACTGGGAGAGGGCCTTGTGAGCGAGGGCCTGGTCGGGATCGATTTGCAGGGTTTCCTGCAGGGTCTTGAGGGCGGCGTCCTCCTGTTTGGCATAGAGTTGGAGGAGGCCGAGCCGGGTTCGCAGGCCCAAGGAATCGGGTTGGAGGGCCACATGTTTCTGAAGGACGCCAATCGCTTCCATGAGGCGGCCGGTTTTGCGGTAGTAGTCCGAGGCGCGGCGGGCGGCCATCGCGATTTGCACGCCAGTTTCAACTGTTTTTTCCGTGATGTGCTCAAGAGCTTCCCGTAGTTCCGGAGAGTCCCCCGGCAGAAGAGTCTGGGCGAGGGGAGGCAGGGCCATCCAGTGTTCGGGACCCGCGTCCCCGGCCTCCAGTTGAGTCCGGAAGAGGGCCAGGGACTTGTCCCGCTGACCGAGGTTCTCGTGCAGGTGGATGAGGCGGGTATAAACTTCATGGTGGTGGGGGAACCGCCTGGCAGCCCCGGTCAAGAGCTCCATGGCCGCGCGTTGAGCGACCGTGTCACGGGCAGCGTAATCCTCCAGGAAGTCGGCGTAATAGAGCTGGGAGGCCAGGTGACCTGGTTGTGCTTCAGCGTAGCTTCGCAAGGTTCTGGCCGCCGCGGAAAGGTCCCCGTCTTTCCGCTGCAACCCCGCGGTCTTGCGCGCAACCGGAAAGGAGTCGGCATCCTTCTGGAGGGCAGCCTCAAAATGCTGGCGTGCGGCCTTGGTGTCGCCGTTCAGATCCGCGAAGACCCCCCTGGCATATTCCGCCAGATTTTTCCCTGCAGAGTCCTGCTCTCCCCAGGCTGGAGCACTGAGGAGAAGAAGGATGACGGATCTGGAAAGGAGAGCGGCGGTCATGGACCGCCGCCAGGATAAACGAAGGTTCAGGAGCTGAAATCTGAAAACCGTGATTTGGGGAGTCACTTCACCTTGAGAGTGCCCCACATGAGCTGGCCGTGGCCAGGGTAGGTGCATACGTATTCGTAGTCACCGGGCTTGTCAGGCAGGGTGAGGTAGAGAGTGAAGCGGCGGCCCGGGGCAACCTGTGGTGTGGACCCCAGCAAGGCAGGAGAATCCGGGATGAAATTCTTCTCAATCGCCTTCGGACCCAGCGCGATGGTCGCTTCCAGAATGCTCTGGCGGGTCCCGGGCTTGATCACTGCCAGGTTGTGCATCAGGCCGTCCGGATCATTGTTGGTGAGGACAATGGCGAGCCGCTCGCCGACCTTGGCTTCAAGAACGCTCTTGTCGAATTTCATGCCTCGAAGCACTCCTACCTCGATTTTGCGGGCCTGCTCGTAGCCTTCCGGGACCAGACGCGCAGGGGTCTTACTCAGGGCATCCATCTCGGCTTTCACCTTGGCATCGGAGATCTTGGCCAGCGATTCGTTGCGGAAGTTGTTTATGAACCCACCGAAACTCGCCCCGCCCTTGAAGTTGCGCGCCTTGGCAAACCAGCCGAAGTACTGCTTACGCAACTCCGCGGTCCACCCTTCGGAGACATTCTTGAGGGCGAAGACGTAGTGAATTTGCTGTCGTTGCGGATTGTTGGCCTTCTGGTTGAGGAAGGTTCCCCCGTAGCCACCGGAACGCTTGAGAAGGGCATCGTCAAATTCGATCTCTTCAAGTCCGACGGCCTCCTGTTGCAGGAGCGGAACGGTCTTGGCGACCACGTCGGGGGCGCCGAGGTAGACCAGCATGTCCACCAGTTCACGGTTGAGGGCATCGGTCTTGGCCGGGTAGAGGGGATTGATGGCCTCGATGACCGTTTCCGCGGTATCAGCATCGGGCTTGCCCATCCGGATAAAGCAGAGTGAGAGCACTCGCAGGGATTCAAGTTTCTGGGCCTCGTTCATATCAGCAGTGGAGAACTGGCTCAAGGCATCAAGGAGTGCGTCCTGGTGGCTGGCATCGCCTTGCCGCGTCAGGGCCAGAAGGGCGGTGAGGGCGGTTTGCAGGTCGTCTTCTTTGAGGGCCTTTGCGGCCCAGTCGCTGACGGGTTGATGTTCCAGGGCAATTCTGGCCGCGTAGCGGATAAAGCGGTCCTCGTGTCCGAGGCTGCTCCAGACCTTGTCGATGGAGCCGGCAACAGGTTTGCCATGGTACTGTTCCAGTTCCCGGCGTTTCATCCGGAGGGATCGATTCGCTTCCTTGTCAGGAAAGCGGCGGTCCTTGGAGGCTTCCCCGGTGTAGGTCACCCGGTAAAGGGCGGACGGTGTTCCGCGTCCGCCGACTGCAAAATACATGTTGCCGTCCTTGCCGATCACGCCGTCGGTTACATGCAGCGGCACGCCGGTGACGAATTCCTCCTTCACGCCCCTGTAGCTCGAGCCCTCCGGGTCGAGATGGATGGCGTAGATCGTTCCATAGGTCCAGTCGAAGACGTAGATGGCATTCTGGTAGTCGGCCGGAAAATTGGAACCCAGTCCGGACATGACACCGGTGGGGCAGCCCGGACCGATGTCGGCGGTTGGAGGCAGAGAGTCCGGATACCAGGTCGGCCACTTGCCGGTGCCCGTCCGCCACCCGAACTCGCTTCCGCTCGTGCAGTGGTAGACGCGGGTGGGGCGATACCAGGGGGTTCCGCTGTCCCACTCCATATCGGAGTCGTAGGTGAACATTTCCCCGTCGGCGTTGAAGGCCACATCATACTGGTTGCGGAATCCCGAGGAGTAGAAGTTCCAGCTCTTGCCGTCGGGGTCGGTCTTGGCAATCCAGCCACCGGGGGCCCTGATGCCACGAGCGTGGCCCCGGGCATCGGTCATGCGGGGCAGGAGGAGGTCCTCGGCGTAGTTCTTGGGCACGGAGTAGACTTCCGGGTTGGGTGGCTTGGTGTGATTGCCGCCCAGGACCATGAGGGATTTGCCGTCAGGAGTGAGGACGACCGCATGAGGACCGTGTTCTCCGCCCCCTTGGAGTCCGCGCAGCTGGGTGACCTTGTCGAGTTGGTCGTCACCATTGGTGTCGGTGAGATAATAGAGTCCGCTCCCGTGTCCGCCTACCCCACCGCCATTTACGCAGACGTAAAGGCGGTTGAAGGCCCAAAGGAGGCCATGACCGCCGCTGATCGGGGCAGGGACCTTCTCGACCTTCAGCTCATTGCCGGGGGTAATACGCCAGATTCCGGCCCTGCCCTGGTCGCTGCAGTAGAGGCGGCCCTTGTCGTCGATGGCCATGGAGACCCAGGAACCTTGGTGTCCCTTGGGAACGGTGTAGATCTTTTCCACCTCGAAACCATCGGGGTGGACGGTCGCCTCGCCCTTGGAGGCGGGTTTCTTCTTTTTGGCGACCTGCTTGGAGATACGGGTGAGGACGATGTCCTTGACCTCCACCTTCATCGGGGCCCCGGCGTGAAGCTGCAGGGCCAGCACGCCCGAGAGTGAGCCCTTGGCTTTCTCTTCATCGACAATCTCAACCGTAGTTGCCCCGTTGACCTTGTGGGTGAGGACGTTGCCCTTGGCCACGATGGTGTAGGTATTCCATTCGCCGAGACTGATTTTCTTCTTGGCGTCGAAGTCGCCCACGATGGCGCGCTTTCCATCAGCGCCCACCTTGATCTTCTGGCCACGCTGGGCAATGATTCCGCGCCCCTTCTCCTCATACATCATGCCGAGGTAGTTCTGGGCCGGATGCATGTCCATCTGGTAGCCGCTCACCACCCAGTTCTGTTCGTTGACGACCTTGGATCGGTACTGGATGCCCGAGTTGTTGTTTCCAGTCACCTTGGCCTTGAGAGTGAGTTCAAAGTCCTCAAGGGCCTTGCCCTGATAGACGAGGAAGGTGTTCCCGCGGGTGCGTTTGCCGGGGGTGGTTTCCCCCACGATCACCCCGTCCTGCACGGACCAGAACTGTGAAAGGCCTTTCCAGCCGGAGAGGTCCTTGCCGTTGAAGAGTTTCTCCGGGGCGGCGGGCGAGGCGGCCGCCATGAACAAGAGTGCGGCAGTAGCGAACAGGGCGTGTTTCATGGTCCGGAGTAGGTAGCGGAGCCACTCCCATGCGACAAGACGCGTTTTCCCCACCCGATGAGGCGACACATTGCCCCCATACGCCTGAGGGGAGAGGCCTCGGGTTGCGGCGGAATTGCGGGACCCGCCCCCGGATGGTCCCCTCTGTTCCGCAGGACACGGCGGAAACGGCACCTCTGGTGCCGGGCCCATCACACGCAGCGTCTGCTAGGACTTGTAACGCAAGCGCTTCTTGTGGCGGTTGGCCTTCATCCGCTTCTTGCGCTTGTGCTTGTTAATCTTGGTCTTACGACGTTTTTTCAGGGAGCCCATGGTATGCAGTGGTTGGGGAGGTCGAAAGTTGGGGTAAAATCAGGGAACGATCTTGTTGAGCGGGTATTCGATGATTCCTTCCGCGCCAAGTTCCTTGAGATCGGGAACGAGGTGGCGAACGGCGGATTCGTCAATGATTGTTTCCACGGCCACCCAGTCGTTTTCCGCGAGGGAGCTCACAGTCGGGCGGCGGAGGGAAGGTAGGCGTTCCAAGACTTCGGGCAAGGACTTTTCGGGGAGGTTGAGCTTCAAGCCCACCTTGTCGCGGGCGGCCAGGGCCGCCTGAATCATGAGGACCATGCGCTCCATTTTCTGGCGCTTCCAGTCGTCATCAAGGGCGGTCCTGGAGGCAAAGAAGTGGGGGAAAGAGACCAGCAACTCGTCCACGATGCGCAACTTGTTGGCCCGCAGGGAGGATCCGGTTTCGGTGACATCCACGATGGCGTCCACCAGATCGGGAACTTTCACCTCAGTCGCTCCCCAGGAGAATTCGATGTCGGCGGTTACGCCCTTGCTTTCGAGGTAGCGCTTCGTGATGCCCACTGCTTCGGTAGCGATGCGTTTCCCTTCGAGATCCTCTACGGTCTGGATCGGGGAGTCTTCAGGGACCACCAGGACCCAGCGGGTGGGCCGTACCGAGGAGCGAGAGTAGGGGAGTTCGGCCAGGTCTTCCAGCTCCGCTCCGTTTTCGTAGACCCAGTCGTAACCGGTAATTCCACAGTCGAGAAAACCATCGTCGATATAGGAGCCGATCTCCTGGGCCCGGATCATGAAGATGTCGAGCTCGTCATCATCGGATGAGGGGCGTAGCCCGCGCGATGACGAGTAGACGTGGTAGCCCGCCTTCGCGAGAAGGGCGAGGGTAGGCTCCTGCAGGCTGCCTTTTGGCAGTGCGATGCGTAGGGTATTCGCTGAATCAGGCACAGTGGCCCCGCACGGGGGGCGGGGGTTTTACCTGCGAACGGCGCTGAATCAACGCTAATCTGGCCTCCAGCACACCAGAACCTGCGATTTGAAGCAGGTAATATACGGTAGAAGAGGGGAGATTTCGGGGCTGCGCACGTCCTGGGGCTCAACTTACTGCCGAACAAACCTACGATTCTCCGGGCTGTTCCGTTACCTGCGGATTCAGGCCTGAGCCAGTGCCCAGCGAATCAAGGGGAGGTGCTCGGGGTTCACCGAGGCCAGAATCTCGTCCCGGAGGCCCTGCTCCTGAGCCCGGTAACGTTCGATTAGCTGTTCGGTGACCGAAATTTCCCACATTCGCCGCGCCACTTCATCAAGAGGACTCTTGTGTGCAGCACGGCTCGAATTGCTGCTTTCGGCCTTTTTTCCCCTTTTCAGGGCATTGGTTCCCAATAGATAGGGTGCGAGTTCGGCGACTTGGCGATCGCGCAATGCGACGCTGGCATCGTGATCGCCCCGCAGCATCATGAGTTCCGGGAAAAGTCCGCGAATCTTACGGATGAGGGAGCTGCATCCGTTGGCCCGGATGGATTCGGCATCACCAAGATCGCGCACTGCGACAGCCAGTTCTTCGGTCACCCGGGCCTGATCGACAGGGAGAGAGACTAATTTCTGTGCGTCGTAGGGAGAATTCGCTGCGGAGGAGGAGCTCATGATTTGCGTAGTTTCCAGTAATTCCTTGAAATTCAGGGGCCTGACCTTGGTCGGACCCAGCGAACGGAGACACTTCTACCCCTTACAAATTAGTTTTCCAGCTAA
>Ga0310344_10004015_pt1 | contig 10941 bp, 7 predicted proteins | sample HC15DNA20200_MG_FD_203801 | JGI IMG/M metagenome (GOLD analysis project Ga0310344, IMG submission 203801) | Marine microbial communities from station ALOHA, North Pacific Subtropical Gyre - HC15-DNA-20-200_MG | ecosystem: Environmental > Aquatic > Marine > Oceanic | place: Pacific Ocean: North... | reverse complement strand
TATAAGCCATCCAAATATAAGAGAACCTATCACAGGAGGTAAAGGGATTATTACTGGGCAGTTTACCTTCCAAGAAGCAACTGATTTAGCAATGCTTTTAAGAGCAGGAGCTTTACCAGCGCCACTAGAAATTATTGAAGAACGTACAGTAGGACCAAGCTTAGGAGCAGATTCAATTAAATCAGGAAAGTTAGCATCCATTCTTGGATTTACTTTAATTATTATTTTTATGTTTTTAATTTATGGAACTTTTGGAATTTTTGCCAATGTAGCTCTAATTTTTAATTTATTAATATTATTAGCAATACTAACTTTAATTAAAGCAACTTTAACACTCCCTGGAATAGCCGGTATTGTTTTAACAATTGGTATGGCAGTAGATGCTAACGTATTAATATTTGAAAGAATTAAAGAAGAGATGAAACATAATCTTTCACCTATAGCAACTATTGATACTGGATACAAAGAAGCATTTAAAACTATTGTTGATGCTAATATAACAACTCTTATTGCTGCAATGATGTTATTTGGATTAGGATCAGGTCCCGTAAAAGGTTTTGCTGTTACACTTTCAATTGGTATTTTAACTTCAATGTTTACAGCAATAATGTTTACAAGAATATTAATAATTATATGGTTAAAACGAAAGATGCCTGAAAGGATTGATTTATAAAATGCCTTTTTTAAAACTTGTTAAAACTGGAACTGATATTAAGTTCATGAAAATAAAAAGATTAACATTACTTATTTCATCTTTTTTATTTTTACTATCTTTAATTTCAATATTTACCAAAGGTTTAAATTTAGGAATTGATTTTACTGGCGGCAGTTTAATCGAAGTTAGGTTTGAGGAAAAGATAAGTTTAAATAATTTAAGATCTGAAATGAATAATTTAGATTTGGGTGAGATTCAACTACAAACAATAGGTGAGGAGAATGATGTCGTGATTAGAGTCCAAGATAAAAATAACGATGCTATAACCCAAACCAAAACAATAGAAGTTATAAAAAATAGTTTAAAAGATAAATCAGTTGATTATAGAAGAACAGAATTTGTTGGTCCTAAAGTTGGAGGAGAATTAGTAAATGCTGGAATTATTGCTGTTATTTTTTCACTTATAGGGATACTTTTTTATATTTGGCTAAGATTCCAGTGGAACTTTGCAATAGGTGCTATTATAGCATTAATACACGATGTAATATTAACTTTAGGTTTTTTCTCAGTTTTACAACTTGAGTTTAATCTTGCAACTGTTGCCGCAGTTTTGACAATAGCAGGTTACTCAATTAACGATACAGTTGTTATTTATGATCGAATAAGAGAAACAATGAGAAAGTATAAACAAATTACATTTGATGAGATTATTAATCTTGCATTAAATGGAACACTTTCAAGAACTTTAATGACAAGTTTAACAACTCTTTTGGCATTAACAGCATTATTTATTTTTGGTGGGGTTGTGATATCTAGTTTTATTATTGCTTTAATATGGGGAGTTTTCATTGGTACATATTCATCGCTTTATGTAGCATCACCTTTATTAATTTTTTTAAAAACAGATAAAAGAGTTAGCGAACAAGACTGATTATTTATTTTTCTTATTGTAAATTTTATCACCTACAACTAAATAATCTATTTTTGATTCATTATAAAATTTAATAGCATCTTCAATGCTTGATAGAATTGGTTTACCATTAATATTGAAGCTTGTATTTAACAAAATAGGACATCCTGATAATTTATAAAATTCTTTTATTAAATTATAAAAATACTTATTACTTTTATCGATTGTTTGAAATCTACAAGTACCATCTATGTGTGTTATTGATTTTAAATTAGGATCTTTCACTTCCCCTATATACAGCATATGATCATTCTGAAACCCAACATTAAAATAATCTAAAGCAAATTCTTTTAAAATAGAACAACCAAAAGGTCTATAATTTTCTCTTTTTTTTATTGAATTAACTTTTTCTTTAGCACCTGCTATCGTAGGATCCATCAATATAGATCTATTACCTAAAGCTCTTGGACCAATCTCACCATTCCCTTGATATGTTGCTACAATATTTCCTTTAGATAACAAACTAGCAATCTCTTTAATTGTATTGTCAGTTATATTATCTTTAGGCTTTTCATCTAATTGACAAAAAGGAAACTCGTCAAGATTAAAAGGTTTAAGTTTATTTTTTATTCTTAAATATTCAATAGCACCTAAACTAAGTCCTTCATCATTACAATGAGGTGGAATTACTAAATTCTTAAATTTACTCTTTAGTGCTGTATTCCATATTACGTTAAGTGCAACACCACCAGAATAGGAAATATATTCATTATAATTTTTATCAGTTATATCTTCAAAAAACTTTATCAAAATTTCTGATGTAGCATCGTGAATAGTTCTAATCCAATCTAAAGGTTTTAATTTTAATAAAAGATCATCATTTAAATGTTTAACCCAATCATCAGCTGAATGAAAAAATTTAGAGACATCATATAATGTGTATTTATCTATAATTTTTTTTTTAAATTCGTGATCAATATTTCCATAGGATTGCAAACCCATTAATTTACCTGCAATATCAAGATCGTGAGAGAATTTAATTCCTAGCTCTTCACCAAATTTACACATTGCAACACCTAATGACCCATTTTCTTTCACAAAACCTTGTTTCAATATTTTGTCATTCTTAAAAACTGTCCAGGCAATATTTTCATCACCAAAACCGTCTATCACAACTTGAATATTTGATTTTTTTTTCTCTATTGGGAAGCAGCTTAAAGCATGCGCATAATGATGATCAATTCTATAAACTTTACAATCTGAAGGAAGATGTTCGTATCCTTCAATTGCAGGAAAAAAATTCTCATTATCAGTTGGCAAGTTGTGTCGCCATGGGTCTATAACAATTCCTATTTCATCTATTTCTTTATAATCCAAATTCCATAAATCATTTATTTCATCACGCCATTTAATTAGATCATGAATAGCATGATGTTTGACCTGATACTTTCTTTCTGATTTATAATAATGTAATGAAGATCCATCAAAATAAGATATATTACTATCGTGCTCACATAATCTAAGTCCTAACAATTTCATTTTATTGTATTTTTTTTATTTGTGGGTACGCAACTCTATCCAACAAAAAAATTAATATAAATTTTGTGCAGATACCATCGCATATAACATTGGTATAGATAAAGCAGTATTTGTTCTTGAGAACAGCATTGCTTTTCTTGCTGCCATAGGCTTTTCTTCATCACTTGCTGAAACAATTCCTAATGCAATTTTTTGATTTGGCCATATTATCATCCAAACATTATATGCCATTATTATTCCCAACCACATTCCAATTCCAATAGCAGTATGTTTCTGAACGCCATCAATTATTCCTAAGGTCAAAGCGTTAATTAAATAACCATTTAAATGTGCTGTTGATAGTCCAGTAATTATAGTAGCTAATGCTGCCCATCTAAACCAAAACAATGCTTTTGGAGCTATTACTTTACTAATAGCTGGTTTTTCATTATCTGGAATATTCGGCATTGAAGGTATTTGAACAAAATTGAAATACCAAAGCAATCCTATCCACATAATTCCACTTAAGACATGCAACCATCTTGAAAAAAAAGCTAAATAAGTAGGATCAAAAAAGTCCATATTTAATTTTAATAAATTAAGTTAATTGCTAGCACAATTACTATAGTTAATATAATTCCTATAATTATAGTTTTCGTTAAAGATTCTAATGGATTTCCCATATATGTTAATAATGGAAAAAAAAATTATTTTTGTAAAGATTTTCTTTTTATTATTTTTTCTTCGATTCTTAATACATCTTGTAAATATTGGCTAGTAAAGCTATCTTTGAATTTTACAACTAGTATTTCAGGAGATCCTTCAGCAATAATTTTTCCACCATTTTCCCCGCCTTCTGGCCCCATATCAATTATATGATCTGCTGTCTTAATAACTTCTAGATTATGCTCAATAACAATTATTGTGTTTCCTTTATCAACAAGCGAATGTAAAACTTCTAATAATTTTTTAACATCTTCAAAATGCAACCCTGTTGTAGGTTCATCTAAAATATATAAAGTTTGACCTGTTGATCTTTTTGATAACTCTTTTGCTAATTTTATTCTTTGAGCTTCACCACCAGATAGAGTGGTAGCAGATTGTCCAATTTTTATGTATCCCAGTCCTACTTTTTTAAGTGTAAGTAATTTATTTTTAATGTTAGGTATAGCTTTAAAAAACTCTAAAGACTCATCTACTGTCATATCAAGCACGTCTGCTATATTTTTATCTTTAAATTTAATTTCCAAAGTATCTCTATTATATCTTTTCCCTTTGCATGCATCACATTTAACAAAAACATCCGGTAAAAAATGCATTTCAATTTTTAAATCACCGTCGCCTTGACAAGTTTCACATCTTCCACCTTTTACATTAAATGAGAATCTTCCAACCTTATATCCTCTTTCTCTTGATTGTGGTAAATTAGAAAACCATTCTCTTATAGGTGTAAAAGCGCCTGTATAAGTTGCTGGATTTGATCTTGGAGTTCTACCAATAGGAGCTTGATTTATTTCAACTATTTTATCTAAATATTCGAATCCTTCTAGAGATTTATATTTTTCTGGTTTTTGAATTTGATAATGAAGTTTTCTTCCAACAGCTTTCAACAAAGATTCATTAATTAAACTTGATTTTCCACTGCCTGAAACACCTGTAACAGCAGTAAAAGTACCTAATGGAATTTTTACAGTCACATTTTTTAAATTATTTGTATTAATACCTTTCATAATTAAAAACTGATTTTTTTTACCTTTTCTTCTATCTTTAGGTGTTGGTATATATCTATATCTATTTAAATATTGAGATGTGATAGACTCTGTAGAAGTAAGTATTTCAGGCAATTTACCTTTAGCAACTACATTACCTCCATATACACCAGCGCCCGGACCAACATCTATAATATAATCTGCAGCTCTAATAGCCTCTTCATCATGTTCAACAACAATTATTGTATTCCCTAGATTTTTTAATTTTTCTAAAGTTTTTAAAAGTCTTTTGTTATCTCTTTGATGTAATCCTATTGATGGTTCATCAAGTACATAAACAACTCCAGTTAATCCAGAACCAATTTGCGAGGCAAGCCTAATTCTTTGTCCTTCACCTCCAGAAAGTGTTCTTGAGTTTCTTGACAGAGTCAAATAATTCAAACCAACATTTTGAAGAAAATGCAATCTATCATTTATTTCCTTTAAGATTCTCCTTGCTATCTCATATTGAGTTTTAGTTAATTTATTTTCTAATTTTTTAAACCAATCAATTGCATTCTCAATTGTTAAAATACTAACTTCTCCGATATGTTTACCATTTATTTTGATTGATAATGATTCATTTTTTAATTTATAACCATTACAAGATTCACATGTGTCATATCTTAAATATTTTGATACTTCATCTCTGTAATATTCATTTTCATTTTTAAACCATTTTCTTTGTAAACTTGGGATAACTCCTTCAAATGTACGTTCAATAAGATATGTTCCTCTAAAAGATGTGTACTCAAATTTTATTTTTTTTTTATTGTTTCCGTATAAAATAATTTTTTTTATATCTTCCTTTAAATCTTTAAATGGAATTTCCATATTAAAATCAAATGTGTTTGATAATGCTCTAAGAGTTTGTTGGTAAAAATCGTTTGATGATTTATTCCATGGTTCAATAGCACCTTCCGCAAGACTTAATTTTGGATCTGGAACTACCATTTCCGGATCAAAATACGATTTATTACCCAAACCATTACAATCAGGACAAGCGCCAAATGGATTATTAAATGAAAATAATCTTGGTTCAATTTCTTCAATAGTAAATCCTGTGACGGGACAGGCAAATTTTGTAGAAAAAATGTCAGTTTTTTTTGTGTTTGAATTTTCAATATAAATAACACCATTAGAAATATTCAAAGCTGTTTCAACACTATCCGTAATTTGATTTTTAATATTTTTATTTATTTCTATTCTATCTACAACTATGTCTATATTATGTTTAAATTTTTTATCTAATTCCGGCAAATCATCTGATTTATATATTTTCCCATCTATTTTAAATCTTTGAAAACCTTTTTTAATTAATTCAAAAATTTCTTTTTTATATTCTCCTTTTCTTCCTTTAACTAGAGGTGCAAGTAATAAATATTTTTCTCCAATTTTTTTTTTTAGTATATTATCAACAATTTGAGATACACTTTGTGATTCTATAGGTTTCCCTGTCTTTGGCGAATAGGGGACTCCAATTCTAGCAAATAATAATCTCATGTAATCATATATTTCAGTTATTGTACCTACGGTTGATCTAGGATTTTTTGATGTAGTTTTTTGCTCAATAGAAATTGCTGGAGATAATCCTTCAATTGAATCTACATCAGGTTTTTGCATAACTTCCAAAAATTGTCTTGCATATGCTGATAAACTTTCAACATATCTTCTTTGTCCTTCAGCATATATCGTATCAAAAGCTAATGATGATTTTCCAGATCCAGAAACTCCTGTAATAACTATCAGTTCGTTTTTAGGTATTTCTAAATCAACATTTTTAAGATTGTGTTCTTTTGCTCCAATAATAGATATTTTATCCATAATTTATATTAGACTAATGTGCATTTACTAATTATTATTAAAAGATTAATTAATTTTTTTTTTAATAATCATTTTATATATTAAATGGCTGGATCAGTAAACAAAGTAATCCTTTTAGGCAATCTTGGCCAGGATCCTGATATAAGAACAATGCAAAGTGGAAAAAAAGTAGCCACAATGTCCATAGCAACATCAGATTCTTGGAAAGATAAGGATACAGGTGAAAAAAAAGAAAAAACAGAGTGGCATAGAATTGTAGTTTTTAATGAAGGATTAATAGGTGTCGTTGAAAATTATATTAAAAAAGGGACTAAACTTTATATAGAAGGCGCTCTTCAAACTAGAAAATGGACAGACGATGCTGGAACTGAGAAATATACTACTGAAATTGTAATTCAAGGATATGGCGGTAGGATTGATATAGTAAGTGCTAAAGGAAATAACCAAGAACATTTAGAGAGTCAAGATATAGCAGATAATAATGATGCTTCTGAGAAAAAAATAGATTCAAAAGATGATAAAGAAAAAACTACAGATGATAAATCTGATAATCTTAATGAAGAAGATATACCTTTCTAAATTTTTTTATATTAAAAGGAGTTTATTTTGAGTGATACAACATTAGGTAGTTCAAGTTCTAATAATGGTTCTAATAAAAAAGGACCATCACTTAATAAAAATTCAGGAAACGGAAATTTTCAAAATGAAGTAAATCTTTCTTTAAAAAAAGAAATGGAAACTTCTTATCTTTCTTATGCAATGAGTGTTATTGTTAGTAGAGCTCTTCCCGATGCTAGAGATGGACTGAAACCTGTACATAGAAGAATTCTTTATTCAATGGACCAGACTGGATATCATTACAACAGGCCATATCATAAATCAGCAAGAATTGTTGGAGATGTAATGGGTAAATACCATCCACATGGCGATAGTGCTATATATGAGTCAATGGTAAGAATGGCACAAGAATTTTCATTAAGATTGCCATTAATCGACGGACAAGGAAATTATGGTTCAATGGACGGAGATCCCCCAGCTGCCATGCGATATACAGAAGCAAGATTACAAAAAGTATCTGATAAACTATTAGATGATTTAGACAAAGAAACAGTTAGTTTTATTGAGAACTATGATGGATCTACTGTCGAGCCTACAGTCCTACCATCTAAAGTTCCAAATTTATTAGTTAATGGTGCAAGTGGAATTGCTGTAGGGATGGCAACAAATATTCCTCCTCATAATTTAGGAGAGGTCATAGATGGGTGTATTGCATATATTGAAAATAAAGATATTACAATTGAAGAATTAGCAAAGTTTGTTAAAGGCCCCGATTTTCCTACTGGCGGAATAATAAAAGGTAAGACTGGAATTATGTCAGCTTTTAAAACAGGAAGAGGTTCAATTATTATCGAGTCTAAAGTTGAAATAGAGGAAAAGTCAAAAGATAAAAAGAAGTCTATTGTTGTTACTGAAATACCATATACGGTAAATAAGTCTAAGCTAGTTGAAAAAATTGCAGAGGTAACAAAAGATAAAATAGTTGAAGATATTTCTGATATTAGAGACGAGTCAAACCGTAAAGGAGTAAGAGTAGTTGTTGAAGTCAAAAAAGGAGGTAATCCAGATATTATTTTAGCAAATTTATATAAACACACACCACTGAGAACAAGTTTTGGTGTAAATGCATTAGCACTAAAAGATGGCACAAGTCCTGAAGTAATGGATTTAAAAAAAATGATCAGTATTTTTGTATCTTTTAGAGAAGAGATAACAAGAAAAAGAATTTTTTATCAATTAGAAAAAGCTAGGGAAAGAGTTCATAATTTAACGGGTTTGATGATTGCTGTTAATAACTTAGATACGGTTATCAAATTAATTAGAAATTCAAAAAATCCAAATGTTGCCAAAGTTGCTCTTTTAAAAAAAGAATGGCCTGCAAAAGATTTAATTAGTTTCATTAAAATTGTTGATGATCCAAGACATAAATTAAAAAAAGCTGGAAAATATAATTTATCATCTGAACAAGCGCATGCAATTTTAGATTTAAGGCTTCAAAAATTAACTGGATTAGAAAGAGATAAAATAGTTGATGAAGCAAAAGAATTGGGAAAAAAGATTAATGAATATTTAAATTTATTACAAAAAAAAGAATTACTTATTGAAGAAATTAAAAAAGAACTTAATGAAGTTAAAGAAAATTTTGCCGATGAAAGAAGAACGCAGATTGGAAGTGAAACTGCTGATTTTGAAGAAGAAGATCTTGTGGAAGCTGAAGATATGGTTATTACAGTAACCCACAGAGGTTATATTAAAAGAGTCCCATTAATTACATATAGAGCCCAAAAAAGAGGTGGAAAAGGAAGAAAAGCTATGGCAACTAGAGAAGAGGACTTTGTCAATCAAGTTTTTGTTGCTAATACCAAATCATCTTTATTATTTTTTTCAACAAAAGGAAAAGTTTATCAAATGAAAGTTTTTAAATTACCGGAATTTGCACCAAATGCCAGAGGCAAGCCAATGATTGGGATATTTCCATTAACTAAGAATGAAACCATATCAGCTGTATTGCCTTTACCTAGTGATAAAGAATCTTGGGAAAAACTTAATATTATGTTTTCAACATCCAAAGGTACAGTTAGAAGAAATGCCTTGTCGGATTTTGTTAAAATACAATCTAGTGGAAAAATTGCTATGAAACTTTCCGATGATGATAAATTAATTGGTGTCCATACATGTGAAGAAAAAGAAGATGATGTTTTCTTATCAACAAAAGAAGGTAAGTGTTTAAGATTTCCAATATCTAATGTAAGAAAATTTTCTGGAAGAAACTCAGTCGGTGTTAGAGGAATTAGATTATCTAAAGAAGATACAGTAATCTCTATGTATATTTTAAAACACGCAAAATTTACAATAGATGAAAGAAATGATTATTTAAAAATTGCTAATGCAATAAGAAGGAAAGAATTAAGAAGAAGCATGCCATTTAGTAAGCTTTCAAAAGGATCTAACTTAAGTGAAGAAAAATTTAATCAAATGGAAAGTATAGAAGAATTTATTTTGTCAGTTGCAGATAACGGGTATGGCAAAAGAAGTTCTGCATATGAATATAGAATTACAAGTAGAGGAGGGAAAGGCATTGCTAATATGACAGTAAGTAAAAAAACAGGTAAAGTTGTTTCCTCATTTCCAGTGAATGAAAAAGATGATGTAATGCTTATTACTGGTACTGGAAAGTTAATCAGATCACCAGTTAATAAAATTAGAGTTGCTGGTCGTACAACACAAGGTGTTACATTATTTAAAGTTGAATCAGGTGAAAAAGTTCTATCTTCTGCATCAATTAAAGACTTGAATATTAATTCTGAAGAATAAAATATAATAGATTATGAAAGTTGCAATATATCCAGGAACTTTTGATCCTATTACCAATGGACATTTAGATATAATCTTAAGGGCAACTAAGTTTGTTGATAGATTAGTTATTGCAGTATCGAATAATAATAAAAAAGAAACTTTATTTGATACTAATGAAAGAGTTGAAATGATTAAGAAAGTTATTAAAGATCAAAATATTTCTAATGTCGAAGTCGATTATTTTGATGGTTTATTAATAAGCTATGCAAAAAAAAAGAATGCCAACGTTATCATTAGAGGATTAAGAGCTATTTCTGATTTTGAATATGAGTTTCAAATGACGGGAATGAACTATAAATTAGATCCTAAAATAGAGACAGTTTTTTTAATGGCTTCTGATAAAGTTCAATTAATATCTTCAAAATTAATAAAAGAAATTAGCGCACTAAAAGGCGATGTATCAAAATTTGTACCAAAATCAGTTGAAGAAAGATTAAAAAAAAAGAGATAATAATGTAAGATTTCATCTATTGTTTTTCGAAACCATTGTAATAATATATTTTGTGGGCGCTTAGCTCAGTTGGTAGAGCAGTGGACTTTTAATCCGCGTGTCGGGGGTTCGATCCCCCCAGCGCCTACATTTAAACCAAATGTTTTCATTTCTTAGATATATAAAAAGCATATTTCCAAGAAGACTCGATCCTATTTGGCTCCTATTAGGTTCAATTTATAGATATTTTATAAAAAAATTAAATATAAATTTTTATGTAAATCAAAAAATTTCTACATACGGTCCTTTTAAATTACATTGTTTTTTTGCTTTTAGCAATTTCAGAAGTTGGGGATCTGAAAAAAAAAGTATATTTCCATTAATGATGGATAAATCTAAAAATAAAAAATGCATTGTTGATATAGGAGCGCATATAGGATTG
>Ga0310344_10004013_pt1 | contig 10942 bp, 6 predicted proteins | sample HC15DNA20200_MG_FD_203801 | JGI IMG/M metagenome (GOLD analysis project Ga0310344, IMG submission 203801) | Marine microbial communities from station ALOHA, North Pacific Subtropical Gyre - HC15-DNA-20-200_MG | ecosystem: Environmental > Aquatic > Marine > Oceanic | place: Pacific Ocean: North... | reverse complement strand
TGGTCGCGGTTCCCGGTGATTTTGTGAACTACGCTTCTGGGATTTTGCGAGTGCCGTTTACTGCATTTTTTGTTGCTACTGCTATTGGGGGGCTACCCAGCTTGTTAGTTGCTGTATTAGCTGGAGCCTCAATTGAAGGAGATTTTAGGTTTGGAGGATTCAGGTTAAACATTTGGTACATTTTTATTTCGTTAGTCCTGCTAGTAGGTAACCTCGTTGTTGCGAGGGAGATTCGAAGGCGCCAGAGGATCGGTTTGGGTAAGGGATGCGCAAAGCAAAAAAAAAGCGCTCAACCTGAGCGCGTATAAAGAGCATAATACCGCGTTATGCATTATTCGTCAAGGGTTTGCATCTTGATTGCGTTTAAGGGGGTAAAACCCTATCAAATGACCTCCTAAAGTAGTGTTTTAGGGTACTAAAGCTGGTTTTTCCAGCATTAATTAAGTTTATGCTTGCTTTGTTGATCTTATGTAACTTACTTTAATTCCCTAGATTTTCGGTTTTTTGGAGATGTTTGATTTGGTTGTTTAGCGATTATCTTTGCACGCTAAAATTCTTGTGTAGTTCGTAAGTTTAGCCACCTAAGTTACTCAATCGAGGTCGGGAATTACCTGGGTTAGTTAACGAAATGGGAGCGGATAACCCCATTGTTATTGATTGGCGCCCAAATTATTTTTCTACGCTACATAGGAAACCATTTCGCAACTAGGGAATGACAAAGAAACTTGATAATGATAGACTCATATCTGTTGACACCGTGAACGCCTCTCGGTATAATTGCGTCCGGTGAGAACTCTGCGCCTTGTCCTAGCAGGTTTCCTGACGAGGCATGTTCGGTCCACCCCATTAACGGTTAAGGAGTTTACGGATGGCAAAGGCAATTGGAATAGATCTAGGTACTACAAACAGCGTCATTGCTGTGATGGAAGCTGGTGAACCAGCGGTCTTAGTGAATAGTGAAGGTAACCGCACCACCCCGTCAGTTGTTGCCTTTAAGGATGACCAGCGACTGGTTGGTCAGGTAGCTAAACGGCAGGGAGTGCTTAATCCTCAGGGCACCCTATTTGAGGTTAAGAGGTACATTGGTCGTACCTGGGGGGAAATTCAGGGTGAAGCGGAACGAGCTCCCTATGAGGTTGTCCAGGGCGACGATGATGGAGTACGTTTTGTAGTCGAGGGAGAGCAGTACACGCCTGAAGAAATTTCGGCGATGGTTCTACGAAAAATGGTGGACGATGCGAGCGCTTCATTAGGCGAGACGTTGACAAAAGCCGTGATAACTGTCCCAGCCTATTTCAATAATTCCCAACGCGAAGCAACCCAAAATGCCGGTAAGATTGCTGGTTTAGAGGTTCTTCGTATCGTGAATGAACCTACTGCCGCAGCTCTCGCTTACGGTTTGGACAAGAAGGGTAACGAAACTGTTCTAGTGTTCGATCTTGGGGGAGGGACTTTTGATGTTTCTATCCTCGAGGTAGGTGAAGGGGTTTTTGAAGTACGTTCCACCTCCGGAGATACACACCTTGGGGGTTCGGACTTCGATCATGCCATTGTTGACTGGCTCGCTGACGATTTTCAGCAGGAGTACGATGTTGACCTTCGTAAGGATAAGCAGGCTTTGCAGCGGCTTATTGAGGCTGCAGAGAAAGCCAAAATTGAGCTTTCTGGTCTTCCAGAAACCACCTTAAGCTTGCCTTTTATTGCTATGGATCCTGGCTCTAACGCGCCACTGTATCTTGAGAAGAAGTTGACGCGTAGCACTTTTGAGGAGCTCATATCTCCTCTACTTAAGCGTGTTCGCGAACCGGTGCAAGCTGCTCTTCGCGACGCTAAACTTTCCCAGGATGGGATTGATGAAGTGATCCTGGTGGGTGGTTCGACCCGCGTTCCGGCAGTTAAGCAACTTGTTACCGACATGCTTGGAAAGGAACCTAATCAGACGGTAAATCCTGATGAGGTCGTAGCTCTAGGCGCAGCTATCCAAGCGGGTGTACTGACCGGTGATGTAGATGACATTGTACTTCTCGATGTCACTCCTTTAAGCCTTGGAGTTGAGACAAAGGGGGCCGTGTTCACTCGTCTTATAGATAGGAACACTACCATCCCAGTTAAGAAGGGTCAGACGTTTACCACAGCTGAACATAATCAAACTGGTGTTGAAGTACACGTACTCCAGGGTGAGCGTGAAATGGCTGCTCACAACAAGTCATTGGGCCGATTTAAGCTTGAGGGCATTCCTCCCATGCCAGCAAGTACACCACAGATTGAGATTACGTATGATATTGATGCTAACGGCATATTGAGCGTTACCGCTCAGGAGAAGTCAACCAACAAAGAGGCTTCAATAACTATTCAGAATACGACTACTCTTTCCGAGGATGAAGTCGATCGGATGGTCCAGGAAGCTGAAGTCAATGCTGATGCTGATAAGGAAGCACGAGAGCTTGCTGAGGCTCGTAATCAACTAGATGCTCTCCGACTTGAAGCGAAACGGGTGCTGGATGAGGCAGAAGGTGCACCTGATGAACTTACAGTTCCAGTACGTGAAGTCATCGAGACGGCAGAAGAGGCAATTAACGATTCTGATGTTACTAAGGATCGTTACGAAAAACTCACTGGTGAGTTAAGTCAGGCGCTTCAAGCTCTTCAACAGGCGACAACGGTAACCTCTTCCGCAGAAGGGGAGGAGAACGCCGAAGATGACGTCAATAGCTCGAAAGATGATGACGAAGAGGTCATAGATGCTGATTTCAAACCGGCTGGGTAGGGGAGGTCGTAATATCCCGTACACAGTTACTTCCTATTCCCTAGCGACGGAGTCACATGAGTAAAAGAGATAAAGAAAATACGAATAATGTGTCCCAGGAATCTGTAAATCCCCCTAGTGAAACTGAGGCTGAAGTTACTGTCGACAAAGGGGAATTAAGTGAGATCGATATTCTTCGTGAAGAGCTTGCTACTCTCCAGGCCTCCCTTGCTACCATCGAGTCGGAACTTTCGGATGCCAACGACCGGCATTTAAGGGCACGGGCGGACCTCGATAACTACCGCCGGCGTGCAGCGCAAGACGCAGATCGTGCGCGGCAAGCAGGGCTAGACAGTGCTGTACTTCCAATACTGTCCGTATTCGATGATCTCGGTCGGGCTTTAGCGGTTGCGGATGAAGAAGATCCAGCAAAGATCATTCCTGGTGTTCAGTCTGTGATGGCAGGCTTGGAACGTAATCTTGATTCCTTGGGGCTTAAACGGATAGGTGAGATTGGCGAAAAGTTTGACCCTGACCTGCATGAGGCGCTCACGGCAGTCCCGACTGACGATTCCGAGAAAAAGGGGACGATTGCCGAGGTATTCCAGTCTGGTTTTGTCCGCGATGAACGTCTAGTACGGCCTGCTCGTGTGCTAGTTTTTCAAGAGTAATTACTTAGCCAGAGGGGAGATGCCGGGTGTCTAGTTACAAGGACTACTATGATGTTCTCGGCGTGTCGAGAAATGCGGATCAGGATGGAATTAAATCTGCATTTCGAAAACTTGCTGCCAAGCACCATCCGGACCGAAACCTAAACGATTCCGGCGCTGAAGAGCGCTTTAAAGAAATTAATGAGGCATACACGGTTCTTTCTGACCCCGAGAAACGTCAGTTTTATAACCAGTTCGGCACCACCGATGGACACCCTAAATTTGCATCTCAAGGTGGCCCAACTTACACCAATGTTAGTCCTGAAGATTTCGCAGGTTTCTCCGATTTTTTCCAAGGGCTTTTTGGGGGAACGATGCGAGGAGGACAAGACCCGTTTGGTCAGTTCCATGGTGGTGTAACTAGTCGTCAAAACGTGCAGGCAAGCCTAACCATTGATCTTATTACCGCGTATCTAGGACAACAGACGACTGTCACGGTGGACGGGAGACGTCTTGAAGTGCAGATTCCCCAAGGTGCTAGGGCAGGTACCAAACTTAGGCTGCGGGGACATGCGCCCGGTGGTGGGGATCTACTGCTCAAGCTATCCCTAAAGCGACACCCAACATTTGCTCTTGATGGTGACAACGTTCGGGTTAAAATATCTGTACCAGATTATATGGCTGTTCTCGGCGGGAACGTTCGTGTGCCCACTCTTGATGGTGATGTTGAAATGTCTCTTCCTAAAGGTACCCAAACAGGTCGCGTACTCCGTCTACGTGGGAAAGGTTGGCCAAAGAGAACTGGCGGTAGGGGAGATGAACTTGCAGAGGTAAGTGTGGTTGTTCCTGAATTACCGACTGATGAACAACTTGAGTTATACCAACGGCTGGCGGCGGTTAAAAAGCAAATGGGTCGCGCAGCTAAGTGAGTCACTAAGCACACCCACCATCAGGTGGTAGGGTGCTTGTCATGAACTGCAAACCAAAACGTTGTTTAACCAGAATCCTAGTACCGCTTGCTGTTTTTACTTTAATAGTACCGGCGGTTGCCCAGGATGATCCTGTCGTGATCCGTTTAGGAGAAAAAGTCGAGACGCTCTCTGAGTTCGACGAGCGTTTCGAGATTGCCCTAAAAGCTGTCGCTGCCTCGCAAAGAATGGAACTTACGGATACAATTCGAGCGCAGTTTGCTGAGTTTAGACCGGGTTTCCTTGAACAGAGGGTTACCTCTCTAGTTCTTATGAAAGCGGCAGAAGACCAAGGCATCCCCTTTCCCGAGGAGTTCGTACAGGCTCGTGTTGACCAGATAAAAGCCAGTGTTGAGTCGGACCAGGAATTCGAAGACTTGCTGAACCTCTCTGGCTTTTCCAATGAGAGCCAATTACGACAAGTATTGGGTGAAACCGAGCAGATCCAGCAAGTTATGCGAGTCCTGAACAACGATATAAAGGTAACCACTGGTGAACTTGCTCTTCATTATTACGCTTATAAGGATCGGTATGCTTCGGAAGAAACTGTATGTGCCCGTCACATTCTCCAGGAGACTTTAGAAGAAGCTCAAGATACCCTCGCAGATCTCAAGGAGGGGGCCGAGTTTCAGCAGCTAGCTATTGATCGTAGTACTGGTCCCTCCGGACCTAATGGTGGGGATTTGAGTTGCTTCACCCGTGGTCAAATGGTTGCCCCCTTCGAAGAGGCAGCTTTCGGCGCAGAGGTTGACATACCCATTGGGCCCGTAGAAACCCAATTCGGTTTTCACACAATTCTCGTTTATGAACGTCAAGGCGGTAAGACTACACCATTCAGTGATGTTCGTGACCAAATTGAGGATGAAATTATACAAACTCGGATCTCCGAGGTCATAGAAACCCTAATAGTAGACTCGGGAGTACAGTCGTTCCCTGAGCTGTTAGAACTGACTCCGACCCAAGAGAGTGAGAGAGAAACAGATTCTGACGGGGACGGTGATGGAAACAATCAGGGGGACTGAATTATTGCTGGTATAGTTCTAAAACTTTCGGGCTGATTTTCCTCGTTAAGATGCAGAACAATCCAGTGTAGAAATTACGCCTGTGTCAAGGTACATCTATTGGCAGTAGTTAGTTGTGCAATGTTTAGTGTTTTTGAGTTGCTTTTCAAACCTTCCTTCGGTGCTACCCTGCGGTAATGGGTCACCAAAAAAATCGATTGGCGGGCGAGACGAGTCCGTACCTGTTGCAGCATCAGGAAAACCCTGTTGATTGGTATCCCTGGGGCGAAGAGGCATTTCGAGAAGCTAGAGAACAAGATCTCCCAATACTATTGTCGGTCGGCTACTCGTCTTGCCACTGGTGCCATGTCATGGCACACGAGTCATTCGAAGACGAAGCGACCGCTCGCGTGATGAATCAATACTTCATCAATGTAAAGGTAGATCGTGAAGAGCGACCAGATGTTGACGCAATATATATGAGCGCTGTTCAGGCGATGACGGGGCACGGTGGTTGGCCTATGACGGTAATTTTGACGCCGACTGGGGAACCGTTCTTTGCCGGTACTTATTTCCCAGTGGAAGACCGCTACGGACAGCCTGCTTTCGGTCGCGTACTTCGTGCCTTGATTGATTTGTGGGAGGGCCGGCGGGATGAAGTTGAAAATTCAGCAAGCGATATCACCAAACACCTCCAACGTTCCTTTGAATTGCCTGTCGGAGAGGGCGGAGTAGAACCCTTCTCGTTATGTTCTGTAATTGAATCTCTACAAGAACAGTTTGATTCAAATCACGGCGGATTTGGTGGTGCTCCCAAGTTCCCGCCTCACGTATTGTTACGTTTTTTGTTAAGCCAGAAGAGCCCTAAGGTCCAAGATATGGCGTACTTTACTCTCACAAAAATGGCTCGTGGGGGAATTTTTGATCAGTTGGGTGGGGGTTTCAGCCGGTACAGTGTAGATAACCGCTGGCTAGTTCCTCACTTTGAAAAAATGCTTTACGACAATGCCCAATTAGTTAATAGTTATGCCCAAGCCTACGGTCAGACAGGTGACCCCCTTTATCTCAGGACGGTCGAAGAGACCCTCACATGGGTCAGTCGCGAAATGACTTCGGTGGAAGGTGGTTTTTACAGTGCCTTGGATGCTGACAGCGAGGGAGAAGAAGGTAAGTTTTATGCTTGGGATTTCACTGAGTTAGAAAAGATCCTAGGGGATGACACGGAACTAGTGGCTTCGTACTTTGGTGCGACTGAATCAGGAAATTTTGATGGTCGAAATGTGCTTGAAATTCCGAACGAAGGCACTGTTCTTTCTGAGCGCTTCGGAGTGACCATCGAGGACATTGCAATTCGGATAGATCGGGCTCGGTCAACTCTTTTTAAGGCCAGAGAAGCCAGAATTAGACCCAGTCTAGATGACAAGATTCTGACGTCTTGGAACGGTCTTATGCTTGGTGCTTATGCCGATGCCGGGCGTTTACTTGGACGCGATGATTACATCTATGCTGCGCAGCGGAACGCGTGGTTTATCAAAGATAAGCTTTACAGTAAAGGTCGGCTTTTGCACAGTTACAAGGATGGCGAAGCGAGAATCGACGGGCTTCTAGAGGATTATGCATTTTTCGGGCTTGGCCTTTTGTCTCTATATCGAACTACCTTTGAAGCCACCTGGTTAGAGCTGGCTATTGACTTGGCAAAATCGGTGGTAGAGCATTTCCGTGACCCGCGAGGTGGATTTTTCAATACACCTGATGATGGTGAATCGCTCATAGTGCGTCCAAAGGGGATTTTTGATAGTGCGACCCCGGCCGAGGGTTTCGCTGCTGCTGAACTAATTTTTCGTGTTGGGCGCTTCCTAGGGAATCACAATTACGAGGAGATAGCGATTGAGTCAGTTCGTCCTTTAAAGGATGCGATGGCTTCCCAACCTAGAGGTTTTGCTACAGCGTTGTTGGTCACAGAGGCTTTACTGAGTCCCCCTAGAGAAGTGGTTATTGTTGGGAGTCCAGAGGCAAACGATACTAAGGCTCTTGTGCAGGTCTTAAATGACCGCGATCTCTCCCAAGTAGTTCAGATCTTATCTTCGGGTGCCTCTGATCCACTATTGAAGGTACTTCCCTTATTGGAGGAAAAACATTCTTTAGGTGGTCGAGCTACGGCCTACGTTTGTGAGGGCGGGGCATGCAGAATCCCAGTTACCAGCCCTGATGATTTCGCTGAGCAGCTCGATACAGTTTTCGACCTATGATTAGCACCGCTGCCGAAGGGTCTTTAGAAGTGTGATTTATGATTAAAAGGTTCGACGAAAAGAGAACGGTAGTAGTTTGGGTTTATTCCCAAATCAGAGTTATAGATGCTGTTGTTAGGTGAAGAAGTTAAGTTAAATCCGGATTGCCACTGCAAGTACACACGAGGTAGCAACACAAAAAAGCGTCGCCGATAATAGCTCTTCCTAAGAAAAATGGTTAAGTGTCATTTAATATTTTTTCGAGCAGCTCTTTCGTCATTTGTGGGTTTGCTTTGCCTTGTGTTTCTCGCATTACTTGGCCCATAAAAAACCCCAATAAACCCCTTTTGCCATCACGATATTCTGCTACCTTTCCAGAGTTTGCAGAAAGAACTGCTTTGAGCGTTTTCTCGAGTTCGGTCTCATTGCTGACCTGAGTGAGGCCTCGAGCCTCCATAATCTTGTCGGGGTCACCTTCACCCATAAGCATTGCTTCAAGAATTTCCTTAGCTGCTCGCGAAGAGATGGTCTTGTTATCAGTAAGGACAATAAGGCGAGTGAATTCGGTTGGACCGAAAGGTAGATCTGTCAAAGGCCTTGTTTTTGCTATCCGTGCTAATTCGTTTACCACCCAGTTAGCTAACGATATGGCGTCGTGGCCTTCTGTTACACAAGAGTCATAGAAATCAGCAAGATTATCGTTCATCGTGATCAATTGAGAATCAGCTTTTGAGAGACCGAGATTAACGTAATGTTCAAATCGTATAAGCTGTTTGCTCGAGAAAGATTTTGAGTAATCTAACGCCTCGGTTTGCCCTGAGGATGTTTTTTTGCTTGACTTCTTGGTAACAGTAGCTGCCCTGCTTGTCTTTTGATTGCTGCGTTTGGCATTCCAATTGTCTCTTAGGGTGATTATTCGATTGAATACAAGACCGTTCGATGGTGACTGATGCGGGTCATGCCAAAAGTAGCCAAGGCGTTCGAATTGGTATCGGGTTTCAACCGAGTGGGATTTTACGTTCGGCTCGACAAACCCATTTTTAATTTCGAGCGACAGTGGGTTGAGGTCTTGAACCAAAGTCCTACCTTCTGCTCCTGGGACTGGAACCTGAAAGAGTCGATCGTAAAGCAGAAACTCAGCTGGGATAGCTGTTGCTGCTGCTAACCAATGGATTGTACCGGCAATCTTGCGGTCAGTTGGGTTAGCCCCTAATGAGTCAGGGTCGTAGGTGCACCGAAGTTCGACAGTGTTACCGTCAGCATCTTTGATGACCTCATTGCAGCGGATCACGTAGGCATGCCGGAGGCGGACTTCACTGCCGACTGCGAGGCGCCGCCAATCATCTGGTGGGTTAGTGCTAAAGTCACTTTGTTCAATAAACAATTGTTTGTCAAATTGTAAGGTCCGGGAGCCCTCGTTTGGGATGTCGTGTGGCCAGTAAGGAGCATCTAGACTCTCGATCTTGTCATCCGGGTAGTTAGTGATCACTACTTTCAGCGGTTCTGAGACAGCCAGGACTCGAGGTGCCCGTCGGTTTAAGTCGTCACGGATAGCGTACTCGAGAAGACCCAGGTCAGTCACGCTATTTGTCTTCGTTACCCCAACTCGATTCACGAAATCCTTTACTGCTTCGGGAGTAACTCCGCGGCGCCTGAGGGCAGCTAGAGTTGGCAAGCGTGGGTCATCCCAGCCACTCACGTGACCATCGGTAATGAGTGGCGCAAGCTTACGTTTGGATGTAACCGTGTACTCGAGGTTTAAACGTGCGAACTCGTACTGATGTGGTCGCGGAATTTCGAACAGAGATTCAACAAGCCAGTCGTAAATCTCACGGTTGTTTTCGAACTCCAATGAACAGAGACTATGGGTAACTCCCTCAAGCGCGTCAGATAATGGGTGAGCAAAGTCGTACATGGGGTATATGTTCCACTTATTGCCAGTACGGAAATGTGATTCATCCACAATTCGGTAGAGGATCGGATCCCGCATGATCATGTTGGGTGCCGTCATATCGATTCTGGCTCTAAGAACTCTAGATCCTTCTTTGAAAGCACCGTCCTTCATTCGCTTGAACAACTCAAGATTTTCAGCGGTGGAACGAGTCCTATACGGACTTTCGCGACCTGGAGCGGTTACGGATCCGCGGTATTCCCGGATTAAGTCCTCTGACAAGTCATCCACATAGGCTTTTTCTTGCTCAATGAGTTTTACAGCTAGGTTATAAAGTTGTTCAAAATAATCGGATGTGTGTAGGACATTCTCCCAACGGCAACCAAGCCAGTGCATGTCTTCCTGCATGGCTTTGACGAACTGGGAGTCCTCTGTCTCTGGGTTAGTGTCGTCGAAGCGGAGATTCGCGTAACCGTTATAGTCTTGAGCGATTCCAAAGTTCAACAAGAGAGCCATGCCATGCCCGATGTGGAGGAAACCATTCGGTTCTGGAGGAAATCTCGTCACGATTTTGTTTTGAAGACCCGCCCTTAGCTCCTCATCAATTACTTTAGTGATGAAGTTGGGTTGCACCGAACGGTCGGACTCTCTAATTATTGGGCGATCGTTGGCCCCGGTGGGAGCTTCTTTCATAGGGAACCTCGCAGGCTTGATGGATCTCTAGTCAATAGTGGAGAGGGTAGCACTCAATGTCATTACCGACAAGAGTAAAAACTATCTTTACATAGACTATCAAGCTCCCATAAGGACCCACACCAAGGAATACAGAATTAGTTTGTGTCGGCACAAAATAGAAAGAAATTCAGTACGAGCAAATTAGAGTAGTTTGTTTTTTCTTTATTAGTTATGTTCTTCAACATCGAGAGTGGGCAATAAATACAAAATAGAGTTCGAGCAGAGAGTACAGTACGAATCTTCAAAACCGGACTACCGTGGACTATGTTTTCCTTTTTACTGAACCTATACAAGAAAAAACCCCTGAGGTTTAAGTCAGGGGTTTTTTCTTGTAATGACTTTGTTTAGCTGTCTGAGTTACCTAATGTTTGAATACCTAGTATAAGTGTTCCTAGCATGAAGAGGATCCAGGCACCGAATTGCGACCAAGCACCTATGCCTGGCCAAACGAAGTTGAGTGCTAAAAGCACTGCGGCAACTATTAAAACAAGAGGAGCAATTGGGTTGTTCCCCTCACTCAAGAGACCCAAAGTGGTTAGTGCTAATGCGATGGCTAAAACAATTTGGCCACCAGTTGAGATTACACCGGTGAGATCTAGGAACAATGTTCCGTGCTCAACCGAACTTGCGCCAGCAGCGCCCCATTCAAGGCCAAAGACAATTAGGACGCCAGCACTGAACAGTAAGAACAGAATCATTCCGATGTTACCGTTGCCAGCTCCT
>Ga0310344_10004012_pt1 | contig 10943 bp, 12 predicted proteins | sample HC15DNA20200_MG_FD_203801 | JGI IMG/M metagenome (GOLD analysis project Ga0310344, IMG submission 203801) | Marine microbial communities from station ALOHA, North Pacific Subtropical Gyre - HC15-DNA-20-200_MG | ecosystem: Environmental > Aquatic > Marine > Oceanic | place: Pacific Ocean: North... | reverse complement strand
CCCTTGCAAGTCTTTTCGAGACCGAGTGTCCAATTGGTTTTCCGCCTCTCGTTACTATCGATTAAGGAGTATTGCGATGCCTAGTACCGATAAATGTGTTGGCTTTTTACAAGAACTCATTCAGACGCGGTCGATGTCAGGTGAGGAGGGAGAGATAGCGTCTCTCGTTGCGTCCCAAATGAGTGAACTTGGTTATGATGAAGTTTCATCAGATGATGCGGGTAACGTGATTGGGTTGGTCCGAGGATCAGGGACCGCACCCACGACTATGTTCAATACACATTTGGATCATGTGGACGCGGGCGATCCAGCCGATTGGCCACACGATCCGTTTGGAGGCGAAGTCCATGACGGTGTGGTGTGGGGGCGAGGTGCTGTCGATATCAAAGGGCCACTCGCCGCTCAGGTATTCGGAATCGCGCGCCTGATCGAAAGCGGAGACCGTCCGCCCGGAGACGTCTACGTGACGGGTGTCGTACAAGAGGAAGTCGGTGGTCTTGGAGCTCGGCACATGGCCGAGACGCTAGCGCCTGATCTCATCATGATCGGAGAACCGAGTCGGAATGAGGTGCGCCGCGGACACCGGGGGCGTGTAGAGCTTCAGGCTCATGTGCGTGGACGGATGGCGCATGCTTCGATGACAAGTATTGGGCGAAATCCGCTCGAAGTGATAGGCCGATTTTTATCAAAACTTAACGAAATTGAACTGCCCGACGATCCTAACTTGGGGCGTTCAACAGTTGCCCCAACACTAATCCGAACCGATCAAACAAGTGCGAATGTGATTCCGGGAGAAGTAGTCCTCACGCTCGATTGTAGGACGGTAGGTGGTCAAAACTCGAGGACTCTTAGCGACGCATTGGGACCGCTTCTTAGTGAGTGTGAAATTGAGGGTACTTCGAGTCAGATTTGTATCCCCGAGGAAGACAAGGTCAGCTATGCAGGTCTTGAGATGACCTATTCAGCAGAACACCCGGCACTCTCACTATCTGCAGATCACGTGGCAGTACAAACCGCAGTTCAGGCCTTGGCTGGTGCGCTAGGTTCTGAGCCGCCCGTAGGCGTATGGGACTTTGCGACTGATGGAGGTCACTTTGCTGAGGCTGGCAGGACGGTTGTGGGGTTCGGGCCAGGAGATGATCGGCTAGCGCATACAGTGAGCGAGCATATCCACATCCAAGAATTAGAGATTGGTATTCGTGGAAACGAGGCTCTGGCCCGGAACTGGGCTACCCAATTCGCTGCGGCAAACTGATCGTGTCGACTCCCTGATTTTGGATATAACGTCTATGCAGACGAAACCTGTGTGGTAGGGTGTGGAGCCGGAGTGGTCGAGAACTTTGCGACATGTGAGGCGTCCATCGGCGGTGTGCGCAGCGACACAATCGTCATCATGATCACGTTGCCCACCACACCATAGATGCCGGGGTGGATGTCACCCCATGCCAACGTTGGGAATACGTTGAGGACGATCGTTATCAGCCCACCCGTCAAGAGACCCCAAAGTGCGCCGGGCCGAGTGACTCGCGGCCACAGAAGCATCATGACGGTGAGGGGGAAGAGTTGCGAGATGAAACCGTAGCTGAGAAGTAGAAGCTCGACTAGGCTCAGACCGGGAATGAGCGCGAGGGCATATGAAATCGCGCCGACGATCACCACGAGCCGTTGAATCCAACGTCTCTGAGCGGCATCACTTAATGATCCTGGTCGGATATTCCCCCAAAAGTCCCGCACGGCCACCGCACCAGCTGCATGCAAGATCGCGTCTCCAGTGGACATTGATGCGGCGAGCGCGCCAGCACAGAAAAGGCCCACGATGACCGGTGGTAAGGCGATCTGGGCTGATGTAACAATGGTGGGCAGGATCGTGTCCGCTGGAACCACGCCGGGGAATGCTAGGACACCAGAAAATCCAATGAACATGATTGGTACGAGGAACAACGCGAAGGTCGGGTAAAAAACCACAGTCTTTTTTAGCGTGTTATCGTCGCGCGCAGTGAAAATCTTCATGAAATAGTGCGGCCAAACGCTAAACCCGAGCGCTGAAATCGCGACAGAACTGGAATACCCACCCCAGCTCCAGGGTTGTCCGTCTGCAGCGAGTCCTGGACCTCGCAGCATATCTGGCATTTCGGTTGCGATCGCTTCGAACATTGGACCGACGCCACCATGGAGTCGATAGGGAAGGTACAGGCCCAGACCCCAAGCTAGCGCCATCATGAAAATCCCTTGGAACGTATTGGTCCACCCAACACCCAATACCCCACTCCGAAAGACATAGATGAGCACAACTCCATATGCGATGGCTGCTCCAGCCCATTCAGGCACCCGCCCCTCAGTTACGACGTTAAAGACATAACCTGCGCCTCTCATCTGAATGACCAGATAGGGTATAAATGCGAACACGGAGAGGATTGCTAGAATCGCTGGGATAGCCCGGCTATCGAAACGGTGAGCGAACATCTCAGCCTGGGTTACATACCCATGCCTGCGGCCTAGAGCAGCGACCTTTGGGCCAAAGAAGTACCATGGAACGAGCCCAACAGATGCATATGCGAGTATGTAGAATGCTGCCGCTCCGCGACTGTAGGACCAACCAGGCCCTCCCAAGAACGCAAAGGCGCTGAAAACTGAAGCGCCCATGATGAAGTACAGAAGGATAAAGCTGATCGATCTGTCACCCGCGACGTATCCCTCAGTGCTTTTCGAAGCTCCCCGCCCCGGTGCCAACCCGATCGCCAGCGAAGCGAATAGGTATCCAAGTGTGATGAGGAATACGATCAGCCAAGATGGCATTATTCTTGCCCTTGGTTTGACTGGTAAGGCGGTTCTGGTTCGGTTGCTTTAATCTCATCATCCGATGCTTCTTCCCATAGGTAGAGTCCCCAAAGGGCGAGGAAGGATAGAACCAATCCGCCGATTACATATATCAGTGAGAAGGGGAGTCCGATCACTCTCGGTTCAATCAACGCGAAGCGAGGATAGATGGGCCACATGAGCGCTAGAAACAGAAAGACGTAGAAGACTACGACTGCCTTGTATACGCTGGCTGGCACCCGGGAATTAGATGCATGTTCAAGAGTATTCATAGACCCAAGAGGCCGGGTGGGTTCTTTGGAGTCAACCCGTCTCATGACTTAGCTGGTTGAAGCATAGTCGTTCGTATCCGATCTTAAACGAATGAATAAGAGACCGTTGGACTTGGTGGCACGTAAATTTCGTCGACTGCAGGCAGCGTGTATTCACGGCGGGTGGGTTGGAGCTGTTATTATCTTTCTGGGCGGATGTCTGGACATACGCCCAGCAGATCCTACCAATACCGTGTCAGCAGGCCAGGCTCGCGATTTGTCGACTGGAACGCACGTAGTTCTTCTCGGGACGGGCACTCCCAATGCAGACCCAAACTCCTCTGGCCCAGCAACGGCCGTAATAGTTGATGGACACACGTATCTGGTTGACACGGGTCCAGGGTTGGTGAGACGTGCCAGTGCGGCTGCATCCCACTATCAGATCGATGGCCTGACAGCAGCAAGTTTACAAATCGCTTTTTTAACACACCTCCATAGCGACCATACCGTTGGACTTCCCGATCTTCTCCATACGTCCTGGGTGGCTGAGCGTGAGGAACCGTTGAAGCTGTTTGGGCCTGATGGGACGGTTGAAATGGCGGGGCACGTGACGGCTGCTTGGAGTGCTGACATTCAAAATCGACTGAACGGTCGTCAGCCTGCGACACCGGATGGATGGCGTATAGACGCTATCGATATCGATCCAGGTTTAATCTATGAGGATTCAAAAGTTCGAGTTACGGCATTCCTCGTACCACATACTGGTTGGCCCGAGGCATACGCATATCGGTTTGAGACCGCAGATCGCTCCATCGTCATCTCGGGTGATACGGCTCCTACTGAAGTCATTCTGGACGCATGTAACGAGTGTGACGTTCTCCTGCACGAGGTCTACTCGGCCAACACGTTCCGAGATAGACCGAACGAATGGCAGCGCTATCATGAGCAGGCACACACGTCGACAATTGAGCTTGCTCAGCTTGCAATGCGGGCACAGCCAGGGGTCTTAGTGCTCTATCACCAGTTGTTGTGGGGTGCAAATCCTGACGAGGTGTTGGCCGAGATACGTGCGGCTGGGTACCAGGGACCGCTCGCTTACGGGCGCGACTTGGATGCGTATTGACGCAAGGAAGCTTCGTTTGTGTGGTGGTTTCTAGCGGTCAGGTGGCGCCCGATTCGGTTCAAACCCTAGTTTTATGAAATCGCTGACGGGTGTGGAGTAGTGGTCCGGTCAGGCGATTCTACTTTAAGCTGTTACAATCGGAGGCCCTCGTGATATCGCGCTCTACCCGTTTTCTGGGCGGTTTTTTTGTTCTTATAGCTGTTGCGTGTGGCGATTCGAGTTCAGCTCCCCCCGCAGCCAACCTCGGACCGGACGAAGTCCTGGCCGATTCGCTGATTGGTGCTTGGCTCGAAGCTGCTGGCGGGATGGATGCTTGGAACGACATCAGTTCAGCTCGCTACACGATTATGACGGTTTGGTTTGACTCTGCAGGCGAGATACGCCGAATGCGTCCTAGGCGTGTGGAATACCGAAAGGTGGATGGCACAGAGCAAACTCGGATCGAACGTCCTGAAGCTGAGGGACTCTACGTCCAGACCTTCACTGGGTCCGAAATGTGGGCTACCCTCAATGATCACCCTCTAGAGCCCGGTGTTCGGGCTTTCGATGAGTCCGAGTACGTGGGTAGGGATGTGGTGTATTGGTTTGGTCTTCCCTACAAGTTGTTTGACCCGGGGGTGCACCGAAAAGCAAGTGCTATGGATGAAACGGGTTACGAGGTCCGGGTTACATTTGAGAATGATGTTGGGCTTGGTTCAGGAGATCGTTGGTTCTACTACTTTCATGATGACGACCCCTTCCCGGAAGAGGTTCATTACATTTCAGAGGGTAGGGGAGAGGAAAGTCGTGCTCGAACTCGCTGGCACGGGTATGAAACAATTGGCGACTTTGTTTACGTGGTCGGTAGGACCTGGTTCAACTTGTCGTTGAACCCTACCAAAGAACTCCGGGTCGATGATGTTCAGTTGAACCCGAGTTTGTCGGACTCACTGTTCACGGCTCCGAGCTACTAATCAAAGTAGGACTGGCGTTGCTAGTTTTTATCGTGAGGTCATCGTGAGAATTACGACTCTCTATTCCATCGCGTGCACTATCTTGCATCCTAACGATGGGAGGCTAGCTTCGCGCCGACCATCTACGGAATGCCGTGCGCAGAAACGTGACCACGAATGAACTTTGGCCCTTTAGGCCCTAATAGCCCCGCACTTTATTTATGAGCCAAACACTCCGCGATACACTCTATCGGTTGCTCGATGCGCCTGGCCCATCTGGTTTTGAGACTGAAGCCGCAGGTGTGTGGCGAGATGTCGCAGCCGATTTTTCATCTGAAGTGTGGTCAGATGTTCACGGGAACTCGTTCGCCTCGAATGGAGTGGAAAAAGGGCCGACCATTATGTTGGCCGGCCACGTCGATGAGATTGGTCTCATGGTCCATTACATCGACGATGATGGGTTCCTGTTCGTCCGTGGGGTGGGTGGTTGGGACCCACAGGTTCTAGTAGGTCAGCGCGTACTAATCCTGACCAGCAAGGGCTCTGTGAGCGGAGTGATTGGACGTCGGGCCATTCACCTTCTGCAGCCCGATGAACGTAAAAAAGCCGTTAAAATGAAGGATCTGTGGGTCGACATAGGAGCGGCTAATGGCGATGCGGCTCGCGAACTGGTTTCTATCGGCGACGTCGGTGTTATAGCGTCGGAGACGATCTCACTAGGTGAGTCTGTTGTAGCCGGTCGTTCAATCGACGACCGTGCGGGAGCTACCGTAGCGCTTGAAGCGCTCAGACGTGTGGTTGCGCGAGGAAGTAATGTGCGCGTCGTCGCAGTCGCGACTGCGCAGGAGGAGATTAGTGGGAGGTCAGGTGGTGGGGCGCGAACGAGTAGTTTCGCGCTAGAACCGGATGCGGCCATTGTGATCGACGTTACACACGCAACGGATCATCCTAACTCGAACAAGAAAGAATTTGGTGATGTGCGGGTTGGGGGAGGCCCAGTGCTAAGCCGAGGAGCCCAAATTAATGCGAGAATGGTTACTGATCTGACAGAGGCTGCGTTACGCGCAGGCATAGAGCCTCAGTGGCAGGCAGCCCCGTCGGGGACGGGCACTGATTTGGACGGAATTTTCACGACGCGTTCTGGGGTTGCGACTGCTTTGATCTCTCTCGCTAATCGATATATGCACAGTCCGAACCAGTTAGTTGATCTTAGAGACCTTGATGCGGCGGCAGAGATTATCGCCGAGTATATCACCGGGTTAAAACCTGGTGCGCCTTTCTTATCGAACTGACACTGGGATGATGGATACCAACACAGAGTCGAATGTGTCAGGCCAGAGTCGGGCCGTTGAAGACTACCTCAAGGCAGTCTATAAACTCCAGCAGTCTGAAGACTCGGTGTCGACGACGTCTCTGGCAGAAGAACTTGATCGTTCTGCCGCTTCGGTGACGAACATGGTGAAGGGACTCGCAGGGCAGGGATTGCTACAGCACACACCATATCGAGGGGTACGACTGACAGCTTTCGGTGAAGTCACCGCTTTACGAATCATCCGACGCCATCGAGTTTTAGAACTCTACTTAATTGAAAAGCTCGGTTTTCCATGGGATGATGTGCATGCCGAGGCCGAGCGACTGGAGCATGCGGCTTCCGATGGCCTGATTGACCGAATGGCGCAGGCACTGGGAGAGCCTTCCGTAGATCCTCATGGATCGCCGATCCCAACCCGTGATGGAGAGATCATGGCCACCGAGTGGGTCTCGTTGGGCGATCTCGAGCACGGGAGGCATGGGGTGGTGCGCGAAGTGTCTGACGGGGATGGCGAGACCCTGCGCAAACTGGCACACCTAGGGTTGCTTCCTGGAACCCGGATTCGCCTGCTCGAGACAATGGCGGATGGGGGGGCGTATGTGGAAGTTGATAACCATCAAATGGACATCGAAAGTACACTAGCCCGAGCGGTATTTGTCGAGTTGGAAGATACGTAGACTGGCACCACAAGTTTGTGGCACACGGTCGTGTGTCACGCAAACAGGAATTTTAGTGACAAGAAAAGAGGATTGGTGAGCGCGAAAATTAAAGCGGACGAAGATACATGGCGTGCAGAGCTTGCCGAAGATTCAACAGGTCCGATTGTTATCTTTTTCTGCACGACGACAAACCAGCGGCCTTATCGAGTGGTGGAGATTGAGTCGACCCAGGCCGAAAGTGATCTTGATCTTCAAGATTTTTCGGAAGAAGAGTTACGTACTCTATTTGACGCCTCGCGCTCGATGGGTGCTCCGAAGGACTATCCACGCTACGACTCTTGAGCAATTTGAATCAGTCGTCAGAAGGTCGAGTTCCGGATTCTTCATTGCCCGTCGATCTGCATTTGCACTCAACGGCAAGTGATGGGATACGGCCGCCGGCTGAAGTCGTCAGGCTTGCAGTTGACGCGGGACTCGCAGGTATATCATTAACTGACCATGATACGACTGATGGTCTTGATGAAGCTGAGCGTGAAGCTGAGGAGTTCGGCATACGCTTCATCGCGGGCGCAGAACTTTCCGCAACTGAACCGGGCAGTTCCATTCATTTGCTAGCGTTTGGTTTCAATCGGAAAAATGAGAACCTCCGCGCATTCTTGAAAAATTACAGTGCGGATCGCCGCCGCCGTGCTCACGAAATCGTAGCTAAACTCATGAAAATCGGAGTTCACATCGAGTACGAAGACGTCGAAAAAGAAACGGGGAAAGCAGCGCCGGCGCGGTCTCACATCGCGCGTGCCCTCATCACCCGTAGGCAGGTATCTAATGCGCCAGAAGCTTTTCGTCGATATCTGTCTCGCGGGCGACCGGCATTTGTTGACAAGCAGGAAATTACACCTCCAACTGTATTCAAAGTTGTGCATGAAGCTGGTGGCGTTGTGTGTCTGGCACATCCGGGGCGCACACACGGAGTAGACGATGTCAGGCGTTGGGTTTCAGAGGGCCTCGATGGAGTTGAAGTGCTGCACCCATCCAATTCACCTACGGTTCGAAGTCAGATGAACGCTTTGGCTGCAGAGCTTGGTCTATTACGCTGTGGAGGGTCAGATTGGCATGGTCTACGGACGAGGCGCTCTAACCTGGGATGTGAGAATGTGCCACAACGCTGGATGGACGAGATTGCTGCACGCTGCAGCATGAGTGGTGTCGGGACTTAGGACGAGACAGAGGAGCTATGGAGGAACATAATCACGATCTCATCATAGTTGGTGCAGGGCCTGCGGGCCTCTGTGCTGCGTTGTATGCAGGTCGGTCAGAGTTAGATGTTGTGATGCTCGAAGCAGGGGTTCCGGGTGGTCAGCTTTTACTGACTGAGCTTGTGGATGATTACCCCGGTCTTGAGGACGTGGGTGGTTTTGAACTCGTCGAAAAAATGTCGAACCACGCGAAGAAGTTTGGTGTAGAAGCCACACCAGGACGTGTCGAGAAGATTACGCGCGATGATGATGGGTATTTCTTGATCGATATCGAAGGTGGTGCACGCTACCGGGCACCATCCGTAGTCTTTACCGCAGGGGGTACTCCGAAGCGGTTAGAGGTGCCTGGTGAAGATAAGTATATGGGAAAGGGTGTGACCTATTGTGCGATCTGCGATGGAGCTTTCTTCAAAGGTGAGAAGATTGCGGTTATAGGCGGTGGCGACTCCGCGGCGGAGGAGGGGGAGTTCCTCACCCGCTATGGGTCTTCAGTTACGCTGATCCATCGTAGAGAAGAATTGCGGGCACAGGCTGTCCTCGCTAGGCGGTTTATAGAACATCCGAAGACCGACGTCATCTGGAATACGGTTGTCGAAGAGATCCGCGGAGATGATAACGGCGTGACCGGACTAGCGCTTAAGAATGTCGAAACGGGTGAACAATCAGAGTTGTCAGTCACGGGCATATTTATTTTCGTCGGGTTTACGCCAAACGTGGAAACAGTTGGAATGCACGTGGAACATGACTCTGGAGGTTATATTAAAACTGATCGTGATATGAGAACGTCAATCCCCGGGTTTTTTGTGGCAGGGGATGTGCGGTCTCAACTAGTCCGACAGATTACAACGGCCGTGGGTGATGCCACTACGGCGGTTTTCTCTGCTGAGAAATATTTACAGGAACTGCACGATAAAACTGAAGCGAAGGTTCCACCCGACCTTGCCCAGGAGAGACAAGCGGTATGAGCGATACATCGAAATCAGCCACCGTAGCCTCTGAACCTCTTTTGACGCTAACACCTGAAGCCGCAAGTAAGGTGAAGGAGTTCCAGTCCGAGTCTGACGGGTATTCAGTGTTGCGTGTAAGTGTGATTCCGGGTGGCTGCTCGGGCTTCGAATACGGCCTCGATATGGATACGGAAAGACGGGACGATGATTTTGTTTTTGATTCGGAAGGTGTCGAGGTTGTAATAGACCCGTTCAGTGCCCAGTACCTGACGGGGCTGTCGATTGGATACCACAGCTCGTTCCAGGGAACGGGTTTTACATTTGAAAATCCAAACGCAACCGGCAGTTGTGGGTGTGGGACATCGTTTGCTGTTTAGCGGTGCGCCTTGTGCCGGAGCGAGGTCTCAGGTTTGTCGAGCAGAGTATATATCCCCGATTGAAAAACTAGCTGCACGTTTTTCGAAGTGTTGATGGAACCGAATTGTCTAACCGTTGGTGCATTCCAGTCCAATTGCTATGTACTTGGGCCAGGTTCAGATGGGACGGTACTCGTCATCGATCCCGGTGCTGAAGCTGAGCGGATCCGAGATTTCATCATTGAAACTGGCGGTACGCTCGCCGCGATCCTTCTAACGCACGCCCATTTGGATCACGTAGGTGCTGTGGCAATGATCAAAAGGCAGTTTGACGCACCAATTTACCTGCACCCCAGTGATCTGCCTCTTTATAATAGCGCAGCAGCGCAGGGTGTCGCATTTGGTCTAGTGGTCGAACCTCCTCCTCCTCCGGATATTGAGTTTAGCCATGGCGACATAGTGAATTTCGGACCCTTCGAATTTGAGGTCCGACATACGCCAGGCCATTCGCCGGGGAGTGTAACCCTCGTGGCGGAGCGAAGTGCATTTGTGGGCGACTGTATTTTTTCTGGCTCTATTGGTCGGACTGATCTTGAGGGTGGTGACACCGAAACGCTACTCGCCGCGATTGTGCGCGAGATATTATCACTTCCCATGCAAACCAAGCTTTTTACGGGCCATGGACCCGCAACCACGGTGGCGGCTGAGGCCGCGACAAATCCATTTCTTGCTGGACTCCTTGAGCCTTGTCAGCGTTGTGGTGCCCCACTCGCTCCCCGCCTTGCGGGTTGTAAGGGTGGTCATTGTGCGCACTGTGACCACCCCTATCCCCACGGTGACTGCTCAGATGTCTGATGGTGGAAAACCAAAGGTAGAAAAATGACGATCTCCGATTATCGAACAGAGCTTTTTCGTGCGCTATGCGTGCGGTAGCGAAGGTCTCGAAGACCGAACAGAATCTGGCCGGTAGTCGAGTATTATGAAGAAGCGTGGTGCATCGATCCGTCAGCCTATATTCGTAGGATTGACCGGATCGGTGGTCGCTGGTAAAAGCGCCGTGGGCAAGTTGTTCGAGACGTGGGGAGCATGGCGAATTGACGCTGATCAACTTGCGCGGCGAGCGGTCGAACCTGGATCGTTACCTCTAGCACAAATCCAGCAGCGATGGGGTGATGTAGTTCTCCACCCAGACGGATCCCTTGATCGGGATGCTATGCGCACACTTGTCTTTGAAGATGAAGATGAACGTGTCCAGCTTGAAATGATAGTTCACCCGGCGATCCGAGAGCT
>Ga0310344_10004011_pt1 | contig 10945 bp, 8 predicted proteins | sample HC15DNA20200_MG_FD_203801 | JGI IMG/M metagenome (GOLD analysis project Ga0310344, IMG submission 203801) | Marine microbial communities from station ALOHA, North Pacific Subtropical Gyre - HC15-DNA-20-200_MG | ecosystem: Environmental > Aquatic > Marine > Oceanic | place: Pacific Ocean: North... | reverse complement strand
AGCCGCGCGTACATACTCTTATGGTCTGCAGACCCAGCGCCTTTATTGATATTCGGCACGGGTGTTATCGATAAAATTAGCGGCACCAGAATCGTCACGGTAACAAGGTTGCTAAGTGACCAGAAGCTGCAAAATATGCCGAGCTTAGCGATGATCGGGATGGATGATACAGCGAGGACCAGCAGGCCTGCCGCATCCGTGAAAATAGCAATTGATGCAGGCACAAGCAGTTCGCCCATACTAGTTCGAACAGCCGAATCTCTCGTTTCGCCTTTGCGTATCTCGTCGTGATATCGCTCCATCATCTGCACGCAGTGACTGGCTGTGCGTGCAGATATTAAAATCGGGACCACTAGGATTAGCGGGTCGAGGTTATATCCTAGCCATCCGACCAACCCTAGCCCCCATACTGCTGCGGTGCCCGTTCCGATCATCGGTATAAGAACACCCGCCAAAGTGCGGAAATGGAGGAAGAGTAGAATACCAACAATACCGAGAGTCACAGAGAAAATCAGTTTGAGCTCTGATGAGTGGTGGTAAATCCACCCTTTGAGCATCGGCTCACCCGCAACGTACAGTTTCGTCTTCCCGTCCGCTTCGACCTCTCCCTTGAGCGTCTGCAAACGAGTAAAAATATCGTTGTAATCCAAGCGCTCTTCATCGAAGCCAGCAAGTATTAATGCTGCAGTGCCATCGGCAGAAATGTACGTGCCATATACTATGTCGTTGTTAAATGATTCTTCCCGCAGTTTTTTCAATCCTGCAGCGTCGGTAGGTAACACCTGCGGCAACACTGACTCTGATTTTATCAACCCACCAGCGGTCGTACGAATACGACGAATTTTCGGGTGAGCAATACTCGCGACTTGGTAGTGGTTAACCCCACCTATTTTGTCGACCTCTTCGGTCAGCATCTTTACCTTGCCTAGTGTTTCCAAGGTAAAGAGATCATCTTCTTCACCGACAACCTCTAGCGACATGGTTACAACGTTTGCGCCACCAAACGTTTGCTTCATTCGGTTATAGTTTTTTATGTAGTCGTGTTTCGCCGGCAGTAGATCCGCGAATCTCGAATAGACTTCAATCGTAGGCAACGCCAATGCTAACGCAATGGTCGGTACAAGGATGAAGAAAAAAGTTAACGCCCTATGGTCCAGTATCCAATTGGCTATACGCTGTCCCGTTCTTGAGTGTTCTTCTGTACTAGCAGTCAAGTCCCCAATGCTCCTGTTCCATATATTATTAGTATTACTTTCTGTCACATCCCTCGGCGCGACTATTCTGCCACGACGAGAAAGAAACGTAAACAACTCTTTTGTTGTAATTTAACGACCATAATGAACCACAATGGACGAATTGACGCGATATTACTTGGGATCTCCCAATAGTAGTTTTTTTACCAATTGATTTTTTAGGCAAAATTGGCTCCCTGCTCAGACCCGCCGCCCCACCAGTCCGGATTTGCGTGTGCGCCGCGCAAAATCAATTGACCACGATTCAAGCGATCAGAGGGTTATCGCAACGCAACAAATTGGCGATCATAAGAAGCCTCAATTCAAGCAAATTTTGGCATTTTATGCCCCACCCCAACCAGATTATGCGTGTGTGCTGTTGAATACCAAGTGAGCTAAACTAACCTTGAGCACGCCGTTTATTGGATCCGGGACCAACCCGAAACCCGCGGCTTAGTGCGGAAAAGTTTTGACATTTAAATAACTCAGGGGCGGATACACACCTTCTTGAGCGTGGTTTCCAGTACCTAAAGTCACTGCTCCCTTTATTTCGGCCGATTAGGCCGCTAGAATCCCCAGCCCAAATCTGAGCATCACAAACACCTATGGCGACAAAAATTTCGTCTGATAGCTTCCGAAAGGCTTCTGGTCGTTGGGCAACCGGCGTATCGATAGTTACCACGAGCGACTCAGAGGGCGAACCCTTTGGGCTCACGATGAATGCTGTGACCTCGCTGTCGCTAGATCCTCCGCTTTACATCGTAAATGTCGATGTCAGCTCTGACACTCTCGCACCGCTATTGAGCAGCGGCAGCTTCTGCATTAATGTTCTTGCTGCGGGGCAACAAGAACTGTCAAATCGGTTTGCCAAAAAGGGCGACAACAAGTTCAAGGATATACCTTACCGCACTGGCGCGACGAAAGCGCCGCAACTAGGCGGAGCCCTCATGAACATCGACTGCCGGGTTAATGCGGTGCACGATGGCGGCGACCACAAAATCGTCGTCGGCGAGGTCGTGGCAATCGTTACTGACGAGGATACTGCGGCGAAAAAGCCGCTTCTTTACTACGGTGGAAGCTATGCGAGCCTCGCCGATTGAAATTGTTTATTTCTGTCCTGAAACATCGCCGCCGCATCAGCGACTTGTGTCAGGGGTATGCTTATTGGTATTTTATGCAGCCGACTCAAATTGAGTAATTACCTGATTGGTCGTTTTTCCTGTATAGAGCAGGGGTAACGAGCAAGGATTCACAATCGGAACGACGCCATTCTCGGCACCTGGGGCAGCGGGTGGCGATGGCAAAAAGTAGCTGAAGAATATGGATACCAAAGTAATGACCATTATAGTACGTAATCTAAGTTAAAATCTGCCGCGAAGAACATTGTCTCTTCTGAACAATATCTGATTAAACCTACGCAATGTAAAACAGGATCATTCATGATGAACTACAGTTGGAAACATACCGTTGCTGCAGCAATTACATTGGCTTTAAGCCTCATCGCAGCGCCGTTCGCGTTCTCTCAAGAAAGTGGCGCACTGCCCACTCGTCTCGTAGAACAGGTCGATTTCATTGGAGCAGCCGCCTTACCGACTATCGACAGCATCGTAGTCGTAGGCCCATATGGCATGGTTGGTCTGTTAAAGGAACAAGATGGAGGGCTAAAACTGCACCGACACCCAAATCCTCCGAAAGAGGATTTCACTGCTGTTGCCGCCTTATCCGATGCAGTGGCTTTAGTCGGTAGCTCGAGTGGGAACATTTATTCGTACGACGGTACGACTCTTACGCACATTGTAAAATTATCTGAATATGAAGAACCAGTGCTAGCCATTACTGCAGAAGGCGGCAGTGCCTGGGCGGTAGGTGGTCGTGGAATGGTCGCAAGATCTGACGATGGCAAGAGTTGGACCGAGCTTGAGATCGTTGACGTTAAACAACCAAAGATCACATGGCACTCTGGAGCCGCGGAAAGCTGGTATTTTGGCATCTCCAATATTGATTCTGATACGATAAAATTTACCGGTAACGTGGACGGCAAACCCGCAGTCGATAGGGAACATTACGAAGTATTCAGCGAAGAAGGATACCTTCAGAACAATGTGCCTTTTGACATGGATACTCCCCCGACTATCGAATTTAATTTTAACCCTGGCCCACCATTTCGTCCAGGCGATGTAACGTGGAACGTCGTGCTACTACAAGGCGAAAATGTGCTCATAGCTGGGGAATTCGGATTAGTGTTGCAAAGCGCTGATGGGGGTGAAACGTGGGTACGCCGTGATAGCGTGCTAGTCGACAGCGAGCCAGACGTAGCCTACTGGCTTTCCGGCACCCAAAATAGCGAGAAAATCATCCTGACTGGAGCGGCAGGGGTGAATAGCCGTAGCGTTGACGGCGGCATCACCTGGGAAATTCAACCGCAACCAGGGAACGAAGGTATTTTTGGTATCAGCTTACTTGAAAACGGTGATCCAATCGTCGCCGGCGCAGTCGGGTTGATCGGGACATTCGATGGTAACGATTGGGCCATCGCTGACCGCACGCGTTTAAAACTACTCTCTTGGCTAAAAAACCCCGTGCCTCGCGATGACGGTTCCGTTCTCATGTTGGGTGGACGCTCCACCGCCATCAACTACAAAGATGGAGAGTGGACCCGTGTTCATGTGCAAGTTGAATAGGCTATTCTTTCTGTAGTTCGACAAAAACGGCGCTCCTTTAGCGCCGTTTTTTTTGCCTACTTTTCCATTCGGCGAGCACTCCCCTTCCCGATACTTATCGCTGTAGACGCCAGCAATATCTCAACTGTAGGCATTTATAATTTCCCGACGACGATAGCATTCAAGTGTGTGGTCATTAACGAGGCCAGTCGCCTGCATGTACGCATATGCGATAGTAGATCCGAAAAACTTAAACCCACGGACTTTTAAGTCTTTCGCCACCGCATCCGACTGTTTTGTCGTCGCTTGATAATCCGATAACTTTTCCAATCGGTTTACAACCGGTCTGCCATGAACAAAACGCCAGATGTAACTGGAAAAAGTACCGAACTCAGCTTGAACCTCCATAAACTGACGTGCGTTAGAAATTGCAGCCTCAATCTTTAGTCGGTTCCGGATGATACCCGCATCGTTCATCAGAACTTTGACATTACTAGCGTTGAATTGAGCGACTTTTTTAACATCGAAATCTGCAAACGCACGGCGATAATTTTCTCGCTTTCGAAGCACCGTATACCAACTAAGCCCGGCTTGTGCTGCCTCCAGAGTGACGAATTCAAATAGCGTGTGATCATCGTAAACCGGGACCCCCCACTCCACATCATGATATTCGGGATAACCAGGCTTTGTTATATCTACCCAAGGGCAACGAGTCTCCGAATCTTTTAGGTCGACGATTTTAATCGCCAATCTCAATGGCCACTGCCGTCGCCTCGCCACCGCCGATGCACAGACTCGCAACACCCCGACTGTGGCCCAAGTCTTCCATAGCATGTAGCAGTGTCACCAAGATACGTGCACCTGAAGCGCCAATCGGGTGACCTAGAGCACATGCGCCACCCCGAACGTTGAGTTTTGAATGAGGAATCTCGAGATCAGACATCGCGGCCATTGCAACCACTGCAAAAGCTTCGTTTATTTCAAACAAACCAACATCGTCGATCGACCACCCTACACGCTCTAGAAGTTTCCGCACCGCCGAAACTGGAGCTGTCGTAAACCAACCCGGCTCCTGTGCGTGCGTTGAATGTCCAACGATCGTTGCTCTTTGATCTAAGCCCATCGCCTTTGCATTAGTCAACGACGTGAGAACTAAGGCCGCGGCTCCATCGGAAATTGAACTTGAGTTTGCAGCCGTTACAGTACCGTCCTTAGCAAAGGCGGGTCGCAATGTAGTGATCCGATCAAGCTTTGCCTTACCCGGCTGTTCATCAGTTTCGATTTCAAATGAACCTTTCCGCGACTCGAAAGTGACCCCCGCGATCTCACGGGAGAAACTTCCATCTGCTACAGCTTGGCGCGCTCGGCTTAACGACTCAATCGCATATTTATCTTGTGCTTCGCGGGTAAACTCGTATTTTCTCGCGCAATCTTCAGCAAAGACACCCATTAGGCGCCCCTTCTCGAACGCGTCCTCGAGTCCGTCGAAAAACATATGATCCAACATTTCGCCGTGCCCTAGACGCATCCCATCTCGAACTTTCGGCAACAGGTACGGGGAGTTAGTCATACTCTCCATACCTCCGGCGACGACAATGTCGGCGGATCTTGCTTTGATCGCGTCATGGGCAAACATGACCGCTTTCATGCCCGAGCCGCACATTTTGTTAACTGTGGTACATCCAACGGCCGACGGTATCCCAGCTTTTATCGAAGCCTGACGAGCTGGAGCTTGACCTAACCCGGCAGCAAGTACACAACCCATTATCGTTTCGTCTACTGCCTCTGGAGAGACTTTCGCACGCTCGAGCGCTTTTTTGATCGCAACTGCGCCCAGGGATGGAGCTCCCACGGATTCCAAAGCACCTTGCATGCCACCCATCGGAGTTCTGGCTAGGCCTGCTATTACGACTGGGTCGGACATGATTTTGATCCCCTTATTCTAGATTTATGTATAGGTGAGTTTATCACGGGATTTTTAGCGCTTGGCTCGGGAGGGTTTGAATAACTTTATAACAGACAAACCTTCAGAGCTTAAATGCCCCCTTTTCTAGACGATCTACGACAAAGTCTGCGATTGGAGCGGCCGCGGTTGCTGCTGGCGAAGGCGCGTTACAAATGTGCGTTGTGCGCGAGGTACTCTTTATCACAAAGTCTTGAATGAGTCGGCCATCTGAACTGACAGCCTGCGCACGCACGCCGCACTGGGGTGAGGAAAGATCAGATAGCTCAAGTATCGGACAATACTTCCGTATCGCCGCTAAATATGCGCGCTTACTGAATGTCCGGATACACTCGCTAATCCCTGGTAGTGGATACCGCAATAACAATTTCCACAATCCCGGGTAACGTATGATATCCACTAAGTCCTTTGCCGATACTGCGAATTTCCTATACTCCTCACGGTGCAGCGCCAACATCGCGCTAGGCCCAACGGTCATCGAACCATTAATTGTGGGAGTTAAGTGCACCCCTAGAAATGGGAGCGACGGATCTGGTACTGGATATATAAGCCGACTAACGATATCTGCACGCTGCCCTCGCAAACAATAAAAATCGCCCCGAAATGGGACAATCGCGAAGTCAACTGCTAATCCTGCAATCCGCGCCAACCTATCCGATTGTAACCCAGCGCAAACAATCAGGTGCTTACCGGTAACGATGCCCGCAGAGCCTTCGACGCTTACAAAATCTGAGCTTTCTCTAATTCCCATAACCTCTGTATTCATTTTAAACACTGCACCGTAATCGATTAATATTTCGTACATCTTCCGACAGATCTCGATGTAGTCCACGATACCCGTTTCGACAACCTCCAGTGCTGCCATACCTTCGATATTGGGTTCTAATTCGATCAACTCATTCTTTGTTAGAGTGTGACACTCGACACCGTTTCTGCGTGCCCGCTGGAGAAGCTGGCCTAATCGGTGCACTTCCTGTTTATTTGTAGCTACGATTAGCTTTCCGCACTGCTTAAATGGAATCTCATTCGCCCGACAAAAGGCAATCGTTTGTAGAAGTCCCGCCCGGCACAGGCGAGCTTTGAGCGACCCTGGTTCGTAATACACGCCGGCATGGATAACGCCACTATTGTGCCCACTTTGGTGGACCGCAACTTCGACCTCCTTATCGAGAATAGCCAGGCGAGCACGCGGATATCTTTTCTGAAGTCGGGTTGCTGTCGCGAGTCCAATGATCCCCGCACCGACGATTATAAAATCGTAATCTGCCATAGACTGATGGAACTTTTACCGAATTACACCGTTGCGACTTGCTGCTCAATCATCGACCTAAACATTTCAAAATACTCGACCTGTTCGCGACTCGCGACGACACTATTCTGATAAAATATTCGGCCACTCACTCACTAAGCAATCTACAATGACTCACGATTATGCCACAAAGTAACAGCATTACATGGCACAAGAATCTGATAACAAGTGCGGAACGCTCTCAATTGAAAGGACACAAAGGAGTGTTACTTTGGTTCACTGGATTAAGCGCTGCTGGTAAAAGCACGATAGCAAATGCCGTTGAATACAAACTCAATCGCCGTCAAATTCATACTTATTTATTGGACGGCGACAACGTTCGCCATGGTTTGAACAGTAAACTTGGTTTTTCCGTTGAAGATCGCGCAGAAAACATCCGACGTATTGGCGAAGTTGGTAAACTCATGGTTGATGCTGGATTAATTGTGTGTACGGCTTTCATCTCACCGTATCGCCGCGACCGCAACTTAGTTCGGGAAACGATGTCGGCTGGACAATTTATCGAAATTTTCGTGGATGCGTCTCTTGATACCTGCGAGCGCCGCGATCCAAAAGGCCTATATAAGCAAGCTCGCGCTGGGAAACTTCAACACTTTACGGGAATCGACGATCCCTACGAAATACCAGAAAATCCTGAAATCGTTCTGGACTCTAATACATTAGGCATCGAAGCTCTGGCCGATCAGATTATCGAATACTTAACTACAAAAGCGATATTATCTTTAGCGTAAATGGGCTTTTCCACGGTATTTGATTCAGAGTACCTTCCCAGGATTCATTAAACCTTTGGGATCAATCGTCGCTTTGATCTGGCGCATCAACTCAAGCCCCACTGGGTCTCCCAATTTCTGCAACGTGTCACGTTTAAGCTTACCGATCCCGTGTTCAGCACTAAAACTTCCATTGCGGTCCGTTGCCATAGTATGGACAAGATCTGAAATTGCCACAGAATTTCTACGCAGATACGCATCAGATTTTTCGTACTCTGGTGGAATCACATTTAAGTGCAGATTGCCATCGCCAACATGTCCGTAAATTGAAAGCCTACAATTCGGGAAACTAGCCTTCAACGCAGTGGTAGCTTCCTCGGTGTAAGAACAAAGTTCGGCAGTAGGGAGCGACACATCGTGTTTAACCGAACCTCCAATTTGTTTTTCAGCGGCAGGTATCATTTCGCGCAGACTCCAGAACGTAAGACGCTGCTGTTCTGTTTGAGCGATCACCGCGTCTGTGATAACACCGTGCTCAATCGCTTCCATTAACACCTGATCAAATTCCGTATTTAGAGCTGCGTCATCACCAAAGGCGGAAAGTTCAACTAAGGCATGATTATCTTCCTTCGTATCAATTGGATTACGCGAGCCCGGGATAGATCGCAACACCATAGCCAATGCCTCCCTAGATATATATTCGAAAGAAGTAATGCAATCACCCAGCTGCTTGCGTAGCAAGGCTAATACGGTGACGGCGCCAGCGATGTTGCCGATCGACAGCCAGGCCGTGATTCGAGTATTTGGCATCGGATAAAGTCTCATCTTCACCGTCGAGATAATCCCTAAACTACCTTCGGCACCAATGAACAACTGTTTTAAATCGTAACCTGTGTTGTCTTTACGCAAGCCCTTCAAGTCGCTCCAGACGCGTCCATCCGGAAGTACTACCTCAAGCCCGCACACCAACTCACGCGCGGTGCCGTAGCGTAATACCGCGACCCCCCCCGCATTCGTCGAAACATTTCCTCCCAATTGACAGCTAGTCTCTGAGCCCATACTCAGTGGAAGTAACAGTTGATGTTTAGCTGCGGCTTGTTGAGCGGTCGCAAGCGTGACGCCGGCTTGCGCCGTCATAGTAAAACCATCCTTGTCTATATCAATCACGCGATCCATTCGCGATAGATTGAACAAAACTTCCGTTCCGCTTTCATCTGGCGTCGCACCGCCACAATAACCTGTATTGCCTCCCTGAGGAACAACACCTATACCCGCGTCGACACATAATCTCACAGCATTCGCAAGCTCAGCCGTGGTTAGAGGTTGAACGATCGCCGCGGCACGACCAACATATAGATTACGCTGATCATTCAGTAACGTTTCAGCGGTAGATAAATCGGATATAAATCCGTCTTCACCAACTATCAAACGAAGTTGTTTTAAGGTTTCAAGCACAATGTGGCACACACTTAAATAATTAGGACACTGCTAACGAGTCCTTACTCCAAGCTCTCTAATCGTCTCGATCAGCTAGTCCGCGACAATGAAACTTTTCGTCTTAGAAATATATGCGTCACAACTTCCGATATAGTTTTTGGTAGTGACGGGCATCGGAACGCGGGCAAATGCGATCCATTGGATCAGATCTTTACCTTTCCGGATAAGTCCGACCCCTTCGCTAATGAGGTCAGAATCTGCGCCTGAGGTACCGTGGTTCGTCTCAAAGCGCGAAAGAATATTTCCCGTCGCAACAAACTTAGGCCAAACCTCGAAAATAACTGGATCAGTCTTCATAGTTTCAATTTCCCGGTTCGCGGCAATAGCGAATGCACGCAGAAGCTCTCGAGCGCCGCTAAGCGCAGGATTCGATCCTATGACTTCACTAATTTTACCCGCCACTTCATCAATGGCTGCCATCGTTTGAGCGATTTTTATGTAACGCGATTCGTAGTAATCCGCAATCGGTGTAGAGAACACTTTTAATGGTTCACCCCATAATTCGTCAAGGCCCTCCTCACCGCTGTAGTGACGAACATATTTACCTAGGTCAAAGGCTTCAAGAAAACATGACTCGCATTCAAGTAGCAATTCATTGTTTTCTGCAATTTCAATACCCCGCTGTTTTAGTTGAAAGACTACACCGAAAATCGTGCTTCCGCGGTTCAAGAGCGCCCCAGCCAACATTGCCGCATTTACTCGCTTGCGCTCCGGATCTTGCTCTCGGTCATAGGCTTCACGCGCCGCGTCTAATTTGTGGCTCGGTGTATTAATTCCAGGTTCTGTATGGTGGAATACTCGTTTAGTCAACCCAGCTATCAACTCTCGGCGCGCAGCGTCTTCATCGCTTGGAACTTCATACCGTCGGATCCAATAACCGTCATAGAATACAACCTCTGTACCATTGAGTCTGGAGACCGTGCCATTCGTCACTGCTCGTTCCGCTGCTTCATTATTACTGGGATTTTGATTGCTAGCCATTAAGCGAACTCACGTTTTAAGTGTCAAAAGGTGACGTTTTTATATGCACGGCCTAAAGTCCACTAGACTCGGGTAAAATATAATCGTTAAACATACTTCGCAGAGCCAGCTTACTAATTTTCCCGGTGGCCGTGTGTGGTATTTCATCGACAAACGCAACATCATCCGGGATCCACCACTTAGCGACTTTGCCTTCGAAATAACGAATCAGTTCTTGCGCCTCGATTTCATCACCATCAGACTTGACAACAACGAGTAAAGGCCGTTCCTGCCACTGCGGATGCTGGATGCCAATCACCGCAGCCTCGGCAACTGCGCTGTTTCCCATCGCGATATTCTCAAGCTCTATCGAGCTTATCCACTCGCCACCGGATTTGATCACATCTTTCGTTCGATCCGTGATCCGGATGAAACCCTCTGAATCGATCGTCGCTACATCACCGGTATCGAACCACCCTTGTTCTGAGTGCGCGTCACTTGGTTCTTCAAGTTTAAAGTAGGTCGCGCAGACCCACGGACCACGGACCTTTAGAGAACCGTAGGCAACGCCGTCCCAGGGTAGTTCTTTCCCATCATCATCAACGATTTTAAGC
>Ga0310344_10004010_pt1 | contig 10948 bp, 9 predicted proteins | sample HC15DNA20200_MG_FD_203801 | JGI IMG/M metagenome (GOLD analysis project Ga0310344, IMG submission 203801) | Marine microbial communities from station ALOHA, North Pacific Subtropical Gyre - HC15-DNA-20-200_MG | ecosystem: Environmental > Aquatic > Marine > Oceanic | place: Pacific Ocean: North... | reverse complement strand
CTCTCAAAGAACTGACTTTGGAAGCCAGTGAAGTAGCGAACTTCGGACTCAGTGGTGAGAAGCAAAGCATCAAGTTTCGCGGTTCGCATCCTAATCTGGGCAGTTGTTGTACGTTGCTCGAACTCTACCCGTTCGAATCCGCGGGGTGGTTGAATTACATCAGTGGTTTGCATGCTTCTTTAAGTGTTGCTATTGATGTTGGGTCGTTTAAAAAGGGAGCCCAGAAACTTCCGGAACCAGTCGTTCATCTGGCTGTCATATAATTCAGAAAGAGCGTTTTGCTGCTCCTTCGTTTGAACACCGGGCTTGTTCCATGGCGCCCAATCTGAAGTTTGCCAGCGCTCCAAAATAGTTTTTGTACATTCGGGATGGAACTGCAGCCCATATGTGTGTTCTCCATAAGAGAATGCCTGATTAGGATAGGTTATTCCTCGCGCTAATAGTTGCGCTCCGGGCGGTAACTCAAAACCTTGTTCATGGCATTGCATGACGTATAGTTCGCCCGACAGAAACTTATGAGAAGTATCTGCCGGTTGAATTGGGTAATAGCCGAATTCTAGGAGGCCGTCATCATGTGGCCGGACTGCAGCACCGAGAGTGTGCGCGATTAGCTGACCGCCGAGGCAAATACCTAGCAGGGGGATGTTATGTCTAAGGCATCGGTCTATCCAGTGCATCTCAGTTTTTAGATAACTGTATGTTTCACGCTGACCGACGTTTTGGATGCCACCATAGATCACACTGCCCGCGATGTCATCTATCGTTATGGAAAGGTCATCACCTTGCCACGGTTTTCGCCAGTCCAAGTCAAATCCCATAGCTGACAAATGTTGCGAAGCCCGGTCATCTTTTTGCTCGGGATGATGTTCAATGACAACGATTCGATTTCGCATCTCGGGTTCTCATCAGCGTTGAATCGCTTTCCGAAAAAGAGCGCCATAACCTGCAATTTCTTCCTCTATACCGGCAAGCCTTAGACTATGCCAAATGATGGCGTGGTTTGACGATGTGACGGGTTTTCCAAGTTCTTGTTCGATATCTTCTACGGAATCTGTTAAACGGAGACTGGTGCAGGACAGAAAAACCCCTTCTACCTCGTCCCGTTGCCCGATTTCAAGGATCGCATTTCGGATGCTATGTGGTGAAATTCTGGCGGCTCTATTGTCATTCTCCTCATTGAACGAGCCGAAGACAGGGACGGAGAAACCTTCCTTTTCAATGTATGCCCGCATAAAGAGATTGATTTCATCGCTATAGGGAGTCAGTACCCCGATTTTCGTAATGCGAAGAGACTTAAAAGCAGCGAAGGCAGCGGTTATGGGGGTCGTGGGTTTTGCTTCTGGACGCCCATCATGAATTTTTTCAAAAACTTTACCCTCGCCAATGACCATAGCCCCTGAAGTACAGCAATAAGCTATGACATCAAGTTGAACGCCCGGAAGAATCACTGCAGCTCGGTCGGAAATATGATTTTCCATAGCTTGGAGGGTTTCGGGGGTGATGTCTGGAGAATTTGGAATACGCGATTCATAGTAAGCAACACCGGGTATGTTTACGCACTGACGAAATTCGTGTTCTACAGTGTGGTCACTCGCAAGAACGATGACACCAATCCGAGCCCGAGCTCCGATACCGTTGTCAACATCGAATGGGATCTTTCGAATATTGAGAAAGCCGTTCTGGTATTCAGTTTGCATCGGTACAAATTTCTTACTTGTTTAGTGTCATGCCGTCGCGGGGAATATCGGTAGGCCGCCCTGCAATAACATCGGCAATGATTTTGGCTGAGCCGCATGCCATCGTCCAGCCCATATGCCCATGACCGGTGTTTAGCCAGAGATTTGAAAAGCGGGTTTGGTCAATGAACGGCAGTCCAGTGGGTGTCATAGGCCGCAAGCAGGCCCAGTAGTTGGGCTTGTTGTAGTCAGCGGCGTTCGGAAAAAGTTTTTTGGTGTTTGTCAGCATGGTTCGAAAGTCGCTAGTTTTAAAAGAAGTGTCATAACCACTGATTTCAGCGGTCGCTGTAATTCGAAAGTGCTTTCCCATCGGGCAGTAGGCCTGCAAGTTTTCTTCATCGACGCCGGCCAGTTTCGGTGGTTCGTGGGTAGTGTCGACTGGAAGGGTGACAGAATATCCCTTGACTGGATAGATTGGGAGATGAATTCCCAGAGGGCTCAAGAGTCCTGGACTGTGCACACCTAACGACACTAAAAATGCATCTGCTTCAACGTTACCTGATAGCGTTTCGATGGCTGTAATGCGATCCGAAGTAGACAGTATTTTTGTCGCGATGGTGTTCATTAGGAATGCAGCACCATTTTCCTGGCAAAGTCTTGCGAGCTCTTGGGTAAACAGCCTTGAATCCCCGCTTTCATCGGTAGGGCAGTATAAGCCACCTGCAATTTGATGTTTCGCGTCCGAAAGGCCCGAATCCAGCTCAATCAAGGCATCTGCGCTGAGTGCTTTGATCTCAAGGCCAAAGCTCTTTAGCAGCTCGGCCTTTTTTGTTGCGGCGTCGAAGCTGCTTCGCGAACTGTAAAAATAAATTAAACCTTTTGTTTGCTGTTCGTAAAAGACGCCCGTTTCTTTGACAACCTTCTGCAATTGTCTCTGAGAATAATGACACAAACGAAATTTTCTCTCGCTGTTGATACGGACTCGGGTGCTGTTGCATTGCCCAAGAAACGCCATCAGCCAATTCCACTGTCGCCGGTCTAGTTTTGGCCGAAATCGTATTGCTTGATCATTGCGCCATAGCGATCTAAGCATCATGCCCGGGGCTGCTGGTGAGGCCCACGGAAACGCATGACCGGGGGCAACAAGCCCTGCATTTGCAAAACTCGAAAAATTGGCTACTTCAGCGCCTCGGTCTATAACAGTCACTTCGTGACCATCGCGCAGAAGTTCCCATGCGCTGGTCACACCAGCTAGGCCGGCCCCAAGGATTACAAACTTCATAGTAGAAATGAATTACGCGCGAGTGGCGGTGACCGAGATTTCAACCGTAAATTGTGGGAACGCTAGTTTTGATTCTACACACGCTCTCGCCGGTGCATCACCAGAAGGGACCCAGCTGTCCCAGACACTGTTCATCTCGTCGAAATCATCCATGCTGGTGAGCCAGATCGTCGCAGTTAGAAGATTCGATTTGTTACTGCCTGATTGTTCGAGCAGATCGTCTATACGACTTAGAATGTTCGTCGTTTGATTTTTAACGGACTCATTCGCAGCATCGATGGCTACCTGTCCTGCTAGATAAACAGTGTCACCGTGGGTAACAGCTTGACTCATACGCTCATTTGTATCGATTCTAGTGATAGTCATAACTTCCTCCAATATTCGAATCCTTGCGATTATATAATTGTCGCGGTTAATATTTCCCTAATTAATTGTGACCCGTATCTCATTGTAACGGTATTGGTTGGGGCAAATAAGCTGTTTAGGCCTTGTGTAGTGCCAAGGAGCAAAGGGTAATCAAGCGCATGAAGAGTTTCTGGAACAAGAATGATGCTGATGCGTATCAAGGCGATGCAGTAGGCCTTAGGGTTTACTCTTCTCGATTGATTGGGCAGGATCCCAATCTCGTACTTCATGGGGGTGGGAATACTTCGGTCAAGGCGCCGTTTGTCGATATCTTTGGGGACACTCACGAGGCAATTTACATCAAGGGCAGCGGTTGGGACTTGGCAACAATAGAAGCTGCTGGATTCGCACCCGTCCGGCTCGATGCATTAATCAAAATGTCGCGCTTGGAATCCTTGAGTGACTCAGACATGGTTTCTACGCAGCGAGCTGCGATGTTAAATCAGCAAGCGCCAAATCCTTCTGTCGAAGCAATTTTGCATGCAATTATTCCCTTCCGTTTTGTGGATCACACACATGCAGATGCTGTTGTGACGTTATCCAATACGCCCGATGGAGAACACCGTGTTCGGCAGCTCTATGGTGACAGAGTGCTTGTCGTTCCGTACGTTATGCCTGGTTTTGAACTGGCCAAAAAAGTAGCAGACCTGACCCAAGAGATTGACTGGTCACAGCTGGAAGGCATCGTGTTGATGAATCACGGCATTTTTAGTTTTGCCGATGACGCAAAAGACAGTTATGAACGAATGATTCAGTTGGTGACCGACGCAGAGCGAGTGTTGGAGTTACGGCCCCAGTTAGGATCAGTTCATGGGGAGATACCACTCATCGAACTTGCTAAATTGCGTTTTGCGATTTCCAGAGCTGCCAACAAGGCAATGCTAGCGGTTTTTGACGGGTCACCCATTCACTTTGAGTTTTCTGGCCGAAAGGATGTCGCTTCGGTTGCTGCGCGCGGACCTTTAACTCCGGACCATGTGCTTCGGACCAAACGGCTGCCGATCATTACAGATGGTAGTTTTTCGGGCTGCGTTGCACGTTATGTTCAGGATTACAATGATTACTTTGCGAAATTTGATACGGGAAATCTGACACCATTGGATCCGGCACCGCGTTGGGCTGTCTGGAGGGATTGCGGCACACTTGCTTTTGGTCAGACTGAAAAAGATGTCAAGATAATTTCCGATATTGTTCTTCACACGATTCAAGCCATTGAGGATGCAGAGCGGCTAGGGGGCTGGGTTGCGCTCACTGAAAGTCAGATCTTTGCTGTGGAATATTGGGAGTTGGAGCAGGCCAAGTTACAGCATACCCGGGCTAAGTTGCCATTTCTAGGCCAGATTGCTTTAGTGACTGGGGGTGCAAGCGGTATTGGGCATGCTTGCGTTGGGCAGTTGTCAGCCAAGGGTGCAAAGGTAGTGGTAATCGATAAGAACCCATCCGTAATGCGCATATTTGATGAATCTGATGTTTGCTCTGTTGTGGGCGATGTCACCGATTCAGATGATGTGACCTTTGCTGTTGAAAAAGCTATAAGCCGATTTGGAGGGCTTGATATTGTTGTAAATAACGCCGGCATATTTACTGCTAGCGCAAAGATCGAGGACACAGAGCCGTCGGAATGGCAGCGCAGCTTAGATATCAATTTGACCTCTGCCATGCATGTGATAAAACAGGCTGTGCCCTATTTGCGTCATGGGTGGCAACCTGTTGTAGTGATTGTAGGTTCTAAGAATGTCCGTGCTCCTGGGCCTGGGGCAGCTGCATATTCTGTAGCTAAAGCCGGGCTAACCCAGCTTGCAAGAGTCGCGGCTTTGGAGCTCGCGGGTGATTCAATTCGGGTAAATACAGTTCACCCAAATTCGGTATTTGATACAGCGATCTGGACGGAAGAGGTACTTTCGAGTCGGGCAAAACATTACGGTATGTCTATAGAAGAATACCGGGCCAGTAATCTTCTTGGTGTCGAAGTGACTTCTAAGGATGTGGCATCGGTGGTGTGTGCTCTGGCTGGCCCAGAATTTAGCCGAACAACAGGCGCTCAAGTAGCTGTGGATGGCGGCACTGATCGGGTAATTTGATTGTCGTGGGGTGTCGTTTGATTGGGTTCTACAGGCAAATGTCTCGACCAGCCCGTGGCGTCTTCGAATAATGTTGCTGCTGCTAATAGCCCCGATTCGTTTCCTGGTCGAGATGCCATTTGAAGCCCGATAGGCAACCCTTCCGCTGTAAAGTCGCATGGGATTGATAGTGCCGGCGCACCAACTATCGTAAACGCATAGGCGATTGAGCACCACTCGATATAGTTTGAAAACTCATGGTCCCCGACTCGATCGACAAATCGTTTTTCGACCGGATACGGCGCTACTATGGTAGCTGGTGAAAGTAGTACGTCGTAATGTTCAAAGAACTTTGTTAGACGAGCATAAATTTTGCTGCGTTCCATCATCGCACGAATAATCTCTTCTCCTTTTAACGCCAGACCTTTTTCGATATTCCAGACAATTTCTGGCTTTAAAACCCCCGGGTGTGAATCAAGAAAAGGACCCAGTGAAGCTGCAAAACTAACGGCTCTAAGGGTTTGAAAAACGTCCTGAAGTCCGGAGAAGTCAGGATGGGCCTCTTCTACCGTGATTCCCATGTCTGCAAATCGGTTTGCCGCTTTTTCACAACGTGTTGCGATTTCAGGGTCCACAGGGGTAACCCCGAGGTCTTTAGAAAATGCGATTCTCTTTGGTGCAGAGCGGGCATCAGCAGCAGCCTCAAAGGACTCTGATGGGCTATAGAGTGAGAGAGGGTCTCGATGATCACGGCCGACCATCACATCGAACAGCATGGCCACATCCCCGATATTTCTAGCCATCGGCCCATCAACAGAGAGTCGATCAAATGCTAAATCACCGGGATCAGCGGGGACCCGTCCAATGGTTGGGCGCAACCCGACCACTCCACAGAAACTCGCCGGGTTTCTTAATGAGCCACCCAGATCGGACCCAGTTGCAAGCCACGCCATACCTGTTGCTAGAGCGACAGCAGATCCTCCGGATGAGCCTGCTGCTGATCGGCTGGTATCCCATGGGTTTCGGGTGATTCCAAAGACTTCATTAAATGTGTTCGCTCCTGCGCCAAATTCTGGCGTGTTCGATTTTGCATATACAAGAGCGCCGTGCTTCTTGAGTCGCTCTACTAACAGATCGGACGCATCAGGTATGTGATTTTCATAGATTTTTGATCCCCATGTGCTTCGGACACCTGAAACAGCCATTAAATCCTTAATGACGATAGGTAGCCCCCCAAGGCGTGTTTTTGAGAGATCTTGATCATTAATTTCTTGGGTCGCTCGTTCAAAACAGAGTGTGGGTAATGCGTTTACCAAGGAGTCTATGGAGGAAATTCTAGATGCAAGACACTCCAGCAATTCCTTTGGTGACACCGAGCCGTTTCGAAGCAGGGACCGGATCTCACGGGCTGTGCATCGAATGAGATCGGGCGTCATATGCTGAGTCAGCTAATGTTTAGCTCGACGGTGCCCAGGTTTTTATATTCGGCAACCAGCCTTTGGCTCGGATAGGCATCGTAGATATCAGTCATCACGCCCGTGGTCACAACATCACCAGATTTCAGTTGCAATCCCCGATTGTTAAATTCGTTAGCAAGCCAGGCAAGCACGCCGAAGGGCCCGCCATCGACATTATGGGCATTTCCCGTGCGTACGATCTCTTGATCAGCGCTTAATTCCACTTTGGCTCCAGATATCAATGTTTCTTGCCAGTCTAAGATTGACTCACCCAGAATCAGTTTTCTATGCACTCCATTGTCTGAGATCGCTGCATGAATTCCCATCCTGGGCCAGCCGGAAAAACGACTTTCGACAATTTCAATGGCAGGCATTATTTCACCAACGAAATTAACGACTCGTTTGGCCGTCCATAGTTGGGCCGTGGGTATGTCATCGCCAATACGGATGGCGATCTCAGGCTCCACCCCGATCATATGGAGTGTATCTCCCCTTATAGTTGCCGGACTTCTGTGAATCTCTTCTGTGAAGCAGTGACCATAAAAGGGTGACTCCACATTCAGCATCTCCCGAGCGCCCTGATTAGTACAGCCCACTTTATAGCCTACGGTTGGTCCGAATTCTTTGTTCAGAAGGTGCACCAGGCAATCCTGAACAGAATACGCTTCCGGAATTGTGGAGGGCGCTCCTGATTCAGGCATCGACTCCAGACGCTGACCTGGACGGCGGGCAGCGAGAAGCACTTCCGCAAGTTCGATGGGATCAAACATAAGGCCTAACGGCGAATTGATAAACGAACCCGAGCACGCTGTTGTCGTTAGATGCCCCACCAGTTTCAAAAGATTTATGGCTCATACAAAAACCCATTAAAATCTGATCTTTATTGTAGGGCCTTGCTGGAAACCCGGGCCGATATCGAATCTTTTTCTGACGGTAGCAGTGAGAAATTGGCATAATGTCACCATATTAATTAAGGACTTATCCTAACACTAGTGTGGCGTTAGCGGCAGGGCTACACCGGGCTGATAGCGTTTTGTGACCTACTTACCTATAAGATTTGGTTGTGGTAACGATGGTTCGCGCGCAAAATCCTACTACAGGTTTTAAAGATGTAGTCAGTGGATTGCCGACCTAGGAGAGCGATACTATGCCCCAAACAGTTGTCAGTTCTTGGAACGACTTCGACCCGCTTCGCCATGTGATTGTTGGGCGGGCTGATTTGACCTGCATACCGCCAACCGAGCCTGCTACGGAGGCTAAGATTCCAGAGGATAGCGATATGCGCGGAATGTGGGGGCCGCGTCCTCTGGAGACAGTCGAGAAGGCTAATTTGCAACTGGATATGTTAGCGAAACTCTTAGAGCAGAGAGGGATCGCGGTCGACCGACCCACTCCTATACAATGGAATCAGGCTGTTGTCACTCCTGATTTTACGACTCAGTCAATGTTTGGTTGTATGCCCCCGCGCGATGTGCTGCTAACGGTTGGCAAGGAGATTCTTTCAGCTCCTATGTCATTCCGATGCAGATTCTGGGAATACTTGGCCTACCATCCCTTAATGCAACGTTATTTTGATGAAGATCCGGCGTTCCGATGGGAACAGGCGCCGCGCCCACGCCTAACAGACGATGCGTATCAATCTGGGTACTTTGATCAAATTACTATAGAAGAGCGATTGGAAAAGACTGCCGCACTGGATTTTGTGACCACGGAAGAAGAGCCGTTGTTTGATGCAGCAGATATTTTAAGAATTGGGAAGGATCTGTTTTGTCAGCACGGACTCACAACCAATCGCAGAGGTATGGAGTGGTTGCAGCGCCACTTTCCTGATCACCGTGTTCACGCTGTTAATTTTCCTGGCGATCCCTACCCAATTCATATTGACGCCACGTTCGTACCTCTTCGTCCGGGATTAATCATTAACAACCCAAATCGTCGCTTGCCCGAAGCGCAGCGGCGGATTTTTGTGGAAAATGATTGGCAAATAATCGATGCGGCGCAACCCGCGCATAAGACCCCACCACCGCTGTGTTACTCCAGTGTCTGGTTATCCATGAACATCTTGATCTTGGATCATAAAACAGTAATCGCGGAAGCGAGCGAGACCCAACAAATGGAGCAGCTTGACCAATTGGGATTCAACGTCATACCAGTTGCATTCCGGGATGCCTACCCGTTTGGTGGAGGCTTACACTGTGCTACTGGGGACGTTTTGCGTGACGGAGATTGCGAGGACTACTTTCCAATTCAAGTGGAAGGTACAGCCATTTAAACGGCACCTTGAGGTTGAGGAGCTACATCGATGTTCGGGCTACGAGGATTCCACGGATAGTTTTATCTCACTATGCCGTGCAAAAACTAAGTCCAAGCTGCCTTTTCAATGGTTGAGTTTATCTTGTTTCATTAAAAATATTGATCTGCCGGTTACTGAGGCGAGTACCAGTAGACCGCCAATCAACGCCATAGATGTGGGCTGTTCCCCATAGATCCACCACACCCAGATGGGTCCTAATGTAAATTCAATCAGGGTCAACAACATAATCTCCGCGCTTGGGACATATCGTGATCCGACGACAAACAGAAAGTGGACAGCAGTAACAATTATTCCGCCCCAGAAAAAACAGATCGTAAAGTCCAGAACAGAAAAACTGTAATTGAAGTTAGAGCCTATCAGGCCAATGATCATTCCAACTAGTCCGCCAATAACACTGGCGGGCAACATGTCTCGCTCCTTTCCGTATCGAAGGCATATCACAAAAAGAGAGAAAAATAGGGCGCAAGCTAAGGCAATGAAATTACCGATTGGAGAGCCGCTACTAAGACCATCCGCGACCATGATGGAAATTCCTAACATTGCTATTACGATTGCAACTAAGGTGGGTCGTGAGATAATTTCACCGAGAAAAATACGCGCTAGGATTGCAGTGATTAGTGGGCAGGCGCTTAAGGTGAAAAGAGCATTGGCGACGGTGGTGTGGCTAATGGCCAGAATCACCGTAGTGTTTGCGAGCCCTAAAAAAATTCCAGCTGCAAGACCAATCCAGCCCATCTGCCGGAACAGATAAATAAGTTTGCCTCGCCGAGACAGCGAAAGGACGATCAGCATGACCGGAAAAAAACACAGGTTTCGGCCAAACACAATTTGCCAGTCGCTTGCAGTCTCAAAACTGCGCACCATCAGACCATTTATTGATACCAAAAATGAACTGAGTGCAATAATCGGCACCGCAAATCTTTGAGCGAAACTCACAGTCATTGTAAATGTGTCACGACAGTCTTCCGGTTCTCTAGAATCATCGCGATTGACATCCAAGACAGCGCTGCAAGGATCGTTGCTCCACCAATCAGTGTTTCGAAAGACGGTGTTTCATGAATGATCAGCCAAACCCACAGCGGACCTAAAATAGCTTCGAGCAGCATAATGAGTCCAACTTCAGGAGCAGGCAGGTAGCGGGGCCCTAGAGTTATTAAAGTACTAGCGATCGGAAGAATAACAATCCCAAGAAGAAGAACATAAAACCAGTCGCTTCCCCCCAGCGCTGTCGGCACCGCGAGCATCCAAGCAACTCCGGCGGTCAATATGTTGCCCCAAGCTACGGCTGGGATCATGTTTATACGCCGGTGGCGACGTAGGAGCACAAAATTGAGCGCTAGCAATAAAGCCACTACTAGCGCCGATGCATCTCCAAGGAGCGTTCCGCCACTGATGCTTTGGGAAAAAATCAAAACAAGACCTCCAAACACAGCTATCGTCGCGATCCAGGTGCGACCAGCGACCTTTTCTCGCAAGATAAGTAAACTGAGAATTGCGCCTAGCAACGGAGATATGCTCAATATCACCAGAGTTTTCGCTACAACACTTTCTAGAATCGCAAAAACAAAGAAAAAGTGCGTGCTAGCGGTTATTACAATTATCTGAATTTCTGCGCGTCCTACTTTGATTAGTTGGCGAGGCCCATTCGATTTGTTGAGAAACATCGATATGAGCATCATCGCAGCTCCGCATAACAAGCCGCGCCATAGGAGTATCGTCCACAGATCCGCCTCGATTAACCGTATTAACAGTGC
>Ga0310344_10004008_pt1 | contig 10948 bp, 7 predicted proteins | sample HC15DNA20200_MG_FD_203801 | JGI IMG/M metagenome (GOLD analysis project Ga0310344, IMG submission 203801) | Marine microbial communities from station ALOHA, North Pacific Subtropical Gyre - HC15-DNA-20-200_MG | ecosystem: Environmental > Aquatic > Marine > Oceanic | place: Pacific Ocean: North... | reverse complement strand
AAGAAAGAATAAGTATGTCACTAGAGCAAGCTTCGCGCGCATATTCAGCACCTTCTTCCGGAACTATTATTGCCTTAGCACCTGTATCATCAAGATAGAATTCAAACTCTTCTTTTGTATAGGCAGGGTTTAAAGGACAAGCAGTCGCAATAGAAGAAACAGAAAGAAATAATGTAATCATTTCCAAACCATTGGGTAAAACTATTGCAACACGATCTCCCTTTGATATCCCCCAATCAGATAATTGATGAGCTAATATTTCAACTTTATTTCGGAGACAAGCGTAATCAATTGTACTTCCGTTTGGATCAACAACTGCCAAATCAGTTGGATTACCAGATTCTAATAAACTAGAAATTGTAATTCCCATTAAGTTCCCTTTCGAATACTTTTTATATATAACTACTCTAAAATTTTATCGTATACATGAATCTTTTCATAATATATTTCTCCAAAAATAATCATTAAGAAAAATTAAACCCATCCCAAACTAACTTAATTCCTAATGAAAACAACAAAATCATTAAAATAGGAATAATCCATTTGCCTTGTATCCTAGAAACTACTTTAACTCCTATTTGGCCACCTATTATAAATCCTATAGCCCCAAATGTGAAAATAGGATACCAATCAATATGTCCCAAAACCCCGTGTGTGACAGCACCAATCAAAGTATAAAAAGCTGTTGCAAAAACTGAGGTAGCGACTGCAACTTTTACTGGAAATGAAAATGCATAAACAAGAATTGGAGTACGAACAAATCCAGCACCAACCCCAAAAAAGCTCGCACAAAATCCAATAATAAAATTAAAGATTACCGCAATTGATTCACTGAATTTATAAGTGAAGGTTTCACCCTGCTTGGTAACAATACTTCTTCCCCTCAACAGAACCCAAGGTTGTGTCCAAATTCTTGAGCTAGCGCTTAGTTTTGACCCAGAACCAGGCCTTAAAGCCTTAAATATTGAATATATAGACAAACTCAACAAAACAAACCCAAAAATAATCCTAAAACTATTTGGGTCTGTGGCTTTAACAGCAAAAGGAGCAATAACAGAACCAGGAATTGCGGAAACAGCAAATAATAATGCACTTCTACGATCTGCGAATCCTTCTTTAATATAAGAAAAGGCTGCAGCTGAGGTATTAACAGCAACCAATGCTAAAGAGGTTCCAGCCACTTCTTCAGGACTCAATTTAAACAAAATCAATAATATTGGACTGGCAATAAAACCTCCTCCAGCACCAACCAAAACACCACAAAACCCTGAGACTAGACCCACAGAAAATATCAAAAGCAATTCCATAAATTATCAACTCCTAAGATCGTTGATAATTTCTGATACTAAGTTTGAATCTACCTCATTATCTACCACTGCATTACCTAGACCACTAAGTAAAACCCAATTGATTTGCTTATCTTTACTTTTTTTGTCAGACAACATTGCTCGTTGAATTTCATCTACCTCGAGCCCGGAAAACTTTACCGGAAGACCCATCATTTTCTGAAGGGAGATTTGTCTCTTAACCTCATCCTTTGTTAACAATCCTTTTCGCATACTAATATTTGCAGCAGCAACCATCCCAATACTGACTGCCTCTCCATGCAAATACCTACTAAATCCACCAGCAAATTCAATTGCATGACCAATCGTATGGCCATAATTCAACAAAATACGTTTCCCCAAAGTTTCGTGTTCATCCAAAGAAACAATTTCTGATTTGATTGCAATACTTCGTTTTACTATTTCAGTTGTAATTTCTCTTTCAAGATTCATTAATGCTGGCGCATTTCTTTCAAAATCAAACACTAATTCTTTGTCTAAAATAAACCCGTGTTTAATTGCCTCTGCCCAGCCAGCAGATAAATGCCTTTTGGGCAAATCAATTAAGGTCTTAACATCTACAATTACAAATTTTGGTTGATGGAATGAACCAACTAAATTTTTACCATGTGGCATATCAACTGCAGTTTTACCACCTATGGAAGCATCCATCATCGCCAGCATACTTGTTGGAACCTGAATAAATGGCATTCCCCTTAAATAAGTAGCAGCAACAAATCCACTAATATCACCAACCACACCTCCTCCAACCGCAATTATTGGATTGTTTCTTTCAGCATGAAATGATCCAAGCCATCCGTATAAATCCGAAGCAACTTGCAAAGTTTTACTAGTCTCACCAGGATGAATAGATCTTACTTCGACTGAAATACCAGAATCCTGTAAAGATCTCTCAGCAATTTCGGCGAATTTCTTTGTTCCGTCGTCACAAATAATAAAAGCTTGATTTGAAGAGCTAATTGATTTTAATCTACTTCCAATAGAGGAAAGAATATCCCAACCCACCCAAATTGGACAATCACCAGAAGAAGTTCTAACCACCGAAGAAAGCAAAGAATCCTCTGCAAATCTTGATCCATTATCAAGTAATCTATAAGCGCGTTCAACTTCTTCTGAAACTTGGCCAATGGATAAACAGTCAGTGTGTACTGTCCAATGAGCTTTAGCATACATGTGCTGTCTTCTTTGTTTCAAATCCTTAATGTTTTCAAGAGTATATCCAGCTGAAAGCATAGGACGATGAGTAGCGTTGGTATCATTAGAATATTGTTTTTCTAATCTTGAACAAATCGTTTCTGGAGTGGTTTCCAAACATATGATTGTCCCTGTACTATTCATAATTTGATGATTTTGATCTTTTTCAACAATCCCACCACCCGTTGAAATAACTTGGTTGTCACTAGCTGAGATTTTGGCCAAAATCTCAGTCTCGATTTGTCGGAAAGTCACTTCTCCCTTAACAGAGAAAATTTCTTCAATAGACATGTTGGCAAATTTTGAGATTTCAATGTCCAGATCTACAAATGATCTTTGCATTTTAGCTGCAACATATTTACCTACATCAGTTTTGCCTGAGCCCGAAAACCCTGTTAGAAAGATATTTGAATTCAAACTACCCCTCACATATTTTTAAAACTATTTAAATTGTTCACCATCACATGCGTGCATCATAACATCGATAGGTGCTTTTTTCTTAAACCATAATTCAAAAGACTCAGCTCCTTGATAAACAAGCATAGGAATACCCTCTAATGTCCTTGCACCAGCATCTTTTGCATTTCTTAGCAGTTGCGTTTCTCGCGGATTATATACTAAGTCATAAACCAAAGTATCTTCAGATATCTGTTGCGGCATTAACAAACTCTCTTGAGCAAAACTAGAATGTCTCATGCCTATAGAAGTAGCATTGACGATAAGATCTGCAGATCTTGCATATGTATTCAACTTTGGATCTGCCAAGGTTACAAAATTAATCTGAGCACTCTTGGCATTTTCTAAAAATTTCTGACTTTCACATGCTAATCTTTCTGCATTTGACAACGTTCTATTGGCCAAAACCAGATGAGTAACCCCAGCATTTAATAATGCGTAACATGCAGAACGTGCAGCACCACCTGCACCTAACAAAAGCACTCTGGCACCACTAGGTTTAAATTTAGCCAACTCCAATAAAGGTTTTAAAAAACCAAAAGCATCCGTGTTATACCCAATCAGTTTTTCATCTTTTTTCACTATTGTGTTTACAGCACCAATTGTTTTTGCAACATCATCAATTTCATCAAGCAATGCCATAATTTCAACTTTGTGAGGAATAGTAACATTTGCACCTAAGTAACCAAACTCTCTAATCCTTGAAACTAACGATGGAAGCTCATCTGATGTAGTTGGCCAAAGTTCATACTTAAATTTCAACTCATAATAATCTAGCGCAGCCTGTTGAAAAACAGGGGACAACGAATGACCCAATGGATAACCTATCAAACCAACTAATCCTGTCATAAATCCCCTCCTACTAAGGCACCCAGTATAGCACGAAGAGAACCTCAGAAGCCTATAAATCGTTGACCTATTGTATCCCTACTGCTAGGATGTTATCAGTTAACTTGGCGGTGAAAATGACTGATCTCAACTTAATCAGTGAGAGTGTTCTCAGCTGTAAAAAGTGTACTCTGGGATACGAACGCACCAATGCAGTTCCTGGTAATGGAAATCCCTCATCCACAATTTTGTTTATCGGGGAAGCACCCGGCAGATATGAAGATGAGCAAGGATTGCCATTTGTTGGACGTGCAGGGCGACTATTAGACTCTTTATTAGAATCAATAAACTTAAACCGTTCTGAAGTATTTATCACCAATATGTTGAAATGCAGACCACCTAAGAATCGTGATCCTCTTCCAGATGAATTAAAAGCATGCGGACCTTACCTCGATAAGCAAATAGAAATCATAAATCCCAAAATTATTGTAACTCTAGGCAGATTTTCTTTCGCATGGTTTTTCCCAGATATTCCAATCGGAGAAGCAAGAGGAAACCCAATTAATTTAGAAAATGGAACTACAATTTTCCCAATGTATCATCCTGCAGCCGCGCTTAGAAATGGGAAAATACGTGGAAGAACTGAACAAGATTTCTTAAAACTTCAAAAAATCCTTAATGATCCAATCAATAAAGCTTCAGGATATTCGAAAAATCCAGAAGAAACTCAAATTAGGATGTTTTAAATACTATGCAAAACAATTCTTCTATTAAAGTAATACCCCTTGGTGGATTAGGAGAAATAGGTAAAAATATGCTCTTAATAGAGTATGAAGAAGAAATCCTTGTTATCGACGCCGGGTTCTATTTTGGAGCATCCGATCTTCCCGGATTGGACATAGGTATTCCCGACATCAGTTACTTAATAGAAAATATGGAAAAAATCAGCGCTGTATTAATTACGCATGGACATGAAGACCACATTGGAGCCCTCCCGTATATTTTGCCTAAATTAGGAGTACCTCTATATGCTTCTAGACTTACTCACGATCTAATTGCGGTAAAACTGAAAGAATCTGGTTCAATTAAAGACTGTCGATTAAATGTGATTGAACCATATGAACCTTTTACCATTGGTCAATTCCGAATTGAATTTTTCCGAGTGTCTCATTCAATTCCAGATGCGATGGGAATTTCAATTGAAACTCCCATAGGAACTATAATCCACACAGGAGATTTTAAAATCGATCATACTCCTGTAGATAATCGCCAAATGGACTTCAATCACTTAAGTAGAATAACTTCAAATGGAGTGATATTACTATTGTCAGATTCAACTTATGCAGAAGTAGAGGGTTATACAGAATCAGAGAAGATAGTAGGACAAACAATATTTGAAGCTATTAACAATGCTAAGGGTAGGGTATTGATATCTACATTCGCATCTCTAATTTCACGAATTCAACAAGTAATTAATGCCGCCGTGAAAACTGATAGAAAAGTTGTCATAGTTGGAAGAAGTATGCAAAACAATGTCAAAATGGCAATTCGAAACGGATATCTGAATGTGCCTGAAGATACAATTTTAAAACTCAACAAGTCCAAATCCTTACCTGATGAAAAATTAGTTATTGTTGCAACCGGAAGCCAAGGAGAACCTTCATCAGCCATGGTCAGAATCTCGAATGGAAAACACCCAGAAGTTTCAATAAAAGATAAAGATACTGTTATCTTTTCTTCATCTCCAATACCCGGAAATGAAATCTTGGTAGCTAAAACAATTGACAATCTTTTTAGACAGGGAGCGAACGTACTATACAGTAAAATCGCTCCCGTGCATGTTCACGGCCATGGAAGCAAAGAAGAATTAAAACTGATGCTTAGCCTAGTAAGACCGAAATATTTTGTACCAATACATGGCGAATACAGACACTTAATAGCTCATGCAAACATTGCTAAATCTATGGGCATTGAAACACAAAATGTTTTTGTTTTACAAGATGGTGATGTGTTGGAAATTGAACCAGAAGAAGCATTCCTCGCGGACCAAGTCCATTCTGGAACAATCCTACTCGAAGGGAGATCTGAGATTTCAGCCACTAGTTCTCTACCACAAGATAGAAAACGATTAGCAAATAAAGGTGCGATTTCTATTTCTATAGTTGTAGACGCTGAAACATTAAGCCTGATCAATCATCCAGAACTAACTAATATTGGATTTATGGATGAAACTGATTTTTCTGAAATATATGAAATAATTGCTAAAGATATTACTAATAATATGGAAATTAACGATTTGGATTGGTTAACTTTAGGAGAACTACGAGAAGAACTTGAAGATATTGCATCTGAAAAAATCTATGAATTGACAAGGCGAAGGCCTACAATAAAAGTGTCAATTCATCAAATTGGCTAATCGTTATCCTAATCATTATTAGAATTGTCTCAAAATAGGGATCGTCCAATGAAATTTCTGGACCTGGCATTTTCATCACTTAAAAGCAAAAAAAACATCATCGTAATTTCAATCATTATTCTATCTGTAGTGCTAATTTCAACCGCGCTGTTTGTTTGGATGCAAACAAATTTTGTCGCAACTTTAAATGATTATTATTTTGCAGCAAAAAAATCTCTTTTGACTCCACTTGGACTTTCGTCTTTATTTTACTTAATTTGGGCAGTCACATTCTGCATAATTGCATTAAAACGTACAATCCTATTAATAAGACATCTGAATCTTATTTTAAGTAGTTTCATAATACTCATTGCATCAACCGCAATATTAAGTTTTTTTGAACCATGGAATGGGATTCTAGGATACTTTACTCTCGAAGGTGAAATATCATTAGGAGGTTCCTTGGGTTCATCCTTAATTACAGATAATACATGGATTGGTATAAGCATATTAGTGGTCCTTATATTATCTGCCCTTTCACTTGCATTTCCTTCTTTTGTTTATAAATTCTGTAAGTCCAGCTACAAATTTGCTCTGATTTCAACATTTTTCACTATTACATCATCAAAGTATCTTAGTATTTACATCAAATCTGCATTGAATAAAATCCAAAGAGCTAATTTCCCTTACCAAAACCTTGTATCTCAACAAAATGACTCTTCATCAATAAAAACTTCGAATAGCAATTTTGAATTATTTGAGACGAATCCAAAAGCCCTGAATTCTAATATTTCCTCAAAGAATTTAACTACAGTCGTTAGCAGTCCCGAAAGTCAAATCGAGAATCAAACATCTAGTTCAAAATTGTCCACTAGTATTGATTCAAAAACATCAAAACCAGAAACATCTAATGAAACGTCCGCAATCACAACAGACCGTTTCCCATCCAGAAAAGAAACACACGAAAATCTAACATCACAACCTGTCGAACCTAAATATAATAAATTCTGGAATATTGGGATCAAACCGAATGAAAACATAAATTCAAACCATACTACTAGTATCTCAGACAACACTGAATATATTGATGAAAACTCTTCAAATCAACACCAAAACAAAACCTTAACTGAAACTATTAATACAGGCACTTCCGAATACTGGGATCTACCGAATATAAATACCTTAAAGCTACTTACAGAAGGCGGTATTACTCAGGACGAAATTGATGCGACTGCAAACACAATACGAGACACTCTAACTCATAATAGTGTTGATGTTGAATTAGGATTAATTAGCCCTGGACCTACTGTTACTATGTATGGACTAGAACCTGGTTGGGTAGTGAAGTCTCGAAGAACCGGACAAAAAGACGAGAAAGGGCAACCTATATTCGAAGAAGATCGGACTCGTGTAACGGTAGATACAATCCTAAAACGGGAAAGAGATCTAGCATTGGCATTAAAAACCAATAGGATCAGAATTGAGTCACCCGCTTTAGGTCGCTCACTTGTAGGAATTGAAGTTCCTAACCCATCACCCAGTATAGTGTCGCTTAGGTCAATTCTAGAAAGTGAAGAATTCAACAGCCTTCGTTCAAAAGCCAGTCTACCAATTGCATTAGGAAAAGGAACTGGGGGAGATACAATAGTGACTGATTTAGCAAAAATGCCCCACTTGTTAATTGCTGGGGCTACTGGAAGTGGAAAAAGTATACTCCTAAACACTTTAGTATCATGTTTGTTAATGGAAAAAACACCAGAAGAACTTCGACTCATTCTCATTGATCCTAAAAGAGTTGAACTAACTCCTTACAATGGAGTACCACATCTTCTTTCCCCTGCAATCGTGGAAGTTGACAAAGTAGTCGGAACTCTTAGGGGAATTGCTAACGAAATGATGAAACGCTATAGGACTTTTGAAGCCTCCGGCGTTAGGAACATTGAATCATACAACAAACAATCTTCTGAAAAAATGCCTATGCTTCTGGTAGTAATTGATGAACTTGCTGATTTAATGATGACTGCTTCGACAGACGTAGAAAGAGTTTTATGCAGGCTTGCTCAAATGGGACGTGCAACAGGAATACATTTAATCATTGCAACTCAGCGTCCTTCCGTGAATGTCTTAACAGGTTTGATTAAAGCTAATTTCCCCACACGTATCAGCTTCACGGTAACCTCGCAAATTGACTCCCGAACAATTTTAGATACCATGGGAGCCGAAAAACTTCTGGGGAAAGGCGACATGTTATATCTACCTCCCGATGCAATGCAGCCTATAAGAGCGCAAGGTACATTTATTTCAGAAAAAGAAATTGCGAGCATCGTTCTTTTTTGGAAAACAGTAAAATCTGGTCCCATGGAACAAATCAACTTAGATTCAGGAGATGAAGAAGTTAATGAGCTTGCTACTGACCAAGAATATAATGATACTGACGAATTATTCAAAAATGCTGTTGATCTTGCAAGTAGTAATAAGAAATTATCCACTTCACTATTGCAACGCAAACTAAGAATAGGCTATCCTAGAGCTGCACGCCTAATGGATCAACTTGAAGACAAGGGTATTGTTGGCCCAAGTGATGGATCTAAATCAAGAGATGTAATCATATAAATAGCTGCAGCCAATCTAGTCGAAACAATTTTCGGCTGGCAGGGGATACAAAATGACGGAATCATCAAGACCTCCTATTGAAAAGAATGGCGGAATTTCCTCACATCAAAATTTGGACTCCTCAGAGCCAGAAATTCTTTCTTGCGTTGTGTGCAACCAAACACTTGAAAATAATGACAAATATGATTTTTACAAAATTTGTCCTACATGTAATTTTCATTTCAGTATTTCTGCCCGCGCAAGAATTGAGCAATTGGTAGATCCTGGATCTTTTAGAGAAATCAACCAATCTCTAATTTCCTTGGACCCTATCAAATTCTCATCAAGAAATTCCTACAAAGATGCAATTTCTCATAACCAAACAAGAACTGGGCTTACAGAAGCCGTTGTTACTGGAAAATGCTCTATCAATGGCTCTCCTGTGATGCTCATAATTTTAGATTTTGGATTTATGGGTGGATCAATGGGAAATGTCGTAGGAGAAAAAATTTCACTTGCTTTCGAACAAGCAACAAAAAAGAACCTACCCGTAATTTCTGTGATTACTAGCGGGGGAACCCGTATAGAAGAAGGAATGATCTCATTAATGCAGATGTCAAAAACTGCCCTATCTGCAAACGCCCATAATAAGAAAGGACTACCTTTCATTACAATACTTGCAAATCCTTCGACAGGACAAGCTTACGGTAGCTTTGCAAATCTTGCAGACATTATACTTGCAGAACCGGGAGCCATATTGGGATTTTCCCCACTCGGAATCATTCAGCAACATAGTTCAAAAAAAGTTTCTACTGATTCTCATACCTCAGAATCTCACTTAAAACACGGATTACTAGATGCAATAATCGATCGAAACAAATTAAGGGAGATTTCAGGGATCTTATTAGATCTACTAGGACCGAGCTACCAGATTACCAAAACTAATAATACTAGAGAAAGAAATTTAGTAAATTATTCAACACAAGCCTGGAATTCTGTTCAAATAGCAAGACATAAAAATAGACCTACTTCAAAAGACTACATCTCAAAACTTTTTATGAGCTTTGTAGAACTCCACGGTGACCGAATTCAAGAAGATGACAATTCTATAATTACCGGATTTGGTCGAATGGATGGTCAAACCATAGCTGTCATAGCTCAAGAAAGTGGTCGTGGTAAAAACTCCAAAAACCATTTCGAAGGACGTACATCCCCAGCCGGATTTCGTAAAGCCCAAAGATTAATGAAACTCGCCACAAAATTCAATACTCCCTTAGTAACTCTCATAGACACACCTGGACCAAGGCTAAGCACAGAAGCTGAATCAAATGGACTAGGAAATATCATTGCCTCGACTATTAAGTTAATATCTGAACTTGAAGTACCTACTTTATCTATCATTATAGGGGAGGGTGGAAGTGCTGCGGCACTTTCGCTAAGTGTTACAGACCGCGTAATGATGTTGGAAAATGCAATTTATACTGCATTATCTCCAGAAGAAGCAGCAGAATTGTTACTCCAAGACCAACAAAAAGCAAAAGATATAGTGGAATCATTAAAATTGACATCTAAAGATTGTGAAAATCTAGGAATAGCAGACATTATCATTCCTGAACCCCGCAAAGGAGCACACTCAGATCACAATGAAGCGGCACGGGAACTACGCATATTTATATTAGAAGAACTTACTACTCTTAACAGATCTTCTAGTAGACGTCTCATACGCCAGAGAATGAAAAAATTCCGTAATGTAGGAAACATAGACTCTAGGTTGAAATCTTTAATCCTCAAAGAGGCAAACACACTTGAAAAAATCGTCTCTTCAAGTGTGGCGAGTATTAGAGCAAGAATATCAAATCAAGCTAACGAATCATAAACCTTCTTTTATTCCAACAACCCCACCATGTTCATTGCGTGCAGACTCAAATGTATTTATTAATTCTTCATGTTCTAAAGTTAACCCTATATCATCCAAACCATTCAACATTAGATACCTGCGAAATGGCTGAATGTCAAAGGAAACCTCTAATCCACCCTCTCCAATTACAGTCTGTGATTCTAAATCAACCGTAATCGAACTGCCAGGATTGTTTTCAGCATTATCAATAATATCTTCAACAATATTCTCAGGAAGTAC
>Ga0310344_10004006_pt1 | contig 10949 bp, 2 predicted proteins | sample HC15DNA20200_MG_FD_203801 | JGI IMG/M metagenome (GOLD analysis project Ga0310344, IMG submission 203801) | Marine microbial communities from station ALOHA, North Pacific Subtropical Gyre - HC15-DNA-20-200_MG | ecosystem: Environmental > Aquatic > Marine > Oceanic | place: Pacific Ocean: North... | reverse complement strand
GCGCCCTCGCTCAGCCCGCGCGCTGCCGTCGCAGGACAAGATCATGCCGCTGCGTCACGTCCCTGTGCTCTCACCCCGCAGCGATGAGGCGCTGAAGCGGCAGGGACTGCTGCTGGAGGAGATCATGCCGCAGTTCGGCCCGGCCTACGCTATCGACGCTGCGAAGTGCGCGCTCAAAAGACACAACTTCTTCTGGCTGTCGGCCAGAGCCTGATCGTGGTGCTGGCTCTGGGCAGGCTGGGCACCGATGCTTTTGACGAGAGCATTCCACGGGAGATCATCGACCATCGCATCGCGCAGCAGGAGCAGAAGCGTCGGGAGCTTGTGGAGATGCTGGTATGGGAGCGCGACAAGATCATGGCAGAAGGGCCAGGCCAGGACTTGAGCGACCTGAATCTGGGCTCGGACGACTCTTCTTCCGCAGTGCTCAATGTAAGTGCTGTGTGCCCGAGCGGTGCCCAGGGGCAGGGGCGCTGAGTGAGCGCGCTGGCTGGGTCGCAGGAGCAAAAGAAGGTGGCGAAGCTGAAGGCGAGGCAGAAGGCTAAAATGGAGCAAACGCTGCTGTTTGAGATCAAGTCGCAGCAGGCTGAGCAGCAGCACCTGGCGAACCTGGCGGAGCAGAACGCGCGCGCAGAACGCGAGCGCAAGGCACGTGAGCGCCGCAAGCGCCAGGTCGAGGACAACAAGCGGAACAAGGAGATGGAGCGCAAGCGCCAGGAGGAGCTCGATACGCGGTTGCGGCGGAAGCAGGCGATGCAGCAGTACGCGAAGGAGCAGGAGATGAACCGACTCCTCGCGCTAAAGGAGAAAGCTCGCCAGCGCGAACAGGACCGGAGGAACGCCGAACTGAAGGAGAAGCAGGCGCAGCATCGGCGCGAAATGCAAGAGGCTTACGAGCAGGAGTTGCGTGACCAGGCAAAGCGGCAGGCCAACATGGAGGAGGCCGAGCGAGCGCGCATGGCTCGCGTGGCCGTCGTAGCCAAGGCGGCAGCGGACGCGAAAGCGTTGAAAAATCGCCAGAAGCGCGAGAAGATTGAGGGGGCGTTCAAGCAGCAGGAGAAGATGATGCAGCAGAAGTGGCAGAACTTTGAGGACAAAATGGCCGCGGAAGACCAACGCAAAGCTGAGTGGGATCGCGAAAAGGCCCAGAACGCCGAGCGGACGCGGATGCGAGCCGAGGAGTCCGCCAACTACATTGCTGGCGTGCAGGCGAAGAACGATGCTCTGGAGCAAGGGAAGAAGGACTCGATAGACGACAAGAACCGGCGCGCCCAGGAGAACCGAGACCGGATGAAGCGCGAGCGAGACTATCGCAACGCGCTGAAGCGCGAGCAGCAGCTGCAGAAACGCATGGACAAGCTCTTCCACCTGGAACGGAGCCAGCGCATCGCCGACTACCGCAAGGAGTTGGCCTGGCAAAAGATGCGCCGAAGCGATGCCCGAACTGGTGCTCTGGAGAGTCGCAAGCACCAGCTCTTGAACGAGCGTCGCAAGATGCGGGATCTCAACCGCGATGTGCGCGTCAACATGCAAACTTCCATGGAAGAGTTCCGGTGCGCTGAAATGTTCACAATGCCTTTTGTTTGCGGTCGCTCTAAGCAAGAATGCTGCCATGCAGGACAAAGAAGGTGTTCAGACTGCCGGAGGGCATCGATACATCGTTCGATGACCCGACACTGCAGTCCATCGTTGGGAATTCGGGATCCGGTGGTGCGCTCAACCTGTCGTCGATCAACGCATCGGCGGCCAGCGCCGGGCCTAGCCACTCGGAGAAGAAACCGCGCAAGAAGGGCGGTGCAAACGCGAGCAGCAACGCGTCGAATGACGCGGAAACCACGATGGATGATTTCCAGCAATTCCTGCAATCGCAGACGGCGGCGTAGCCGTCGGACTCGCGACTCTCCGACTGGATTTTGTGACAACAAATGGATGATGCATTGCATGTTGAACTTGTGATGGCTCGCGAACGGATGGCAGCCCCGCAGGCGCACCGATGAGCTCTGCCCGCGCGTTTGCGTTCACCGCGATGCCCGTGAGCCCCGTCGTCTGCTTGCCCTCGTCGCAGCAAAAGCCATCGCCATATCGATGTGCGCCGCCGGCAGCAGCGCCCCGGCGGCGCGCCCGACGTCGCCACAGGCTAGGCTAGTCTAGCTCGAGCTGCGCGCGGATGATCAAGAGTCGGCCAGCCTGCATGCTGGGTCCATGTGCTATCTCCCAAGATTCCGCGATTGGCGCGCTCCACCATGCGAGTTTCAGGTTTCTAACAGCAGCCAGTTTAGTTTAGCCGGCCAAAAAAAAACTGCCCGAGCCTTACCGACCGCCCCGCGGGCTCAGTTGGGCGAGCGACATGCCAAACCATCCCATCGCACGGCCCTCCTGCGTCGCGCGAAGAGGCAACATGTGCAAAGAAGAGAGAGAACTTGTGCAGAGAAGAGAAAGCCGATCATGCAAGCAATAAGCGCTACATTCGCCAGCAACTAGCCTTGCTCCAGATGCAGAGCGGCGACCACGCCAGACAGCGTCCACTTGCAGCGCGCCACGGCACTGGGTATCGGGATGGTCATGATTGCGGGCAATTCCGCACGATGTCTGTCGCCGAGTTGCCCCGGCGTGGATATACGAGTGTAGAGCGGGCAGTCGTACAGCTGCGCTGCATATTCGGCCGCAGGAGCGTCGCGCACCTCGAGCAGTACCACCGGTAGCTCGCTGTTCAGCTGCAGGCCCTCGGGGTCTGCCAACGCATGCTTTGTCGCGTCCCAACGCGCTCCCTGGATGTGGATCCCACGCACTGCCACTGCGCCTGCTTTCGTCGCTGCCGCATGCAGCTCGTCGCTTGTCAGGTCCAGACGGCAATGGACGTGCAGGCCGGGGGCGTCGGGAGGCAGCTCGTGAGCAGCGGCGTACTCTCTGATGAGCGCTGGACAAAGCGATTCAGGGCAATAGAGACCGCCGAGCCAGATGGCGCTAGTGCTATCTGCACCATTCTCGACCCACTCGGAGACAAACGCGAGGCGCTCGGACAGTCCCTGAACCCACGTATCGAGAACGCGACTCCCGGGATACGACACCGCCGTCCACGCGTGCGGCACCTCCCCACGCACGAGGCTGTCACGGATAGACTGCAATTCTGCAGTCAGCTCCGTGTTGCCCAGAGCTTCCAGCAGAGAGTCGAGGGTGTAATGGACAGTCGTGACAAGGGCGTTGTAGCGGCGGACCTCCCGAGACAGCAGGGCACAGAACGACGCGGAATGGGGCCCGTCGTCACCCGGTGGGTTGGCAATCGCGTGTGGCTCGAACGCCAACAGTTGAAGCTTGCGAAGCTCTTGCACCACCTCTGCAACGTGCGCATCAGTCGCGTTTACGTCCTCCTGCAGCAATTCCTGAGTCGTCGGATCCACGGCTTTGATAATGTTACCGTGGAGCGCGTACGACATCGCCCGACTCATCAGTATGTCGGCGCTTTGTGGGATGCCGTACATTTCGCAGGAGTGCTCTGCCGGCAACCACTCGCCCAAGTAGGAAAACTTGGCCGACTCTGAAAATGGCACAGCGGCGGGGGGCATCTCGTATTGCGCAAACTGTGCAAAGTCATGCTGCTCATATGATGCTGGAACACCTGCCGGGCGATACTGGCGCAGTACGGTCCTCGACGACGTATGGATGGCCTCGCCATTGTCACCATCCTCTAACCCTGCAACGCAAGGCTGTGGCTGAGGTGCCAAGCCCATCTGAAAGCTTTGGATCATCGCCCACCGCAGCCGGTCCAGATCAGCCATTGAGTCGAGGGAGCCGCCGTATATGCACCACGCGAGTATGTTGATGTACGTTTCGCGCAGGCAGGCCGCCTTGGCCGACGCAGCCTGAATGACTGCCTCGTCGTCGGAGTCGACGCGGAGAAGTTGACTATAAGTTTCCACGCCAAATTCGTGCCAGTGTTTTAGTGCTATGCGCAAATCTGCACGCCCGAACGAGAAATGCGGTGTGCTCCAACCTAGATGTCCGTACTTCCTTCGCTGCGCAAGTGCAGCATGAAGCAGACACGTCCGATATACCACCTCCCACTCGCTTCGCTTGTGCTGCTTGGCCGAAAATGCATGCTGGTAGGACTCAAATGACAGCTTCATGCTTGTCTGGATGTGGTCAGGGGGCTCAAATACAATCTTAACTCCGTTTGACAGCAGCGACGTGGGGAAGCCGGCGGTGGGCACAGTGAATAGCCACACGCGAAAGTCTCTGCCCGGCCTGTCCCGAGGCGTCGTGTCCAGCAGCCTCGACAGCCAGTTAAGCCACTGCGATCCCAGATCGCAGTTCTGAAGGATCACCCAATGATCCTTCGGGAGGCTCTCAGTGATCAGCGCTTCGGCGGCAGAGCTGAGTTCGCCGCGAGTCTGCGGGCACGGGATCACGTCGCACTCGATCCCTCTGGCCGATGCGAACTCGAGCACTTCCATAGTGGGGTCCGAGTGACCGTCTGTGACAAAAATCATGGCTGTGTTGGGATTTGATTCGGCGTAGGAGTGCGACAGGTCGTAAAGTGGCGGATTCACGTAGCTCTCGCCCAGCGTGCCGCGGACAAAGTTTGTGATATGCACCTCCAGGAGGCCAGGATTCAAGCAGTGGTGCAAGCACAGCGTTTGCAGCGGCGACAGGGCGTCCCACGGAGCCGACAGCTGGAGGGTGCCGTCAGAGGCCGGCTGTTTTTCTGAGTGCTGAGCGCTCAGATGCTCCGCAATGCCATGGAACGCAGGCAGTGCGTCCAGATCGGAAAGTGCTGCCCATGACGCCGCAGAGAGCCATTTAGGCTGGTCTGGCGCGCAGGTCTCGGCAGCGCCTTCCTGCGCCGTCATGGACTCGGACAGCGCCTGCAGCTGCGTGAAAGTCTTCCACTCTGGCAAAGACCACACGCGATCTAGAGTGCCGCTGAGCAGGAACGAGAAGAGGAGCTTATCCTTCGCAAACAAACTGCGACACACTGTCTTGTAGACCGCAAAGAACACGCGCTTGACCATGATCTCCAGGCGCTCCTCAAATGGGGCTGACGCGTCGGCACCGGCGTGGGTCACGAACAGGCTCATAAACAAGCGCAGCCCAAAGCAGTACATCGGGCTGATGCTCGCGAGCTTCGCAAGGCCAAAAAAGACTATCGCAACCCGCTCTGCCACAGGACGGTATTTGTTTCTTTCGGCATTGACGAGTTTGATCTGGTGTTCAATCTCGCTGATATGTTTGCAAACGGCGGTCGAACCGTCGGTCAGGATGGAAAGCTGCTCGAGGATGTCAAATTCGTCCAGGATATCTCCCTGGGCCAACGACAGTTGCGTCAGGATCTTGTCTTCCAGGTCCTCCAGATCGTGGTGAAGTCCCGATTCCTCGATCAGCAGGTTTTTTCTGCGCTCCTCCTCGCCCGGAGCGTCCTTGTTCGCAAGGGTGTCGATCAGCTGCGTCTCCAGAGCTTCCAAGGTCAGTGCAAAGTTGATGACATTCACTTTGGAGTGGAAGCTTGCAGAGTAGACTGGGTTCTCCTCGGCGCTCGTGAAGAAAATGGTAAACCCGGCGCTGTACGGAACCGGATCCTGCTCTGCTCCGATGAGTAGGTGCTCTTTCTGTGCCTGTTTCCTTCCAGCCCCAACCGAGCGCATCACGACTTCTCGCTTCAGCAAGGACACGATCATTGGGTCGTCGTCGAACCCGTCGATCCCCTCGATGATGATCGGCGTGCCGGCAGAGATGCACTGCTCCAACTTGTACCTGAATGTGTCCTCCTCAACGGTGGTCACGGAGAAATCTCCTGTCTCCTTGAACCAGGGCGACGCGTAGCCCTCTGGGTCCATAATGACTGGCACGCGGTCGGTGTGGTGCAGGATGGTGGCATTTGTCAGTGACTCATCATCGGCAGAAAGCCCAACCCTGACCCACTCCCTGTGCGTGGCCTCGTTGCCAAGCACCTTGCTCACTGTGAAATCATACGAGCACGTTATCTCTGCGTCCGATAGATGAGTTCTCCACGTCTGCAGCGCGCGGTCCCGAAACGGCGGCGTTAATCCGCCCAGGTACACGACTGTGCCTGCCGCCAGGATGACATCGCCGATCAGGTTGCGCTCCATTTCCGCCAGCGCCAGAACCTGCTCCCCCCAGCGATCTCGTTCTCCGCTGAGCTCGTCCAGCAGCGCTATCGCCCGCTTCATTTTCTGCTCCATGCTTGCTTGCTGTTTGGTTAACCGGTCTATACGTGCCTGGTTGTCATCATGGCTCTTTTGGAGTGCCTTGATCTTTTTCACCATTCCCTCCATCTTCTTCCTTGTGGCACGCATCATGTCTTCCTTTGCCTTCAGCACCTGCTCCGCCTGCTCCAGCCGCAGCTCTTTCGGCTTCACCTCCTGCCTGAGGTGGTAATAGTTGACCATCGCGCGAATCCAAGCGCAGATTGACATGAGGGCTTGGGATATCTTCGCGACCTGACTTGGAACAAAGCTTTCGTTGTCGATATACGGCATCAGCTTCGTGATCGCCGAGTCAGGTATGTTGTCCTTGTCGAACGTGCGCAGCGAGTTCAGAAACTTGGTGGCGTCTTGCAGCATCGTCTTGGCTTCGGCCCAGTAGTCGTCGTGCTTGTGACCGTCGTCGCCCATTACCCTCGGCGGCTTCCGGCAGAAGAGGATGCAAAGGGCTTCCATCACCAACAGCATCCCGGCCGGTGGGTTCGCCATCGATCTGATCTCCGTGACGTCATTCTTGTTGATTTTATCAAGCATCTTCATTGCCGCGTTCAGCTCCGGCAACGCGGCGTCCAGCTGCGACCTCGCGTCCTTCCTGATTGCATTCGCTTTTGCCTTTTCTTCCTCCAGCTTTTCTTCCTCCTCTTGCAGAAGCTCTCGAGCCACCTCAGCCAGTTGTTTCTCTTCCTGCAACGTTGCCATGAGATCTTCCATCTCCATCGCAGCCTTTTCCAGCCGGGGAATCAACTGAGAAATTTCTTCTTGCATGTTCTTCACCAAAGTTGTAGTCTCGGCCATCTTGTTCAAACCTTTGTCTAGCCGGCCCTTCTTCGTTGTGATCTCTGCTTTCTTGAATGCAAACATTTCCAAAAACGAGTCCGCGAAATGAAGCAGCAGCACAACTGTAATATAGTTGAACTTTCCGGTCTCGTCGTGGTACGCATCGGAAATGACGCGGATGGACTCATGCAGCTGAACCGCAATGCCGCGAACGGTTGTGGCATCGGCATCGGAGCAGAGCTCCTCCGCTGGCCTGAGCTTCACCTCCACGACTGTTCGCAACGACTCGACAGACCACGGAGAGAACCATATCGGAGTCGAGAACTTGGATAACCGCGGGTACCGAGCCAGTGTCTCAAAGAACGGCGAGCCATTGGACGCATCAGGACAGGCAACCATAATGCGCACGTTGTCTCGCAGGCGCTTCCGCAGCACAGCTTCGCGAGAGCCTGATTCGGAACCCATCCGCATCTGAGCGACACACTGCGCAAACTCATCGGGTGAAAAGAACAGTTCCGGCAAACGACCGTGCAGCAGTGCATCCAATTCCACCATAAATCGCTCGTCGAGGTCCTCCGAGCAGCTGATGAAAATGACCAAGTGGGTTCCAGTTGCCATTGCGTTGTGCAGCCACTCTCTTATGTTCGAGCGCCAGGACTTGACTGACCGATCCCAGTCGTACAGCGTTATGTCTCTATATTCCGAGCCGGCAAGCTTCGAACTCATCCTGCAGATGTCACGGCGGCCAAAATGCGATCCAAACATGATGCAGTTCCGCCGTTGGGCTATAAGACGCCGCATACGCATGACACCAAGCGTCACGTCTGGGCAAACTATTTTGTCCGTTTGTCCGTGTGCAGTCAGCCCGCTGACCACCTGCGACTGCACATCCATGAGCTCCGTGTACTCGGCGTAGTCAGCGTTTTCAGCAATGCACGCGTACCAGCGGTTCTCAATCGGCGACGAAACAATAGCATCAACCGTTCGCTCCAATATCGCATCGTACCACTCGCAATCGTCCTGAGTACTCAGACTGTCTCTGAACGTGCGGTTCATCTCATGCTTCCATGTCCGCCAAAACTCGTCGGCTGTAGCTGCAGACAGCAGTTCGTGTATCGAAGCCAAGCTGCGCATCAATCCGTTCAAGCTGTGGGTGCCAAAATTGTAGTGCTGTGACTGCGTGGTTCCTGCGCGTACAAAACGTTGCTGCACGGCACGAAAAACCGACAGAGAAACGTCAAGCATGGGGCCAAGCAGCTCGACACAAGGACCAGTCACATATGACTCCAGCAGGGACGTGTAGACTGTCTTCAGCCCATCGTCGGAAGGCGTGGCCTGTGCCAGCAGAGTAAAGTGCCTGGCTAGCCGTGCTGGCAGAGCTTCTGCCACGCCAGCAGTACCGCAGACACGCACATTGTCATACGTGCACCATTCGCGCGACTGGAGGTGGTGGCAGCCGTGGTGATCCAAGATCTGGCGTAGATACTCGTTGGGGCTCTGCGCGCCCGCAAAGTCTGACTCGGGCATGTGCAGATCCTCAACGACGAGTGTGAGTCTCCCCGCTATCGCGGCAGGTGCAAATAGACCTAAGTAGCCGTCTGTCTTGCCCCGTTGCTTGCGCTCCAGCTTTCCTTCTACAACTCTCTGCAGGACCTCAGCGTGGGTCGACCACGTCAGCGGAATCCTCAGCGCTGGCTCGTTGGCAACGCCCTCGACAATCGCCCCGGCCCTGCCGGTCGAGCTCTCTCCGAGCACAAGCAGTGGCCGCTTGGCACCCTGCAGCAACCGGCTCATGTAGGCAGTTGTCACAGAGCCAGGCGTACGCACGATCTGGCAGCTGCGCTGGTGCAGCGGTGCAGCAAAGAAATCTGACAAACTGAGCCACGGCCTCCACCTGCCGTCCGACACGTCGTAATGGTAGTCAAACACTGAGTCATCTGGCAACAGCTCGACTCCTGGCATGGCGAGCTCTCGGACGAACGCATCGAGTTTAGTCCTGTTGTCCGGCATGAGGCTGCCTCCAACGGACCATATCAGTGAAAACAGAAAGGCAGCTGCGACGTCTTGCTTGGCCTGGTCAGTGTGTTTTGCATCGAACGCTGCTCTATTCTCCTGCATGACGCCATCGAGTAGCACCTTGAAAGTGGATGCGTAGCCGCACACGCATTCACCGCTGCCGCTTCCCAGGCTGAGGACATACGTCACTGACGCCGTGAAACAGTCGAAATAGCTGAGGAGAGCTGCCTTAAGATCGTCGTGGACGGCGTCCAGCTCACCCAGCCACGACCGGAGAAACACCCCGGTAGACTCCGGGCTGGCGGCCTCAAAGTACATCACGCCACACCTGGTCACAACGCTTGGCTGCGCGCCGAGCAAACTCGGCACCTCGAATAATATGTTTGTGTTCGGGACCAGCTTGATGCACTCGCCGTTTTCCAAGCATAGCGTCCTCGTGTCGTCCAGGACTGAGTTGAAATCGTCCGTCCACTCTCCCTGAAGTGTGCCGTCCATCACGATCCATTGTGATGCCCTCTGCCCAACCAGCTGTTTCTTCATAAGCTCTACAAACTCCTCGAAATCTATAGCCCCGCTGCCGTCTTCATCAACCTCGTCAATCATGACGTCTAGCTCCTGCTCTGTTAGGTTCTGTCCGAGCGAACGAAGCACTGTTCCTAGCTCTTCGGCGTCCACTGTCCCGTCGCCATCCTTGTCAAAGAGCGCGAATGCGTCTTTCATCCGAGCAACCAGCTCAACACTCTCCTCGGCCTCATTGGAGCCACGGCGGATATGTCTTTGCAGTATTTTCACCAGTACGCCGTCCTCCCATTCTCCGTCTTCACCCGGAGAACCGCAGAGTGCACCTGGCGCTAGCGCTTTCGGGCTAATGGTGTTCAGGTCGCATTCAGCACCAGTACGTTCGCGCACCTTCTGCACCACACGATAGCATGACGTCTTGCCGCAACCTGCGTCACCGATCAGTATCACGCCCAGTTTGCTTTGCAGCAGCGAATGCAGGCGCAAAGCATTCTGCACGAGGCTGGGAGTGGGCTGGAGCCCAAGCTCTTGTGCCACGAGCTCGATTACTTCAGTCAAATCCCCATCCGGGGTTCTTTCCGAAGTGAGAGGGAGCACCTCACTGACCAATTCGTGAAATATTGGAACGTCACAAGCGCACAGCGAAGGAAGGATGCAGTGCTGGATCGCTTCGAGAAGGAGGCTCCGCTCGTCCAGCGAATGCTCTGTGCCTTGATCGAGATCGAGGGTACCGAGAACCGCGTTGCGCAGATCGACAGTCCTTTGCAGAACCGCCATAGCAGACCAAACAGAGAACGTGTAGTGGCTCTGGTAACTTAGCTGCGCTGTGAAGAGACGGAGGAAGCAGTCGAGCTTGGAAGCCAGCTCGTGCGCGGTCAGAAAGCCAGCAGAGACAAAGCGGGCTTCACAAACCACCACCAGATTCCTCTCACTCATGCTTCCGAGCGTGCACGGCCGAAACAAAGCCTTGACGTTGTCTGGGATCAATCCGTTCGTCCAGCTGCTGCTGTTCAGCGTGATCGTAACTGCGCAAGTCGGATTCAAGGCCACGGACAGCTCCCCTAGTTGCACTGTGCGCTCTCGCGCGCTGATTGCCCGTTGAATATCCAATACCTGTTGCGCAACAACAGACATGGTCACGGATGACAGCATGTCGAAATTATCCAAGCAGATCCATGCACCCGTGCTAGCCACTCCCTTCAACAGGTTCGAAAGGACTGCATACGAAAGCTCGTCTTCGCAATTGAAGAACATGAACGGCCGGCCCAGCGCTGCAGCGAGATCTTCACTTGTCTGCGTTTTGCCACACCCTGGTTGGCCAATGATGGCCGCACCTAAGTTGCAGTGGAGCGCCCCCATCGTAGCGCCTACGGCACGACGCGTCATATCCGTCATGACCAACCGACTTTTCCCGCCAGT